>ENA-ORPK01001297-ORPK01001297.1-human-gut-metagenome-genome-assembly--contig:-NODE-1297-length-20215-cov-4.248760_pt1 | contig 20215 bp, 19 predicted proteins | sample MGYA00242139_ERZ509068 | MGnify/ENA primary metagenome ERZ509068 (study PRJEB26280, sample SAMEA2338687) | human gut metagenome | biome: human gut; feature: human-associated habitat; material: faeces... | reverse complement strand
GTGACCAAATTGTTTTCGTTAACAAGTCGGAACAAGGTGCAACGGAGGTGTATTCTTTGTATGACTTTAAGGATTTCCGTGAAAATATGGATGCCGAAAAGGGATATATACAAGGACGCTTTGATGCAGTGCCTTATATTGATTCGTCGGTGTCAAGTATTAAACAATTATTGGAAGGTTGATTATGGCGAGCAAAAGAGAACCATCTCCGTCTATGCGGATGCGAAAGATCGCTCTCGTCATTTGTGAGGGCGAGACAGAAGTCTGCTATATCAATCTTTTGAAAACGTGGTATAAGTCACCTATCAGAATCGTTTCGCACATAGAAGGAACGAAGATTACTCCGTCGTTGGTTGAGAAGCGTACAAAGGAACTCAAAATTTCACAATGGGATAAGGTACACACATTCCTCATGTACGACATGGACGTGCAAGCCATCAATGAGAAATTGCTGAAATGTAAGGCCGAGATGCTACTGAGTAACCCTTGCTTTGAAATATGGTTGCTGCTTCATGCCAAAGACCAAAAGGCTGCCATTGAAACAGACGCCCTCATCAAGGAATTGAAGAAGAGTGCTCCAGTGTGGAAGAATTATTCCAAGTCGGCCTTTACTGGTACTCAAAAGGCATTTCTGAACAACAACACGGATGTTGCTGTTGCAAGAGCCAAGGAATTGCGTGAACTCCAGAATCCATCAACAGGCATCTACAAATTGATTGAAATGCTGAAAGAGGATACACGGCAATCAACAAAAAATGAAGAATAGTATTAGGGGATGTCTTCCGAATGCCTCCGTACTGTCACCAAAAAGTCTACCGCACAACCAGCACACCATGTAGTTGCTGGGTGTGCCGTGGCGAAAGATATAATCGCAAAAAACGAAACGCGAAACTTCACGAATCTTAAAAAATGAGGAATGGTAGTTTACGCCTGTTGTAATAGGTTAGAGAAAAAGCATTATACTTAACACTAATATCCCGAAGCCAAATTTTACAAGGCCTCGGGATGTTTTTTCGTCCGCTTTAGTCCAATTCGGTCGTTAAAACTTATTGGTTTTGCTTTTTTTGTAAGCAATAAGGAGCAATAAATATGTCATTTGCGACCTAATGTCAGATTTGGTTTTATCTATCTTCTACTCGTTGAGAGGTTTTGCGAATGCTCTGCAAAAATGTGCCTTACCTACATTTATGTAAGCAGTGGAGAGTCATCGGTATAAAAATAAGGTAGGAAAGCGAAAAAAACTGTCCAAAACAACAATTTGAGATAAAAAAAACGTATCTTTGCAAGTAAATAACGGTCTCAATGGTGGAGACCTCAAACAAGCAGATTGGAACAAGGCCAGACAGGGGGTGGGGGAGTGCTAAAGAACAAACTTAATTTGTTTCGCGTGTGTTCCTTTTGCCCCACGATGGGCAAATCCGAAGTGAAACCAGAGTCTAGTCATCATGGTGCCTGACGGCATTCCTGTCTCTTGCAGAAGCAGGCTTTGCTGGCATACAGGCTGTTGACATAAAATGGGTTGACCTAAAGGTTGATGCCTGTGCCTTGTGTGAGACCGAAAGGCGGCTTGCACATGCTTGTTACTTGATGAACAGACTGGGTGAAAATCAAAGATGATGAATAAACTCATTAAACTGTCGACATTACACTCAAAGGTGATGAAGACCAATTCAAGGGACATAAAGTAGAATGGGAAATGACGCAGGATTGCTCTCCCTCCCTTTCTATCGCCGACGAAAACAATAATAGTTGCAACAAGTGTTTTCCAAATGGCATACACGTTACTGAGGCTGATGTAAAATCGGACTCGGCAATAAAGAAAATGCCCGGCGGTGAAGGGAAAGGCGGAGAAGATGATGGTGACAAACCTCTCCCATGGGGATATCTTTACGTCCAGAACAGGTATGTCGAACTCTTCCGAAAGCAGATGGAAGACTACAACCTCTCTCATCCCGACTGCGCCCACAAGTGTTTTGTACACTATTCATCATACAATTATAGACCAAAGGCCAAGGGCAAGGGCGTCGTGCAGAAACAAAGGCCTACAGTAAGCGGACTTGTATTCCTTCAGGGGGATACAAAGGGCCTTCAGGCTTTCCTCCGCTCCAACTATCCCCGATACCACCTCGTCAACGACTGCAGCACAGGTAAACCGGCAAGCATTGACCACCGTTTCATGAAGCCTTTCATGGATATCGTCATATCACATCCCGAAGATGTAACTTTCTTGCGTGACCCCTTCGTGAAATTCGCGAAAGACCATGTAAGGCTTCGGGTACTTACGGGACTGTTCAAAGGTCTTGAGGGCTATATCGTGCGAGTGGACCGTGACCGACAGCTCGTCATGGAATTGGGAGGCTATGCGGTGGCTATACGTGGGGTACACAACGAAGACTTTGCCGTGGTGGAGTAGTCTTCCTGCCGTGATAAACACTGCACAGGCCGTCCTTGCCAACGTGTGAGTTCCGTATTGCGTGGCAAAAGACAATTTTTCCCTTAAAAAAGAAACATCAAAAACAACATAAAACATGCGTGATTTTAAAGACATTAAAGTCGCAGTAGCTGGTACGGGCTACGTGGGACTGAGCATAGCTACGTTGCTATCTCAACATCATCATGTAACAGCAGTAGATGTAATTCCTGAGAAGATGGAAAAACTTAACAATAAGATTTCACCAATTCAAGATGATTATATCGAGAAATATTTGGCCGAGAAGCCTTTGAACCTTGTAGCTACACTTGACGGCAAGTCTGCTTATGCTGATGCCGATTTTGTGGTTATTGCCGCACCTACCAATTATGACCCTGTAAAGAACTACTTCGACACCACCCATGTAGAAGAAGTTATCGACTTAGTGTTAGAAGTCAATCCAGATGCTGTAATGGTCATCAAGTCTACCATACCTGTTGGTTATACCCGTAACCTCTATTTGAGGTATGCACAAAAAGGAGTAAAGAAGTTCAATCTTCTCTTCTCTCCTGAGTTCCTTCGTGAGAGCAAAGCTCTATACGACAACCTCTACCCCAGCCGTATCATTGTTGGTTATCCCAAGATCATCAACAAGCCAGAGTTTGAGGCAGAGAATAAGGCTATCAAATCAGTAACAGATGTTGATGTGTTGATTGAAACAGCCAAGACATTCGCCGCACTATTGCAAGAAGGTGCCATCAAGGAAAACATCGATACCTTGTTTATGGGTATGAAGGAGGCCGAGGCCGTAAAACTCTTTGCTAATACCTACCTCGCCCTTCGTGTTAGCTACTTCAACGAACTTGATACTTACGCAGAAGTAAAAGGGCTCGACTCTAAGGCAATCATCGAAGGTGTAGGTCTTGACCCACGTATCGGCACACACTACAATAACCCTTCCTTCGGTTACGGTGGCTACTGCTTGCCCAAGGATACCAAGCAGCTCCTCGCAAACTATCAAGATGTTCCTCAGAACATGATGTCTGCTATTGTTGAGTCAAACAAAACCCGTAAGGATTACATTGCTGATGCCGTATTGCGCAAAGCTGGCTATTATGCAGAAAACGGTCAGTGGGATGCAAGTAAAGAACACAATTGCGTGATTGGCGTATACCGTTTGACTATGAAGTCAAATAGCGACAACTTCCGCCAGTCAGCCATCCAAGGCATCATGAAACGTATTAAAGCGAAGGGCGCAGAAGTAGTCATCTACGAACCCACATTGGAGGATGGTACAACCTTCTTTGGCAGCAAAGTCGTTAATAATCTTGATGAGTTCAAGGAACAGAGCAAGGCAATCATTGCAAACCGCTTTGATGACTGTCTGAAGGATGTAGAAGATAAGGTATATACACGCGATATATTCAGAAGGGATTAAGTTATGGTAGAATATAATATAAGCCTGGAATGCAAGACGGTTCTTGTTACAGGTGCTGCTGGCTTTATCGGCAGCAACCTTGTAAAGCGTTTGTTTTATGAGGTAAAAAATATTCATATAATTGGTATAGACTCTATTACAGATTATTATGACGTAAATATCAAATATGAGCGTTTAAAAGAAATAAAGCAATGCTTGTCAGTTATTGTTGATCAAAAATCTGAAATGGATGAGAATGGTGTAGAATCAGGTTTCTATCAAGGACAAAATGGTTCTAGTTGGACTTTTGTTCACGCCTCTATCGCCGACAAGGAAGCCGTAGAAAAGATTTTCACCGAAAATAATATCTCTGTTGTAGTAAATCTTGCAGCACAAGCAGGTGTACGTTACAGTATCACAAATCCGGATGCTTATATCCAAAGCAACCTCATTGGTTTCTACAACATACTTGAAGCTTGTCGGCATCACGAAGTAGAGCATCTTGTGTATGCCTCGTCTTCATCTGTTTACGGCAGCAACAAAAAAGTGCCATACTCAACTGACGACAAGGTTGACAACCCTGTTTCTCTTTATGCAGCTACAAAGAAGAGCAACGAGCTTATGGCTCATGCCTATAGCAAACTCTACAACATTCCTTCTACAGGCTTGCGTTTCTTCACAGTGTATGGTCCCGCAGGTCGTCCCGATATGGCATACTTCGCTTTCACCAATAAGCTTGTTAAAGGCGAAACCATCAAGATATTCAACTACGGCAACTGCAAGCGTGACTTTACCTATATTGATGATATTGTTGAGGGTGTAGTGCGTATCATGCAACATGCGCCAGAGAAAGAGAATGGTGAGGATGGTCTCCCTATCCCTCCATTTAAGGTTTATAACATTGGCAATAATTCACCAGAGAATCTTCTCGATTTTGTAACAATTCTCCAAGAGGAACTCATTGCTGCCAAGGTACTTCCTGCTGATTATGATTTTGAGACTCACAAAGAACTCGTTCCAATGCAGCCTGGTGACGTTCCTGTAACTTATGCGGATACAACCCCTTTGGAACAAGATTTTAGATTTAAGCCTTCTACACCGCTTAGAGTAGGATTGAAATCATTTGCACAATGGTATTTTAAGTATTTCTGTTCTACTATATAAAAAATACATAAGTTAAAAGTTTGGATAGCTTGGTGTGCTTGAAAGAATCTTTACCTGCTTAAATCTTTTATAGTTATAAAAGATGATGTGTCGACGATTCAATCAACTACGACTTTGTAGTTTTATCACACATTTGCTATCTCAAAGGAGGATAAAATCAGTGTGGCGTTAAATGATGTTTACAGCATTAACGCCAAAAGATCTGCTCAAAACTAAGATTGTAAGAATCTCATGTGTGGCATATGTGCTCATAATTATTCATATTTAACTGTTTGGGAATTACATCTAGGTATAATATTAAGGTAAATTATATAATGTCCGAAAATCAAAACAACAAACGTATCGCAAAAAACACTCTTTTATTGTATATAAGAATGTTTATTTCAATAATCGTTTCCTTATATACTAGTCGTGTTGTTCTGCAGACTCTTGGTATCGAAGATTTTGGCATATTCGGCATTGTGGGAGGAGTCGTAACAATGCTTTCTTTCATTAATGCAAGTATGAGTGGGGCTACCAGCCGTTACTTAACTTTCGCTTTAGGGAAGAATAATAGAGATGAATTAAAAGATACTTTTAGTTCTGCCTTATTAATTCATATTTCTATCGCGGTGCTTGTTGTTCTCTTACTTGAGACTGTCGGATTATGGTTTGTAAATAACAAGTTGGTTATACCTGAAGATAGAGTCTTTGCTGCAAATTGGGTTTTTCAGTTTAGTATATTAGCGACTATTGCTGCAATTTTTCAAGTACCTTTTAATGCAACAATAATATCACATGAGCGAATGAATGCTTTTGCATATATAGAGATTGCAAATGTGACTTTAAAGTTGTTTATTGTATTTACTTTGCCAACTTTACCCTTCGATAAATTAATTTCGTATGGGGCCTTGTACATGTTAGTTACATATGGAATTTGTTCTGCATATATTTTATATTGCAAGAAAAATTTTGATATATGTACAATCTCTAAACACATAAGAACTGACATAATAAAGCCGATGCTTGTTTATTGCAGTTGGGATTTATATGGTAATTTATCTGGAACTGCGAGACAACAAGGTACAAATTTTATTATCAATATATTCTTTGGTGTTACCTTAAATGCTGCTAGTGCTGTAGCGACACAAGTACAATCCGCGGTTAGTGGACTTGCAGCAAACGTAATTCAAGCATTTCGTCCGCAAATAATAAAGAATTATGCAGCTGGTAATTTCATTCTCATGGAATCACAGATATGTAACGCAATAAAGTACACTTTGTTAATCTATGGGATGTGTGTGCTTCCCCTATTCTTAGAATTAGATTATGTCCTTCATCTGTGGCTTGGTGTAGTCCCTGACTATGCTGTAGTTTTTTGTAGGATATTACTTTTAAATAGCATGATTGGTTTAGCGACGATGATTTTAATAACTGCGAACCATGCTACAGGAAATATTAAATATCTTAGTATTGTGACTGGTACCTTAAACCTTCTTACTATTCCGTGTATATATTACACATATCTTTATTTTGGTCCAGTCCCTGAATATGCATATTATGTTGGTATTGCTTTTTCCTTGTTTGTCTTAACATTCGATATTGGTTTGACAAAAAAAATGATTCCGTTGTTAAATGTGTGTAGAATTGCAAAGAATATACTAATTCCTCTTCTTGTTATACTCTTAGCAACTATACCTTTATGTTTCATTTTGAATTATATTGAAACTTCATTTGTAAGGTTGGTGAGCGTTACTATTTGTTCTGTCATAACACACTTACTTATTATATATATATTTGTGATTGATAGTCAATTGCGTAGGTATGTTAATTCAAAAATAAAAAGAATTGTGCACCATGTTTGATTTCTTGTTTTCTAAATATAAAGCATTTGGGTTTAAAAATACAGTGAAACTTTTCATCTTGCCAATGCTAAAGTCTATTTTCACTAAGAAAGAGTCTCACATCCTCAGTCGGCCGGCTATAAGAGAATATATTTTAGATGTAATCCAACCTATCATTCATCAGTATAAGACTAAATCATTTGAAAATAAGCCTATTGAAGATAATTGCCCTATTTGGGTATGTTGGTGGCAAGGAATTGATAGTCTTCATCCACTGGGGAGGCTTTGTCTAAAATATCTAGAAAAGAATAAGGGAAATCATGAAATTATTTTTATCAGCGAGCATAATTATCAAGAATATGTATCCCTAGATCCGATTTTTTTAGAAAGACTTAATAAAAAAGAAATATCATTTACACATTTCACGGATGTGTTGCGTTTCGCACTTATTAAGGAGAATGGAGGAATTTGGTTAGATTCTGCTATTCTAATGTTGAAACCATTAGTTCTCAACGATTGTTCTTTCTTTTCAAATAAAAACTTAGCAAAAGATAATAAGTATATTTCAAACTATCGGTGGACAGGAGGGGTGTTAGCAGGAGGTAAAGATAGCTTACTGTTTAATTTTATTTATGACTGCTACTTAATCTATTGGAAAAAGAATAGCCAGGTGGTTAGTTTTATGATTATGGACTACTTGATTGACATTGCTTACGAATTATTTTCAGAAGTACGTAAACAAATTGATGAGGTGCCCATTATTAATCCTGACTTTTATGCATTAAAGTCATTATTTAATTCTCCATATGATTCAAATATAGTGGAACATATTTTTTTTCACAACACATTACTTTCACTTAACAGAAGATTCTCATATCAAGAAACTGATAATAATAGAAAGACAACATACTATGGATATTTTAAGCAACGTGTCGAGTCCTAGGATATCAATTATTATTCCAGTATACAATGCCTCTTCAACTATAGAGCGAACGATTACTTCATTACAACAGCAATCAATCAGTGATTTTGAAATTATCTGTGTCGATGACTGTAGCAGTGATCATTCATGTGAGATTATTTCAAATATAGGGTTGCATGATTCTCGTATCAGATTGTTAAAAAATTCCAGGAATCTTGGTCCAATGGAGACGCGTAAGAACGGTTACCAAGAGGCAAGGGGGCAATATATAGGCTTTTGTGACAGTGATGATATACTGCCAGAAAAAGCATATGAAACAATGATTCTGGCAGCAGAAAAATCAGGTGCCGATATTGTATCCGGTAATATGGAATATATTTTCTCTGATGATCGAAGAAAACTGATTAAATCGGAGCTCCGATTTGGACACGATCCAGAGTCTGTTTATAAGTCATTGTTGTCATATGAATTTCAGCATATACTTTGTAACAAGATCTTTAGAAGAGAATTACTTTTGGATTATCCCTATAAAACATTTGAAAACGCAAAACGAGGAGAAGATGCATGTATGTTTTATCAGGTTGTAAAGAATTCTGCAAAGACTATACAGATACCAAATGTAATATACTATTATCTAGAAAATAATGCATCTTCATCTCATATCAGACTCAAAGATGCAGATATCTCTACTCTAGTACGAACCTGCGCATTTCAAAGACAATTGTGTGGTTGTTATTCAAACCTGTCAAACTTGCTTTATTGTCGAATATCTCGAAGTTTGTGTGCTATGATTCAGCAAGGTTATGGTAAAACGGATACCTTTGTCAATGAAATACAAAATAATGGATTAGAAATGTATATTAATCCTTTTGTTATGATTCGTCATTTTAAGTTGGCGGATTATCTTAAGATTAATATAAAAAGATATATATATCCTCTTATTGGAAATGAAAAAAATAACTAATATCACGAAGGAGTTATCTAATACTCTATACCAAGGTTGGATTAAGGAGGAATGTGGTTCGAGTTTTATTACATTTTTTACTCCTACATATAAGCGCCCTCATTTATTGAATCGAATTTACGATTGTCTTAATAAACAGACTATTCGTAATTTCGTTTGGATCCTTGTCAATGACGGGTCAAATGACAATACCGATGAAGTCGCAGAAAAATTAATTTTGAGAAATGATTTCCCTGCCTGTTATTTAAGTAAACAGAATGGAGGTAAACATTCTGCGTTTGAGGTAGCCTTCTCAAGATGTCAGACAGAATTCTTTGCTTGTATGGATGATGATGATATTTATGAGTTGAATTCTGTTGAAGTATTCTTACGTGAATGGGATAGAATTAAAAAAGAAGGCCGTAATGATATCGGTGCAATAAGGGTTTTATCGGCAGAGTCTACGGGTGATATCGTAACCAATGCAAGAATTACTGCTGATATGTTTGAAAAAAGAATCGATCAAACAACATTTATAAGCAATTACGTTAAGCATGAACATATGGAAAATTGGACATGCTACAGTACAAATGCACTCTCTCAAATAGATTTGTTCCCACACTCTTATTGGTTGTCTGAGCATCACAAATTTTATAGCGAAACTCTGTGGCAAGGACGCTTTGCTAGAAAATTTAAGTGTAGATATTATTATCATATACTACGAGAGTATAGACACGATACAGAGTCTAGTATACTTAGAGGGCCAAAAAGCAGACAGCATTATATGGATATGTTTATAAACATGTTTTTGCTCTTAAATGAACAATACGATTGGGTGAGTCGTAATCTATTAGATTTATTAAAAAAATGTTTAATAGTGAGTGTTTTGAGATGTAGGCTCCACATCTCTTTTGCTGATATGCTTTCACATACCAAAAGCTACAGACTAAAAATGTTCTATCTAATGTTATATCCTTTTGGTTTCTTGACAAATAAACCAAAATTTATCACTACCAATAAATAACACTAAGTTTCAACCTACTCAATATTTATGATATTGTCACTTCTTAATCCAAGAGCATTAAACAAGTGTGATGTGTATATTGCTCTATGGTGTCTTTATTTTTTACAAGGCGTTCTCTATCCTGTTGGTGGCTTTGTTTCTCAATCCTTGTTAATGGGCCTTTTAGTATACTCACTGTATTTTTTGTTTTATGCTAATAGCCATTACGTGATGCCGTCGTATTATAAGGGACTCAACGCCTTGTTAGGCATATTTATATGTTACGGTGTTTTTATGTTGCTAATACATGGATCTAAGATATATTCACCCATGGGGCAGAGTATTGTGACAAAAAATTATCTACAGATAATTCTTTCTTCTTTTTTACCTCTATATCCTCTTTATGTATTTGCAAAAGAGGGATTGCTTACAACTAGAAGAATGCGAGTATGGACAATTTTATTTTTTATTGTAGCAACTGCATGTTTTTTTAGAGAAGAAAGAGAACGTTTGAGCAGACTAATATTAGAAGGAAGTCAGGCTGAGGAGGTGACTAACAATTCTGGTTATACTATGCTTACGCTTATACCATTGTTGGTCCTTTTTAAAAGATGGCCAATAATTCAGTATATTGGTTTGGGCTTTATTATGTATTTTGTTACAATTGCAATGAAGCGCGGAGCTATAATTGTCGGAGTTTTGTGCCTTGTCTACTTTTTGTATAGTACTTTTCGTAACAGTTCGTCAAAAACAAAATTTGGATTAATTCTTTTAACTTGTTGTATCGCTTATATTGGTAGCGCTTTTATATCAGATTATGCCGAAAATAGTGCTTATATGCAATCTCGCATAGAGGATACAAAGGCTGGAAATACAAGTGGTAGAGATGTTTATTATAATGCTTTATGGAATCATTTCTTGACTGAGAGTGGCCCAGTAGAAATGATTATTGGTAATGGTGCTGAAGGAGCTTTCTATTCAGTAGGATATATTGCTCACAATGATTGGTTAGAGATTCTTCTTGGTCAGGGACTTCTTGGGGTACTGATTTATATAATCTATTGGACAGTATTTCTTAAAACATGGAAGAATGCATTAAATCCCGATGTTAAAATTATTGTTGGAATTGTCTTTCTTATGTTTTTTACAAAAACATTTTTCTCAATGTCATATCAAACAATGACAATTTATTCAAATGCAATCCTTGCTTTGTGCTTATCTGGAAATTTTAATAATGAAGAGTAGTTATGTACAGTAAAATAAAGAATGCTATTTATTATTTAAGCCAAGACCCTAAGGTGTTTATAGCCTCTGTGTGGACAAAACTTGCACCTCTATTTCCTGACAAAATTTATCTCAAGGTATTATTTCGAATAAAAATGGGTTATTGGATGGATTTTAATAATCCAAAAACCTTTACAGAGAAGATTCAGTGGTTGAAATTGTATAATCGAAATCCTGAATATACGACAATGGTTGATAAAGCTGCTGTAAAAAACTATGTTGCAGCCAAAATCGGTAAAGATTATGTCATTCCTACTTTAAGAGTGTGGGAAAGTCCAGATGAAATTGATTTTGATTCTTTACCTAAGCAATTTGTTTTAAAAACGACTCACGGAGGAGGGAGTGGTGGCGTTGTAATATGTAAAAACAAACGAAAGTTAGATCGAGATAAAGCTATTAACAAACTCCGAAATGGCATGAAAAGTAATATTTATCGAAATTCTCGTGAGTGGCCTTATAAAAATGTGAAAAAACAGATTATCGCCGAGCAATATATGATGCCGCGCGATAAGGAGGATGATCCAACATACGATTTAACTGATTATAAATTTTATTGCTTTAATGGAGATCCAATATATTGTCAGGTTATAAGAGATCGTCATACATCTGAGACCATAGATTTTTATGACATGGATTGGAACCTCCAAGAATTTGTTGGTTTGAATCCTGTTGAGCATCTCGACCGGATGACTGTTGCTCATAATGGAAAGATTCCAGTTGATTGTCCTGAGAAATTGACAGAGATGAAAGATCTGTGTAAAAAGTTAGCAAAGGACATTCCTTTTGTGAGAATAGATCTTTACTTGATTGATAAACAAATATATTTCGGGGAAATAACATTTTATCCTGCAAGCGGCATTGGGGTATTTGATCCACAAGATTGGGATAAAAAGTTGGGAGATCTTATTAAGATAAATTCCCATTTTTGAATATTGAATTAATTCGTTATTTATAACTTTTCCCTTTGTCCCTAATCATTCAATTTATTCAAAATGATAAAAAAAATTCTTTGTCTAATTGATGCTCTTGGTCCAGGTGGTGCAGAACGTCAGATGGTGGGATTGGCTTCAATGTTGAAGGAGAAAGAGTATTTGATTGAAGTTGTATACTTTGAACCCAAAGATTTCTTTGTAAAACATTTAGAAGAAGCTGGAATTATTGTCAAACACATTTCTGCCATACAGGGCAAGTTGAAGCTGCTTGGTTCAATCCGAAAAGAGATAGTGGCCTTTACTCCAGATGTTGTAATTTCTTACCTTCAGACATCCTGTATTATTGCTTGTTTATTAAAACTTACGGGTTTGAATTATAATTTAATTGTTTCAGAAAGAAACACAAACCTCTCTAAAACTTTTAGAGATACGTTTCGTTTCAATCTGTTTCGTGTGGCAAACTATGTGGTGCCGAATTCTTATTCACAACAGAAATTTATTAACGACAATTTCCCTTTTTTACGTGAGAAGAATCATGTCATTGTAAATTTTGTTGACACAGAACATTTCTATCCTATTCCGAGGGAACGAGGGAATACTATCGTTGTAGCTGCCACAATTTGGCAATCAAAAAATACCCTTGGCTTCTTATATGCAATGAAGATACTAAAAGACAAAGGGGTTAAATTTCATGTGAAATGGTTTGGCAAAGTTAAGGATCAAAATTCATATTTGCAAGAGTGTGAAACTTTAATTGAACAATTGAATCTCCGGAAAGAAGTGGAATTATTAGACAAGACACAGCAGATAGCGCAGGAATATCGAAAAGCAGATTATTTCAGTTTGCCTTCTTTTTACGAAGGAACTCCTAATGTAATATGCGAGGCAATGGCTTCGGGATTGCCAATTATTTGTAGTGACGTGTGTGATAACTCTAGATTTGTCGAGAATGGTTCAAACGGATTCCTTTTTAATCCCAATTCTCCTGAAGATATAGCAAATGCGATAGAAAATATGCTTGATGTCAGTGACCAAGAATATTATTCTTTCTGCAAAAACAGTCGAAGAAAGGCATTAGAGAAGCTTTCGAAAGAGACATTTATAAACAGTTATTTAGAATTATTGAAAGTTGTATGAATGCAATTTTTAAGTATGTTTGTCTAATAGCATATTACGGTTTTGCTCGTTTTTTACCGCAATCAACTAGTCCATTAACTAGATGGACAAGAACGGTCCGAAGGTATATCTGTAAGCCTTTGTTTGACTTTTGTGGAGAAAATGTCAATATTGAAAAAGGAGCACACTTCTCAAAAGGGGATGGAATTACTTTAGGTGAAGGTAGTGGGCTTGGTGTTAATTGTATGGTCCGAGGTCCACTTGAAATTGGAGAAAATGTGATGATGGGACCTGATGTAGCAATACTCACGCATACTCACAAAACCGATTGTACAGATATCCCTATGTGTAAACAAGGTTTTTATTCAAAGAAGGTTACAATTGGTAACGATGTATGGATTGGCATGCGAGCCATTATCATGCCAGGAGTTACAATTGGAAATGGTGTAATTATTGGTTCGGGTGCAGTAGTGACAAAGGATGTTCCTGACTTTGTAGTTGTGGGTGGAGTTCCTGCAAAAATTATTAAATATAGAAAATAAAAAGATGAACTTATTACTATGCTCGCCTGTTAGCAAAGATGCAAAACAAGCTGGTGGCATTTCCGTTTGGGCTAATAATATTTTAGAGTATCTTTATTTTGACAAGCAAGAAAATATCCAGTATAAAGTTGTTGCTTGTGATCGTACTTCTAGAATAAATGAAAATACTGGTATCATCAAGCGACTATGGTGTGGTATTCAGGATTATTTATCGATAGTTAAGGACATCAAGCAACACTTGAAGAACGAACACATTGATGTTGTGCATGTCAATTCAACAGCCTCAATTAGTTCCATTAAGGATATTTTAATTGCTTGTGTTGCTCATCGCTATGGCGCAAAGGTTGCTGTTCACTATCATTTTGGACGAATCCCTAAGCTTATTAAACAAAATAATTGGGAGTGGAAGTTGGTAGAGAAGGCTATCAAGATGGCAGATATGGCTATAGTGATGGATAATTGTTCGTATGAAGCACTTCAAGATTTAGGCTTTAAGAACATAGTGAACATACCTAATCCATATTCTACCGCTTTAGAGAAACAGGTTAATGCTATTGAAGGGACGGTTGAGAGGGTTAAGCATCGTATACTTTATATAGGAAGGGCATTTCGCTTGAAGGGTATATATGAGTTGACAGAAGCCTGCACTAGGATTGACAATATTGAGCTCCGCGTTGTAGGTCCATATGATGAAGCAGACAAGCAAAATCTTCTTGCTTTATGCAACAATGCTCCTTGGTTTCATTTTATTGGCCCCATTCCTCATGATAAGGTTTTAGAAGAATTAATGGCGTGCGAGGTATTTGTTCTACCTTCATATTCTGAAGGGTTCCCAAATGCAATTCTTGAGAGTATGATGTGTAAGACTCCGATTATCACCACTCCGGTAGGGGCTATTCCTCAAATGCTTGAACTAGATACTGATAATCCTTGCGGTATAAGCGTTGGAGTGAAGAGTGTTGATGATATTGCAGTAGCCATAGCTCGTGTGATTGATAATGATGATCTTAAAAAAGATATGACGGAAAGAGCCTATCATAAAGTTAGAACCGAATTTAATCTGCAGACAGTAGGTGCCAAATTATGTGCCACGTGGAAAGATATGCTGAAATAGAAGAAAAACGATGTTTTACTATAACAACTGGGAAAAATTCTGCAAGGCAATAGCCGATAGTGGAGTACGAACATGTACTGCAGAGGAGTCTCTTGCTATGCCACGAGAGGTGCGTTACATTGTACTCAAGCATGATGTGGAAACCTTTGTGCCGAATGCTCATAAGTTAGCGAGTATTGAGCATAAGTATGGTATCAAAGGTTCATACTATGTGCAGGCCTATCTGATGGCTGATCCTGAGAATATTCGACTGCTGAAGGAAATGCAGGCTTGGGGTCATGAGATATCCTATCATTATGATGTACTTGATGCAAATGCGGGTGACTATCTGGCGGCTTTGAAAGACTTTGAGAAATATTCGAAGGTATTTGCCGATAATGGGTTTAACTATGGTACCATTTGTCAGCATGGTAATCCTGTGAAGAAACGTGTCGGTTATACGAGCAATAGAGACTTCTTCCGTAATAAGGATATTCATAGCCGATATTCTAATCTTGTGGATATGGTGGTGGATTATAGTCAGCATATTGGTGGCATAAAGTACCGCTATATAAGTGATGCCAGCTACCGATGGAATATTATTACCGAACCTGAGACTAACGATTTACACCCAGAGGTTAAGAACGTGAAAGTGGGTGGATTTAAGAACCTTTTGGCTCTAGTAATGGATGGCGAATACTGTTATGTGGTAAGCACCCATCCCCACCGGTGGATGTCGTCTGCATGGAAGATTAATATGAAGATAGCTATGTTCCGTGCGGTGCGCGAATCAGTAATGATTGCTCGTCATATACCTGGTGTAGAGTGGCTGCTCAATAAGTTTTATTTTTTAGCAAAGAAGATATAATCGAGATATGGATCAAAAGAAATCGGTTCGTGATGTTCAGGATAAAATCCTGGAGGTAATGAAATATATAGATGTAGTTTGCCGTAAAAATGGTATTATATATTACATTATGGGTGGAACTGCTTTAGGTGCTATTCGTCATGGAGGATTTATTCCTTGGGATGATGACCTTGACATTTTTATGACACTTGAGGAATATGGTAAGTTTAAGGCGGCTATGGCAGCCGATGGTAATCCTAAGTTCATACTGCAGGAGTGGCGAACTGTGGATAAGTATTTGGAGTATGCTAAGGTGCGCATGAATGGTACGACTTTCATCGAGGAGAGTTTCAAAGACCGAAAAGACATGCATCAGGGCATTTATGTGGATATTATGATGCTGCATAAGGTGCCAGATTGCAGGTTTGTACAAAAGTTAGTTTATTATGAAAACAAATTCGTAACACTCTATGCATTGAGTCAGCGAAATTGGAAGCCAAAAAGTGGAGGTCAGAAGATGGTGCTGAATCTGTTGAAGGTTTTGCCTTGCCAGTTGATTGCAAAGTTGTGCTACCGTAGAATTTACAAGTACGAAGATCGTAAGGAGGGTTTCAAGTGGTGCTACTGGATTACACCTGCAAAATTCCGTTCTGGTCTGTTCGAGCCGAAATTCTTTGAGAGTCCTGTGGATGTACCTTTCGAGGATACCTTTTTCTATGGTTCGAAGTATATCAAGGAATATTTGGAGTATCGTTATGGCAATTATATGAAGTTGCCATCGGAAGAACAGCAGAAAGCAGCTGTGCATGCTATGATTTTCGATACAGAAAAAGATTATACTGAATATATCAAGTAAATAAGATATAACTCCAAACAAGTAAAGGTTATGGCAGAGAAAAAATATAAAATTGGATATACCACAGGTGTGTATGATATGTTTCATATTGGCCACCTGAATATTCTTCGTCGTGCGAAGGAACTGTGTGAGACCCTCATTGTGGGTGTAACTACCGATGAACTTTGCTACAAACGTAAGCAGAAATACCCTATCATCAACGAACAGGAACGTATGGCTATTGTGGAGGCTATCCGCTATGTGGATAAGGTGGTGCCTCAGGCTGATATGGAGAAGATTCGCCCTGTGAAGGAACTGGGTGCGGATGCCGTATTTGTTGGTTCTGACTGGAAAGGCACAGATGCATGGAATCAGTATGAGAAAGAGTTTGCCGAGGTAGGCTGTACCGTGGTGTATTTAGATCATACAGATGGCATCAGTTCGTCTATCTTGCGTGAGAAATTGAATAAGTAACTACATCGAAGAATATATGACTGAATTGAATCAGAAGTTTTCTGTCTGCATGTCTGTTTACAAGAATGACAATACTCGTGATTTTGCAGATGCAGTATTAAGTATCTATAATCAAACTTGTCCTCCAGATGAAATTATCCTTGTAATTGATGGGTCTGTACCACAAATTATGCTTGATACAATCAATGCTTTGGAGGAGAAGACAGGCATTATGAAGGTGCTGCCTTTCGAGAAAAATAGAGGTCATGCTGCTGCTCGTCAGGCTGGTTTGGATCATGCACGTAATGAGTTATGCGCAGTAATGGATGCAGACGATGTATCTGTTTCCAATCGCTTTGAGATGCAGCTGAAGGCTTTTGAACAGCATCCTGAGGTAAGTGTGGTCGGTGGCCTGATAAATGAGTTTATCCATACTACTAAAAATGTGGTGGGCACTAGAAAGGTTCCAGAGTATGATGCCGACATCAAGGACTACTTAAAGAGTCGCTGCCCCATGAACCTCGTAACTGTTATGCTTAAGAAGAGTGATGTGATGAAGGTGGGTGGTTATCAAGATTGGTACTGTGAGGAAGACTATTATCTTTGGATTCGACTCACTCTCGGCGGATTTAAATTCTATAATATACAGGAGAATCTAGTAGATGTTCGTGTCGGTGAGGAGATGTATCAGCGTCGTGGTGGCAAGAGATATTTTGATAGCGAGGCCCGTCTGCAGAAATATATGCTCGATCATAAGATTATCTCTTGGCCTAAATACGCCTACAATGTACTGATCCGTTGGGCTGTGCAGGTGGCGATGCCAAATAAGGTAAGAGGCTGGGTGTTCCAAAAAATTGCTAGAAAATAATTATTCTGAAACAGTTAATGTTTGAGGATTCGTTTATTGTTAAAACATGAATTACACAATATCTTTTTTTAATGAGATTGTTTTTTGAACTAATACAAATAGCAATAGGTAATCGTGATAAGCTATCAACTATTCCTTCTGTCGCTGAATGGATGAAGTTGTACAACCTGGCAAAAAAACAATCTGTTGTAGGTTTGGCCTACAATGGTGTAGAGAATCTCTTTAAGAGACATCCTGGGTTTTGTACAAATCTTCCTATCGAATTGAAAATGCAGTGGATTGGACTGGCTTGTGTTATAAAAAAAAAGAATGAATTGCTTAATGATAGATGCTTGCAGTTGCAACAAGATCTCATGCATCATGGGTTCAAAAGTTGTATTCTAAAAGGACAAGGATTGGCGACATTGTATAATTCAGATTCGAATCTTTCACTTCTCCGAGAGAGTGGAGATATTGATGTATGGGTAGATGCTCCCCGTGTGGAGGTAGTCCGATATGTAAAGGAAAACTATTGTATAGAAAGCTTTGACTATAAGCATCTTCATGCAGATATTTTTCCAGATGCGTCCGTAGAGTTACACTATGTTCCTGCCGTTAGGCCTAGACCATTTACGAATAAAATTTGGATGAGATTTGTTGACTCATGTAAGTATGATTGTTTTGAGGTAAAAGCAGATGGTACAGAAATTATTGTACCTTCAAGGAGATTTAATTTGGTATATGTATTGCAGCATATCTACTCTCATCTCTTTGGTGAGGAAACAACCTTAAAACAGTATCTGGACTATTATTATGTACTAAAGGATGCACATGAAAATGGGTGCGACATAAAAGAGGCATATCAGAAAATTGCTGAATTAAAAATGGGACGTTTCGCTGGCGGTTGCATGTGGTTAATGCAAGAAGTGTTCGGATTAAGTAGAAATCAGATGCTTTGTGAGCCCAATGAGAAAGAAGGCGTATTCTTACTCAATCGAGTGCAGCATAAAGATTATGAACGCGCCAAAGGCAAGCATGGAAAGTTTCTTTGGAAACTGAATGTAATGAAATGTCAGACATCCAAAAATCTGAAACTGATTCCTCATTACCCTATGGAGGTAATCATGCAGTTTGTTTGGTTGGTGAGACATTTTGTATGGAAAAGAACTTGGATAATTAGGCAAAGACATTTGTTATATGATACTAAAATGTTTTTTTGAACAGTTGGTCGCTTTGATAGGCCTGTTGTTCCTGTGGCCGGTATTGTTAGTTGTTGCAATCATGGTGAAGGTGAAGATGCCTGGAGGTCCTGCATTCTTCGTACAGAAGCGTGTTGGTAAGGGCGGAAAACTCTTCAATTGTCATAAGTTCCGCTCCATGACGGTGAGCCATAATGGTTCCACTGTGTCGGTGGCTGGTGATAGCTGTATCATACCTTTCGGTGTAACTCTTCGTCATTACAAACTTGATGAACTACCTGGTCTTTGGGATGTGTTCATCGGAAATATGTCATTCGTTGGTCCTCGTCCTGATGTGCCGGGATATGCCGATAAGCTTGAGGGTGAAGACAGGGATGTATTGAAGCTTCGCCCAGGTATTATTGGCCCTGCTACTCTAAAGTATAGACTAGAAGACGAGATGAACTCAGAATATGTTGCAAAGAAGCAAGCAGAGGGAGATACTCGTCCAATGCAGGAGATCGCTACAGAGTATAATGATAATGTAATTTATCCAGACAAGGTTCGACTTAATTGTTACTATTATCGCAACTATTCTTTCATTAAGGATATTGAGATGATTTTCGCAACCGTTCTCGGCTTTAAGGTTCAATTTGCCGGAGAAGAAGTATAAGTATGGTCGTGGCAAAAGTCACGGCCTTTTGTGTTTATACACCAATGAAATAATTTAACAGTATTTGGCAATTCGTATCATTCCTCTTTTGGGTAAGCACTCAAATTAGGGCTTAAATTAGAAAGAAGTAATTTCGCTGCCGAACTAAAAACATTTGATTTATGTACAGCGGTGAAGATTTGGAACTTTTTCGATAAGTGAGTACAATGAAAGCTTGCTTTCAGATTGTCGAACGTAGAAAAAGTATCAAAAGATTCTATTTCCAGTACCAGACAGAGGCAATGCCTAAGGGCATCTCCATTGAACAGTTCTGTTCACGTAATAAAGTACCTTATAATATAAATAAAGGTATGACAGCAGAGGAACAAAAACGTTATATCAATTACCTTGCCGAGCGAGTTCGTGAGGCAGATTTGTGGTTACGTGCTCGCGACCTTGTTCTCCAAGATTTTCTTGATAAGCAGAAGGGATATGACGAACGCTTGTCAAAATTGGACGCTGTGCTTTCTCGTGTTTATTCTCTGGAATCTTCATTAAAGGATGAGGTTAAGAGACGCAAGGCAGCCGAGCGCAAAGTGGATGACTTGAAGGCAAAATTAAAGTTTGCCAATAAGAATCGCTTCGGTGATAAGAGTCATAGAACCAAGAAAAAGGATTCAGATGAAGAGTCTGATCTTATCAAAGACAAGGATGATTTTGATGGACATTTTCATCTTTGCCTGAAAACTCTATA
>ENA-ORPK01001293-ORPK01001293.1-human-gut-metagenome-genome-assembly--contig:-NODE-1293-length-20273-cov-5.704174_pt1 | contig 20273 bp, 21 predicted proteins | sample MGYA00242139_ERZ509068 | MGnify/ENA primary metagenome ERZ509068 (study PRJEB26280, sample SAMEA2338687) | human gut metagenome | biome: human gut; feature: human-associated habitat; material: faeces... | reverse complement strand
AGCCTGGTAGCTCGTCGGGCTCATAACCCGGAGGTCGTGTGGTTCAAATCCCACCTCCGCAACCAAACAAAGCAAAGCACCGTCCGAAAGGGCGGTGCTTTTGTTTTCGTGCGAGAGGGTATGAACGCACAAAGACAGGGTTATGAGCCCGAAGGGCGAATAACTCGGAGGGTGAGGCGGTAGTGAATGACAGCCTTAGACGGCTGTCAGAGCCGCCGAATTGACCGCAGCATTTTCTTCGCAGAGAAAAATGCAAGAACGTGTGGTTCAAATCCCACCTCCGCAACCAAAAAATCAAGCAACCAAAAGGTTGCTTGATTTTTTTATCCATTGCGAAAGCAATGGTATATCATCGCCGTTAGGCGTATATCATCACGCGTAGCGTGTATATCATCAGCCGTAGGCTGTATACCGCTTTCGCAATGATGATATACAACACTCCGTGTTGATGATATGCAATTCCTACGGAATTGATGATATACAAGGCTTCGCCTTGATTTATTCGCCGAAGTGTAGTATTATACTTTTAGAAGGGAGTGATATTATGGCGAAAAACTACTTGTTGATATATTCGGAGCAGCTCGCAACAGAAATAGAATTGCTTTGTCAAAATTTAAAAGCGCCTTCCAATACCCTTTTCCAAATTCGTAAAAGTTCAAGCAGCGTTTACGTAAATATTAGAGAAGCTAATTACGGGCAAAGTAAATCGGATATGATTTCTAAATTTGAGATTTCTTTAAAAGAATGCACCGAAACAGAGGGCTGGTTGAAGTTGTTGTTCGAAACGAATATCATAGACGAAGAGATGTTCAGAAGAAATAGAAATCTTTGCGGCCGCATTAGACGAATGTTAATATCAAGTTGCAAAACGCTAAAGGACAACAAATGAAAGCTCTTTATACTGCTTTCAAAGGTAAAAATAACACCTCTTATCAGCTTGTTTCACGCATTGATAATAATTCACTTTTTTTAACCAATTCTTTTACCGGTCTTGAAAAAGATATTACGAGATTTGATTGTGATTTTGATGCCGTATATATGTTTGGCATTGATAAAAACTTGGTTGATAAAATTCGAATAGATCTTTGTGCTTGTTATAATAGTGAGCATATATTTACTGATTATGATTTGTTATCTTTAGAAAGTAAATTAAATGAATCAAATATATCATATTATATTTCAAAAGCTCCAACAAAATATTTATGTAATGCCGCATATTATCACATGTTGAAAAAGAACCCCAATACTGTTTTCATTCATATTCCGTCATTAAAGGGCATGAATGAAACTTTAATGAACAAATTAGCAGATATTTTTTGAGTACATCTTTTTCGGCACCTCTACTCAAAAAATCCTCACTCATATGAGTGAGGATTTTTTTATTACTCTTCGTTTTTCGCTCCTTTTAGCGCCCGTTTTTCTGATGGCAGAAAGTGCGATGATTTTATGCACCTTTTCATCATTCTCCTTTAATGAAATTAGCGAAGTTGGAAATCAGCTCACTCGGAAAATCAACATGAGTATATATTGACGCGGGGTCTGTGGTGTCGATCTTATACCCGAAATGACTTATATCGTCATATACACATATGGATATGTTTACTGAATCAGAAAAAAGCGCTTGCCACAGTTCAATATCTTCATCGAAGGATTGTTTGTCAGATTTACTGTTGATGATAAGTGTTTTTATGTTGGCGTCAGCAATGTTTTGGGCGGTGTCCATTTGATTATAGGACACCCAATAATAATCGCTTGCGCTGTAATAGTAGTATCCTTTTGCAGAAGCAGCCGTTGCATTTTTAGCGGCTGTTGCATAAGTGATATAGACCTCTTTATTGGCAGGATCAAGCTCAGAATATTGATCGCAAGCAATATCTGCAAGATGCCGTGCAGAGCTGTTGAATAAAATGATTCCGTCAATGCCTTTGGTGCTTGCAGCAAGCTCGGTAGCAATCTGTCCTCCAAGGCTGTGGCCGAGTAAATACAATCCCGAAACATTTTGTGATTTCAAGTATTCAACGGCGATATTACAATCATCGAGATACTCTTCTTTGATACCGAACTTTATATCGAATTCGGCAGCATAGCTGAAGGTTCTTTTGTCAACTCGCAGAGAATTGATGCCTTCTTTAGCCAGCCCATCAGCAATATCCTTAAACGGCTTCAATATGCCGAGAGTTTCATCATAATCACTTGGACCGGAGCCTGCAATCAAAAGCACCGCAGGATGCGCGTTTCCGTCGTTAATATAGGTATAAGCAGCGTTTAACTTATAGCCGTCACTTTCTAAAACAAATTTCTTTTCTTCAATGTTGCTTTGGGGATGACCTTGATCGGGAATATTTGTTGATTTATTTGCGCTCGACTCGGTATTATCGCTTGTTTCTTTCGTATCGGGCACTTCGGTATTGCATCCGGACAGGACAAAGATACACAAAAGTAAGGCAATAGCTATGAATTTTTTTCATTTGTCTCACCTCGAATTCAAGTCATAATATCCAAGCCAAAGCCCGTCAATTTTCCCACCGTGGAACACATATGTGATTTTAAGACCAAGTTTTGAATATCTGACAAAGCAATATAATTTATTTGAAAAGCTATTATCCGCAACTGTTCTGTCAACCGAAAGATATTCACCAAGTGGGGCTAATGTATCCTTACGCACTGCAATATATACATCTCTCGGCATATATTCTGCCAAGCGAGGACTTAAATGCTCGTAGAGAGTATCGGTAGCTCCGCTTAAAATAGCGTCTGTACAAATTCGCGCGATTTCTTTTTCTTCGGTATTCATTACGGAAGAAAGGTGCCAATCCTCAGCAAAGATGTCTTTACCGGATTCAAGCGCGGATAAAGCTTCATTCAAGAGGTTGATTTCGCGTATGCGAGATTCAATAGAGGCGTATATTTCCGCGCGTTTGGAAAGGACTGCATCTTTCAAATCTATGCCTTTGGTTTGCAACTCTACAATTGCCTTTACGGATAGTCCCAATGTGCGAAGAACAAAAACGTTTTTAATACGAGAAATTTGCTTTTCGTTATATTGTCGGCGAGATGAGATTCCGACAGTAGTGCTTTGAATGATACCTTTTTCTTCATAAAAGCGAAGCGTTCTTGATGTAGTGTCAAGCATCTTGCAAACTTCTGTAATATCGTATAGAGATTTTTGATACATACCCTCACCCCCTCTATATTATATCACTTGACGCAGCGTCAATGTCAAGTGAAAATATTATTTTAATAGAGCTTTTAAGTATAGAAAAACTATTGACAGTACTGTACCTTCGCTAAAGTGAAAATAGTAAGTCGCCGCCTGCCTTCGGTACTATTATATCATAAAACAGGGAGGCATTCCCGGGACATATGAAATTAACTGTTGGTAAAAAAACATAGCAGAAGGACAATTGATGCCGTGGATAAAGCGGGCGAGTGCTGTGTGGTAAACCTGAAAAAGGCAGGTATTCGGTAATGCCTGCCGGGTTCGAAAGCGATATCTTTTTCAGTGGCGCGATACAAAAAAAGCAAAGCACCGTCCGAAAGGGCGGTGCTTTTGTTTTGCATGAGTTAATAAAGGGGATTTGAACGGAAGTGGAAGCCGAAACAGTGAGAATTAAAAATTATACTCCAAAAAGAAAATGAAATTACCTATTGAAAATATATGCGCCCTGTAATATAATGAAACCCGTGCGTCTTTATCGACAAATATCTGCGAATGCGATATTTAAGTTTTCGGGGGAAATCCATTATGGCGAATCATTCATCGGCTGCCGGAAGAGGGCGCGGCGAAATTCAGATGACACAAGGCTCTCTCTGGAAAAATATGCTTCTTTTCAGCATCCCGCTTATGCTTTCTCAGCTTTTGCAGGTGCTTTTCAATATGGCAGATGTGGCGGTAGTAGGCAAATTTTCAAGTGCGGAAGCTTTGGGAGCGGTCGGCTCAACCACGATCCTTGTATCTCTTTTCACGGGATTCCTCATCGGAATGGGGAATGCCGTCAACGTTCAGGTTGCACATCATCTCGGCGCGAGGGATAAAGCGCGTACATCTGCTTCCATACGTACCGCCTTTGTGATATGCCTTATAACGGGCTGTATCATAACAGTACTTTGTCTTCTTTCGGCGCGGTTTATGCTGGAGTTGCTCGGCACGAAAGACGATCTTATTGAGGGCGCGGTGCTTTATTTCCGCATCTATGCGCTCGGTATGCCTGCTCTCGGAATTTTCAACTTCGGTAACGGTGTGCTCAGCGCAAACGGAGATACGAAGCGCCCGCTTGCATATCTTATGATCGCAGGTATTCTTAACGTTATCTTCAATCTGTTTTTCGTTATTGTCTGCCATATGGCGGAGGACGGCGTCGCACTTGCAAGTATTATTACACAGTATGTGTCAGCATTGCTTATTCTTATGCACATGGCACGGCAGGGCGATGACTGCACTTTCCGTCTTCGTGATCTCAGAGGCGGGCTTGATAAAATCGAGAGCAAACGGATTCTCGGACTCGGTATTCCGGCAGGACTTCAAAATGCCATTTTTGCTGTTGCCAATCTCTTTATACAGGGTGCGGTCAACTCATTTGATTCCGTTATGGTTGAGGGAAATTCAGCCGCTGCCAATGCCGATTCCATTATATATAATGTTATGGCGGCATTCTATACCGCATGCTCAACTTTTATGGGACAGAATCTCGGAGCTGGCAAACGGGAGCGCATATTGAAAAGCTATTTCATCGGTATGGTCTATTCTTTTGTTGTGGGCGCAGTGCTCGGCGGCGCGTTGTTCCTCTTCGGCAGAGAGTTTTTGTCTTTATTTGCCAATGACGAAGCGGTCATTGAAGCGGGACTTCAGCGTACAAAGATAATGTGCTTTTCCTATGCCGTCAGCGCTTTCATGGATTGCACGATTGCGGCTTGTCGCGGTATAGGTAAGAGTTTTGCGCCGACCGTCATTGTGATTATGGGCTCATGCGTATTCCGTGTAGTGTGGATATACACTGTGTTTGCCCATTTCCATACGATTCCGTCACTGTACCTGCTGTATATTTTCTCATGGACTATCACGGCGATTGCGGAAATTATATGTTTCACTATCAACTATAAAAAACTGAACAGGCTTCAGTTTTCAGATAACTATACAAAAGAATTTTCAAAACAATAAATCAAAAGATATCAGATAAAGTATGGTCGTTATACATTTTTGATATAAACAAAAAAACAGCCTGAAAAGGCTGTTTTTTGTTTATGGGAGCAGTTATACCTGATTGTTGTGGCAGAAAGTGCGATGATTTTGCGCGCTTTTTGTCATCTTTATATGAAAAGTCAAGCAACGGGCAAAGTAACTGTAAATGTAAGCTTGTGGTCGGTATATTCATAGGACAGAGTGCCGCTCATCGCTTCAATATGACTTTTACAGATATAAAGTCCGAGCCCTATGTTTTCTTCTCCGTCGTTGCCGGAATAGTATGGGCGGAATACATCCTTGTCGCCAACACCTTTGCCATTGTCGGAAACGGCAACAATACATTTATCGAATTTTCGGTACGATTCAAGCCATATTCTGTCGCATTCCGCATGTTCAATGGAATTTATAATGAGATTTTGAATAACTGATTTCAGTGCTTCGGGTTTTGCAAAGGCAACGGAGTGTTTTGCCGAAAGCTCCATTACAATACCGTTTGCTTCAGCGTCGGGCAGAAGCTCCGTATAAACGGCTCTGAGAATTTCCTCAACCGAAACGTTTACGGGGTTTTCGGCAACATATTTCCGTTTGGCATAATTGGCGACTGCGGAAAGATTTTCGCGCAGATAAGAGATCTTTGTCTCGATAATATCAATGATTTTGAGCGGTTCTTCATCTTTTTCCTTTTGCCGCAAGGCTGAAATATAAGCATGAGCGGAGGAAAGCGGCTTTTTCATATCATGGGAGACAAACTGCAATATTCTTTCACGTTCATCAATCATCATTTGCATATTTTTCGTTTGCAATGTGACTTCCGCTGCAAGATTTGAGGTCAATTTACGGTTTTGATTTTCCGAAAGAATGAATTCACGGAAGCCAATTATGAGAATCACATAAAGCATCATGAGCGACAGCCACATCAAAGGGCTGTAAAGCATATTCAGACTTTCATGAAAGAAAAACATCGCATGAGCTGTAAGCACTACCGATAAGGCATTGTTGATATACAAGTCAAAACGTTTTCCGCTCAGAATTTCCAAAACGGAAAAGCAGAGAACGGTAATACATACGGCAGAGCCGATGATACGATAAGCAAGCGCGATAGCTTCCGCTTTTGTGACGTCCGCAAGCGGAGCAGAGAAGGCAAGAGCCGTATATATCAGCGCCAATACTATGGTGATATATTTTACGGGGATTTTGGCAAAGACTTTGGGTAAGGTCAAAGCTGCGCCGAGCAGGAATATGCCTATCGATGCGGAGCGTATCGCCATCCATATATACGGCATATCGGTTGCGCCCGAAAGCGACATGGAAGAATATGCGCCGGCCATAACCGAAACCGCAAAGACAAGCTGAGGGACGAATTCTGTCGCACGCTTCAGAATACATACAAATACAAAGATAAAGAATGTAATGAAAGCCAGAAGAACGGTTATAAGTCTGAACTCATTGCCGCAATCAACGATTGCCCGCACGTCTTTATCGGGGCCGATGATCGGTGTGCCGATAAAGCCTGTCCGCTTACCGTCCTCCGCTTCATAGTGAATGGTGACGATGCAACCGTTCTGAATCGGATTTTCGTTCCAGATTCTGCTTGATACAGTCAGCGGAATATCAAGATAAATGCCCTCTGTTCCGTCAACATGAGCAACTGTTTCGTCGTAGGCAAGCGTCTGATCTGTCGTTGCATAAATTACGGAGTCAAAGCCGGTAAGCGTTCCCATTGACGCTTTTGGCTGTACACGGACAAATACATTGCAGGCGGACAGCATAGGCGGAAGATACATTGTAAGATGAAGCATTTCGTCATCGCCGATGTATTTGGCATACGGCGCAATATCTTCTTTCCATCTTCCGTTTGCGGGGCTGATGCCCTCGATATTTGTTATAACATAGCGAAGTGTTCCTTTGGAGGCGAATGTTTCGCCGTTATGTTCGTTGCTTATTGCATTTGACGATATCTCTGAATATTCGTTTGGATAATAGTTGTATGCCGTCAGTCTTTTGACCTTCAAAAGGTCGGTGACTCTGACCGTTGTTGCCGTGTATTTTCTTGTTATGGCAACCTGATTTTCCATGTCATAACCGATCTGTGTTTCGTATGTGGTATTTTGCGACGGAGCAATGCCGATTCTTTTGCTATCCGCAATCGGCAGAACTGCGGAAAGCAGTGTTCCGAGCAACAATACAGCGACAAAGACCGCAATTGATAATGATTTGTTTTTCATTGTCTTTATTCTCCTGCAAAACAGTAGCCTTTGCCGAATTCGGTGCGTATCATTTTAACGTCTCCGCACGCCTCCGCCAGCTTTATGCGGAGAGTTGATATATGTCTTTTTATCGTTGTGGTGTGCAGACTTTTCATTTTCCATACATTTTCGTATATCTCGTCCGGAAGGAAATATTCTCCCGCATGGGTGATAAGGAAAAGCAAAATATTGAATTCAGATGAGGTAAGGGAAATGGGCTTGTTATTAAAGGTGCAGGTGCGCTTTGACGCGTTTACTGTAAGTCCGTTTACGGAGATAGTGCTTTTTTGCATAGGTAAAAGCCGCAGTGAAAGTCTCATTTCAAGAAGTTCGGGAGAGCAGGGCTTTACTACATAATCCAGCGCGCCCTGTGAAAATCCCTCCCTCATGGATTCCTCCGAGCTTATATCCGAAAGTATTACAACGGGCGGAAGGTCTTTTACCGCGTCAAACAACGTCATGCCGCTGCCGTCCGGCAAGATAAGATCAAGAATAATTCCGTCAAGCATTTTGCTTTTTGCAATTTCTATTCCGTGCGCGATAGTGGATGCTGTATATACTTTATTCTTTTCGCCGAAATAAGCGCTCAATGCTTTAAGCTGTTCAATGCTATCCTCAATAATAAGCAGTTTTCTGTGTTCAACAGCCATTTTGCGTCCCCCTTTTCATCAAAAACAGCCATATATTCCTTATTGTAATATATCATAACTGAATAAATATTTCAACTGCTTAATTTGGTTACGAGAGGTTACGAATTCGCTCGCAGGGCTGATTTTTGGCATAAATTGTGTTAATGTTTAAGAGGTAAGTATTATAAAAAAACAAATCAGCTCCCGATAAAAACATGAAAGCGGAGCGAACGGATATATCGGAACGGAGCAAATTATGAGTGATAAAAGAAAAATAAAATATTTGCCGAAAGTGATCGCGCCATTGCTTCTGATATTGCTGGTGCTTTTCGGCACGCTGTTGCTCGGACACGGATTAAAGGCGGACGCAGTGAGGGTGTATTTTGCTGCAAAGGATATTGGTGTGAATAGTGACGACGCCTCCCGATATCAGTACGCTGTCGCTAAGAACAATCCCGCCGAGCTGACATATGGAACAACTACGGTAAAAGATTGTGGTGGCAGTTCGAGCATCGCCACCACTTCAGACGACAAGATAAAAATCGTTGTTAATACAGGCGATAACAAAAATTTCAAGCTATACTACCAGGAGATATGTTTAGGGGTTGATGTGCCTGCGAACACGACATATACATTGACATTCGGCACGACGCTGGAAGGAATGTTCACGGTGGAAAATAAAAAAGCCACGGCAAAGTACTACTGTCAGCTTGTTTATCTGGGTGAAAAAGGTGCCGACAGCAAAGTCAAGTTTTATTTTGACGATACGCCGAGAATCACCGTAGGCGGCTCTGAGGGAAATACGAACGTGCAGCGTTACTACATTGCTCCCAATAAAAAATCTACGACATATACCTGCGGCAACGCCACAACCCAGGCGGATATAAAATGTGACTTTGTCAACAACACCAGCTCTAAGACGCGCATTGAGCGCTACTTCGGGCTTTGGGTTGCCAGCGATTACGGCAGTTCATACAGCAATAAGGGAACGGCTACCTGTACAATCGAAGCAAAGTCCGTTACCTATCCTGTGAACTTTAACGCCAACGGCGGTACGGTTGGCACAAAGAGCAAAATCGTGACCACCGGAGGAAATACCTACGGCACGCTCCCCACGCCCACCCGCACGGGCGGATATACCTTTGACGGATGGTACACGAGAAAAAACGGCGGCACAAAAGTGACTGCTACCACAAAGGTATACGACCCCGATACGTGTAGGACACTTTACGCTCATTGGAGTCTGACCCCCGCCGTACCGCCTGTGATAACTCATATAAATACCGATATTACGACTATCTATGGTAAAATGCCTTCTACCGGTTTGTCTTGCCGAGGGGGGGCATACCATGATCTTAGTCAGGAATGGTATGAGTGCGACAAAAACGGAAACAACGGAAAATTGCTCACGGACGAAAACGGAAAGCCCACATACATCAAGATGCCCACCGCCGGAGTACATTACTATTACTGTCTCGTCATCGGCACACGCCAAGATAACGGCCTTAGTGCAAGCACCAAAAGTGCGATAATGAAGGTGACGGTGAATAAAGCCACTCCGGACGAGGGAAACAACATTCTGTCCGCCTCCAAGGTGGATCTGGCTGTCAATGAATTCCTGAGAGAAAGTACCCTCATCGGCGGTGAGATGAGGATTTCCACTGATACTGTTGGGAGAATGGTTGTGCCTGGTACCTTCAGTTGGGTAGACGGCTCGATTAAGCTTGTAAAGCCCAAAAGTGGCACGGGGGCATACTACGAAGTCCGTTTTACGCCAGATGACACCGACAACTACAACACGGTTATCCTCGAAAAAAAGGTATGGGTCTCCATAAAGTGCACTCACGGCGACAAATGGGGCGCATGGCAGGATGATGGCACGCGCACCTGTACGGCATGCGGGTCTAAACAAACGGGAAGGGTTTCCGTTACGGTTACCTGGGGCGCGATGGAGTTTACCTATCAAGACGGAGATTGGGATCCCGAAACGCACGAATTTAAATACGGCAAATGGATTCCGAACAAAACAGACGGCAACATGATAACCGTTGAAAACACGGGAACAATGCCTGTCAGCGTCAGCTTTACATACAAGCAGACAATTGCGGCGGTGAGCGCAGAATTTTATGACGGAACGACATCCGTTGCCGCACCCGTCGCGCTTCCGATGGGAGATAAAAAGCAGGTACGGCTGAAGTTGATCGGGAAACCGAGCGGCACGCTGAATAAGTCAAAACTCGGCACGGTAACAGTAACGATAGGAGGTAAACAATCATAATGAACAACGAAAAAGAAAACAAAGAGCAGAAAGGCAAGGAGAAACGACTGCTTCTTTTGCTTTTACTTCTGCTTCTGATAACTATCATTGCGGTTGCAATCAGCATCTGGGCAATATGGTTCAGGGAAAAAGCCCCCGTGCTTGCTCCGGACTATGCACCGAAAGAAACCGAGACAAATGCAAAGCCTATCGGTGACGAAGGCGACGATAAGCTGGAGCAACCCGAAGGCGGCGGAGCCGTAAGTCTTACTTATGCAAAACAGGTCAATATCAGTATATCAAAGAAATCCGCAAATCTTTTGTTTGCCAATCCGACAAAGTCAAATCAGGATATGGTGCTTTGTCTTGTTATAAACGACGTTGTTGTTCTGCAATCCGGCAGACTGACTCCGGGTAATAAAGTTTCAGAGCTTAACCTTATCGGCGGTATTGAAAAACGGCTTGACGAAGGCGGTTATAACGGCAAATTTGTTGTTTTCTATTATGATCGCACAAGCGGTGAAAAAGCGATGATTAATACTGAGATCCCCGTCGAAGTGACGGTGGTTAAATGATTTTATTTTATCGTCCAAAGCGGCGTGAAATATAAAAATAACAGCAGAAAGGAGTATTTATTAAATGAAAGCTATAACAAGAATTTTTATAACAGTCCTTGCGCTTTTGGTTGCAACGGCGTCAGTTTCCGTTTTCGCGGCGGACAGCACACTTAAAGGCAAGAGCGACGGTCAAAGTATTGATGTTCAGGCAAAATATGTTGACGGTGTAGAATCTCCGGATGTTTACAGTATTGATGTCACATGGGGTTCGATGCAGTTCACTTATTCAACCTCCGGCACAAGAGAATGGGATCCTTCGACGCATAAATATAAGGACGATGTTACAAGCGGCTGGACAGCCAGCGGAAACACCGTCACGGTGACAAACCATTCAAACAGAGCTGTAAAAGTAACTTTTGAATATGAATCGGTTCACGGTTTTGACGGAATCAAAGGAACGTTCAGCGTCGCTTCCGACACTCTCTCCGCAGGCGTAGAGGGAAATGTTTCGGGAGCCGACAGCGTAAGCACAACGCTTAAGCTTTCAGGTTCGCTTGCAAGCGACATTGCCAAATTTACAAAAGTAGGTTCGGTAACGGTATCACTTCAGTAATTAAAAAAATTTTTATATAAGAAAGGAATTAATAATGAAAAAACTTTTAGTAATTATTCTCTCGGTTGCAATGCTTTGCACAGCATCCGTTGCTGCATTTGCGGCAAATCCTATCAGATCTATCGGCGGTACAGACTCGGTTAACGTTAGTGGCACATATGTTCCGGGCAGCGCAACGAGCACAGTGTATTATGTAGATATCACTTGGGGTAGCATGGAATTTACCTATACCGACGCAGCCGAAGGCACATGGAATCCGCAGGATCATACATATGATAACTCAACAGCTGCTGCTTGGAGCTGTGCGGACGGTGCAAATAAGATCACTGTAACAAACCATTCAAACGCCCCTGTAAAAGCAACTCTTAAATATGAAACGGCAACAGGCTTTGACGCAATTACAGGCACATTTGATAAAGGTACGCTCAGTCTTGCAACGGCAGTCGGTACGGCTAAAGATAACGCTCCTGCCGAAACGGCTCTTCTTACTCTTTCCGGCGCACTTTCTAAGGATACGGTTGCTAAAACAAAAATCGGAACCGTAACCGTAACGCTCGGAAGCGACAATTAAGCTTATTTTCTTTTTCAGACCGCACTATTGTGCGGTCTGAAAAATATTTGTCACCCCCGCAAGCCGTTCATCAGAATTCGGACGAGCGGCTTTCAAGGATGATAAATTTTATTCAGGAGAGAAAAATGAAGAAAAAAACCGTATTTATATTTTCGGCTGTCTGCATTGCGGCGGTAATCGGAATGATTTTATCCCTTGTTCTTACGGGAGGAAAATCCGAGCAAAAAGAATTTGTTCCGCCCGAATTTGAACCGTCGGCGCAGGAAGGCGTTCCGACTGTGGCGGACAAAAGCTGGACGCAAATATATAAAGACGGCATGAGCTTTTCGGCTCATGTCTGCGGGAAGGTCATAATAGAAAACGATTCGGCGGAGCTGTTTTTTACAAATGACAGCGGGAATAATGTCTGGCTCAAGCTCCGTATTCTTGACGAAAAGAATCATATTCTCGCAGAGACGGGACTTTTGAAACCGGATGAGTATATAAAAACGATTGAATTTATCGAGACTCCACAAAAAGGAGAAAAAATAAAGCTGAAAATTATGGCGTACGAGCCTGATACATATTACAGTGCGGGCGCGGTAACGCTGAGTACGATAGCGGAATAACAAGCATGACCGGAGGAGTTTGATTTTCGGCTTTCGCGGAATAAATGCTATTGCTTTTCAGCGATAAATAATATATACTTATAGCAAAAAGCGATATGCAATTTTTACCTATGAAAGAGGTGAGCCGAAAATGTTTTATACCAAACGTTATTTATCTCCGCTCGGTGGTATATTGCTTGCCGCTGACGAAGTCGGACTTATGGGACTTTGGTTCGACGGCGAAAAATATTATGCTGACAATCTGCCAAAAGAGCATACGGAAGAGGAAACGCCAATACTTTCGGAAGCTTCACTGTGGCTTGATGTTTACTTTACCGGCAAAGAGCCGGATTTTATGCCTCCGTTACACCCGATCGGCTCTGCCTTTCGTCGGGAGGTATGGGAGATCCTTTTGCAGATTCCATACGGCGCAACAGCTACATACGGCGATATTTCAAAACGGCTTGCAAAAAAGATGGGACTTGAAAAAATGTCCGCGCAGGCGGTAGGAGGCGCTGTCGGACATAATGAGATATCGATTATCATTCCATGCCACAGAGTCGTTGGAACGAGCGGAAGCCTTACGGGATATGCGGGCGGTATAGATAAGAAGGTCAGGCTGTTGGAGCTTGAACACGCCGATATGAGCCGCTTTTTCGTGCCGAAGAAAGGCACGGCGCTGTGAGATGAATCCACAAGCGTAAAAATTAAGCAGAAATAAAAAACAACCGCCTTCTCGCATCGAGAGAAGGCAGTTGTTTTTATCCGAAATAATTGACGCAAAGTATCGCCGCTCCGAGAACGACAAGTATTCCACCGGTTATGCGATTGAGCGTTTTCGGGCTTGCTTTGTTTGCAAAAAGCGCCGCTATCTGTGCAAAGGCAAGCGTGCTTATAACACAGATTATAAGTGCCTCGATATCCGGTGCTCCGCCTATGGCAAAATGGCTCACAGCGCCTGTAAACGCTGTTGCGCTCATTATGAAAACGCTTGTGCCGACGGCGGTTTTAAGTTCGTATCCGAGAAAAGACGTAAGAACAAGAAGCATCATCATTCCGCCGCCTGCTCCCACAAACCCGCAAATAAAACCGACGACCGTTCCGCCGATGACGGAGCGTATCGCTTTTTGTTTTGCCGTTGCCGACGTAAAGCTCTTTTTTGGATTTACAACAGGCTTTACAATGAATTTAATTCCCAAAAGTAATGTCATAAATACGGAAAAATTGCCCATTGTTGTTTTCGGAACGGTGCTTGCTACATAGCTTCCCACCATTGTAAAGCAAAGCACGGATACCATCATTATTATGCCGTTTTTGATATCAAGATTCTTGTTTTTTCCGTATGTTACGGCGGAGACGGCACTTGCCATCACGTCACTTGCGAGAGCTATTCCTACTGCCATATAAGGATCCATATCGAGAAATGTTATCAGCATCGGACTTATCACCGCTGCCGCACTCATTCCTGCGAAACCCGTGCCGAGTCCTGCCCCAAGACCGGCGATAATACATATTATTACTTTAAGCATTGGCTTTGATCCTTCTTCCCGAAAAGTGCTATATTGGAGTTTAACTTATCCGTAAGACTCTGAAAAGCCGCCATTTCCTCCGGCGTGATATCTTTTTTCAGTATTTCTGTAAAATATTTTTGCATTTTCTTCCCGTCCGATATGACGGGATCGGCTTTTTCCGTAAGAATAAGGCGACGTCTGCGACGGTCGCTTTCGTCGTCTTTCCGTACGAGAAAGCCGTTTTCTATGAGTATTTCAACGGAAACGGAAGCTATTCCGCTTTTTATTCCGCGCACTTCGCAGATATCGCGGGCGGTGTTATGCTTCGGATTGTTGGCGAAAAAAAGCAGAATATCAAAGCAGGTCTGATTTATTCCGTATTTTTTGCATATGGGCAGGCTAAGCTCGGAATAAATATTTGAAAGCTTTCGCCCGATTGCTATCATCTGTATTGCAGACATATAGGCCCTCCAAATAGTTTAATATTAGAATATTCAATATTGTATCATCAAAGGCTGAAGCTGTCAATATATTTTTATAAAAAGATAAATAGACTTGCAATAAATTTATTGCTTGAAAAAATAAATGGTTAAAAAAGCAGAAAAGCACCCGCGAGGGTGCTTTTGCTTGAGTTATTTGTGTGTTATGGCAATCCAAAGTTCGCAGCTGTATTCGGGATTGGAAACGTTTGCCGAAGGATAAACTTTCATTTCGACTCCTTTTCGGTATTCACAGTCGCTTTGCGCTGTCATTTGATTTTTCCGTCGCCGCCCATGAGCGCAGTCATTTCTTCTATGCGTTCTATGGGAAAAGGCGGAGCGCAGAGCGGCTTCATTGCTATGCTCATAAGCTTCATCGGATTGTCATCGGCGGCAACCCGGTTTGACGAAAGCGCACCGCAACGTTTGCAGCGATGAATTATAGCCCATTCGCCGCCGGATCTTACCCATACGGCAACAGGTTCCATTATTCCTCCGCAATCGGAGGCTCTGTCTCCCGGCTCTGTATCAACGTGCAGACTTGAAAGACAGTTCGGGCAGTGATTGCGATGGTCGCTTCCGGCGTTTTCCGGAGTGCAGAGTCTGCCACAGACCTTGCATACAAAGCTGTCGCGGCAGGGATGAGTTTTGTAATAACCTTTTTCAAATGTTTTCCGTTTGTTTTCACGGTTCATTTTGTGTTCCTCCTGAAAATTGTTTCTGCAATTTATTCGGGAGGAATGGCAGAGAAGTGTTTTTTGCCAACCTCCCGGTCAGCGAACACTATCCATTGACGATTTTATTTTCAAAAAAAGCTCCTGTTAATAAATATTTTGCACCTTCTGCTCTTTGCGGACAAAACAATGCTGTAAAATTATATCACAGCTGAAAGGAAAAATCAATATTTCATTTTTCAAAACGCAAAAAGCGATCCGCAAAGAACCGCTTTTTATATATAGCATTTAAGTGTTTTTTCTATCCAATAGGAAAAATCCGCGCTTGGCAGATATTTTTCGGTTGCTTTAAGCCGCTTATATGCAGGAACGCCGTCTGACGGATCGTGCCAGATATCGGCGAAAACAAAATCGAAGTCCGAGTCCGCAAGCCTTGTTTCGGCAAAATAAAAAGCGTCGTCACATATGATATTTATCTTATCTTTTCGGGGCATTTGCGGGAGGATGATGTCACGGAACAGGGATATTGCGTTTTTATCACGTTCGACTATCGTAACGGAGGATACGCTTTCTTTTTCCGATACCATATAAGCAAAATAACCGAGTCCGAGTCCGTAGGTCAGGACTTTGCCGTGCGCACCTGATATCGGTGCGCGCATGGTGTTTATTTCGTTCGGGGTTATCAGCATCCATTCTGTGCCGCTTTCAAGTACCGCAGGATATGAAAATTCTTTTTCAAAGAAGCCTATCTGCGGAATTATTTTTCCGTCGCGCGTTATTTTCGGATCATCGAACACAAAAGCCTGATACGGGACGTATGTTTTGTAACAAAGCTCCCATTTGCCAAGCTTTTTCGTCGGTATTTTGATGTTTTTAAGGTACGGATTATTTTCATAATCTTTGTTTTTGAGAAGGTGTACCATATCGGGGAAATATTCTTCAAAAATTTCAGCATCGCGCGGATTTTTTTCGGTGTCAAGGTCGATTGACGCCGCAAGGGTAAAGCAATAGGCTTCTTCTTTTGAAATGTCGCAGTCGCGACAGAGACTTTCTATAAATTCGGGGCGGATAAAATCCGCTTCGTGATTTATAAAAACACTGAGCTTTTTAAAAAGTATATTGTTATATTGTGCGAACTTCAGGTTGTTTCCCACGCTCGTGGACGCTCCTTTCGGAAGATATCAACCATATTATAACAGACAGACCGCGCTTCCGCAATACAAAAATAAAAAATCAAAGGCAAAGACCTTCGGGGAAAAGTAGTCTTTGCCTTTGAAAATTATTCTTTCGATGTTTCTTCCGCTTCTTTTTCAAGAACCGTGTAGGCTACCTTGCCCACAAGAGTTTTCGGAAGCTCATCTCGGAATTCTATCTGATAGGGAAGCGCATATTTTGCAACGTTCTTTTTGCAGTATTCGTGAAGCTCCTGACGAATGTCTTCGGAAGGCTTTATACCGTCTTTCAGAACAATAAATGCTTTTACTTTCTGCATTTTGTAGGGATCCTTTACGCCGATGACGCAGCTCATCTGGACCTTCGGATGCGCATCGAGGACGTTTTCTATCTGTGAAGGATATACGTTGTATCCGCTTGTGATTATCATTCTCTTTATGCGCTGCTTGAAGTATATGAAGCCGTCTTCGTCCATCTTGCCGAGATCGCCCGTATGAAGCCACACGTTTCCGTCTGCATGAGTGCGGAGGGTGTTCGACGTTTCAGTTTCGTTATTCATATATCCGACCATTACGGAAGGACCGCAAAGACAGATTTCTCCGTCCTCTCCGTAAGGGACTTCGTCACAGGTGCCTACGGCGCATATCTGATAATATGTGTCGGGATATGGAAGTCCTATGCTGGCTTCGCGTTCTTCACAATAGGGGGTAAGACAGCTTGCCGTAACACATTCGGTCGTTCCGTAACCCTCGCGGACATGAACGGGCGAGCCGTGATCGTCAAGGAATTTATCGAATTTCTTTTTAAGCTCGACGGAAAGCGAATCTCCGCCGGAGAATACGCCGCGCAAAAAGTCGAGCGAAACGCCGTCGAGATACGGGTTTCTTGTGATTGCTTCAAAGAGTGTAGGTACGCCTGCAATGAAGTTCGGCTTTTCCGTTTTTATAAGATTTGCATAAGCTTTTACGTTGAAACGCGGAACGAGAATTGAAAGTCCGCCGGCAACCATCATCGTATGGATGCAGACGCCGAGTCCGAAACCGTGAAAAACTGGCATTGCCGCAAGCATTTTCATTGCATGAATATCGTAGTGAGACATTGCCGCAGTCTGAAGCGCGAGCGCGTTGAAGTTGATATTTGAAAGCATTATTCCTTTTGTTGTCCCCGTTGTACCGCCGGAGAAAAGGATGACTGCGACATCTTTATCGTGCTTTTCGACTTTCGGATCTTCTCCCTTGAATTTTTTGCCGAGCGCAAAGAAATCGTGCCATTTTATAACGGTATCGTCTTTCGGAAGCTTAGGCATTTTTCCGAGATTCATAAGAGAAAACGCAACTTTTTTTATTGTTCCGAGTTCGTTTCCCGCGCTTGCTATTACCAGCTTTTCGAGAGGATATTTTTTCATTACCTCTTCGAATTTGGGGTAGAACTGATCAAGAGTTATTGCACATTTGGATCCCGCCGTGCGGAGGAAGAATTCTATTTCGCTTTCGGCGGAGAGGGGATGTATCATGCTTGCAATCGCACCGATATAATTGAGCGCGTAGAGGCAGTATATCGCCTGCGGAACGTTCGGCAGACAAACTGTTACTTTGTCGCCTTCCTTTATTCCTATTGCAGCAAATGCTTTTGCGGTGATTTTGATATTTTTTTCGAGCAGAGAATAGGGAATTATTCTTCCCATATATGAAAGTGCGGGAAGCGACGGATATTTTTCCGCCGTTGCAAGCACAACTCCGCTCATTGAGTCTGTTGGGTATTCGAGGTTGAACGGTACATCGCCGTAATGAGACAACCAAGGCGTTTTGGGTTGCATTTTATATACCTCCGTTTATTTGTGTCAATCGATTTCTATTTCGGTCTGCAGGGGAAGCTCAAGAAGCTCCGGATTTTGCAGGAGCTTGCGCAGAAGTCTTATGCTCTTTGCAAAGTACGTTCCGTCTGCAATGCGTTCGTCTATTGTAAGTCCGAGTTCAAGCGCATTTTTCATCGTTATATTGCCGTTTTCGTCATAGAACGGGTGCAGATGCTTTTCTCCCACGAGAATGAAAAACGAGTTCGTCCCCCAATTCGTAAGATGATGATACTGTGCGGAAAGCTTTATGCTTCCTGTGTTTGATATAAATACGCTTGAATGATAAGGGTCAAATTCCACAAGGTCATTCGGAAGCCAATCCCGTGCTTCAAGAAAATTTAGCATGCTTATGATAAATTTCATTATAGGGCGGGGCGACTTGACAAGCACGGATATTATATCGGTTGTGCCGTCGGTCTTGTTTTCGCTGCGGACGTGAGTTACAAATTTTTTCACTTTACCGTAGATCTGTTCGAGCGATGAAACGTCGCTGTCCTTATCAAGCTTGATTATTGCGAGCGCTTCACTTGACATATCGTTGAACTGACGTTTTACAACGAACGAAAACGATATTTCGTTTCTTTCGTAAAGACGGTTGCCCGCATAGAAATAGTTCATCTTCGGGCGATCGTAAAGCACCTTTGCCACAGCCGCACATATAACGTGAAACATTGTATATTTGAAATCCGGAGAGTCCGCATTTTTCTTTTTTACGAACTCTTCAACCGCCGACATATCGACAAGCTCGCTCATAACGGCTTCGTTGTCGCATCTGTTGGGAAGAAGGAAGCCGGCGAATTTGTGCATTGAATCCGCTTCCCGTACAAGTCTTCCATCGCGGCGATCACCGCGTTTTTTCTTCTTTTTTGTTTTGTCTTCTGACATTTTGCTTACCTCTCATTTACTGCATATCTCAATAAGCGTGTTTCCGAGACTGAAAATTTCATCAAGCTCTTTTTGGTCTTTTCCTGCAAGGAGCACCTGAAAAGCCGTTCCGTACAGGGAGCCGAGTATTACTTTTGACACCGCTTGCGCACCGTATTTACCGAGTACGGGACTGTCCTCCGACGGTTCTTTTGAAAGCACGTCGTCACGGATAAGCTCCGCAAGTTTGTTGAAAAGATATGTTACCTGGAACTTAAACGACCTGTTCCACATTGCCTGAATCGAGAAGTCGAGGAATATCTTCATCACGTCGGGACGTTCTTTAAGAATTCTTTCAAAATATTCTGAAAGCAGATACATTCTTTCGGCTTCGTCTTTGCCTTTTTTCATCTCCAACGTCACATCGTCAAAGCAGAACGAAACAAGCTTTGAGGCGAGTGCCGTAAAAAGATTTTCTTTTGTTCTGAAATGATATGTGAGAAGTCCGAGTGCGACCTGAGCTTCTGCCGCTATATCGCGCATAGAGACGTTTGCATATCCCTTTTTTGAAAGCAGCCTGAACGCTGCATCAAGTATTTTATCGCGGGAATTTTCTCTTGGGGTATTCATTGTTCACCTCAGTTTGTTTTTGTACGTTTGTACAGCAGATATTATATCAAATGATATGTGATTTGTCAATGATTTCTTAACATTACGTTAAAAAATACGGTATAAAAAAATCCCGAACCGAAAGGTTCGGGATTTTTACAAAAATCTTTTACTTATTCAGCGTCCTGAGCGGGAGCTTCTTCCTCTGCGGGTTCTTCTTTTGCAAGAAGAGCGCGGATGGAAAGGCTTACCTTGTGCTTTTCGTCGTCGATATCGGTGATCTTTGCATCAACTACCTGTCCTTTTTCAAGAACATCGGAAGGATGAGCAAGCTTCTTATCTGCTATCTGCGAGATGTGGATAAGACCGTCAACACCGGGAATTATCTGTGCGAATGCGCCGAAGGGCATCATTGAAGCGATGGTAACGGATACGACATCGCCTACATTGTGAGCTGCTCTGAAGA
>ENA-ORPK01001286-ORPK01001286.1-human-gut-metagenome-genome-assembly--contig:-NODE-1286-length-20338-cov-3.397624_pt1 | contig 20338 bp, 18 predicted proteins | sample MGYA00242139_ERZ509068 | MGnify/ENA primary metagenome ERZ509068 (study PRJEB26280, sample SAMEA2338687) | human gut metagenome | biome: human gut; feature: human-associated habitat; material: faeces... | reverse complement strand
TTAGGTTAGGGCAAAACAGGTTGTGGTGTTAGGCTACTCATGTTGGCGCAAAAGTGCAAAGCAACACATTGTGGCGAGGGCGTAACTGTTGGGTGGATGCGTGACAATTGGTTTGTTAAGGCTACATGGTGCTATGCGATATGTAAAAGACTGTTCTGCTATTTGTCAGAGTTTGCAATTACTTTTAGGTATTCATTTTCGAAGTTTGGTGTGAAGATGCCTTTGCCTATGTTGTCGCGAATCTCTTGCTGCGACCAAAAACGTCCGTCGGCAAGTTCCTCCTTGTCTGGATTGATGGGCTTGTCGTAGACGGTGCGGAACACGAACACCAGTTCTTTTTCTTTGTCAGATTCAAAGACATAATGTTTGAGGCGTTCGGGTGTATAGTCGGTGATGCCGATTTCTTCCTTTACTTCGCGATGCAGGGCTTGCTCGACGCTCTCGCCCAGGTCTATGTGGCCGCCTACGGCTGTGTCCCATTTGCCTGGCTGTATGTCTTTCCAATCGGGGCGTTTCTGAAGGTAAAGGTCACCTTTTGAATTAAAAACATGGAGATGCACTACTGGGTGAAGGTGTTTGGTGCCACTATGGGCTTCGGCGCGTGTCATGGTGCCTGTGATGTTGCCCTGTTCATCTACTTCGGGCAAGAGGGTTTCTGGTGAATCAATCATTGGCAGCAAAATGGTTTATGGAATCAATATTGAACTATCTCCGTAGCTAAGAAAACGGAAATCGTTGTCAAGGGCATAACTGTAGATGCGCTTCCAGTCATCACCGACAAAAGCGGAAACGAGTAGCAGTAATGTGCTTTGTGGCATATGAAAATTGGTGATGATACGTTCCACGATGTGGTATTTGTAGCCTGGAGCTATTATGATTTGCGTGGTGGTGTGCAGGGCATTGCATCCGTTGGTATCCATCCACCGCAAAATAGCTTGCAATGCATCAGTATTGTTAATGTCGGTGCACTGGTCTGCAGTATCGTATGGTAGCCATTGGTCGATATGCAGGTCTTTTTCTTTGATATCGGGGTTCTGCAAAATCTTGAGACCGATGTAGAACAGACTCTCAAGGGTGCGGACGCTGGTAGTGCCAACTGCAGTGCAGTGGCCTTGATGCGCCAATAGTCGTTCTATGTTGTGGCGTGTTACGCAGATGTATTCAGAGTGCATCTCATGTCCCTGTATTTCGGTGCTTTTGACGGGTCTGAAAGTACCGGCTCCAACGTGCAGTGTTACCTCGTCGCGCTCAATGTGTCTGGCGTCGATGGTTTTGAACACGTCATCGGTGAAGTGCAGACCGGCTGTGGGGGCTGCCACCGAACCGTCTATCTTTGAATAGACGGTCTGGTAGGTCTCTTTGTCGCTTTCTTCTGTGTCTCTGTTTAAGTAGGGCGGAATGGGCAGTTCGCCTGCGGCCTCAAGTATTTCGGCGAACGAAAATCCTCCGTTCCATGAAAACCTTATGATGACACTTGTCTCTGTCTCTCCGTGCTTGGTGGCTTGGAGGGTGACTGCTGTTCCGTTGATGTCCAACTCAAGGCGTAGCGCGCCTTCTTTCCATTTTTTACTGTTGCCAATGAGGCACTGCCATTCGCATTCGTTGCGTTGGTCAAAGTTCTGCTGATAGTCTGCTGGGCAGTGGGGTTCCAGACAGAAGACTTCTATCCGTGCACCAGTAGCTTTGCGGAAGTGCAGACGTGCCTGAATGACCTTGGTGTTGTTGTAGATCAGCAGTGAGTCTTCGGGCAGAAACTGGGCTATGTCCTTGAATATGTGCTGGCTGATATGGCCTTTGTTGTATACCAGAAGCTTGGAGTGGTCGCGCTGTTCTAAGGGGTAGCGTGCAATGCGTTCTGTCGGCAGCGAGTAGTTGTAGTCGCTGATGTGTATATGTCGTGGGTCTGTCATGGTGAGTTGTCGTTCTGGTTAAATCAATCTGCAAAATTAGAAAATAGTTTTATAATCCCAATTCGCTCGTTAGAACTTATTGTATTTTGATTTTTCAGGAGAGCAGATGTTGCTTGTCTTTTTATGGAATAATATCAGGCTATTTTGAGCTAAAAACAAGCACCGAGTGCCTTATAAAAAACGATAGACAATAAGAAGTAAAGAAAAGATGGCATTTGCGACCTTGTGACTGATTTGAGATAAAGACTGTGTGTGACAATGTTTTACTTTGAGATAGGGTGAGGGTGCATACTGTGTGTATGCAGCGAGCCTGCAATGCTACCAGACATTGCAGGCTCGCTGTGGTATGTGGGTGTTTTTTTAGAGATATTTCTTGAGTACTTTGATATTGGCCTTTTCGTTGATATGTTTGATGGCCTGTTCCTTGATTTGACGTACGCGTTCGCGGCTTAGCCCCATGAGTTGTGCCACCTCCTCGGCGGTGCGCTCACGTTGCCCGATGCCGTATAGCATCTCGAGTACTTTCTGCTCTTTGGCTGTGAGGCATTTTAGTGCTACGGCAAGGTCGGTGGCGAGTGATTCGTGCTCCATGCGTGCATCTGTAGGACGGTCGTTCTCGTAGGTCATGTTGTCGGCCATGGAACTGGTCTCGTCATTCTGATAAGGGGTGTCTACAGATATCTTCTTGCCAGTGCTGCCGATGGCAAGTGCAACTTTGTCCACTTCGGCATCAACGATTTCGGCCAACTCTTCGGCTGACGGCTCGCGTTGATTGGTCTGTTCGAATTCGACCTTGGCTTTGTTGAGTTTGCTTTGAAATCCTACCTGATTGAGAGGCATGCGTACGATGCGGCTGTTCTCGGAAATTGCTTGAAGAATGCTTTGGCGGATCCACCATACGGCATACGAAATAAACTTGAAGCCTCGTGTCTCATCAAATTTCTCTGCGGCGCGGATAAGGCCGATATTGCCTTCGTCAATAAGGTCGTTAAGCGAGAGCCCTTGGTTGCTGTATTGCTTTGCAACGCTGACTACGAAACGCAAGTTGGCACAAACCAATTTCTCCATGGCTTTCATGTCACCCTTGTGAATCTGTTGGGCAAGAATCACTTCTTCCTCGGTTGAAATCATGGGAATTCGGCTTACTTCGCTTAGATAACTGCCGATGCCGGCCTCTTGTCGGTTGGTAATACCTTGTACAATCTTAAGTTGGCGCATATTTTTTTATTTAAATTTTTGTCTTCGTAGGGTTCGGCGTTGTCTTATATAAAATAAGGTGGGTGTAATATGCCCATAAAAAAGTGCCGACTATCTCAAAGTGGGCGCAAAATTACTGAATTATTTGTTGGCTTCAAAAAACTTGGCACGGTTTTTGAAACGAACAAGCGGAAGAGGTTAAAAAACTTTAAAAGCGAAAAGATTATGCTGGCGAAAGTCTCGGTCAGCGTTGTGTATGGCTAAAATGATGTGTTGAGGTTTAGTTCTCGTCGTGTGCGGCTTGGGAAATTGGCGTGGCCTTGCGAACCATGTGGTGCATGGGATGACTGCCCCATGATTTTTCATCGGCAACGGTGAAGCCTAATGATGCGTAAAGTTTTTCGGCCTTGGGATTACCATGGTCTACAAGCAATCCTGTGTATGGAAGGCCCATCTGGGCGGTCTTTTCAATGCCAGCCTTTAGCAAGCGTGTGGCAATTCCCAGACGACGGTACATTTTTTTTACACACAGCGAATCAAGATATAGTTCTCCTTCTTGTGTTTCGTCATCAAGTGTGAGGTCGCGATTGAAGATACTTTTCATTCCTTCAAGGAACGGGGCACGCAGTTTGTGGAGCATCGCACCGTCATAGCTTACCAGCATGCCCGCCAGATTGTCTTCGTCTGTGTCGAATGCCACAATGGTGTTGAGATAGCTGTATTGAGTATTGTCGGCTTCAACAAGGCTGGTCATGAATTCGTGGAAGTCTATGTCGGTGTGGTCAGGGCCATAGAACCATTTGCAGCAGTCGGGATTCATGGCTTCCATTATCAATGAGGCTATTTCTGAGGATTCCTGCTTTTTGGCGGGGCGGATGATAATCATAGAGTTGTAGTTTTTTTCGAGAGGTTAATGTACAATTACTAATGTGGCGCCAAAACCGTATTCGCGGAACGAGGCATCCTGCCAGTTGCACCGTGGGTATTTGCGTTTTAGTTCTTGGACAATTTTGTTGCGAAGAATGCCATCTCCCTTGCCATGAATAAAGACAATACGTTTGCCTTTGATTTTAATACATTCGTCCATCTTTTTTCGGAAGGTGTCAACTTGATATTCCAGAATGTCAGCGGGGGACATGCCTGCTGTAGTGTCGAGCAACTCGTCAGCATGCAGATCTATTACTTCGTCCTGTTTGGTGTCGGCAGGTTTTGCATTGCCCTCGGTCTTTTTGCCTGTATTCTTGATGGGGTTACCTGTCAACTTAATATCTGTCTTGCCAGTCAGCATCTTATGCAGGTTGCAGGTGACGATATCGTTTTCTGCCACAGTAACTGTTAGTACGGGAGTGGAAAAGAAATCGTTGGGGCGGAAGAGGTGTGGTTTATAAAAACGCGTCAGGTCAAGGCGTAACTCTGCACTGATTGGTGTCTTAAGCATAAATGTCTTGTCTTGTTTGAACGCCAGAGCTTGCAGGCAAATATGCTGCACCTCGTTTAGGGTCTCCGTCTCTATGGTCTCAACATATACTTTGGTGTTGGGTTCGGCGGTGTCTATGTGACGTAGCATCCAAATGGTGCTTTCGCCGCTCAGCAGTGTATAACTGATGTAGTAGTTTGAGTCATTGACGAAGTAAACATCAAATTTGCCTTTGGAAAGGGTAGCCGGACTGTTGGGCGAGGGTGACGACTGTAACTGGTCTGCAGGTTCAAAACATAGATAGAGATTGAGCTTGTCGCCACCCTTACGTTCCTGATTGATAGGCTTGTAGGTAATGGGCTTGTCGGCGGGTTCGGCTTCTGGCGTTTCGGCTTCTTTTGCCGCAGCTTTTGGTGCGACGGTTGGGGCCTCGCCTTTTATGCGTTTCTCCTTTTCGGTATCCACTACTACGCAATTATGCATGAGTACAGGAATGTCAAAGCCGTATTCGTCTTCAACAAGTACTGTGTCGCGTCCTTGAAATCCAGTTATGCGGCCACCGCCTGTGCTGTCAAGGAATCTAACTTTGTCGCCTATCTTCATAATCGGTTGGTTTTGTTTAGGTTTTTGTTCTTCCATACCATGAACCATACGCCCGAAGCCAACGTGCATACAATACCAGTGATGTAGGAGAGCTGGTTGCCCATGTCAAGGCTGTTGTGGTCAATGCAAATATAGGTGACACACACGCAGACCATGAACATGCCTGGCAGCAGGGTGATGAAATATGGCTTCTTGAGCTTAGCCAGATATATTGTGATGGTGAAGAATGTAAAAATCGAGAAAGTCTGGTTGAACCATGCAAAGTACCGCCACAGAATGTCAAACTTGACAAAAAGCAGCACTACACTGATGGTAAATACGGGCACACACAGCAGGAGACGCTTGGCTATTTTGTTCTGCTTTATCCTAAGCATGTCGGCAGCAATGAGGCGAGCGCACCGCAAGGCTGTGTCGCCAGTTGTTATGGGGGCTATTACTACACCGAGTATGGCAAGAATCGCGCCAAACGAGCCAAGCCAATCATTGCATATCATGTTGACAAGAATGGCAGGGTTGACCGAACCGCTTTTGGCGTCATACATGGCGTTGTAGAGCTTTTCGTAAGGTGTGGTTCCTGCCACGTCAAGCGAACTTATAAACTGCAGAGTGGCCGCCGCCCATATCAAGGCAACGACACCCTCTGTTATCATTGCTCCGTAAAACACGCGCCGTCCGTAGCGCTCGTTCTTAATACAACGTGCCATCATAGGACTCTGCGTGGCATGGAAGCCGCTCACTGCACCACAAGCGATAGTTATGCACAGGCAAGGGAACAGTGGCAGTGCGCCATCGGGGTAGTGGTTTGCAAAGGCGTCGGTTATCTCTGGCATACCGCCGCCGTTGTAGATGAAGATGCCAAATAACAAGCACACGGCCATAAACAGAAGCACAACTCCGAAAACGGGGTAGATTTTTCCGATAATTTTGTTGATAGGCAGGATGGCGGCAAGCAAGTAGTAGCCGAAGATCACCACAACCCAGAAGAGGTAGCCGTCCATGCCTACAACATCACCAGTCATGCTGTCAAGCAGTCCGGCAGGGGTCTTGACAAACACCGCCACCACCAAAACCATGAGGAACAATGCAAGTATGCGCTGGCTGGCACGTGCAAAGTTGCCCATTTCGTCACCGACAATCTCGGGCAACGAGGCTCCGTTGCGCTTGAGCGAAATCATGGCCGACATGTAGTCGTGCACAGCTCCGCCAAAAATGCAACCAAGCACAATCCAGAAATAGGCGGCTGGGCCGAAGAGGATGCCTTGTATGGTGCCGAATATTGGCCCAGTGCCTGCAATGTTGAGAAACTGAATAAGAAAAACCTTCCATGTGGGCATGGGTATATAGTCCACGCCGTCCTGCATGGCGTAGCAAGGAGGGGTGCGGTTGGGGTCTGGTTGAATGATTTTTTCTGCAAATTTGCCGTAGATGGCATAGCCTGCAATCAGACAAATCAGGCTAATGACGAAAGTGTACATATTAGTTTTTTGAATTTAATTACGCAAAATTACGACTTTTCAGAGAGGCACATCTGCATTTTCTTGCATAATTGATGGGTGGCGTGTTAAAAAATCATTATTTTTGCCTTGTAATCATTTGTGTGGAACATACGATTTGAATCGGGGTGAACGAAACAGATCTACCCGTGACTGAAAGAAATGCGTCGAACGTACGAACTATTACTATTACCAACATAATTTTACAGCACATGAAATCGGACATACAGATAGCACGCGAAGCCAAGCTGAAACCCATTGCCCAAGTAGCATCGTCACTTGGGATTGACAGTGACAGGATTGAACCCTACGGGCGCTATATTGCAAAGTTGCCCCTTGAACTCATTGACGATGCCAAAGTGCGCCAGAGTAGATTGATACTGGTCACTGCCATTACACCAACCAAGGCAGGCATAGGCAAAACCACTGTCAGCGTAGGGCTTGCCATGGGTTTGTGCCGTATTGGCAAGAAAGCTCTTACCGTGTTGCGCGAACCATCGTTGGGGCCGTGCTTCGGCATGAAGGGCGGCGCAGCAGGCGGAGGCTATGCCCAAGTGTTGCCGATGGACAAAATCAACCTCCACTTTACGGGTGATTTTCATGCCATTACATCGGCCCACAACATGATTTCGGCGCTGCTTGACAACTACATATATCAGCACCGCGATGAGGGGTTTGCCCTGAAAGAGGTGCTTTGGAAGCGTGTGCTTGATGTTAACGACCGCAATCTTCGGTATATTGTTACTGGCCTTGGTGCCAAGACCAATGGAGTTGTTGGCGAAAGTGGTTTTGACATTACTCCCGCCAGCGAGATAATGGCGGTGTTGTGTCTGGCAAGCAGTCCTGATGACTTGCGTCGCCGCATTGAAAACATATTGTTGGGCACTACAATAGACGGCAAGCCGTTTACTGTAAAGGACCTTGGGGTGGCGGGTGCTATATGCGTTTTGCTGATGGATGCACTGAAACCTAATCTTGTGCAGACGGTGGAAAACACTCCTGCCATTGTTCACGGAGGCCCGTTTGCCAACATTGCCCATGGGTGCAATTCGGTTTTGGCTACCAGAATGGGCTTGAGCCTCGCCGACTATGTGGTTACTGAAGCAGGTTTTGGTGCAGACCTCGGAGCAGAGAAGTTCTATGATATCAAGTGTCGCAAGTCGGGGCTTAGCCCAGTGCTGACAGTGATTGTGGCCACGACTCAGGGGTTGAAGATGCATGGCGGTGTGGCCCTTGATGCTATTAAAGAACCTGATATGGACGGATTGCGTGAGGGTGTGAAAAACCTTGATAAGCACATTGCCAATCTGCAGTCGTTTGGCCAGACTGTTGTTGTGTGTTTCAACCGTTTTGCAACCGATACGGACGAAGAGATTGAGTTCTGTCGCCAGCATTGCAAAGGATTAGGAGTGGGGTTTGCTGTCAACAACGCTTTCAACGAGGGTGGCAGCGGTGCAGAAGCCTTGGCGCGTCTTGTAGTTGACACCATTGACAGCAAACCGTCTGCGGAACTTAATTACTGTTATTCTGACTCCGATTCCATACAAGCTAAGGCCGAGGCAGTGGCAAAGCGCATTTATGGTGCCAAGGCTGTCACGTTCAGCCCTGCTGCCAGAAAAATGCTGGCAAAGATTGACGAACTTGGTGTGTCTCATTTCCCTGTTTGTGTGGCCAAGACACAGTACTCGTTCAGTGCAGACGCCAAGGCTTATGGGGTGCCCAAGGATTTTACGGTTAACATTCGCGATATAGTCATCAACATGGGAGCGGAATTTATAGTTCTAATTGCCGGTGACATCATGCGCATGCCAGGTTTGCCTAAAAGTCCGCAAGCAGAGCGCATTGACATTGTTGATGGAAAGATTGAGGGCTTGTCGTAAATCTTTATGCGTTGTTGGCAGACTTGTGCTATGACAACATGCAGCATTTATGGAAATTAGTCCGATAGCACATATAGAGACCGATTTTGGAGGCAAATTCGGAGTGCCACGCCAGAGTGGTATCGTCAGCGGATTATGTGGGCGTATTGTCTTTGAACCCGCCTATCGTAATCCAGATGCCCTTAGGGGGCTGGCTGACTTTGAATACGTGTGGTTGCTGTGGGATTTCAGCGAGGCGCACCGCCAAGGTTGGAGTCCTACGGTGCGACCGCCACGTCTCGGAGGCAACGAACGGATGGGAGTGTTTGCCACCCGTTCGCCGTATCGCCCCAACAATATAGGACTGTCGGCTGTGAAGTTGCTTGGTGTGGACTATGATACCAAGGACGGACCTGTGATATTTGTTGGAGGGGCAGACTTGATGACAGGCACTCCGATCTACGACATCAAGCCCTATCTTGCCTACACCGATGCCCATCCCGGTGCAAGGGGTGGGTTCACGGCAGGACAGGCTCATTCCGATGCCGAAAAACTGAACGTCCTGATACCAGAAGAGGTAATCGCCGCACTTGGCCGACAAAAGGCAGAGGCACTGACAAGTGTGCTTGCGGCTGACCCACGACCTCGCTATCAGCATGACGCCAATCGCATATATGGGTTTGTGTTCGCTGGCCATGAGGTTAAGTTCACTGTAAAGGACAAAGAGGTCTGCGTTGTGGCTTGTGTCAAGGCTTGACTGTGATTCGACGCCAGAAAACAATGTCTGGTGATAACATACCTAAAGCTATGCATCTGTAGATTTCCTTCTCAGGTAGATTGCGTTCGTGAAAAGGCGAAAAAAGGCATGCCGAGACGGTCTGTATGCTGATGTTTGTGTTTTGCTGTGCGAAAAAATCTTACATCACGGGGCGTTTTAAGGCGAAATATTGTTACTTTTGTAGTATAATTACTTGCCAAATGGAAAAGCAACAACTTTCTGGAAAATCTTTGACTGAATTGCAGCATATTATGGAAGAGCTTGGGCAGCCTCGTTTTGTGGCAGGTCAAGTGACACGATGGCTGTATCAGAAACAGATTTTCAGCTTTGACGAGATGACTAACGTGTCAAAAAACGTCAGGCGATTATTGGACGAAAAATTCACGCTGGGCAGGCAACGTCCTGTCAGTGAAGCTGTGTCCAAGGATGGTACGGTCAAATACCTGTACCAGACCGATGACGGTCATTATGTAGAGACGGTTTATATTCCCGAAAGAGACAGAGCAACCCTGTGTGTGTCGTCCCAAGTGGGGTGCAAGATGGGGTGCAAGTTCTGTATGACCGGACGGCAGGGCTTTAAAGCCAACCTTACGGCCGGCGACATACTTAACCAGATTTACTCGCTGCCAAAGTTCGAAAAACTTACCAATATAGTGTTTATGGGGCAGGGCGAGCCTTTTGACAATACTGACAATGTGATGAGGGCCTTGGAAATACTTACAGCAGACTATGGATTGGCATGGAGTCCCAAGCGCATCACAGTGTCTACGGTGGGACTTATTCCCGGCATGAAGCGTTTTCTCGATGAGAGCAAGTGCAATCTTGCCATAAGCCTTCACTTTGCCTTTGGACAGGATCGCGCCACGTATATGCCAGCACAGCGTCCTTACCCGATAGAAGACGTGGTGGATTTGTTGAGTGACTATGATTTCTGTCGCACCCACACCGAGGAAGACCCACGCGAAGGCAGTCACCAGCGCCGCCTGTCGTTTGAATACATTCTCTTTGACGGCATCAATGACAAGGTGCACCACCTTGATCGTATAGTCAAGCTGTTGAGAGGTCTGGACTGCAGGGTCAATCTCATTCCGTTCCACTCCATACCCGACAGCCCATTAAAGGGTGTGCCTGTTGATCGCATGACGCGCAACCGCAACTATCTGACATCAAAGGGGTTGTTTGCTACTCTGCGCGCTTCGAGGGGGCAAGACATAGAGGCCGCATGTGGCTTGTTGTCTACAAAAAAGCAAAACGAGAGCGTGCGGGAGACTGCAAAAGAACATAACTGAACCGTCTGAAGTCGGTTGCGTCCTTAGTGTCGCATGCCAGAGCATAACAGATATAATAAAACGATAATATACAAATCAAAAACGACAACACAACGATGAACAACAAAATAAGAATAGGTATTACGCACGGTGACCTCAATGGAGTCGGCTATGAGGTGATACTCAAGACCTTTGCAAACGATGCGATGAGCGATATGTGTGTGCCTATAGTTTACGGTTCGCCCAAGGCGGCTATCTTCCATCGCAAAAACCTTGGATTGACTACAAATTTCCAGACCGTGTCCAGTGCCACTGATGCTGTGAACGGCTGTCTGAATATGGTACCTTGCTTTGACGAAGAGGTCAAGATAGACTTCGGACAATTGTCTGCCGAAAGTGGCAAGGCTGCGCTTATGTCACTCCAAAGGGCGATGAAAGACTATAAGGATGGCCTTATAGATGCTATAGTGACAGCTCCTATAAACAAAAAAGCTATCCACTCGGAGGCGTTTCCGTTCAGTGGCCATACCGAGTATTTTGAAAGCGAGACCGGCAATGTCGGCGATGCTCTTATGATATTGATGAGCCCTGTGATGAGAGTTGCCCTTGTGACAACTCATCTGCCACTCAAGGATGTGCCGGCCGCCATTACGCAAGAGAAGGTGGAACATCGTATAGAGCAGCTGCAGCGCTCGCTTTACCGAGACTTTCTGGTCAGTGCTCCCCGCATAGCTGTGTTGGGTCTTAATCCACACAATGGTGACGAAGGACTTCTTGGCTCTGAAGAAAACGAAATCATATCTCCTGCAATCAAAGCCATGAGGGAAAAAGGCATACAGTGTTTTGGCCCTTATGCCGCTGACGGCTTCTTTGGCAGCGGACTATACAAACACTTTGATGCCGTGCTGGCAATGTACCACGACCAGGGGTTGGCTCCGTTTAAGGCTCTTAGCGATGACGACGGTGTTAATTTTACGGCAGGGTTGGAACTTGTGCGCACTTCGCCCGCCCACGGCACTGCCTATGATATAGCTGGCAAGGGTATGGCAAACGAAAACTCGTTCCGTCAAGCCGTCTATGCGGCTATTGATATTGTGCGTTGCCGCAAGCAGGTTGACGAGGCTTCTGCCAATCCACTTAAGGTAACGGTGCGTGAACGCGACAGTCGTCGCAATAACGATGATGTGGAGTAAATAGATGTGTCTCCGTCCATGACAAAAGAATACATCAATCGGTTGGGACAGGAAAAGCGGGAGAAAATTTTTCATGCTGTCAATACCGAACTTATAGTACGTGAGGCTTATTTGCGGTCGGGCTATTCGGCTGGTGAACTGTGCGAGAAACATGGGTTTGCACCAAGAGACGTATCTGCAGTTATGGGGTTGTATTATGGAGAAAATTTTACTTCACTGTTACGCCGCTTGAGAGTAAACAGGGTGTGCAAGATGCTTGAGTCACCAGCCAATCTGCATAAATCATGCGAGATGATTGGCTTGCGTTGCGGTTTCTCCAATCGCCAGAGCTTCTACAATGCGTTCTGCAAAATTAAGGGCATGACTCCGCAGGAGTATAGAAACAAGATTTTTGAACAACAATGAACAAATTAAAAACCATCATTATGAGTGCAGTCCTGTCTGCTGTCTCGGCATCCTCTGTCGTTGCCGATGACTTTAAATATAACAATGAGCGATTTGCTGACCTGCAAATGTTGCGCTATAAAGTGCCAGGCTTCGACCAGCTGTCACTTCGTCAGAAAACTTTGGTATATTACCTGAGTGAGGCCGCCTTGTGTGGGCGCGATATTCTCTTTGACCAGAACGGAGCCTATAACCTCCGCATTCGCAAGATGCTTGAAACAGTTTACACTGATTATCAAGGCGACCGCAGCAGTGCAGACTTCAAGGCTATGGAAACATATCTGAAGCAGGTGTGGTTTTCCAACGGCATACATCATCACTATGGCTGCCATAAGTTTACACCCCATTTCACACAGGAGTTCTTTCGCAGAGCGTTGCGTGGAGTGGATGCCACAAAGCTGCCCTTGCAGAAAGGGCAGAGTGTAGATGACCTTTGCAATGAGGTTTTCCCTGTCATTTTCAATCCTGAGATAATGGCAATGAGAGTCAATCAAAAAGACGGCGAAGACCTTGTCAGAACATCTGCCGCCAACTACTATGGGGCGGGCGTTACCCAAGCGGAAGCTGAGGCATTCTATGAGGCGCAGAAGGATACGCTTGCCCCAGAACCTGTGATGTACGGACTCAACAGCCGGCTTGTCAAGAAAAACGGAAAGCTCCAAGAGGATAAATGGGTGTTGAACGGCCTCTACGGGCAGGCCATAAAGAAGATTGTATTCTGGCTCGAAAAAGCTGAAAAAGTGGCGGAAAATCCAAGCCAGAGGGCTGTTATCAAAGAACTCGTCAAGTTTTATACCACTGGAGACCTGAAGACATTTGACCATTACAGTATACTGTGGCTCAAAGATACCGACAGCATGGTGGACTTTGTCAACGGTTTCATTGAAAGCTATGGGGACCCACTCGGGCTGAAGGCAAGTTGGGAAGCTTTTGCCAATTTCAAGGATCTCGATGCAACCAAACGCACGGAGAAACTCAGTTCCAACGCACAGTGGTTTGAGGATAATTCACCAGTAGACCCGCGCTTCAAGAAAGACAAGTGTACAGGAATCTCTGCCAAGGTCATCACAGCTGCCATACTTGGAGGCGACCTGTATCCCTCAACAGCCATAGGCATCAATCTGCCTAATAGCAACTGGATACGCAAGCAGCACGGTTCAAAGAGCGTTACAATAGGCAATCTTACAGATGCCTACAACAAGGCAGCTCACGGAAACGGATTTAACGAGGAATTTGTTATAGACGAGGCAACACGCAAGCTTATCGATGATTATGGTGATGTGTGTGACGACCTTCACACTGACCTCCACGAATGTCTTGGTCACGGTAGCGGCCGTCTGCTTGAAGGGGTGGGCGACGATGCGCTCAAGGCACATGGTTCTGCCATTGAGGAGGCGAGAGCAGACCTCTTTGCCTTATATTATCTGGCCGACCCCAAACTTGTGGAATTAGGGCTAACACCAAACATGGAGGCTTACAAGAGCAACTATTATCACTATATGATGAATGGTCTTCTTACCCAGATGGTGCGTATCCAACCGGGTAAGGACATAGAGGAGGCCCATATGCGCAATCGCCAACTTATTGCACGTTGGGCATACGAACACGGCAAGGAGCACAATGTGGTGGAACTTGGCAAGCGGAACAACAAAACCTATGTAAAGGTGAACGACTATGCTGCCTTGCGCAGCCTGTTTGGCGATTTGTTAAAGGAGATACAACGTATCAAGAGTGAGGGAGATTATGAAGGTGCACGCCAGTTGATAGAGACCTATGCCGTGAAAGTTGACCCAAAACTCCATCAAGAGGTGCTGTCACGTTATGATGCTCTTGACCTTGCACCTTACAAGGGCTTTATCAATCCGGTTTATGTGCCAGAGCTTGACTCTGAGGGCAACATCACCGATGTCAAGATTGACTATACCGAGAGCTATGCTGACCAGATGTTGCGCTATTCAACCAAATACGGATATCTGCCTTATATAAATGAGTGACATGGCAACACAGCATCAAGATGGGACAACGCAAGACTCTCTTGAGTCCCCTAACTCTGTAACGGTAGCGTATGTAAAAAAACTGCTTCGGGCAGCAATGAATGGCCCGCTGTCGCAGTCGTTAAGAGAGAAGGGGTTGGGCTACAGACTTATTTTCGGTGTAGACTGGCCGCGGCTGATAACCATTGCCAATGAAATCGGTAAAAGTCATCAGCTTGCACAAGACCTCTGGAAGGAAGATGTGCGTGAATGTCGCCTCCTTGCCGGACTTGTTCAGCCCACCGAATCTTTCTATCCTGACATTGCCGATATTTGGGTGGAGTCAATGCACTATCCTGAAGAGGCGCAATACACGGTAATGTCGTTGTTCTGTCATCTGCCCTATGCGTCCGACAGGGCCTTTGCATGGATAGCCGACAGTCGCCCCATGTTTCAGTTGTGTGGTTTTCTGACTCTTTCGCGTTTATTCATGAAGGGTTTCCCGCTTATGAAAAAGTCAGAATACGAATATCTTGACCAAGCAGAAACAGCATTACAAAACATGGATTTGCATGTACGTAAGGCGGCCTACGATTCTTTGCTGAAATATGCACAGACGGGCGAAGAACAGGAGGCCTTGGCCGACAGGGTGCTCAGAACTTTGGAAAAAAACAAATAGAAATAGAATTTTTTTGCCATGTCGGTGTCGTTTATTAACTTTGCTGATTGGTAAAACCACTAAGTTGGAACATAAAGAAAACATTACAGTAATCATGACAAAAGGAAAGGTAGATGCCCTGTTAGGCATCGTTTTCGGTGATGAGGGCAAAGGAAAAGTAGTAGACTACTTCACTCCTAAGTATGATGTGGTAGCACGTTTTGCGGGAGGTCCCAATGCCGGTCACACCATTATATTCGACGGCAAGAAATTCGTGCTTCGTTCTATACCGTCAGGCATCTTCGATGAAAACAAGATTAATATCATCGGCAATGGCTGTGTGCTTGCTCCCGACCTCTTTATGCTTGAGGCGAAGGAATTGGAAGACGCCGGATATTCATTGAAGGACAGACTGCACATCAGCAAGCGCGCCCATCTTATCCTGCCTACCCACCGCGCTCTTGACCGAGCATACGAAACGCTCAAAGGCAAAAACAAAATCGGTACCACAGGTAAAGGCATCGGTCCTACCTATAGTGACAAAGCCGCCCGAGTAGGCATCAGAGTGGGTGATATTCTGCATGATTTTGATGACAAGTATCAGGCACTGAAGGCACGCCATGAACGCATACTACAGAACCTTGGCTACGACTATGACATAACGGAAGAAGAGAAGACATGGCTTGAGGGTGTAGAGTATATGCGCTCGTTCAAGTTGACGGATTCGGAGATGGAGATCAACAAATACCTTGCTGAGGGCAAAAGCGTGCTCGCCGAAGGCGCACAGGGCACAATGCTCGACATTGACCATGGCACATATCCGATGGTATCATCGTCATCGACCACCACAGGAGGGGTCTGCACTGGCCTTGGAGTGGCTCCCAGCAAGATTGGTGATGTGTTCGGCATCTTCAAGGCATATAGCACACGTGTTGGCTCAGGACCTTTCCCTGTAGAACTCTTTGACAAGGTGGGAGATCATATCCGCGAGGTAGGTCATGAGTTTGGTGCCGTGACAGGACGCAACCGCCGCTGTGGTTGGTTGGATCTCGTCAGTCTGAAATATGCTGTTGAGATCAACGGTGTAACACAGCTGATTATGATGAAAGGCGATGTGCTTGACGACCTCAAGACTATAAAAGTATGCACAGCCTATAAGCAAAACGGTGAGACAATCACTCACGTCCCGTACGATCTTAACGGTTGTGAAGCGGTATATGAGGAACTCCCTGGCTGGAATTGTGACCTAACAAAGATTACAGCAGAAGCAGATTTCCCACAGGCCCTCAAAGACTACATATCATTCATTGAAAAATACATAGGCTTGCCCGTCACCATTGTGTCTGTCGGGCCAGACCGCAATGCAACAATCATCAGAGGCTAAAGGTATAAGCCCCATAATATAATCGCAAAACCTGCCGTGGTCGAGATATCTCGATAACGGCAGGTTTTGTTTTTTGCAGGTTTGTTATTCCCGCAGAGCCGCAATGACGTCTTCTGCAATAAGGTCTTCACGCAGACGGTTGTCTGCAAGGTATTGCTTTATGTTGTAGCGGTCTACAAACCCTTTCTTTGCGCCATAGCAGAGTGTCTTGGTGCTTGAATTGCCAAAATAGCGGGCAATTTTCTCTCCGAATCCTCCGTCAAGAGCACCGTCCTCAAGTGTCACTACAACTTTGTGGTCAGTCTTGAGGTTCTCCATCAAGGCAGTGTCAATGCCCGTAATGTAGCGTGGGTTGATAAGAGTTGGGTTGGTGCCATTTGATTTGAGTGTTTCACAGACCCTTTCGCCAAGAGCAAAGAAGTTGCCGAGGCCGAGTATTGCGACCTCCGTGCCGCGGGTGACAACTTCATACTTGTTTATGTCAGAGTAGTTGGTTGCAACGGAGCGGCTTGTTGGCATAGCTATGCCGAGCGGAACGCGTATTGCAACGGGATGCTCCTTGTATTCAAGGCTCCAGTCGAGCATGGCAAGATACTCGTCTTTGTTTGTTGGGGCGAGGTATATGAGGTTAGGGATGTTTGAAAGGAGCGGAATGTCATAGTGGCAGAGGTGTGTGACATCGTTCATTGCAGAGAGCGACCCCCAGATTACGAGTATGGTAGCGGGATTGTTGTTGATGCAAAGATCTTGTGAAATCTGGTCGTAAGCACGTTGGATGAATGAACTGCACACACCGAGCACAGGCTTTCCGCCCTCCTTGGCAATGCCCGAGGCAAGTGCCACAGCGTGTTCTTCAGCAATTCCGACGTCAATAAACTGTTTGCCAGCCTCTTTGCGCCGTTCGGGTGACCATGCCCAGATGCCTGGTGTGCCTGCCGTTATGGCACAAACGGTATTGTCTTCCTTCATGCACCTGAGCAGATGAGTGGCGGTGAGTTCTTCGTAGCTCTCGCCAACGGGAGTGGACTTCAGATTGCCCGTAGTAATGTCAAATGGGGAGGTCCAGTGCCAGCGCTCTTTCTCTTCTTCTGCAAATTGGTAGCCTTTGCCTTTGAGTGTGTTGATATGCACCACAATGGGGTGATCAATATCTTTAACCTGCCTGAAAGCTTCAATGAGCGAACTGATGTCATTGCCTTTGTCCACGTAGATGTAGTCAAGTCCCATGGCCTTGAAAAGATTGGTGGCACAGCCTCCCTTTGAGAGTCTCAGCTGCTCAAGGTTCTTGTAGAGTCCTCCGTGGTTTTCGGCAATAGACATCTGGTTGTCGTTTACCACAATGATGAAGTTGGTGCCAAGTTCTGCGGCCCAGTCAATGCCTTCAAGAGCTTCGCCACCACTTAGCGACCCATCGCCTATAACAGCGATAACATTTCCTTCTTGTCCTTTAAGGTCACGCCCTTTTGCCAGTCCACCTGCCAGACTCACCGATGTTGAGGTGTGGCCTATAACGAAGTGGTCGTGCTCGCTCTCCGATGGTTCGCTATATCCGGAGACATCGTCATAGTGATCAGCATGCAGGAATGCCTCTGCACGTCCAGTGAGCATCTTGTGGGCATAGCTCTGGTGAGAAACGTCGAAGACAATCTTGTCCTTTGGTGAATTGAAAACATAATGCATGGCGATGGTAGCCTCAACCATGCCGAGGTTCGGGCCACAGTGGCCTCCGTGTTTGCAGAGTTTTTCCAGCAGCAGTGTGCGTATTTCTGATGCAAGTTCCTCCATCTGTGGCACGGAGAGTTTCTTAACGTCTTGTGGTGATTGGATGTTATTTATGTATTTCATTGTGTGGGTTTGTTTTTCGGAGTGCAATTTTGGTGTGTGCGAGTTTGGTGTCCTGACAACTGTCACGCTGGTGTTTTCTTATACTGACATTCTTTTATGCGGCACGGTATTGTGACGGTGTCTTGCCAGTGTGTCGTTTGAAGAACCTTATAAAATGTTGAGGGTATTCAAACCCCAACTGGGCGCCGACTTGCGATACTGACAGCGAGAGGTCGCAGAGTAATTCCTTGGCGTGCGAGAGGATATGGTGGGCAATGAAGTCTTGTGCCGTGCATCCTGTTTCGACCTTTACCAGTTCGCCGAAGTAACCAGGTGTCAGACTGCATTTCCCGGCAAAGAAAGACACAGTGGGAATCCCGTGAATTGAGGCTTCGCTGGTGATATAGTCGTTTAACATCTGTTCAAACCGCATGACAGTGGTGTGGTTGATTTCTTCACGGGTGATAAACTGACGTTCGTAGAAGCGCAGGCAGTAGTTTAGCATCACCTCTATATTGCTTACAATTAGTCGACGTGAGTGGCGGTCTATGGCGTGGTGCATCTCTTGCTGTATTATGTTGAGAACAGAGTGCAAGATTTCAACCTCTGAAGTTGAAAGGTGGAGGGCTTCGTTGCTGTTGTAAGAGAAAAAACCATATTTTGAAATCTCCCTGCCCAGCGAAGTTCGGGCGATAAAATCGGGGTGAAACAGAATGGCAGTCCAGCGCGGATAGATTACCTCGGGATTGTGTTCCACCGTAACGGTCTGTCCGGGCGCAAACGAAGTGATGGTCATTTCATCGAAGTCATACTTTGTGCGGCCGTACGAAAGATTGCATCCTTTGTTTTCTTTCAGAAACAGGGCATATAGTCCGTAGTGGTAAACACCCTCGCGCACGGCTTCGTCTCGGTCATATCTTACGACCGATATCATGGGGTGAACAGTTTCAAAGCCGTAGAAACGGTTGAACTGGTCAATAGTGTCAAACCGGATGTCTTTGTCTGTTGCCATGACATTATGTCTTAATGTGTAATATTCTTTGCAAAATTACAAAGTTAGAACAAGATATCCAGTACCCCTCTTAATGAATTTGTTACCATTATTGTGGAAACACACATCCGAGATTTAGGTAATCACAAACATAAAAAAACAGCCTGCGCCCCAAAACTGGGCGCAGGCTGTTTAAATGTTATGTCTCGGGTCTTTATTTGCCGAAGTAGCGTTTCAGCAGACCGGCGAAGGCTTTGCCGTGGCGGGCTTCGTCGCGGGCCATTTCATGCACGGTATCGTGGATGGCATCGAGGTTGAGCGCCTTGGCCTTCTTGGCCAACTCGGTCTTGCCCATGGTAGCGCCGTTTTCGGCCTCTACACGCATCTCCAGGTTCTTCTTGGTGGAGTCGGTGACGACCTCGCCCAGCAGCTCCGCAAACTTGGCGGCATGCTCGGCCTCCTCCCATGCGGCCTTCTCCCAGTACAGGCCGATCTCGGGATAGCCCTCACGGTGGGCAACGCGGGCCATGGCCAGATACATACCGACCTCGCAGCACTCGCCGTTGAAGTTATCACGCAGGCCCTGCAGGATCTCGGGGTCGCAGCCCTGCGCAACACCGACTACATGCTCGGCGGCCCAGGCCATTTCGCCCTCTACCTTTTTGAACTTGGAGGCGGGCGCCTTGCAGACGGGGCAGAATTCGGGGGCAGAGTCGCCCTCATGGACATAACCGCAGACAGTGCAAACATATTTAGCCATAGTGAAAATCTCCTTTTCAGTAATGATTATCGTTTTTGTAATTTCATTATAGCACGCATTTGGGAATTGTCAAGCACAAACCGAAAAATTTTTAGGGATTTTTTGCGGAGGATTTTTCGAGATGTTTTGCGGGTTTTTTTTACAGTCGAAGCCGGCGGGGAGGAGAGCGAAAACGGGGCTTTGCGGGTGGGGAATTTCGCAAGGCAGCGGGGATTGCGGGGGTCTTCCCTATTTAGTGGTATGGGATGGGGCGGGCGGGATTTTGCCGGGCGGCAGGTCTTCCCTATTCTTTGGTATAAGGGGGCTGCGGCATGCGCATACTATTCCATGAAAAGGAGGTGAAAACCGTGAGTAAAAATTCCCAGAACAATGCCAAAAACGACAATCGGAACGAGAGTCGGAACAGCCAGCAGAAGCAGGGCGAGAACCGCAGCGAAAAGCCGGAGGCTGAAAATCGCTGCGACTGACCCGACGCTGCAGAGGATGCCGGCCGGGCGCCCGTATGGGGCCGGGCCGGTGTTTTTTTGCGGCTTTTTGGGGGCGCAGGGGGTGAGGGTGGCTTTGGGGCGCAGCCCCGGCGGCGCTG
>ENA-ORPK01001282-ORPK01001282.1-human-gut-metagenome-genome-assembly--contig:-NODE-1282-length-20415-cov-5.360363_pt1 | contig 20415 bp, 18 predicted proteins | sample MGYA00242139_ERZ509068 | MGnify/ENA primary metagenome ERZ509068 (study PRJEB26280, sample SAMEA2338687) | human gut metagenome | biome: human gut; feature: human-associated habitat; material: faeces... | reverse complement strand
CTGCCGTTAACAGCGAGTTGCAGCGGCAGCCCCGGGTGAGCGGTGGCGGCAGCCCCTACCTTGACCAAGAGGCCAACGATGTGGTGACGCGTGCACAAAGCATAGCCAGCAAGGGCGGCGACAGCTACGTGGGACTTGAGCCCATGCTGCAAGCCCTGCTCGAAGTAAAGAGCACGGCATCGCAAATGATGAAGGACGCCGGGGTGACCACCGACGGACTGCAACGCGCCATTGAGGAATTGCGCGGTGGACAAAAAGCCACCTCGCAAAGCGCTGAGGACACCTACCAGGCATTGGCCAAATATGCCCGCAACCTGGTGGAGGAAGCCCGCAACGGCAAACTCGACCCTGTGATTGGCCGCGACGAGGAAATACGCCGCGTGCTGCAAATTTTGTCGCGCCGTACCAAAAACAACCCTATACTGATAGGCGAACCGGGTACCGGTAAGACAGCCATTGTGGAGGGTTTGGCCGAGCGCATTGTGCGCGGCGACGTGCCCGAGAACTTGAAGAACAAAAAACTCTACTCACTCGACATGGGTGCACTGGTGGCTGGTGCAAAATACAAGGGCGAGTTTGAAGAGCGACTGAAGAGCGTGATTAACGAGGTGACACAAGCCAATGGCGACATCATCTTGTTTATAGACGAAATACACACTCTGGTTGGCGCCGGAAAGGGCGAGGGCGCCATGGACGCTGCCAACATTCTGAAACCGGCCTTGGCCCGTGGCGAACTGCGCAGCATAGGTGCCACCACACTTGAGGAGTATCAAAAGTACTTTGAAAAGGACAAGGCGTTGGAACGCCGTTTCCAAACGGTGATGGTGGACGAGCCTACCCCCGAAGATGCCATCAGCATTCTGCGTGGATTGAAAGAGCGCTACGAAAATCACCACAAGGTGCGTATTCAAGATGACGCCTTGATTGCCGCCGTGCAGTTGTCGCACCGCTACATCACCGACCGCTTCCTGCCCGACAAGGCCATCGACCTGCTCGACGAGGGCGCGGCGCACGTCTGGCTCGGCGGGCCGGAGCCTGCGGAGGACGCAGAGCGCCAGCAGCAGCTCGAGCAGCAGCTTGAGCAGGCTGCCTTCGCCCAGCAGCTTGGAAAGCAGTAAAATAGCAGATAACATGAAGTTCTTCTCCTTTGTGTGATTCCGGACCAGTGCCCGCGCAAAGGACAAACCTTCAAAGCGGTCTTCCGGGCCGTTCTGCCAGAGATACGTCCGGGCCGCGCAGAAGATTGCAGGAAAAAATTGACAGCCTTTAAACAAAAAGCACCCGTACCGCCGAAAAAGCAGTACAGGTGCCATGGGAGCAGTTGGCGCGATGGGCCGCTCAGCGCTTCACGTTGAAGGCTGCCATGCCGGGGTACACGGCACTGTCGCCCAGCTGCTCCTCGATGCGCAGCAGCTGGTTGTACTTGGCCACGCGCTCGGTGCGGCTGGGGGCGCCGGTCTTGATCTGGCCCGCGTTGACGGCCACGGCGATGTCGGCGATGGTGGCATCTTCGGTTTCGCCCGAGCGGTGCGAAATCACTGCGGTGTAACCGTTGCGCTGTGCCAATTCAACGGCACGAAGGGTCTCGGTGAGCGAGCCGATTTGGTTAACCTTGACAAGGATGGAGTTGGCGCAACCCAGTTCGATACCTTTCTTGAGGTACTTAACATTGGTTACAAAGAGGTCGTCGCCTACGAGCTGGCAACGGTCGCCGATGAGGTCGGTGAGGACCTTCCAGCCTTCCCAGTCGTTTTCGGCCATGCCGTCTTCGATGGAATCGATAGGATATTTCTCGATAAGGCTCTTCAGGAACTGAGCTTGCTCGGCGCTGTTGTACTTGGGAGCGTCTGCGCCCTGTTTCCAAGTATAGTCATATACGCCGTCCTTGTAGAACTCGGAGGAAGCGCAGTCGAGGCCGATGGTAACATCCTTTCCGGGTACATATCCGGCCAATTCGATGGCCTTGATGATGACGTTGAGGGCGTCTTCGGTACCGTCAAGTGTGGGAGCAAAACCGCCTTCGTCACCTACTGCGGTGCTCAGACCACGGTCTTTGAGAACTTTCTTGAGGTTGTGGAACACTTCGGTGCCCATGCGGATGCCTTCGCGGAAGCAGCATGCGCCGATAGGACGAATCATGAATTCCTGGAAGCAGATGGGGGCATCGGAGTGTGCGCCGCCGTTGATGATATTCATCATGGGCACGGGCAGTGCATAGGTATTGCAGCCGCCAATGTACTTGTACAGAGGCAGGTCGAGATAGTCGGCTGCGGCCTTGGCCACAGCAAGGCTGACGCCGAGGATGGCGTTAGCGCCGAGTTTGCTCTTGGTTTCGGTGCCGTCGAGAGCTATCATAGTTTCGTCAATCTTGACTTGGTCAAGAGCAGACATACCTACGAGAGCTTCGGCGATAGGGCCGTTGACATTGGCCACGGCTTTGAGGACACCTTTGCCCATATATCGATTTTTGTCGCCGTCGCGCAGCTCGAGAGCTTCGTTAACGCCTGTGGAGGCGCCTGAGGGTACGGAGGCGCGTCCGCGTGCGCCGGATTCGAGGATTACATCAACCTCGACGGTGGGATTGCCACGGCTGTCGAGTACTTCACGACCGATGATTTTTTCGATTTTCATAATGCGTTGATTATTAATGATGATTATAATGTTCGCGTACGTGTGCTTTTAGCAGTGCAAAGGTACGAATTTTTTTTCGGAGAACAGTCATATAGGCGCGCGCAACATCAGCGTATGGTTTAAAGGTTGTTAAAATCGTCGTTCGGAATACACGAAATGCATATCTTGCGGTCTAATAAGTGAAAGCGCACTACGAGCGCCGCACCAATGCGAAACGCACTAACGATGAAAATACTACGCCGCACGCCCAAGACACCGCCATTCGACGACATCCTCGCCGAATACTACGAGCCGCTATACAGGCACGTGCGCCGTATGGTGGTGTCGCACGATGATGCCAAAGACGTGATACAGGAAGCAATGCTGCGCATATACCAAGGCCTCGACGGGCTCAAAGACCCCTCGGCTGTACGCACCTGGGTATGGCGCATAGCCACCAATGAGGCCCTGCGGCATCTAAGCCGGCGCCATGACACTGACACCGGACTTGACGATAAAGACCTGCCCGAACTCGAGGACGAGCCTTACGTCGACAACTCCGACCGACTGGCTACAGCCCTGGCCAAGGCCATGACGGTACTCACCCCGCGTCAACGACAAGTCTTCGACCTGCGCCACTATGACGGGATGTCTTTTGCGGACATCAGCGCCATTGCCGGGATGGCCGAGGACACCGCCCGAGCCACATTTCACCAGTCACGCGCCAAGCTCAGGGACATCCTCCAAAGCATGGACATACATCCTTAAGACACACTTCTCTCATCTGATAATATAAAAGCTATGACAGACAATAAACACGACAACGACATCGCAGGCTTCTCCCATCGCGACATATACACCGTACCAGACGGATTTTTCGAGGCCGAGAAGCAACGCCTGAGCGCACTGGCACGCGGCCCGTGGCAGGCACGCCGACGCCGCAACCGTCGTCTCCTTTGGGGCACAACGGCCACCGTCACCGCAGCCGCCGCAGCCATCGCATGCCTCGTGGTGATACGTCCATCGGACACACCGCAACCCGAGACTCAGACACCCGAAGGCATTCAGACACTGGCGCAAGCCTCATCAGACAGCCGCATGTACCTCGACATGCCGCAAGAAATGATTGACAACGACCTGTTCATGAACACATATTGAGACAAAACATCCTACAACCATCTAACACACAAACACATGACACGACACCTCCATTGGATAATCGCCATAATGCTTATAGCCTTGGCTCTTCCCGTCCAAGCCAAGCGCCCGTGGCATCAGCGACAAGACCGTCCCGACATCCCGGCCATAGCCGCACGGCTGGCCAAAGCAGCCGTAATGAATGACGAGCAGACAAAGACATTCACATCCCTGTTCATCGAATGCAACACCGAGATGCAGAAAATACACGAAAGATACCGCCTCGAAGACGGCAAATCGCTATCGTCCAAGCAAATCGAACAAAACACCGACAACCGTTTCGCTATGGCTCGCGCCATCCTCGACCTGCGCGAAAAATACTACAACAAATACAAGCGTTTTCTCTCCCCCGAACAGATAGACCGCGTCTATCGCACCGAAAAGCGCCTGATGGGTCCTCCTCCGGGCGGCCACAAAAAAACGGGTAAAGGCAAAGGCCGGCGGCAGCGGCATCAAGGGCCGCCGCCACCTCCGCCGATACCTTGAACTACGAACGGACCTCCGACACCACGGATTGTCCGAACGACACCGAGACACACAACTACACTAATCCACGACAACACACACATCAATAACAATCGCAAAAATGCCTTCAACAGAAGGTTTGGTAAAAGGGTTTTTAACAACAACATCTAAACCAAGTAACTGAAAAAAAAGAGAATCGGAGCCGACCGTGAGGTTAGCTCCGATTTTTTTCGTATATGCGAAATGGGACGCGCCCAATAATTAGACTAAAACCATTGAGTTATAGTCGCTATCATACAGTTTTTTGCGATAGCGTTAAACAGCCATTGAGGTGTGAGACGCAACATCTGCAAAGCCTCAACTTGGCCCTATATCACATCACCATCGATTATAGGTCTTCGAAATCTGAATTGGCTTTATCCGAGAAGCCTACAATGATGCCGTATTCAGGCTCACCAACAAGATTAAAAGGGCCTTCACCTCCAAAATTTTCCTCATAGGTCATGCGTGCCAAATCACTAACTGGTGAGATAAGATTCGACTTTGTCAGAGAGTCAAGGAACTCCTATAAGTTGTAATGCGATCAGTGGCAATGCCGTATCGAGCAACCTCAGCGTCAAACCACACGCCGACGTGTACCTTTGCACCCGGCGCAATACTGATAGCTAAACCGAATTATAACCATTCCGGCAACGAAAGAGGGGGGGAGAGCAATCACCGATATGCCTTACAAATCGGCGTAGGCGATGCCCCCTTCAAAAATGGTGTACAATTCGCACTCACCCATCTACAAAGACCTACCACCCAAAAAGGTGGTAAGCTACCACCTTAAAACAACAAATATTAAGTTTAATGAAATGACATTAGACAAAAAATAGGCCTATATGCCAAAATCCGGTTTGTCAAATGCAGGACAAAGTGTCCCTCCCTAAAGAATTTTTACCTATAAAAATCACTGCACATCTAAATATTTGCAGTATCTTTGTAGGGTAAAATATATTCGGGATATGAATATTATAGACAAACTCAAAGAAAAAGGCTACGTTTCAACAAAAGAATTGAGCTACTGGCAAGAGCAACAGTTGCAGGAAGCTGTTCGTAAAGGTGAAGCGATAAGACTCAAAAACGGCATATACGCAGACATTGATGCCTTGGCAAACACCATGGTGGACATACGGGTGATAGTTCCCAGAGGCATACTATGCCTCTGGTCGGCATGGTCTGTTTATCGCTTGACAACACAGATACCCAATGCCTACTATGTAGCCATTGGGCGAGCGCGGAAGATAGTTCTACCTGATTATCCGGAATTTCAATTGGTTTATCAATCCGACAACCTGCTCTCTATCGGAGCAACTCGAAAAATTGTACAAGGATATGATATTCCTATCTTTGATATAGAACGTTCTGTATGCGATGCAATCAAATACAGGAACAAAGTCGGCATTGATGTAATGGCTGAAATCCTTCAGAATTACCTAAGACGTCCGGACAGAAATATCTCACGGCTGATGGATTATGCCTCAAAATTAAGAATACGTAAAACGCTGAATCAATATCTTGAAGTATGTCAATAAAAGAAAAGCACAATTTCGGTCGTTCGGTAAAAGCAAAATTATTGAATATTTCACGGAATGAGAAACTTGGATATCAAATGTTGGCGACCAGATACCTCCAAGAGCGCTTGCTATACCGTTTGTCGATAAGCCCTTACCACAACCATTTCCTACTAAAAGGCGGAGCATTGCTATATGCGCACAAACGCTTTATGGCAAGGCCCACATTGGATATAGATTTTATGGGGCAGCATATTGAAAACGACAAAGAGACTGTAAAAAAAGTGTTTGCCGAAATTTGTGCGACTCCATACCGACAAGACGGGGTGACATTTCATACAGAAACCCTGAGGACCTATGATATTGCCGCTGAAAAGAAATATCCGGGTGTAAGGCTCTCGCTGAGTGCCTCTATTGATACAATTCGCCAAGACATATCAATGGATATCGGATTTGGAGACGTAGTAATTCCATGCCCTTCCGAACTGGATTATCCTAATTTAATTGACGGGTTTCCGGCCATTAACATTTTGGCATATTCATTAGAAACCGTCATCGCCGAAAAGTTTCAAACAGTGATTGCAAGAGCGGAAGCCAATAGCAGGATGAAGTATTTCTACGACCTATACACCATTTTACAAGAAGGAAAATACGACAGTGTGGTATTAAGTGAGGCAATAAACGCTACATTTGAAAATCGCCAAACAGCCTATATGGATAATCACACCGTATTCAGTCTTGATTTTGCCAACAATACGGACTTAAACATACGATGGAATTCGTTTGTAAACAAACTAAGAATCCAACAAAAGCTGACATTTCCTGAAGTTGTATGTTTCCTACAAGCCAAACTCGAACCTTATTGGAAAATGCTAAAATAAATTAGGTGAGCGATGGTTGAGTCATAGGAAAAATATCCATACGTGCAACCGGTATGCTTCGGATGTTTACACACAGAAAGCAAGCGAGGGCACCGCGGCGGATGCCGCGATGCCCTCGCTTATGGGTGGATGACGGGCTTTCAGGGCCGCGTCATTCGGGGGGTCTTACTTGGTGAGGGTGATGCTGTAAGGAACGTTGGTCAGATCGAGGGTGACATTGTATGTTCCGGCAGCAACGCTGATGTTGTCGCCACCAACGGTGAGGGCCTTGAGGTCGCCGCCGAGGTTGATGTCCCAGTTGTCGTTGCAACGAATCTTCCAGCCCTGGCCGTCGGCAACGGTGAGCTTGCCTTTCCAAACCATGGTTTCGCCTTCGCGAGTGAGGTTTTGCTGAGCGCCCCATCCGTTGAAGTCGCCGATAAGACCTACGGTCTCGATGGCGATGAGCTTGTAGGTGAGGGCGGAGATGTCTGCCGACAGGAAGTATACGCCCTTGGCTGCGTTGAAGTTGGGTGCGTCACCGGCGGTGCTCAGGGTACCGGCTTCGGCGCCGACGCCGTAATTGGTACCGCTCCAGGATGCTTCGGAGCTGAGTTTGAATTCGCCGTCAAGAGCCAGGAATGCGCTGTAATTGCTTTCGCCGACCTTGGCAAAGGCCCATGCCGAAGCGGCCTGTGACCATCCGTTTTGGTTGCCGGGAGTGTAGAGCAGGTCAAAGACTTTGACAAACTCGTAGCTCTGGTTTTCCATATCGAGGGTCAGGCGGTATATGCCGGGGGTCTTGATGCAACCGGCGCTGCAGTCTTCGGTAGCCGTACGGGGCTTGAGGTTGCCTTCGAGGGCGCCGTCGCCGTTGACAGCCACGCCGAAGGAGGCGTTGTCAGCGTCTACCCAGTTGCCGGTGTCTATGGTGCTTTGGGGCACGACTTTCCACCACCATCCGCTCTCGGCGTCAGCTGCGGAGATGACCACTTGCAGTGTGAAGATGGGGTCGTCGTAAACGTCTGCATCCGAGTGCTCGAAAGGTATTGCCTCGGCTACGCTCCATCCGTTGATGGTACCGAGCAGACCGTAGGAGGGTTCGATAACGATACCCAGGTCGAGGGGTGTAACAACGGTCTTGGTGTCGATGACGAAAGTCTTTTCGTCGCCAAAGCGTACCATCGATTTACCTTTGACTGCGAATGCGGCTACGCGTACAAAGACTTCTTTGGCCTTGGCCGATTTGCCCATAACGCTTACATAAGTGTCTTCAAAGGCTTGGGGTGCCACTTGGAGTGTGGTACCGTTGAGTGTTACGTCGAAGTCGGCGCTGCGCTCAAAAGCTGCATCGCGACTCATGGTGCCGACAAATTTGAGATCGTAGCCGGCGGGCAGGTTGTTGACGGCGGCGACAGAGCCCAGCACTATAGGCGTCTCTGACTGCAGGGCGGAAGTTACGTCGATGGCGGAAGCCACGGCGCCTTCAACCTTCAGGTCTTCGGCGTTCATGACGGGCAGCTGCGGATTCACCGTGGGTTCGGCATTGGTGCTCTCGTCGCACGAGGTGGCGACCAGTGCCAGTGCTGCCATAAGTATTACGCTTAATTTTTTCATTGTTCTAATGATGTGTTAAGTGTGTGGTTACTTGTTTCGAAGTCATCGCGCACCGCCGGGACGGCTGCGCCCCGGCGGGGTGCGGATGTGCTTCGTGACAGGTGGTTATTCCACAGATTTGATTATGAGTTTACATGTGTTCATATCGACGGTGATGTCCATCTTGCCGCCCGGCCAGCCGGGGAAGCTGAACGAGCCTTTGCCCTTGACGAGGGTGTAGTTGAACTCGCCGCTTGTGAAACCAAATTCTATGGGATTGTCTTCACTCTGGCTGCCCCACGAGTCGGTATCCCAGCCGGTGAGGGCTGTATAGAAGCGGAATGAGGCTTTGCCTGCGGGGATTTCGAATACACCGTGGTAGATGTTCGAGCCGATGGCATCGACGTCTTCGTAGAGTGCCCATTCTTTGTAGTGTTCGGCCTGCGTGTCATCCGGGCCTTTCCAGCCTTCGGGTTCACCTACGAGGTAGATCTTGCCGGGAGATTGGATTGCGCAATAGCCCTTGACCCGCTGCAAGCAGATGGTGTTGGAGATGATTGCGGAAGAGGGATACTGGGGAACGACGCCTACCACGCGGATGTACAGCGGGCGTGCAGGCTCGTCGGTATAGCTGTCTTCGTCGACTATGCCGCGAAGTTTGCATACGCCCATGGCTATTTCTTCAGCCGATACGGAGGCGTTGCAAGCGTTGTAGATTGTGGGAAGAGTGTAATAGTTGGCTGCAATGCCTTCTTCTTCGTTGGCTTCCACGAATGTTTCTTCGAGGCTGACCTGAATCGAGTAGTCGGCCGCGGCGGCAAAGCCCCAATCAGGCTGCGACCAGTCCAGGTCGACAGTTCCTTCGGGCGTCAGCTGGTAGTACTGCGAAGCCAGGGCGGGCGTATTGAGCTTGAAGTCCGTGGCCTTCTGGATACACGGCTCGGTATTCTGCTTACAGCTGCCCAGGGTGAGCACGGCCACCAGCGTTGCCATGAGAATTGATATCTTTTTCATTATCGTATTCTGTGTTTTAGCTGTTTAATATTGTTTGTACGGCTATATGCGTCTGATGGCTTACATTACTTGCCGTAACCGGTATTTTGCTCGTATTTCTGGAACGAGATGACCTTGCTCGGGATGGGGAAGAGGTTGAAGTGTGCATCGACTTCGCGGCCTTCGCGTACGCCGCCCTTCCAGTTCCATACATATCCGCCGCCGGCGTATTTGCCGAAGCGGACGAGGTCGGTACGGCGGATGTTTTCGCCGTAGAGTTCGCGCGAACGTTCGGCCAGGATGTTGTCGGCTGTGAGCGAAGCTACGCCCCAAATGGTTACACCTGCGCGTTTGCGGATGTAGTTGATGTACTTGAGAGCATCAGCTTGGTTGCCTACATTGCCTACTACGTTAGCCTCGACTGCGTTGAGGTAGATTTCGGCCAGACGAATAACGGTCCAGTCGGCATCGGCGAAGGCACGTTCGCTGCCGTTGGGCGAGTTCTCGGTATCGATGTTGCCGAATTCGTCGTAAGCGTAGTTGGTGTATTTCAGAGGTGCATAGCCCTTGCCGAAACCGGCGTTGCCCATGATGGTGCTGTTGCCGATTTCGAAGCCGTCCTTGCTGGTTTTCCAAAGTTCGGCGCGTGCGTCGTTGGTAAAACCGTGGCCGTCGAACTCGAACTTTCTGGAGAGCTGCTCGCGAGCAACCATACAGGTCCATTGAGCATTGAGGTTGCAGTCGTTGATCGAGCTGATGCCGTCGTACGAGCCGCAGCATGCTGCTATAAAGAATGTCGAGCCGCCGTAAGCCTGCAGATTGATACCGTCTTGAGGTATTGTGAAGATTATCTCGTTGACACGCGAACCTTGTGCTGCATATTCCTTGTTGTTGGCGCCGAAGAGTGCCTTGTAGGAGTCGGACAGACCGGAGTTGTCGAAGCCGGCACCCTGGTGGTGGGCAATAATCTTCTGGCAGATGTTCCAGCACTTGTCGTATGCGGGCGTTCCGGTGAATACGCCGGCGTTGAGGTAAAAGCGAGCCAGCAGGGCGTCAGCAGCTTCCTTGCCTACGTATCCGTATGCGGGAGCGGTATAGCTGTCACCATATTCGGCGGAAACTTCTTCGAGGGTACTTACGACCTTGTTGTACAGGTCGGCACGGCTGTATTGCACGGGAGCGGTACCGGCCTCGGTGGTTTCGTCTACATAACCGGCCGAGCCAAAGTCGCTGATGGCGTAGAAGTATGCCAGCGAGCGCAGAATCTTGGCCTGGCGGATGGCATCGTCAGCAGCAGCCTGGTCGCCATCGGGAAGATAGCTGCGGTACTGCTGGATGGTGCGGATAACCTCGTTGCAGAGGGCGATTTCGCCGTAGATACGGGAATATGCGGCATACATTATCTCGTTGTCGGGAGCGAAAGCCATGGTCACCAATTCGTAGTAACCGCCGTCATTGAACTGCAGCCACGAGAAGTGGTCGGTGGTGAGTTCTTCGAGGTTGAAGATGGTGCGGGTAAATGTGCCGGCACCGGCATCGCCGAAGCCGAGGATGGACTGGTCGGAACCCTTATTGCCTGCGGTGGCAAGACCCTGATAGCACTCGGCCAGCAGTCGGTCCATAGTGCCGCGCGGGTCGGCGGCAAACATCTTTTCGGGGGTGTCCTGGTTAGGATCTTTCGGCGGCACATCGAGGTCACCGGTGCAGGAGCTGAAACCTGCGGCCAACATCAAGGACAGTCCGAGGAAATATTTCGATATGTATTTCATAAGTCTTATCTATAGATGTGTTGTTTTTAGACTGGTGTGATTAGAAGGTGGCCACGACGCCGAGGGTCATGGTGATGGGCCGCGGGTATGCGTTGTTGTCCACGCCACTGAATACTTCGGGATCGATGCCGGAGTACTTGGTGATGACGAAGGCATTCTGTACGGCTCCGTAGAGGCGCAGGCGCAGCTGATTCTTCAGCAGGTTGGGGAAGGTGTAGCCCACGGTGATGTTGTCGCAGCGCAGGAAGCCGGCGTTCTCCAGGAAGTAGTCGGAGCGCACCAGGTTGCTGACGCCCGCACCGCTGTTGAAGTAGAACTTGGAGTCAAGAACGTTTTTGAGGATGTTGCCCTGATCTTCGAGGTTGTAGAGGTTGATGGAACGGGCACGCATAGCGTTGTACACGTAGTTGCCGATGTTGGCGCGGAGTACGAAGCCGAAGTCCCAATTCTTGTACGAGAAGTTGTTGTTCCACGACAGGGTGACTTTCGGGTCACGGCTGTGCTTGTACACCAGGTCGGAGGCGTCAATCTTGCCGTCGTTATTTTGGTCTACGTAGCAGTCGGGGATGGGATTGCCGTCGGGTCCGTATACCTGCTCAAACACGCGGAAAGTGTATGCGGGCAGACCTACCTTATGGATTTCGATGGCGCCGGCATTCTCGGATGCGGGGTTGCCTTCGGCATCGAGGGTGAAGGACTCGTCTTCTTCGGCACTACCGGTGAGCTCGGTAATCTTGTTTTTGTTCCAAGCGACGTTGAGGCCGGTGGTCCAAGTGAAGTCCTTGGTGACGATGGGTTTGGCGCCCAAAGTGAGTTCGACACCGAGGTTGCGCAGCGAGCCGATGTTGCGAGTCATGGCGTTGGTGGTGGTCATACCGGCGGGTACGGGCACGTAGGCCAGCAGGTCATCGGTATCACGCAGGTACCAGTCCAAAGCGGCGGTGAAGCGGTTGTTGAGCCATGCCATATCGACACCGACGTTCCATGTGGTAGTGGTTTCCCATTTCAGCTTGGCATCGTAGGGGTTGGGATACAGGGGGTTGATCCATCCGCCGTTGTAGGGATAGAAAACGCTGGGGTTGGAGATGGAGTATACGGGGGTATAGTTGTTGTATCCGCCCACAGCCTGCTGACCGGTCTTACCCCAGCCGAGGCGCAGCTTCATCTCGTTCATCTTGTCGCGGAGACCGTCAAAGAAGCTCATGTTGGAGAGCTTCCAGCCCAGAGCAACCGAGGGGAACAGACCCCAGCGGCAGTCCTTGGCAAAACGCGAGGTGGCATCGTCACGCAGAGTGAATGTCAGCAGGTAGGTGTCCTTGAAGGAGTAGTTGAAACGTCCGTAGAAGGACAGCAGATTCAGCTGGTTGCCGTCGTAATAGGTCTTGCGGTGGTCGAGGCCGAAGCTCTTGCCGATATATTGCTCGGTGGTGGGGTCAACATTCATGTTCCACATACCCACGGTGGGCATATAGTCAAGGGTGTAACCGAGGGTGGTGATTTCGGTATGGTTGCGTTTGTGGTAGTCGAAACGCTGCCAGGAGTAACCGGCCATTACATCAAATGAGGATTGGATGCTTTCTACTTCTTTTTTGTAGTTGGCGTAGAACTCGAGCATGGTGTTGCGTGCCAACTGGTACTGGTAGAAGTACTGGCCGGCGCCGTTGTTGTAGTTGGACTTCCAGGATTGCGGGCTGTTGGCCAGCGTGTAATCGCGTGTACGGCCCTGCATGATGTCGTAACCGAGGTTGAGGTTCAGTCGCAGTTCGGGGAGGAAGTGCAGAGCGTAGTCAATCATCAGGTTGCCGGTGGAGGCCCACATTTCGTCCTGCTTGTCGACGCCGTTGAGCATCGATACGGGGTTGTAGCTACCGTTGGTTTCGAGGCGTCCGTCGTTGTTGATCAGCGAGGTGTATCCGCTCAGATAGCTCAATCCGCTGTTGCCCAGAGTGCGGTAGTCGCTGTATACGGGCAGTGTGGGGTTGTAGACGAGTGCTGCGTAGATGGCGCCGGTGTCGGCTTTGTCGTCTACTACATAGCTGCCCTTGGCGTTGAGGGCAATCTTCAACTTGCCGTTGAAGAACTCGGGGGTGAGGTTGAAGCCCACGGTGGTACGCTGCATGCGCGAGGTCTTCAGGATACCGTTGTTGTCTGTATAGGAAACATTGAAGCGGTAGGGAAGCCAACGGGCTGCGCCACCTATGCTCAGGTTGTAGTCATGCGAGAAGGATGTGCGCAGGATTTCGCGCTCCCAGTTGGTGGAGGCATCGCCCATCAGGTATATAGCTTTCTGAGAGGCGTTCTCGTATATCAACTTGCGGAACTCGTCGCCGGTGGCCACGTCCCAAGTGCGGCGAGCCGTATTGAGGTGGAAGTTGGCGCTGAAATTGACCTGCGGCTTGCCGGTCTTGCCTTTTTTGGTGGTGACGATAATCACACCATTGGAGGCACGGCTACCGTAGATGGCCGTTGCGGAAGCGTCCTTGAGGATGGTGAGGCTCTCGATGTTCTCGGGAGCTATCATCGACAAGGGGCTCAGCGTACCATAGGAGTTGTTCATAGGCACTCCGTCGATTACAATCAGAGGGTCATTGGAGGCATTGAGCGAAGCGCCGCCACGTATGCGGATGCTGGCGCCGGCTCCGGGGTTACCGCCGTCGGTGGTAACTACCACGCCGGGGCTTGCGCCTACCAGCAGGTCGTTGGCGTTAGTGGCAAGTCCGGCCTCTATTTCGTCGGGCTTGACAACGGATACGCTACCGGTGGCATCTTGTTTCTTCACTGTACCATAACCTACAACGACGAGGTCTTGCAGGACTTCGGTGTCGGATGTGAGGTTGATGGTAATGTTGGTGCGGCCGTTCAGGGCCACTTCCTGTGTCTTGCATCCTACGTAGGTGACTACGAGGGTAGCGTTGGGAGCGGCGACAATGCGGAAATTGCCGTCTACATCGGTGGCAGCGCCCTTGGTCTGTCCTTTGACGATGACGGATGCGCCCACGGCGGGATCGTTGTCAGCGTCGTAGACGGTACCGGTCACCGTCACGTTCTGTGCCAAAGCCGGGAAGGCCATCATCAATGCCATTACAATGACGAGCCATGCCTTCCGATTCATTTGAAAACAAATGTTCTTCATGCAACAATTTTTGAGTGGTTTGACTTTATTTAATTAGTTATTATATTGTTTCTCAATAGAATATCGCGCACATCTTAACAAGCGGAACGGCTTTTGCTCTTTTCGTGCAATCTCTCCGACAAACGGAGACCGTGGCCTTGTAAGTGACGCCTCTCGGGCTGTTATGTGGGAGCACTGTGCTTTTCGGTGGCTCCGTAGACGAAGGTGGCAGCGGGGGCGACTACAATCCGGCAACAACTTCCCTGCCTCTGCATCCGGGGGAGGGAGGAAACCACATACATACTTGCGACAGCGACAATGGTGCTTCAGTTACGAACCTGCGTGCCGATATCTCATCAATAAGTTTCTGTTTTTCAATAGTTACAAGTAAGTACGTGGCATCTCGTGCCGTGTTTCGCGAAAGCCTTCGTCTGTCTTTATAGGGCTTTGCGTAATGTTTTATCGTGCAAAGAAAGCACTTTTTTTCCATTCGTTAATGCTTTTTATCTAAGAATTATTCGCTTACGTCGCGTTTTTAACCAAATTTAACCCTTCGCACCCTCGCATGTAATCTCCGCGAACAACATCTACGCAAACTTCTTAGAAATTTTTGTTCATAAATCTAAAATAGCTCTAAAATCCAAATAAAAACGCTATCTTTGCAGAAAAAACGGATGCACATTAGCGGCAGCCCCATCTGCCTGATATACGGCCTCCCCTTTCCCGTCAATGACAAAACGAGTTTATATTATTTTTCACACAATCCATTTTCACATAATCCATTTTCACACAATCCATTTTCACATAATCCATTTTCACACAATCCATAAAACACAATCTCTATGAACAAACTTTGCTCCGTAGTGATGGCAGCGGTTATGCTGGCATCCGCATCAAACGCCAAGGCTTACAATTTTGCTTCGGGTCAACTATTCTACAATGTGCTTTCCGAAACGGACGGTACGGTCGAAGTCACTCAAAACGAAAGCGGTACATATTCCGGCGACATCATCATCCCGGATGTCGCGGCCTATAACGGCAAGACATACATTGTCACACGTATAGGCGACTCGGCCTTCAAGCAGAGCGACATAACCTCGCTGCGCTGCGGCAACAACCTGACGCACCTCAGCGCATGGAGTCTTAGCAGCTGCACAAAACTCAAATCGCTATACATATCCAAAAGCGTGACCAATATCGAAGCCGATGCCGCCGCCGGCTGCTCCGTACTGCGAAACCTTGTCTTCGAGCCCGGATGTAAGGCCGTAATAGGCTCGCGTGCCTTTGCCGACTGTCCCAAGTTTGTATGCCTGCTTTTACCGACTACCGTAACCTACGAGGCCCAAGCTTTCAGCAGTTCGGCTTGTGCCGTTGAGTTTGTCGGCGATCTCAAGTCCCTCAACAACGGCGTATTTGCCAATGTCTTTCCGGCTTACGTTATGCTCGGCTCAGTCAAACCGCCTACAATAGGAAAGGTAAAACCGTTTGACAGCAAGGCCAAATATTTCTCCACACTGTACGTGCCACGCGGAAGCCTGGCCGCATACAAGGCTGACACATACTGGGGCACATTTTCCGAGATCTACGAGAAACCTCTCGAACTGGCAGTCAACGGCTCGGCCGAACGTGTAATCTCGACAAACGTGAACGCCGCCCTCGCCACGCGCCTCACCTTCGATGCAAGACAGGACGATTTCAAGCCCTCAAATCTGGGAGTATACACCGATGACTCCGACATCGTCAAAATCGAATACGTCTCCACCGACGAGGATGGCAGCATAAATTACAATATCACGGGTCTCAAAGACGGCATCGCAAAAGTCTCCTTCCTCTACTACAACACTAACGGACTTACAGTTACATACATCTGCTACGTATGCGTAGGCCAATTCGCCGCCGTACACGATGTCACCGTCGACACCGCCGAACCGGCTGCATACGGGGTCTACAACCTCAGCGGCGTCAAGGTGGCCGACGGCATGCCCAAAGACGCCGTCAATACACTGCCGCGCGGCTTCTATATCCTTGTATCTCCGCAAGGTAGCACAAAGCACATAGTACGCTGACGTCCGTACATCACTTTCAGAGACCTCATAATCCATACAGCCGGGGCTGTGACGCAATGGCACGCGTCACAGCTCCGGCTGTTTTGGTATATAGGCAGGGACAAGCTCCTGCTTGTTCAAACCCCAAGGACGATAGCTGGGTCTATGTTTAGACGCCGGCTAATCTCGCGAGCCTGCGCAAGTGTGGGTTGCTTCTTCCCCGACAAAACCTCACTAACACGTGACGTGCTAATACCGAGAAGGCCTGAAAGCGCAAGCTGGTTCAATCCCATCTCATACATACGAAGTTTTATAACATCGATAAGCGATGGCTTTCCTATCGGATAGTGCAGTTCTTCGTATTCCTCAATAAGAGAGGATATGAGGTTGAGTTCTATATAGTATGGGTCATCAACCGGAGTCTTGTCATTTACAAGCGGCAACAGCTCGTCGACCTTGCGGCACGCCCATTCGTACTGAGCTTCGTTCTCTATTTTAGCCTTACTTTCCATATCTTATAACTATATTGTTGATGCGTTGATTTTATCGTATTCTGCGCGAGTACCAACAAACCTTATATAGACCTTGCCGGGGATAAAGTGAATTACTACAATCAAGCGAAAGTCGTTCCCCTTTATATTAAACACATAATGCCGGTTTCCGACACTGTCTACACTATTGAACGTGTTCTTGATGTCGGCAAAGCAAGTCCAGTTGCTCGCTTTTGTTCTCGTAAACCATTCTTCCAAAGCCACTTTAGACAGAGGGTGGTCTTGATAATAGTCTGTCAACTTCTTCCGAGAAATAATATGCATAGCTTTTTGCTTGTTTATTCGATTACAAAATTAGGAATAATTTTCCAAAACAACAAAGAAACCGTGGTTTAGGCTTCACCCCACTCATACGCAGGCAGGGACGCTCCCCATTTTCACGGGATGCGCCCCTGCCTTAGCTTTGTTCGACAGCGCGAAGATGCTATGTCTGACTTACTTCTTCTTGAAGTAGTCGTTGTAGATTTTGATGCCGAAGATTATAGCCGAGCATACGGCGGTGATGACATTGGTGACCACCAGCGGCCAATTGTTAATCATTATACCCTGCACGACAAAGAATATAGAGCCGAGGCCCATCATACAGAAGGTGGCCATGGCTATGCCGTCGGTGTAACGCGTGCGCATGGTGGTAATAGCCTGCGGCATATAGCCGAAAATCATGCAGATTGCGGCCAGGCTGCCGAAGATGTTGTCCGGAGTGAACATTGCGGATATTGTTTCCATTGTGGTGTATATGTTGATAGGTTTTTTTAGATGTGTCACATGACATTAGGCTTGATGTGACAAGTACAATTTTATATGATTATTTCTCAGTATAATATTATCGTGATACTTCCGCGCCTGTTTCGCCGAGAGGCTTGACAATGGGGAGGTTCGGTAGGAACTTGCCGGCCTCAACGCATCGCTACCCTACCCTGGGTTGCCCGAAAAACATTCCGAGGGCGGTGCCGTTCGAAGCATCGCCCTCGGGGTGGGATAGTGTTACTTATCCTTGGGACCTACTGCGGTCCGGGGGAAGTATGTCTGTGGTATCTTATTTTACAAGAACCTTGGAGGCTTTTTCGCCGGCAACCTTGATGTAGAGGCCGTTTGCGGGGTTGGCCACGCGTACGCCCTGGAGGTTGTAGTATACGGGAGCTACCTCGTCATCAGCTGCAATGACATCGTTTACGCCCTGAGTTTTGCTAACGGTGAACATAGCTGCAAGGCAGTTGTTGTTTTGGGCGCCGTACCACTGGTAGATTTCAACTTTTTCTACTTCGCCTGCTTCATTATAGACGGGGCGGGCATTGTACGAGCCAAAGCTCTGTCCACCGGTTTCGCATGCTACGGGAACACCGCCGTCGTTTACGGAGTTGAAGATTGTATTGCCGTCTTCGTCAGCGATTTCGAAAGCATTTTCGTGGCTCTTGGTCATCACGACGGGGTTGATGGAATAGGACTTATCACCAATAGTGAATACGTCAAAGCCTTCAGTGCCGCTGGTTTTTGTCGCAGGTGCGCCAAATGTCAACCATTCGGAGCCTTCGTAGAAATATATCTTCTGGTTGCTGCGGTTACGAACAGCAAAACCGGACTTGCGTACATCATCGCCCATACCTAAGAGAGTATCGAAGTCAAAGAGCGGCTGTGCGCACGCGCTGGTATTCATAGCTACAATTGCGGGTTCGGACATCAGGTAGGAGAGATCGCCCATAGCCTGAGCGCCGTTCTGTACGAAGATGGTTGTGACTGTGGGTGCATCTTTCATTGTGATAAAGAAGAACGCGCCGTCTTCTGACAGGAGGTTACCGGCAACACGACCGAGTTGGTCTACACGAGCGGCTGCCAAACCTGCATTCTCTGTATTGATATCAAGATTCAACGCTGTCTGAGACTTGTCTGCTGCGCTGATAATGACGAAGTTAGAACCGGATACCGCACCGGGGAAGCCGGTGTTTACAAGCACGTTGCCTGCGTCATCGATAGCGATACCTGTACCGAGACCTTCTACGGTTGCGTATTCTTCGACATTGCCGTCTTTGTCAATGGTCATCACCTTGCCGGGACCCTCGGGGTTCTTGACGTTGAAGTACACCTTGCCACCGAAACCGGCACCGAAGCGGCTATTGTTACGATCTGTCGTGTAGGTCTTGTACCAGTCGGTCTTGACAGTGACTGTTTCCGCTGCTATGGCGGGAGCGGCAACGGCTACGACAGCTGCTGCCAGCATAATGTTGCGTAAAGATAATTTCATACTGTGAAATTGAGATTAGTTATTAGATATAGAATTGTTGTTTTCTGTTTATAGGGTGTCAATCTTGCGCCAATCAAACGATTAGAGGCCGATGCAAAACGCATCAGACGTCTGTCGCGCAATATTTGCTGTAAAGTTAGTCATTATTTTGCGCTCGGGAATGACCGCAATTCTAAAAAAGCCGCAATTTAACTATTTTTAGTGATTTAGTTGTCAAACACTGCCTCCTTCGCGCCTTGATTAGGATTGCTATGCCCCACCCTTGCGCCGTGCGACTACGGGTGCGGTCTTGGCGGCAGAAAATACCACCTTAACGGCAAAGACAACCAAAACTGCGACCAGCGCAATCAGAAGGATGCGGATGACAACATCCAGTTTGGATTTGCGTTTCACATTCATAATAAAAAATCCCCTTTCTACAGTATAATAACCGATAGGAACATAATTTTCAACTGCTTTTTTCAAATCCGTCCCAAAAAAGTAGAAAATTCCGTTTTCGGTTGACTTTTTACAGGGAATTCAGTACACTTAAAATCAGCAAGTAGTACCTAAAAATACAAAATTCAGAGATACTATCTTGCAGAAGGGGGATTTTAATTATGGCGGAGACGCTGCAAGAAACCAAGAAGAAAGCCGGGCGGAAAAAACACCGTGCCGGTCGTATTGTGCTGGCGGTACTGGGGGTACTGATCCTGGCCATTGTGATTACGGATGTGGTGGTGTGCCACCATCGGTCGGACCCGGGCCAAATTCAAACGTACGACACCCAAAACCCGTATGTTTTGGAACAGACGGACATTTCCGGCCACCGCAGCGGCGGCGGGATCGAACCGGAGGAGACTCTGCGTGCCTTTAAGAATTGCGCCGAGAACCCGGACTTCTCCATTGATGTGTTTGAGTTTGATCTGCATGTCACCAAGGACGATGTGCTGGTGCTGCTTCATGACGACACGGTGGACCGCACCTCGGACAGCCAGCAGGTGTTTGGCGAGAAGGATGTGCGCCCGGAGAACAAGACTTATGACGAACTGCGCCAGTTGAATATGGGCGCTCAGTTTGAGACGGAAAGCGGCGAAAAGCCCTATGCGAACCTGCACGGGGATCAGGTGCCGGACGATCTGCGCATTTTGCGGGTGGAGGATGCGCTGGACTACCTGATCGCACAGGGCAAGGGCGAATATAAGTATATTATCGAGATTAAAAACAGCGGCGATTTGGGCACCCACGGTGTGGACCTGCTCTATAATATTATGAAAGAGCGCGGAATTATCGACCGGGTGATCTTCGGCACCTTCCACAAGGAAGTGAGCGCCTATGTGGACGCCACTTATAAGGATATGACCCGCAGCACTTCCATTGCCGAGGTGGCGGAAAGCTGCGGCTTCCGGGATGCCCTGGATGATCTCCATGTTGTTGACGTTG
>ENA-ORPK01001274-ORPK01001274.1-human-gut-metagenome-genome-assembly--contig:-NODE-1274-length-20560-cov-3.065496_pt1 | contig 20560 bp, 25 predicted proteins | sample MGYA00242139_ERZ509068 | MGnify/ENA primary metagenome ERZ509068 (study PRJEB26280, sample SAMEA2338687) | human gut metagenome | biome: human gut; feature: human-associated habitat; material: faeces... | reverse complement strand
TGATTGTTTATCATGCTTGTGTCAACGCTTATATTGTCCGTTACAAGGCCGCATACAGACGCGTCAAGCCGTTCATCTGTGATGAGGCTGTTTGTGAGCGCAGTTGTACCGGCAGGGATAGACACCCTTGCAAGACTGATCTGACGCAGGGTGCTGTTGTTGGTCAGCGCCGGTGCTGTCGCCGTGCTGGACACAGTACCCTTCAACACCTTTATTTCAGGGTAGTCAACATAGTTTGTGGTTTTCCATTCAACTATGATTCTGTCAATGCGGTTCAGGGTACTATCAGCCGGGCTTATCGTCAGTTTAAGCTTTGCGCCCGTGGTCTTTTCGGTGTCGTTCCACCAGACGATGCCGTTCGCGTCGGCGTCGGTAAGCCACCCGATGCCGTCCGACACGGTCACGGCCATTTCGTTTTGTACCGTCGCCACGGCGGCATTGGCCGCCGCGGCAAACACGCCCGACGTGCGCCCGTGCAGCCACCGCATGACGTATTCCGCGCCGACGTATTCGTCTTGATTGTTCGGCCATGATTTTATCTCAGCCATTTAGCTTTGCCTCCCCTAATGCCGTTAGTATCGGGTCGCCCAGGACTATTTCCGTCCTTTCGCCCGTCCGATCCAATTTGTACTTGACGCCCGTGATGCGGGCATTAAATTTGACGCCAAAGCGCACGGACACGCATGTGACGATATCGCCGAGGTCGTAGCGCACGCCCAATTCAGACGGATCTATCGTCACGTTAAAGCTTGAGCGCTTTATGTATTTCCCCAATTCAAGGTTTCCAAAGGACACGGCCTTTTTCTTCGTTTCTGCGGCCGTCTCTCCGTTTTCCGGCGCGATGGATGAGTCAAACCACCGCTCATACCGGTCGTCACCCGTCGCCGTGCCGATTTCCGCCACCTCCGGTATCGTGTCCTCGGTTTGGAGCTTATACGCGACGTAAGCCACGTTTTTGTACGTGCTTACGTCCTTGCTTATCACAAGATCCGTGCACGTACCTTGTTCTTCGCTAAACACCACCGCGTGTATGCCGGATGTGCGGTCAACGCCCTTGTACACCTTAAAGGTGTATTGCAGGGTGTTGCCGTTCCACATCATTTTGTGGCCGAGGGATACGGAGTCAAGGACGTCGATGATTTTGTCCAGCAGCTGCCCGCCGTATACCAGATTCGTTTCATCTTCCTCCGGTTGGTATTTTTCCGTCAACCCCGTGGATTTTGCCGTGCCGATGCGCGTCAGGCCGCGCAGGTTGTACCTTATCATGGCATAAATGTTGGGTTCCACCGTGTCCACGTATTGGGGCACGGCGACGGCGCGCTTATTCAAAAGCCAGTTGGACGTGTACCCGTTCGCGGTGATGCGGTTTTGGACGGTGTCATGCTTGGGATTAACGATGATGTACGACGTGCCGCGCACGGTGTCAAAAAGCATCGACCCCTCTTGCAGCGCCGCGATGTTGTAATCATCCACCGGCACGACCAATTGCAGCTTTCCGATATCGTTGTAAAAGTCCGTCATTTGGATGCTTATCGCGTGGGTGAGTTGATACCGCGTGCCGTAGCCCGGCGGATATATCTCAATGCTCATAACGCTATCCCCACTATTTCGGTTGCAAAATTTATGTCCACCTGCAAGCTATCGCGCCCGCTGTCCGCCTCCGGCTTTATCACGTTGTCGCCCACCGTGAGGCGGTAGAGGTTGGAGTTGATATCAAGCGCGCCGCGGCATTCGCCGTCCACGCTTGACGTCACATAGGTCCTTTCGTGCGTGATCTCTATCACCACCCGCTCGCCCGCTACCAGCGTCTTGTTGACCTTCAGATATTGCAGCGTGTCGCGGTTGGTAAGCTTGGGGTTTACCACTTCGGCAAGCGCCGTCAGCGTCACCGTAAAGGGCACGGGCACGTGCCCGCCGTTGTGGACGTTTATAAATCGCGCAATGACGATTTGCCCAAAGCGGTACGGTTTTGTTTGGTTCCACGGGAATTTAAAGCACCGTTCCACGCCCGACAGGGTTTCGGATACTGAATCATCTTTTTGCCAATATGGATAGGCGGCCAAAAGCGAAAATTGGAACGCCGCAAATCGCGCCTTTGGCTCTATCGACGGCGTTGCCGTTGGGTAGACGGTCAAATAATAGTCGTCGGCGTAAAGCTTCCCGGCCAGGTCCGGCCGGATGGTGGACAAAAGCCGTTCTTTGTTTTCGTCCTGAAATTCGCCCACCAGGATCCCGCTGATGTTCACGGGCCGCGATTGCACATTGCGGCTTTGCACGGTCGAGCCGACTTGCCCGATCCCCTGCGCCTCGCTTATGCTTACGCTTACCGTGTCTATGCCCGCCGGCTTGTTTATCAAAAAGCCGTTGTCATACGTAAATATCAGCGTGTCGCCGTTGTCGTTGATGTACCTAAAGGTTTTGGATAGATTGTTTATCATATCGCCCACCGTGCCATTTCAAAATACGCGGCCGTCGCCGCGGCCAATTCTACCGGCGTCTGCGGCACGCTTTGGATGTTTTGTATTATCGTCACACCCGCGGCATTGCGCGTCCCCGGCGTATCCCCGCGCCGCCAATCGTCCGCCTCAACCGCCGTAAGCACCGCCTCGCCGCGGTGCAAAATCGCGGGGTATCCGTTGTATGGCACATAGTCCAGGCCGCCCGCGCCGTAATGTCCCGCGCTTTGCGTGCCGATGCCGTTGATTCCGGCGTTTATGGTGCTTATGACACTTGCAACAACGTTTTGCGCGGCGGATATGGCCCGCCATGCGTTGCGTGTGATGCCGTCCGCAAACTTTCCCATCGCATTCGCGCCCGCGGTGTCAAACCCGCCCGTGCTTACCGCCGCCTGCACCGCCGTCGCAGTGCGGTCCACCACGTTTTGCCCCGCCTGCTCACAGCTTACGTCGTTATCCATCGCCTCCGCCATTTTGGTCGCTGGCGTCTCCATGTCCACCGGCATGCCCGTCGCCGCCTCTACATATGCCTTGACGGCCGCCTCGCCGCCTTGCGCATACAGCTCGTTTAATTGCGTCAGGCCGACGTCCGCGCCCGCGTTGGCTTCGGCCAACATTGCCACGATCCCGGCGTACATTTCCGGCCCGCCGGATGCAAACATGTCCGCCAGCTCTGCCGGCAGCACCCCCACGATCTGCGTCATGTTGTCGCCAAATTGTTCCGTTGCCTCGATGTTATGCTGCAAATTCCCCAGCATGTCCTGGTATGTCAGCTCGGATTCCGTGTTTATTTGGCTAAACATATTCGTCGCGGCGGAGGTGTAGTCATTGAGGCGCTGCGTCGCCTCCTCGAGCGTCATGTTGCTATTTGTCAGCTCGACCGTAAAGCCGTTTGCGCTTACGGTCATTTTGTCCGCCGCATCGGCGGCGTTGCGTGTCGCATCGGCGTCGGCGTTTTGCAGCTCCGTGTGTTCCGCCACAAAATCGTTGAGATTCCCGACCTCGCTTTGCAGCATTTTAAAGGTGGATGAGTTTACCTCGCTATACCCCTCGCCGCGCAGCCGGTCGAGTTCCGCGTTTAATTCTTCGATCTTTGCCTTTGCTTCTTCGACCGTCGTCACGTCAACGGGCACGTCGGAGGCATGGACGGCCGCGGCCCAGCCCTCGGCCCAATTGGCGCAGCCCTCGACAAGCTTCTCCGTCCACCCGTAAAGCGTTTCCATCGCTGGGGCCAAGGCGCTGCTTAGCGCCGTTTTGAGGCGGGAGGATTGTTTGCCGACCTTTGCTTGCGCCTCTTGCAGACGCAAATGCGCCTCGCGCGCCTGTATCACCGTCGCGTTGTTGGCCTTAAAATTGGCCGCCGCCGCGCTATAGGCCGTCGCCAATGTGTCCGTTATCAGCGCCGTGCGTTCTTCCGTGTCCGCACATTGGGCGAGGCGTGCGTTAAAATCGTCCTCCGATATGCCCACCCAGTTTAATGCGTCGGCCAAAACGCCCGTCACGGTGCCCACCTTTGCCGTCTCGTTGGACGCCTCTATAAGCCCCTCTATGGGCAGGGAGTCGCCAAAGGTGCCGTTGACGCCCGCCGCGATTTCCGTCCACCGCGACATGTCTTCTGTGTTTGTCGCCAGTCGCGCCAGCAGCTGCGACGCCTCCGCCGCCGTGTCCGTGTCGCCGAGGATCGCGTAAAAGTCGGAGTATACCGATTGCGCCGTTTGGGCGGAGTAGCCCGCGGTTTCAAATGCCGTGTTGAGCTTGCCTTGAGCTATGCGGTATTCTTCCGTTGCCTCGTCCATGTTCCAGATGGAGGCGGCAAATTGCTTTACGCCATCCCAAAGCCCGCTCACGATGCCTGTCATGATGTTGCCCTTCAGCACGCCGCCCGCGATCTGTTCCGTCAACGACTTCGTGCCCTTTCCGGTGCCGTCAAGCGCGTCCTGCACGTCCTTTAACGCCTTGGCGTAGTCGTCACATTCTTTTTCCGCCTTTGCAAGCTTGTCCGCCAATTCCCGCGTCTCGTCCGACGCCGTGCCGGTCTCTTTTACGGATTTGTTAAGCTCTTTTTGCAGCGCCGCAACTTTGGCCTTGGCCTTTTCGTGCCCCGCGCCGAGGACCTTTACTTTTGCCGCGTTGGCCTGCGCGGCGTCGCTCATCCCGTGCGTGTCGTCGGTCGCCTCCGACACGGCGGCGGCAAGCTTGTCTATGGCCTTTTCGGCTTTTGCCGTGTCGCCGGATACCCCGGCCGCAGCGTCGCCCAGGCCGTCAAATCCGGCCGCGGCCGCATCCACGCCCTTATCAAAGTCGCCGGAGTCAAAGCCGAGCTTTGCAAAAAGCTCAAATACATTAAGCGCCATTAATTGCCCCCCATGATCATCGCGCGCACGTGGTCTATTATTTCTTCCGCCGTCATTTCGTCTTCCGCGGCCGCCGGGCGTATCACGTCCTCAAACCGCTTTGTCAGGCGCATATCCCGGCGGGTAAGCGCATAAAGCGCGTCGGTCACGTACACGCACAAGGCGTCTATTTCTGCCCGCTGCCGGGCGCGGGCGCAGGCGTAGCGGCAGACGGCGCGGAGGTCGTTGCATCCGTGGTATTCCCCTGCGGCGCGCCAAAAGGTGTTTCGCGCCGCAGCACCGGCATAAAAAAACCTTTCCAGACCTCATCCCGGATGAGGTCCGACAGATCCGCAAACGCGGTCTCAAAGGTCAGCCCCGCCTTGTATTCCTCCGCCGTGCACCCGTATTGCACGGCCATCACCGCGCAAAAATCCGCCTCGCGCTTTGCCATCACCCGGCACGCCTGCCGCGTCAAATATTCGGCGTCATTCATCCCCGCTGGCTGTTTCCGGCGGAGGAACATTTCCATCATGTCCTCATCATTCGCCAAGTTAAAGATCGGGTCTATGATTGCGGCGAAGGCGCTTAATGTGCCTTCGCCTTTGATTTCGGACAGCTTTGTTTTTTTCATGGTCCCGCTCCCTTTTCTTTATCAGCCGCCGCCCGCGGCCGCTTCGTCCGTGCCGCCCTTGATGTACATTTCTATCGGCACGGTGTCCTGCGCATTGATCGAAAAATGCCCCGTAAATTCAAAGGCAAATTTCATTTTGCCCTTGTCGGACGACTGCAGTGCAAACCCGCCTGTGGACAGCGCATTGATGAGGCGCACGGCGATAAAGCCGCCGTTGGTCGCGCCGGTCTTGTCGGAGTAGTCGCCGACAAACCACAGGTCGCTAAAATCCGCCGCGGCCAGATCCACGCGCGGCGTCACCTTGGTCGTGTCGGTGGTGCCGACATCGGCCATTGCAAGCAGTCTTTTGCCCAGCGCCGTATTCATGGTCACAAACGTTCCGGATGCCTTAACCTCCCAGCTATCCGTTTTTTTTAGCTCTTTTGTATTTTTCGGGCAGTTGTCGATGTCCTCGCCGTAGTCCGTAAAGGACGGCACGGCGGTGATGTTTATGCCGCCGGAGGTCGCGCCGAGGATATCCTCATCATCCAGCGCTGGGGATGACGGGGTGAAGTCCTTAAGCATCACACCGGCGTTTATCCCGATCTCCTTAAACGTGTTGGTCGGGATCTTTGTAAATTTGCTCATCAAATCACCTCAAAATTAGTCTTGTGTCAGGTATTCGGCCGTCACGTGCAACAGGCGGCCGCGGATATAATCGCTTGCCTGGTCCGTCATTTTTTGTGAAAACGGCGACACCCGTTGTATAAGGATCGCGCCGCCGTCGCATGGGATATAAATGCCGCCCAGGCTTATTTTGTCCGCGATCTCCTGCGTCTTGGCGTTTATCGCCGTCTCGCTTTGCCCGTAATCCCACAGGTTTACGTCGATCGGCACCGGCCCGTCGTCTATCGCCCCGATATTGGGCTCATAAACCAAATACGGGAACGCCGTCCCGGCCTCGGCTTGCGTCGCAAAGGTTGTCCAGCCGAAGGACGCCCAGAAATCGTAGAGTGCGGCGGCCTTGGTCATGGCAGCGCCGCCAGCTTTTGCACGTTGTAGCGGGCGAAGGAAAAGGACGCCGCGCCCGGCGTGCCGGGCACAAGGCCCACCACCTGGTAATACCGCCCGCTCGCGCATCTTTGTATGATATCCCGCTCATCCAAAGATACATTTGCCGGGGTCACGATGGTGTCCGTGTAGGCCACCGCCGCCTGCTGCGCCGCCACCTGCTGCGTCGGCGTCAGCCCCGGAAACGCCGCCTTTATTTCCGCGCCCGGCGTCCATGCGTTTATTGTTCCGCCCTCGCCGTCGGGCTTCTTGGTCTTGTCCATAACAACGCATTTTTCATAAAATGTCTCGTAAAGGCTCATAGCTTCCTCCATCTAGCGAGCTTCGCGGCGTAGACGTTGCGCCACGTCAACGCTTGCTGCGTTCCGCTTCCGCCCGCGGTCGCCTTGGTATAGCTGTACCCGCCAAAGCTTTCCGACTGATACGGGCTTGCCAGCGTCGCGGCGTTATCGGCGTTCCATTTGATTATTTCCGTGGCAATGGATATCACCGCGGGCGGTATCGCAAGCGCCCACACGGCGCCGTGGAAGGTCTCATCCGTCAAATCCGGGGCGTCCGTATCGCCGTACTTGTAGATCCCGTCGTTAAAAACGCTCCCGATTATCCGGTAATATTGGCCTATCGCCATAAACGGCAGCGTGAGCGCCCCGTCCTTGACGGTGTACGTGCCCACGTGCACGCCGTCCGGTATCAAAAACCAGTTGCGCAGCCATGCGCATATTTCGTCAAGCATTGCGTTCACGCCGCCGCCCTCCTATTGCATCAGGTTCCGCCGCCCGTTGACGGCGTCGGCGCGGTCTTCAGGAATTTTGCCACAACGACCTTTGCGGAGTTGGTGAGCGCCACGCCGTAATACTTGCACGCCGTAATATCATGCTGCTGCTTTTTCGGGAACCATTCCGCATCCACGGTCGTTTCCGCCTTAAGAAAAATAGTCAGCGCCGGGAGCTCGTCTTCGGTGTATTCCGTTTCGTCGCTATCCGGCTCAAGCTTGATGATCGGGCACTCATATACGGTGTTCGCGCCGGCGCCGGAGGTCTTGACCTTCTTCGACTTTTTGATCCAGCAGCCCGCGATCTTGCCTATTGCGCCGTTAACGGCTACGCCCGCGGTAAACTTATCGGCGGAGATAAAGCTATCATCAACGAGTAGCTGCGCCTCCTGCGCCGGGTGGATAAACATCACCTTGTCTATCCCGTCCTCCTCGTCCTCAAACTTGCACACCGCCGCCACGATGCCGGCGTAGTTGATTATCGCCCCGGCCGTGTAGGTGTTGGTCGCGGTGTAGGCCGCGGTCATAAGGTCATCATCGACCTTGCCCACTATCGACTTTGCCAGCTGCGTTTCCGCCTGGCCTATCGGGTCGCCGAGGCCGGAGTTGATGCTTTCCTGTGTGATCGCTACGGACTTCATTGCCTTTTTGATGGTAAACGTGGCGGTGGACGCCGTCATTTTGGTCGTGTCCACTTCCGCGCCCTCCGCCACGTCGGAGGCGTTGCCGATGTATGCCCACGTCGGCACGGTCTTGGTGTCGCCGGGCACGCCGACAAGGGTGTTATCAACGCGCGCATACGGCGTGATCTTTGCAAGCTTGTCTATCTTCGCGCCGATCATCGCCCCCATCACCTGCGGGATCACAATGTTTGTTTTCTTTGTTACTTCACTTGCCATTGCCTAAAAAATCATCCTTTCATTATTTCGCCAAACTGTTCCGGGTTTTTCTCGTACAGCTCGGCCCTTTCGGCGTAGGACATCTTAAGCACGTCGGCCTTTGTCAATCCGGGTTCGCCGTTGCCCTTCGGCGGCGTCGCCGGGTTGCTTCCCTTGACCCTTTGCGTGGACACAAGGTTTTTGTAGGCCCCGGCAATAAGCGCATCAAGCGCCGCCGTGTCCTTGATCTTATCCCCGTCCATTTCAAGGGCGGCCACTTCCGCGCCGCAGGCGCGCATTGCCAAATCAAGATTTGCGCCCACGATGTTCTTGCCCTCAAAATAGGCCCTTACGGCCTTTTCCTTCGCCGCCCGCGTCTTTTCGGCGGTGGCTTCCGCTACAAGCTTGTCGTATTCTTTGCATTTGTCCTCATACTTCTGCTTGTATCCGTCGTTTTTCAGCACCTCAAGCTCTTTTTCGGAGGCGGCAAGCTTCTCGGCGTCGGCCTTGTACCCATCGCGCTGGGTCTTCAGCTCCTCCGTCACTTCCGTGTGCATCTCAAGCACACTATCCGTCTGCTCATCCGTCAGCCCCATCGCCTTGAGGGCCTTTCTTGTCATTGCCATGTTGTTATCTCCCTTTCGTGTTTTGGCGGCAGTGCTTCGCCGCGGGAAATGAGCTATTTTTTCGCATTCCGCGCCCCTTTCGGTGCCTCGGCGGCAGTGCTTCGCCGCAGGGCGCCGGGCGCAAAAAATATAGCCCGCAGCTTTCGCTGCAGGCTAATCTTAACTTATTATGTTGGCCTTTGTGGCTCATCTTTTGTTTTTGTGTTTTCGCGTGGTGTATCAACGCTTTCGGGGCATTTTTAATCCCCGGATAACGCGTCCGTCATTATCGCTTTAAAGGTGTCTCCCTGTTCCGCCACGGCGGGCTTTATAAAGTGCCGCGGCTTTTGCGGCACGCCTATGCGCGTCTCGCCCGTCAACGGGTCGCGGTATACCCAGCGCTTTTCCGGGGTGCCGCCCAATTCGGAGTAATCCCCGGTGCCATATTCTACATAGGTCGCGTATTCGCTATTGCTTCCCACGTATGCCGCCTGTTCGTCCGGCTCGACCTTAAACGCGATGGAGTTGCGCAGCGCGCCGGTATCGACGGGGCAAAGCTTCGCTGCGTATTCTTGCATCTTCATCCCAATTCGGGCAAGGCCGCGCAGGATCTGTTCTTTCGCCGCCGCCTTGATTTCCGCGCTCATGTCCTTTATCTCAAACTCCCAGCTAAAATTGCCGGTATCGTAGTGTGAGCGCTTGGATTTAAGTGCGCTCATGATTACCCGTCATCCTCCTGCACATATATTTCGTCATACAGCCGTTGGAGTTTCCCTCCCGTGCTGTTTAGGGTTTCCCAATTTTTTGTGAATCCTACCTCCAAAATTTTATTTTCGAGTTCTTCAAGCACTCGATCTATGTCGTTCCCGGAGTAGACGCCGTATTGATTTAAGATTTTTATCTGTTCTTTATTAAGCATTGTTGTTCTTCCTTTTCTTGTGATTTGGATTTGTTTGTATCACAGTTCCATCATCAGGGTTCACCGTTACCGATGTTCCATATGTCCAAAAAATTTGACTTTTCCCTTTTTCATCTTCTCTTACTGGATCTATTCTTATTGGGTTTGTTATGGCCTCAACACAGCTTTCGATCGTCACGCCCTTTCGTTTTGCATCGGGATTGCCTATCACGCGGGACGCGAAATGTATCGATACGCTTTTTATCTCAATCCCGTTTGAGGTCTTTTGCCCCACAAGCGCCTCCGCCGCCTGTGCGTATACGCCGCGCAACTTGTTAAGCGACACCTCGCTTGATATATAACCCAACCGGCGTTCTTTTGCAAACGCCTTAAAAAAGCTCCATTCATCAGCGCTAGTATACTTCATTCTTTGCAATTCCGCAAGGTTTTCCGGCGCGTCCTTGCCCAGTTCGCCCCGGTACTTTTCAAGCAATTTCTTGTCGCCGCTTAAATTGCGCGTCTTCTTAAAATACAGCTCTAGTGCCTCCGGATCCCGCTCCTTTTCTTCTTTTATCCATTCCGCATACGTTTTATCCTCAATGATTTTTGACTTGCCGGTTTTGGGGTCTATCGCGCGGCGAAAGCGGGGGCCTTTATCAAGCTTCTCGTCCGTCACATCCACGTAGCTGCACCGGCAGTTGTACAAATTCCACCCGCTCGCGCCCAAGGATTTATCGCCCGGAAACATCAGCTTCTCGCCGTCCACGACAAAAGGCTTGTCCGCGTCGCGCACTTGGCCGTCAGCCCTCTGATGCGCAGGGCGCGTGCGGGCGTCCAATGTGCTTACCCACTTGTATTTGCCCTTTATCCCTAGTTCCTCCGCCTCCCTAAACGTGTCGTACCGCCCGCCGTTTTCCGCGGCCGTCACCGCCGTGCGGGCCGTCCTTATCGCGCTATCAATGCTCATGTCCACCAGCCGCGTGCGCAGGTCGGCGGCTATCTTTCGCACGCCCTTGCCCTGCAATATCCCGCTTGTCACCGCCGCCGTTATTTGCTTTTTGCCATAGGCAAGATCGATGCCCCTTTCAAGCGCCCTTTTCTTCGGGTAGTTCGGCATAAGGTCGGGCTTTTCTACAAGTAGGCGGCGTATCGCCGCCTCGTTAAGCAAAATAAAGCTTTGGTATCTAAAGCCTGTCCGCTTTTCTACGCGATACCCCGCGTAATTGCGGTTTAGCGTGTATATCGTGGGCGTCCGGTTGTTGACATAGGACACCGCAAGCTCATTTGCCCGCGTCACCCTTTCGGCAAGCTTGTCGCGCAATTCTTCAAAGCGCTTTCCGCGCCCGATGTAGGATAAGCGCCATTGCAAATATTGATCCTCCGTTATTTGCCCCGCTTCCATCAGCCGCCGCATTTCCGTGTCTTTCTTTTCAAACCGGGCAAAGTGCGCGTCTATCGTTTCCATCAGCTCTACCGCCGCCGCCGCATATGCCCGCCTTATTTCTTTTTCAAGTTCTATCAGCTGCTCATCCGTCAGTATGCGGCCCTCATCCCGCTCCATTCCTTATTCCTCATCTTCGTCGGTGTCGTTTTCGCCGCCGTTATCAGCAGGCAAATCCCCGTTATTATCATCGGCGGATATGTTATCAAACCGGGCCATATCGTTATCCGCCCGCCGTTTCATAATTTCGTCAAATTGGTCCGCGTCGCCGTTGATGGTGAGCAGCTTCTTAATCACATACTCATCGTCATAGTAGTTCGCGCCCAAAATGAGGCTTTGCGTCTCTTCCGCTTTGTTTATTATTTGGTTGCGCGTATAGCTTGGCTTGTCGTCTATGCCCGCGATGTGCAGGATCTCGCATATAAACCGCGTCACCTCCGCCTCAAACTTGTCCGTCTTTAGGTCAAGCGGCACATAAGATGCCTTTATCGCCGTGGCCGTTTGGTTTCCGGCCGACACAGCCGTCGCGTCAAAGCACTGGAAATCTTCGTAAAGTTTTTTCTTAAGCATATCGATCGTGGTGTTCGTTCCGGCGTATGGGGCCTCTATCGTGTGCGCCTCTGCCCGCGCCCCCTCGCCGTCGCCGTTGGCGTGGGAAACGTGCGTGGTCTTTAGCCGCTCTATAAATCGCGCGTCGTCAAGGTCGTCCATGCCGGCGCAATTGGTAAGCACCCAATAGATGAGATTCCCCTCATCCACATTGTTGACCATGTTGGACGCGGCAAGGTCAAGGGCGTCGATGGTGTTCCGCTTCCCTACGATTTCTGACAGTTGCCGCTTGTTGTTTTTCAGCGGCACGATGGGAAAGCCGGGATAGTTCCCGCCGTCGTATATTTCCGTGTCGCCGCCCGGCGTCGTCATTTCGATAGTCTTGTAATTGCGCTTTTCCGCAAGCACCCGCATATCTTCGTTCACGTCCATCACGTATTCCGTGTAGCCGTCCTCTTCGTAAAGCGTCGCCCGGAGGGGCTTGTTTGCGGCCACCTGCCAAAACCTTATCCCGGCCCGCAACGCCCCGTTTTCTTCGTCGTAAAGCGGCACAAATTCGGTGATTTCATACACCCGCAGATGCTCGACGTCCCACAGGCCAAATGACACGCCGCCTATCACCGCCGCCCGCGCCGCGTCCATTACCTCCTCGTCAAAATCCGCGCAAAGCTTGCCCGGCGTGGCCGCATTCGTAAAGGTCACGCCGTTGCCCAAAAGGTAAGACACCATCTGATCTACCGCCATTCCAAAAAACTTGCTTGCAAGCTTGTGGTTGGCCGTGTACATGTCCACGTGCGCCCGCCCCTGCATGTCGTATATCAGTTTTTCATATCGGTTTATCGTCGGGTTTTCGCCGTTGTAGTACTTTTCGGCGTCCACGGCGGTCAAATACATCCCGCTCGTCTTGTGTTCGATTATCGCCGACAAGATAAAGGCCATGCGAGCCTTTTCGTCTTCGCCCACGGCTATAAGATCCTGATATGTCCTCATATGCATCCCCCTTGCTTATCACATCGCCCATATCGGCGTATAATTTTCGTCTTTTTTATTCCAAAGCCGCCTTATCACGCTTGCCGCGCTATCCGGCGCATCGTCGTGCTCGGCGTTTTCGTTGTAGTCGCATATTTGGTTGATGTATTCCGCATCTGTTCCCGCGACAAATATCACGTTGTTCCATTCGCACTTCAGGTAGCTTGTGATCTTCAAAAACTTATTCATGTTTTCGTGGTAGGTTTCCGCCCGCTCCCCGCGGGCGCGAAGGGCCTTGGCCAAATAGCCCTTGTCCGCGTTGCGTTCACACCATATCGCCCCCGCATTAAACGCTTTGCGCGCCCGGATGATCTCATCCATGCAATCATCCACATGGCGCGCCCACAAGCGGCCATATATGTAATATTTGCCCCCGCGTTTTTTGCATATGGTGAGGGCCGTGTAGTCCTCGCCGCCATAGGCCGCGTCGATGTGCGCCATCCCTTGTTCCGCCATCGCCGGATCCGCACCCGTTTGGGGCGACGCAAATATCACATCCTCCGCCGCAATGTGCCTAAGCTCATAGTTTGCGGCAAACAGTGACGCCGTCATTGACGCCCTTATTTGCCGCAAACTTTGATCATCTATAAGGCCGGTGGAGTAGCAGTCAAAGCGGGCAATGTTGGGCATAAGCGTAAATGCGTCGTCCTTGTGCCAGGGCGTGCCGGTGTTGTAAATGCGCCCCCCGCGGTTGCGGATGTTTTGTAATTCTTGATACACAAGCTTTGTGTGTTCCCGTTCGGCTTTGCTTATCCTATCCTCGACATTAACGATATCGTCCGTAAATATCCGGTCAAAGTGCTTGCCCGTCAAGCTTCCGTTGACGCCCATCGCCACCAATTGCGCCGTGCCCTTGCTATCGCCGCATAGGTTTGTGGATATTTCCGACGCCGTTGCCGTCGTCAAAATAAGCGGCTTGCCGTGGATGGTTTCCGCCACTTCTTGCATGTAGCGGGATTGCAGGATATTGCCCACTTGCCGGATCACTTCTTTTACGTCCGTGTCGGTCTTGCGCAAAAAAAGCGTGCGGGTGTTTGGCAAAAGCACGATTATATCCGCCATGGCCAAAGCGACGCACGTTGTCTTGTACGACCCGCGGTGTGCCTGCAGCGTCCTATCCGCGCCGCCGCGTATCATATCGACTATCCACCGGTTGTGCATGGCGGTAAGCCGGTCAAAGCCGACGGCCCACCCTAATTTAACGGGGGCCTTTATCAATATCCGCGCCGCAGCTTCCCGCGGATCCGTTTTCGTCGCTTTCATTTTCTTCAAGCACCATCTTTTCTAGTTCCTCAAGCGCTAACCCCTTTGTTTCTATCACGCTGACCGCTTCCATCTTTTTGCGCCATTTATCCGGCTTGCGGTTACTAAGCCAAAATATCTGTGCCGTCACATCCGGCGGTATGGTCTTCTCGGTCATGGTTATCTTCGCTGTGCCGTTCTTGATGCCGTTTACCGTCCCCTCGCGCTTTGTCTCGGTGTATGTATATCCCAGCGCACGCTTCAGGAGGGCGTTCTCCACCTTGACGTCCACGACCTCTTTTCCGTCGGCGACTGCCGCCGCCAGCGCCGGAAAGCGCCGGCGCCACTCGTAATACGTGGACTCTACCACGCCCATTTTGTCCGCGAGTTGCTTGTCAGTCAGCCCGTCACGCGCCCACGCGCCGAGCAGCTCAAGCCCGCCCGGCGTCAGCCACTTCGCATATTTGCCGCGCTGCCCCGGCTGGGCGGCGCTGGCTTTTTTCTTGGCGCTGGCTTTTTTCTTTTTCTCTGCGATGACAGTCGCCTCCAATCAGCTTTCTCAGTCCGCGCATTGCTCCGGCGGTATCTCCCGCTCGCAGCTGTCCTTTTATCGTTTTATACTGCTGGCGCGTCAACAGCGGACGGCAGCGCTCCAGCTCACGCCACTCATTCATTCAGCAGCACCGCCCGCTCGCCGGAAAATTTCTCCCACCGATCGATTATCACATCGACGTAGTGAGGGTCAAACTCCATGCAGTAGGCGTGCCGCCCGTTCTGCTGCGCTGCTATTATCGCCGTCCCGCTCCCCGCAAACAAATCAAGCACATTGTCGCCGGGATGGCTGGAGCACTGCATCTGGTAGTCAAAAAGCCGCACCGGCTTCATTGTCGGGTGCTCTTTGCTTTTTAGCGGCTTGGGGAATTCGAGCACCGTGCTTTGTTTGCGATTCTTGAAGAAATAATGCTTCCCGCCGTCACGCCAGCCATAAAGGCAGGGCTGGCATTCGTCGCCGAGCGGTATGTCGTCTTCCGTGATCTCCCGCTCGCCGTACAGACACGGCTCGTGCTTCCACTGGTAGTCCTGCCGCCCCAGCACGATCTGGTTTTTGACCCATATCAGGCACTGCCGGATGCGCAGCCCCGCGTCTATGCACGCGCCGCGGAAGTTGTACCCCTCCGAATCCGCGTGCCAGATATAAAATCCCGCTCCGGGCTTCATCACGGCAACGGCATTCTTAAACGCCGCCGTCAGAAACGCACGAAACTTCTCGTCGCTCATGTTGTCATTCTGGATTTTACCCGCAGTGCCCTCATAGTCCACGTTGTACGGCGGATCAGTCAGCAGCAGGTCCATTTTTGCGTCGGCACACAGCCGCGCAACATCCTCCCGGACAGTGCTGTCCCCACACATCAGCCTGCACCCCCCCAATTGGTAAATATCTCCTATGCGTGACTTTGGGTCTTGCGGCAGCTCTGGCACGTAGTTGTCCTCCACGACCGCCGCGCTCACTTCGTCGTCAAAGCCAAAATCAAAATCAAACGCAGAGAGGTCGATGTGCTTCAGCTCCTCCGCCAGCACGTCCATATCCCAGGGCGATTCCGCCGACTTGTTATCGACGATTCTGAATTCTGCGACCTCTTCTGGCGTCAGATCGTCCGCCAAAACGCAAGGCACAGGCTGGTCGCGCATCACGTTTGACCGCTGTGCCGCCTGTACGCGCCCGTGTCCGCAGATAATCACTCCCTCACGGTCTATTACCACCGGCTGCTTCCAGCCGTAACGTTCCAAGCTCGCGGCGATGTTGGCCAACTGCGTTTCCGGGTGTGTTTTCGCGTTATTCTCGTATGGTATCAGCTCGCCGGGCTGCTTATAGACGATGTTCATTTTCGCCATGATTTTTTTCTCCTTTTTTATGGACTCCGATTTCTCCGATTTCGTTTACCCGCGCAGCTTCCCGCTCGCGGGTGCGAAAAATGCCCGTCTGTCCGGGCTGTCAAGCGTCTTTCCGCTTTGTCATTCACATAAGGAGGTAGGAAAAGAAAAGAAAGGATCTGCCCTAGCAGCGATATCATGATATCAAATCCTTTTGGCCTTTGTAGCTCATTTTTTCCCGCCGCGTGTAAGGCCTAAATTTCTAGCAATATCAACGATAAATTCGCGGTGCCACCGCTTTGCGGTCGCCTCGCTAACGCCGGGTATTTTCATTGCCGCGCCGGGCAAGCTATAGCGCGTGTTTGCCCAATACATCAGGCGTATCAATTCTATTCTTTCGGCCGCGTCCGGCTTAGTCGCCCGCGTCTCCTCGATTGTCTTTGCTATTGCGTTGTTTTCCGCCGGGCGCTGGCACGCCGGATAGCGGTAAAGTATGCGGCGGATGTAGCCCCACCAATCATAACGGGGTCTGCTCATCTTCCCCCGCCCCCTTTACAGCTTGTCCGCCGCGTCCGCCAGGCGCGCGAAGGTTTCCCGCGTAAAGCCGTAGTCCTTCGCGTCCTCCCTTTCCGCTTCCGTCCGCCGCGGCTTCGGCGCTATCGCCGCCGCCTGCGCCGCGCGTATTTCCGCCTGCTCTTCCGGCGTCCTATGATCCGTCTTGGGGTCGTAGCTGTATTCCGTCAACGCCCCCCGAAAATCACAGATGTTGCACTTGCCCAGGCCGCCGCGCACGTATTCCGCCGGCGTTTCCCGCATCCGGTAAAGCACAAGCATTTTTTGCGCGCACGTGGCGCACAGGTGGATGTAGACCCGTTTTTGCTTTTTGCCCATGTTGTCCCCTTTCCGCGGCCTATTCGCGCCGCATTTTCCGTCCGCCGCGCTTTGGCGGGCGGGGCAATATGATTTGACGACCGCGCACGGTCGGTTTACAAGGCAAAATACAACGGACGTAGGTGCTTACGGCGCGCCCGTCCTCATCGTCTATCCGCTCAAACGCCGTTTGCCGTGCCGTCGGTATCAGATCTATGTCCTCCACGTTGTCCACCGGCGACGGCTCCGTATATATCGGCTTTGCAAGGTTGCCGCGGCTTGTTGACCACGCGCATTGCCCGCGTGCAAGCCCGTGCACGTTATCGACAAGGTACACGGCAAGCGCCGTGTGATCCGCGCGCCCGTCTATCGGCTCGATGCTTACCCCGTTTGCCGTGGGCCAGATATCGCGCAGCATATCCCATGAGCACGCCTCGATCACGATGTGATGATGATAGCGGGCGGGGCAATTTTCGGTCGGGTTCCAATTCGCGTTGACCGATATCATCCGGGGATTGCGCCCCGTTTCGGCCTTAAAGGCCGCGCGAAGGGCGCGGCAAAATTTCTTCCCGCTTTCCTTCAGGGCTTCGTAATCGACGGGCAGGTGTTCATCGTCATATTTGAGCGTGACAAGCAGCCAGCCCTTTTCAAGGTTGGCGTTGAGGATGCGGGCCAACTGTTTTTTCTTCTCGATCTCATTTTGCCGTATCTTTCGGGCGGAGGTGTTCCCGGCTATCCTTTGTCCGCGGGGCTTCTTGACCCCCGGTCGGGCGGACATCCATGTCCGCCGGACTTCCACTACCGACCCGCTTATGATTTTGTATTCCATCGGTATCCTCATCCTTTTTGACCCTTGTCCTTATCTTAGCCTCTTAAAAGTCTAGCGAGAAACGCGCACGCGCGCGTTTCCTTTTTCCCGCACATCGCACGCGTGTGTTTTTCTTACGCGCGCGAATTTATATAAGTAGATAAAAGGTGCATTTTCCAAGGTTTGTAATAACCTCGAAGCCGCCCGCGTATCCCGCGCGGACGCTTTCCAAATCATCACTTCATGGCCCTTGTAAACGGGGCTGCCGTTTCCCTTGGCTCCCATGTGGAGGGAGCCAAGGGAAATTTATCATCCCGCCCGTTTGCGCCGTCCGGCCGAATTGGCCGCATGCCGCGCCCGCGGCGCTTCCGGCGGGTTTTCCGCCCACGCGTCGGCGTCCATCCACGTCGGATCAAATTCTTCCCGGTCCGTGGCCGCGGCGGCGTAATCCCGCGCCCCGCGTATCGCCCCGCATATCAGCGGGGGAAGGATAAGAAGCACGGCCACCGCGCCCAAGGCCACCGCCGCCGTTTGACCCACCGTCAAAGGCGCAATAAAATCAATCATCGCCTGTATCATCATCGTCCTCCATTTCCGCCTCATGCATCGCGTCCAATGTCGCATCCGACTGCGCTATCCCCGATAGGGTAAGCTTGTCAAAGATGTTGCAGCCGATGTAGTGGACAACGTAGTCGCCCTCGCCGTTGCGCCACGCCACCGTTACCGCCCTTGCCCCCTCATCTTCGATTATCGCCCGCACGGCCTCTTCCAGGCCCTGCATGATTTCCGCCCGCTTTGGGTCATCCATTTTTCAAAACCTCCCCCGTGGCCGGGTCTACCGGCACGGCCGTTCCCGCGGCGGTCATCGCCACGGCAAGGCGGCGGAACTTGTCCGCAAGGTCGTCCGCCGTCTTGGCGTCCGGCTCCTCCGGCGTTATTATCGCCGTCACAAACATCCCGCTCTTGCCGATCACGTAGTTATCCCCGTTGTCGCGGCGGCGCAGATATAGCGTCGGTACCGCCGCATCGTCGGCAAAATACGGCTTTGTGTATATCGGGTCGATAAGGACGATGCACCCGCTTTCCGTCCGCCACGCGTCCAATTGGCCGCCGCCGTGCAAAAAGCGCAGGACAACGCCTGTCAACGCCTCCTCATAGTCGTCGGCCTCGCGCATGTTGTACCGGTCCTCAAGGTACACGTTCCGCACGTCAAGCGCTTCCGCCTTTTCCTCGTTAAAATCCAACACCGCAGGCGCGGTGTCCACGTCTAATTCTGGCAAGCCAAACACCGGGTACATGGCGTGCCCGTTGCCTAGCCATTGCGCGCCGCGCATGTCGCAGATGCATATTTCGTGCGATTTCGCGCACAAGCGGGATATGTCCTTAAGCTTCATTCGCGCTTACCTCCTTCATAAATTTATCCAATACCGCCGCCGTCGGATCCGCGGTCTTGAGGCGCGCCTCGAGTTCCGCCGCGCGCTTTTCGGCGGCTTCCGCCGCCGCGGCAAACTGTCCGCGCAGCTTCTTCATGATCTCTTGCGGCACCTGCGGGTTATCCTTGAGCTCCTGCAGGTCGCGCCGGGCGGCCGCGGCCTCCTCCACCGCGTCCTGTATGTAGGCGTAGCACTCGTGCATGCTGCCCGCAGCCCCGCGCCTCTCCCGGATGCCGTCTCTTTCTGCTGCCATCAGGGCCGTCAGCCCCAGCTGTGTGTCAAACAAATTCATATTCCAGTTCCTCCTTATTCTTTGCCTTCCTCGATCTCCATCTGCCCCGGCAGAACACCGTCTTCCATCCACCAGTGAAATACATCAACGCCGGTAGTGCCAATTCCCCATCGGCCGGCCATCTCTCCGCGGAGCGACAGCGCCGCGATCATGCGGTCAAACGCACTGATGTACATCTGCATGAACTTCGGCCAGCGGGCAAACTGTTTTTTCCGTGCTTTGCCCGCCATCGGGCAGCCGGGGCAGCCCACGCGGTGCCAGCCCTCGCAGTACAACGGATTGCATTTGACGTGCTGATCTGTGAGGTAGTCCCACACGTCGGATTCCTGCCAGTCGATGATAGGATTGCAGACACGCTTGCCCTTGAGCGTGCAGGTCTCGAAGAGCCGCCTATCTTCATCGTTGTCGTTGTTCAGCAGCAGGGTCTTCTTCCTGTCTGTGTGGAATATTTCAAGGCTGCTGCGATTGTTCTTCCGTGCTGTGCTCTCCGCCCAGCGGACGCCCGTCGCGATGAACCTGTCTCGGCCTGTCGTCTCTTTGAGCACAGCGCAGCAGTACCGGACGAGCCGTGTCGGTGGCATAAGCTTAATGGGTATGAGCTTCCACATACTTGTAGGCTCGCCCTTGTACGTAGGGTAATGGATCGTATAGCTAACGCCTTTGAGTTCGTATTCTTTGGCGCGTTTGCGGACATGATAGACAGTCTCGGGCGCGTCCGCGGTCGTGTGAGAGTGGCTGATCTCAAAGGGAATCCCTGCGTTCTCCGCGAGCTTGCAGATCACTGCGCTGTCCTTGCCGCCGCTGTCAGTCAGCAGCAGCGGACGGTGATACAGGCGCAGCGACATATCCGACGCCAGCCGCAGCCGCTCCATTGCAGTTTGTTCTTTGTCCATTACTCAACTCCCTCCGCATCCTTGCACGGCTCTTCGTTGCCGCTGCCGTCCGTCAGGTCGATTTTGAACTCAAGCTTCCCGTAGCGTTCGCAGGCAAGGTTGAAGTAACTGACGTATTCGGCCTGCTCGGCTTCGGTCATACCGAATTTCGCGGCGATCTTACGCCAGAACTTATGCCAACCTGCGAAGGTAAACACCTGACAGCCGCAGCCGACTTTGTTCGCCGCGGCCATGTAAAAGGCGTATTTCGTGCCCTGTATGTACAGCGGAGATTTTCCCCAAGCGTCGCCGTACACCTGAGCGTCGCCGTACACCCAAGCGTTGCCGTACACCTGAGCGTCGCCGGACACCTGAGCGTTGCCGTACACCCAAGCGTTGCCGGACACCTGAGCGTTGCCGTACACCTGAGCGTTGCCGTACACCCTAGCGTTGCCGTACACCTGAGCGTTGCCGTACACCCAAGCGTCGCCGTACCGGTCAAGATTCTTCTCATCCTCTATCCAGC
>ENA-ORPK01001273-ORPK01001273.1-human-gut-metagenome-genome-assembly--contig:-NODE-1273-length-20572-cov-3.872545_pt1 | contig 20572 bp, 18 predicted proteins | sample MGYA00242139_ERZ509068 | MGnify/ENA primary metagenome ERZ509068 (study PRJEB26280, sample SAMEA2338687) | human gut metagenome | biome: human gut; feature: human-associated habitat; material: faeces... | reverse complement strand
AATGGTAGCTTGTCGGGCAAGGGTACTATTGCTGGCAACGTGGTAGTGAGCGGAAGCGTACAGGCAGACCTCTCAGCATCTGGCTCTTGCCAGCCTCTCACCATCAAGGGTAAGCTGACTGCCAATAATGCAACATTGGTTATAAACATGGAGGATGTCACAGGCACAATCGCTGACGATACTGAGATAAAGGTATTCAATCTCGCTTCGGCTATCCAGGGCACAGGCTTCACCGACATTCAGCCTGCCACTCCTTCTGCCACACAACTTTGGGACACCTCGCTACTTGCCACAAAGGGTATCATAAAGGTGGTTTCCAACGTTGCCAACGGCATTTCTACTCCATCTGCCGACAACTCGTCTTCTTCAGCCATCTACGACCTCACAGGCAAAAAAACTTCTTCGCCAAAGGGTCTCTACATCAAGGATGGAAAGAAGCATATCGCAAGATAATCCTAAAGCTTAATAATACTTCAAGCGAAAACAATATTTCAAACGAAGCAATATTTCAAAGAAGTAATATTTCAAGCGAAGTATTAACTAAAAAAGGCAAAAACTAAAAAAGGTGCATCTAAAGCTTATCTCAGCTTTGATGCACCTTTTTTTATTTTATTCCTCCTTAAATCTATTCTTTCAATATTCATTAGGATATCCTTCATTGATATCCTTCATCGATATCCTACATCGAATATCCTACATCGAATATCCTACACTACGCCAATAATCTCCTGCACCGATGCACATCCATGAGCATCGAGCCAATCATTGATGCCATTCTTCACCTTCACCGTTACGGTAGGGTCAAGGAAGTTGGCAGTACCAATTTCTATTGCAGTAGCACCAGCCATCAAGAATTCTATAGCATCCTCGGCTGTGCAAATACCGCCAAGTCCGACAACAGGAATCTTCACACCCTTAGCCACCTGGTTAACCATTCTCACAGCCACAGGCTTTACGGCAGGACCGCTCAAACCTCCTGTGCCAATGCTCAGGCGCGAGCAACGACGCTCTATGTCGATAGACATTCCCATCAAAGTATTGATGAGCGAAACAGAATCTGCTCCCTCTGCCTCTACAGCCTTGGCAATATCCACGATGTTAGTCACATTTGGCGAAAGCTTCACGATGAGTGTCTTGTGGTATTTCTCTCTCACAGCCTTCACCACGCTTGCTGCACCCTCGCAGGTAACGCCAAACGCCATACCGCCATCCTTAACGTTAGGACAAGAGATATTTAATTCTATGGCAGGAATATTCTCCAGCGCATCAATCTTCTCTGCACAGAGCGCATAGTTCTCAGGACAATCACCGCTGACATTCACTATCATCCTTGAGTTAATATCCTTAATCTGAGGATATATATGCTCGCAGAAATAGTCTACGCCCTTATTCTGCAATCCTACGCAGTTGAGCATTCCGCTCGCTGTCTCTGCCATACGAGGATAGTCGTTTCCTTCACGTGGTTTCAGGGTTGTTCCCTTCACGATAATGCCGCCAATCTCGTCTAAAGCCACCAAGTCGGCAAACTCTAAACCATATCCGAAAGTTCCCGATGCGGTCATCACGGGGTTCTTCATCTCTAATGAAGCAATTTTTACACTTAAAGCTGCCATTTTAGTTTCTTAATATTTAACACCGGACCTTCTTTACATACACACACATTGCCTTCTATAGTGTTCTCCACACAGCATAGACAGGCACCAACGCCGCATGCCATCATATTCTCTAACGATACTTCGCAATCGATATCATGGCTCTTTGCATAGCGTGCCACAGAAACCATCATTGGCTTAGGACCACAGGTGGAAATCTGGTCAAACTTCTCTGTCTCCAGGGCTGAATGATTGGTCACAAAACCTTTCTCGCCCATGCTGCCATCCTCGGTAGTAACGAGCACACGACCAATGGCGCGAAACTCTTCCAGCTCCAGCAAGTCGGTTGCTGTACGTGCTCCAAGCAAGAATGTTGGCTCTCCGCCTGCTTCCTTTATCTTCTTACCGAAATAAAGTAGCGGAGCCACTCCTACACCTCCACCTACGAGCAAAACCTTTGCTTTACTATCCTTAGGCATGGTGAAACCATTACCAAGTGGCAACACGCAATTCAAGTTGTCGCCAGCCACGAGCTTGCCCAATCTTCGTGTGCCATCACCAATAGTTGCCACCAGCAACCACAGTTCTCCTTTGGCTTCATCCACGTAGTTTATAGATATCGGACGGCGCAAGAATGTTGTTGGCGAATCGTCAACTCTAACTTCCACAAACTGTCCTGGAAGCATCTCTGGCAGTCCATCCTTGCACGATAGCTTAAGCAAAACATGCTTCGGACTAACTCTCTCGACGCTATTGACCGTGAGGTCCAAACAATATTTCTTCATATATAAATATAATATGGTGTTTAATCCTTCAATATAGTAAATCCCCCTTTATTGTATAATCCCATTTATGGTATTATCCTCCTTATTTCTTCTGCAAAGTTAATGCAAACGAGCGCAATGGCAAAGAAATCCTCTCATTTTATTTATTGCGCTATATGATATCCATCATCTTTATATCTATCTTCCGTCCTTGTTCGAAGTCGTTTTTACGACTTCGCTTCCATCCTCATCAAGAGCCCGCAGCCACCTTCGCCCATCTTTCATATATCAAAAATGAGGCAGCGAGCAGGCTATACACCCCTCGTTGCCTCATTCTTTATATATCAAATCCGAGATAAAAATCATTCTTTATATATCAAATCCGAGATAAAAATCATTCTTTATATATCTCTTCCAAGGATAAAAATCATCCTTTATACCTTCATCCCAAGAGCAAAAAAATCGCCAACATTCCATCTACTTCTTAGGCACAAAAGTTTCCCAAGTTTGGTCATCATAGAAGATGCGAATCTCGGTAATTTTCCTCTCGTGTTTGTCAGTTATTTTGATAGCTGCTTGCGGATAATTATTTGGTGTATCATAAACACCCTGTCTTCCTTGAAACAGTCCGCCGTCATTTTGTGGGGTAGAAGAGGAACCAGAAATAGGAGCAGAATTATTAGCACCTGAAAAATCGAGCATAGGCTGCCCATCTTCGCTGAGTTTCGGACTGTTAGCACCATCCTCTGAGGCTGAAATATCGAGATACATTTGCCCCTTACCAAACATCAGCCAGTCGATAGAAAGTGATGGAATTTTTGATTTTATAGATTCCACTATGTTGAGGGTGGGGTTAGTACGTCCGGTGAAGATGCTGCTCAATGTTCCAGGCGACACTCCGATGAACGAAGCGAACACTTGTTGGGTCATATGCTGGCTCTCCATGATCTTCCTAATTCTGTCTTTCATATTGCGTTTTTGTTATGATAGACCCTAAAAATAGGGTATTTTTTATGATTTCCTTACGGTTTACAAAGTTAAAGCAAATATTTTATATAAACAACATTTGTGAACGTTTTTTTGTTTTGTAATGTTTAGATTTTATAATTTAGAGTTTTGAATATTGTATTTAGATTATACTAAGATATAGGTTTAAATATATGTATCTAAATTTAGAGCCTAAAATTATATTCTACTAAATATTGGGGTTTTTAATGCAATTTACTGGGTTTTAATGGCTTGTTATAGCCTATATATATGTATAAATGGTGTATATGCAGTTTCAGTATGTAAAAGCCACATTTTTAAGCCTATCCAACTACCTTTACAAAACATAACTTTCTCTTTTTCTGCAAGTTACGTCACCAAAAGTATGCACGCATATTTATACGTCTTGCTTTTAGTACCTAAATATCTACATTTAAATCCTTGTATTTAGTCATATAATATACGATATATACGATTTAGTTATCTACATTTCAATAATCACAATATTAAATCTTAAAAGCTATACACAAAACTAAACTTTAGATTATTAAATACTAATAAAAGTGAACGCTAAATCTGCAAGAAGCGAAAAATGGCATTTTTAACGCCACCGAAATATTCTCGCCCAACCATCCAAACGAAACAAAATACGCGATTCTCAGCGCACTTAATTCCGCCCCACTACGCTTGTTTACAGAGAGTTAGGGCAAAAAAAAGCGTCCCAGCGGGACGCTTGTTCTAAGTCTAAAAAGTATGTTTTTGGCTCAATTTTCAATGCAAAATGAAGAAGATTAGCTCTTTCATCAGCTCTCCTGCAGGCGTATTTGGGTTGTCTATACCCTTACTTTTGGCGTCTGTTTCTCTAATCTTGGAAATTATCTGTAGAGTCTTCAATCCTGAGTAGTTTCTCATGCCCGTCATATAGTCCTTAACACCCCACACAGATTTCAAATTCAGATGCTCTGCCACGCTATTTTCGTTGCGTTTATCTGGCGCATAATATGCCAACATCAGATTTTGGAAATAATTAAAGAGCAACGGGAGAATTGAGAAGAGAGAACCAGCCTTAGGATTGCTGTCAAAATATTTGATGATAAGATTTGCCTTATAAACATCCCTGTTCACGATGGCATCTCTAAGCTCGAAGCTATTAAAATCTTTGCTCACTCCTATCTGCTCCTCCACCACTTCAGGCGTCACTCTCCTATCGTTGTCGGGAAGCGAAATCAGAATCTTCTCAAGCTCCGAAGTCAGACGACTCAAGTCAGCTCCCACCGCCTCGGCTATCATCATCACCGCTTTGTTCTCGATGGCAGCCTTTCGAGTTTTCAGATATCCCTCGATGAAAGATGGCAGCTGATAGTCTTTCAGCTTTTTGCTTTCAAACACCACTCCCACCGCCTGAGCCTTAGCGATGATTTTCTTTCTTGCATCTATGGTACCATTTTTATGGCACAGCACAATCAGCGATGTGGCTGACGGATTTGCGAGATATTTTTCTATCGGCTCCAAATTCTTCAATCCCTGAGCCTCTTTTACTATGATAACTCTTCGTGGAGCCATCATCGGATATCCTTTTGCCATATCCACAATTTGCGTTGCCGTGGTGTCGGCACCAAAAACTATCTCTTGATTGAAGTCGCGCTCTTCTGGTGCCAGCGCATTTTCTGCTATATAGTCAGCGATCTTGTCTATATAGTAAGCCTCGTTGCCCATTAATATATAAATAGGTGAAAAGTTGCCAGCCTTAAGGTTGCGCATTATTTCGTCGAAGCCCATTGATTTTTTCTTTTCCGCCATTATTATGTAGTTAATCAAATCGTTTGTTGTATCTTTGCATCGTCGTTACAATATGTTGCACAATGATGCAATATGATGCAAAAATACTAAAATGATTCCATTAAACCTACCATCATTCGAAATAAAATTGTCGGGATCGGCAGAAAAGCCCACCATCTGGGATATCCTGCGCCAAAAATTCATCGCGCTAACTCCTGAGGAGTGGGTGCGCCAGCACTTCGTGCATTTGCTCACCGACCATCTTGGCTATCCTCAATCGCTAATGGCAAACGAGGTAAAGCTCGCCGTGGGCAACAAAACGTTGCGTGCCGACAGCGTGCTCTACCATAGCAACCTCGCTCCAAGAATGATCATTGAGTACAAGGCGCCGCATATCAAGATTACCCAAAAGGTTTTCGACCAGATCACGGTCTACAACATGCTCTTGCATGTCGACTATCTCATCGTCAGCAATGGTCTGCAACACTATTGCTGCAAGATGGATTATGAAAACAACACCTATCACTTTTTAAAAGAGATACCACCCTACTCGACTTTGTAAATGCCGAAAGTGGCAAGAAAGTGGGTAATAATATTATAATTAAAGAAAAGAAAACAATATGGGATTAGGAAAATGGATTAGTGGATGGTTAGGCTTCTGTATGGGAGGCCCTCTTGGAGCCTTTGCAGGCTTTGCTTTAGGATGGTTGCTGGAAAAAAGCATGTCGGGACAAGACGAAGCCGACTACACCCAGCAGGAGCGCGAACGCATGCAGTATGAAGGACAGCGCAACTCGTTTTTATTTTCGCTACTGTCGCTGGCATCATACATCATCCGCGCCGATGGCCGTGTGATGCACTCAGAGATGGAGCTGGTGCGCCGCTTTCTGCGCCAAAACTTTGGTGAGATGGCGGTGAACGAGGGCGAAAAGATCATGATGCGCCTCTTTGAGTATCAGAAACAGGTGGGCATGCCACAGTTTGCAGGCAACATACACGATGTGTGCGGACAGATAGCCGCCAACATGGAATATAGCCAGCGCTTGCAGTTGCTCAATTTCTTAGTATCCATTGCCCAGGCCGATGGCGTGGTGGTGAGCGAAGAGATAGAGGCGCTGCACAACGTAGCCCTATGGATGGGCATTTCGACCACCGACCTCGACTCGATGCTGAACCTGAGCAACGGCTGCAGCAACCTCGACGCTGCCTACAAGGTGCTGGGCATTGACGCCTCGGCTACCGACGACGAGGTGAAAGCCGCCTACCGCAAGATGGCGTTAAAGCACCACCCCGACCGTGTGGCCACCCTAGGCGAAGATGTGCGCAAGGCAGCCGAAAAGAAGTTTCAAGAGATAAACGAGGCCAAAGAAGTGATATACAAGGCGCGCGGCCTGTAACACCCCGAAGCATCAAGAAAGAGCCGAGACAAATGCGTAGTGTTTCAAAACACGAAAGTTCTGAAACGCTGTGTGTTTGTCTCTTTTTGTTCAATCTCCCCCTTCATGCGCTGAACCGCCATTTTGAAGAAAAACCTTGGAACCCTTGTGGCGCAAGGGCTCCGGGGGTTTTCGTGATAGTAGTCAAATAGTAGTCTGGATAAAATGCGGGTTCAGCAGCCCAGTTCAGCTGAATATCTTTACCCTCTATCCCTGGATCAGATCAGCGGCATCGCATCCAAGTACTTTGGCAAGGTCAAGCACAATACCGGCCTGCGCTTTTGCAAGTTCGTACTGCTTCTGTTCGTAGAGCTGGATCATTCGCAAGGAGACTCCGGATGCTTCACTGAGCTGCTGCTGTGTCAGCCCTCTCGCCTTCCGTGTAAGCTGTAGCTTAGACTTACGGCTACCCTTGTTCCTTTGAATGATCTCATCTGCACTCTCCACGAATTTGCTTACATCCGCTTCGTGCAGGATATATAGAGACATCACTACCGATAGTGTCAATCCGTATTCTACCATATCGCTGAAGCGTCGGTTTGTTTCCCACTGGTAATAGGCAAGGATCCATCCGGCCCAGTACTCTCTCCCCTTTGAGGATAGATGGGGCTGATGATGACGCTCACTCTGCATATTCACGGCAGCAAGCACAGCGTCTGCCAGTTCGACCCCCGACATTCCTGCAACATACTTCGGATTTCCATTCTCGAATTTTGAGGCAATTCCGGAGGAAATGAACCAGCCAAAGAAGTCATCCGGTGCATAGCCGAGTGTACACACGGCGTACTCGACCATATCTCCGAGATTGGCCATTGCATCATCCAAGTATAATTCGTTGTAGGCGTTCATCTTCATTCCCCCATTCTTCCCGAATGATGTCCAGCACATATTTTTCAGACAAAACCGTTTCACGATCCTTCTCTTTTGCAAAATCCTCGCGCGCTTTACTGTCTCGTGCCAGCTTCTTCGGATAATACATATCACACGGTGCAGGAATGGCTTCCTCAAATGTAAATCGAGCAAACGCTTTTCCCGATATCGCAACGATCTGTTCGCCCAGTTTCCCAAGTAACATCGCTTTTTCAAGCTGTTGGAGAGAAATCGTATTATTCAGAAACGCACTTGCGAATGAGAAATAAGAATCGTCCGCCCGATATCCTTTGATGACATCATACTGCTTATACTCTACCGCAAAATGCTCGTCAATATACTGCTTGGCTTGCCTTGCGACTGCCCCGCCAATACGGAACTTCCGATTATTCAGCAGTACATAAAGCCAATTGAGAATATGATAATTACCTCCTGTAAGCGAGAGGATAGACAGGCCGTTTAAATCAAAGGCATATCGATTTGCAAAGCCATCCGCTTCAGCGGAACAAGCCCACTCCTTTGCAAGCTCCACACTCTCAGTACAGTAGAACCCCAGTCCGTAATCGTTGTTTGGGTTTCCTTTGCCAATAACAGGCTGTTGGATAATTTGACTGGAACCATGATAAACGCAGATTATTTTATTCATAGCTGTGCCTCTTTCACGAGCCTATCGCTCCACTGATAGTTTTAACCCGAATTGATTATATCGCTATGGCGATAGTTTGTCAACAAGAAAGCTTGTGGTGTTTCTCTGTCTGCAACGATATCTGTTGTTTCGACGTAACCGCCACAGCAAATGACGCATAGACACACATGAGACAATTAGTAAGGTCTCTCATACCAAGTATATTTTTCGTTTCCTGACCGATACTTTAACTATAAAAACGAAAGATAAGGATGGTCAGCATATGAACAATATGGATTTAGGATACGAAATGTTTTGCTATCAATGTGAGCAAACAGCGAACGGAAAGGGCTGCACAAAGCTTGGGGTTTGCGGAAAGACACCGGAAATCGCCAATCTGCAGGATTTGCTGATCTTTCAAATCAAAGGGATCAGCTGTTACGGAAAAGTTCTGCAAAATGAGGGACAGCATATCGATAAAAATATCATACGGTTTATCGAAAATGTTCTTTTCACAACGCTGACGAATGTTAATTTTGATTCGAAAGTACACGTGGAATTATTGAACGAATCACAACGGATAAAAGAAAATTTGAGAACAATCACAGGAGAGATTCACAATCAGACATCATACGCCACTTATGATCTTCCCGAAACAAAAACACAAATGCTAAAGGATGCTCAATTCGCGGGAATTATGTATGATAAATCCCTTGACCCGGATATTCGCTCATTGAGGCAAACCATTTTATACGGACTGAAAGGTATCAGCGCCTATGGGCATCAGGCAAGAGAACTGGGCTATTACAGTGATGAGGTAGATGAATTTTATATTCAGGCATTGGAAGCTCTCACAGACGATAACCTTACAGTGGAAGAACTGATCCGAATGACCATGCGCACCGGAGAAGCGGCAATTGAGGTTATGAAAAAATTGGATGAAGCCAATACTGCAGTTTACGGAAATCCGGCACCCCATAGGGTCAATATCCATATGAGGAAAGGACCCTTTATCGTTGTTTCGGGACATGATTTGAAGGATTTGGAAATGCTGCTGGAACAAACAAAGGGAACGGGGGTCAATGTGTATACGCACGGTGAAATGCTGCCGTGCCACGGATATGAGGGATTAAAAAAATACCCCCACCTTGTCGGGAATTTCGGTGGTGCGTGGCAAGATCAACAAAAACAATTTGATGATCTTCCGGGATGTATTCTAATGACGACGAATTGCCTTATGCGGCCGAGAGAGAGCTATAAAGGCCGAATCTACAGCACGAATGTAGTGGGCTGGGAAGGGGTAAAACACATTGGGAAAAGAGAAAACGGTGAAAAGGATTTCAGTGAAATCATTCAGCAGGCAATAGAATTGGGCGGCTATCCGGAGGATCAGGAGCCCCACGAGATACTTGTCGGATTCGGGCATCATTCGGTATTAAGCGATTCTGACAAAATCGTAGCGGCAGTAAAAGCAGGAAAAATCAGACATTTCTTTCTTATTGGCGGCTGTGACGGAGCAAGACCCGGTCGAAACTATTATACAGAGTTTGCTAAGATGGTCCCGAAAGACTGCGTGATATTAACGCTCGCATGCGGAAAATACAGATTTAACAAACTGGATTTCGGTGAAGTAGCGGGTCTGCCGAGACTTTTGGATGTCGGGCAATGCAATGATGTATATTCTGCCATACGGATCGCAACAGGTTTAGCAGATGCTTTTGGTACCGATGTAAACGGATTGCCTTTGTCGTTGATCGTATCATGGTACGAACAAAAGGCTGTTGCTGATTTGCTGGCATTATTGAGTCTGGGAATTAAAGGCATATATTTAGGCCCTACCCTGCCGGCATTTTTGAGCCCGAATGTGCTTCAGTATTTAGTGGACACATTCGACTTGCGGCTTATTACCAATGCTGAGGATGACATTAAGACCTGCCTGAAACAGAATATTTGAGAAATCAGGAACCGTCAATGCACTTTGATAGTAACCGTAGAACCTGACAGCGCACAGTATAAGAGAGCTGGCACGAGCCAGCTCTCTTTAATCTTTTGACATCCCGCATTTATCCAGTGCGTGGACGGCGTGAGGTGTTCCTCCCATGTTGTGTCCATCTCGCTCAACTTGGGTGCGCTTTGCAACCCCCACAAAAGATATCGGTACGAATCCAGACCGTTTTCCTTTGTTGTTTCAATCAGACTATACATTACGGCACTGGCCCAGGCGCCATCTGGCGTATTGGCGAATAATCAGTTCCTTCGTCCCATCGCAAATGGCTTTATGCTGTGCTCAGCGCGGTCGTTGCTCAGCCCCAGACGGCCATCCTCCGGATACGCTGGGCAAAATCGGTATTCTGGTCTCCTTCCGCAAGAGCAATGGCGAGCGGCTCATCTGTCTCAGGAGGGCCGATAGGGAAATTGTTTCAAGCGATTTGATTTACGCATAACAAACAATCGGAAAGGCTGCTGTCAAGCGACGGCGGCTTTTCTTTTTCGGAAAGTATTCAAGAAGTCATAAAGTTTTGTGTACAGTTGAAGAAGGTCAATAGATTTTGTGTGGAATTTATATTTTTTCAAGAAAGTACTTGATTTATCAAGGAGAGGGAGTATATTATAATATATCATGATAGATTATATTCGGCGGAAAGGAGTATTTGAGCTTGAACACATCAAAGAAAGCCGAGAGGACGAAAAAAATGATTGGTATATGTCTGGACTGCTTTGTTGAAAAAGGGCTGACGGTAACGACCACCACAGATCTCTGCAATGCAAACAATCTGCAAAACGGCGGGATCTATTACTATTTTGACACAAAAGAAGAGATGGTTCTGGCCTGTGTCGAAGAAGCAATTTCTCGCATTGAGCAGGGTGCGTTCAGCATTGCCTTTGAAGATATCAAAGATGTTGCCAATATGATGAACCATCTCGGCACTCTTGCGGATGAACTGTCTCCGGTTATGCGTTTTCTGGTCAGCGTATGCGTGTCGCAGGAATACGGAAACAAAGTCAAGCCATACCTTGTACAGCTTGCAGGTCGCTACCCTTATTATACGAAAAAAATCGCCGAGATTCTCGGCTGCACCGCAGCGGAGGTAGAACCGTATGTCCACCTGTCTATTCTGGCGCTGAACAACTATATGATTTTTAATGAGCGGGCGCTGTTCCTGCCGCAGATAGAGGCGGCGAAAAAAGGACTGATGCAGCTTGCGAAAAGGAAGGGATGATACGGATTATAACAATTATCTGAAAAAAATAAAAATAAAACACAGGAGGATCTTATGAGAAAAAGAATACTACCGTTCATAATGATGATGTTGATGATCTTTACTGCTCTGCCAATTTCGGCGAGTGCATCGACGCTCTATTATGGCAAAACAATCAATTCCGGCGAAACATACACAGATACTTCATTTGAAATGTGGTGCTGGAATGGGAATGAAACCTTCACAAACAATGGGACAGTTAATATTTCAAATGGCTTTACACTTGGTTATCAGGCAAGCTTTGTAAATAACAGTGAATTTACATTTACCGGTTCCAATTCAACATTTGGTGTCAGTTCCGGCTGCTCCTTCCAAAATAATGGAACGGCAAGAATCAGTGGCTGTTACAACTTGGGCTTGGAAGATTCTTTTGTTAACACCGGCACATTATATCTATCCGATATTAGTAATTTTAACGTTTCCGGTGTAGTGAATACCGGAAAAATTGTGTGTGGAGACGGTGTGCCGGATAGGCTTATCGGCGCTTTGAAAGAAAAGTCCTCCGGTGATGGAACAGTTGTAAAAGAGGGAGAATCCACTCCCTCAACATCAACTAAGTATACTATTACTTATGATTTAAATGGTGGAAGCTGGAAAAACACACCTGATGAAAGTATTAACTCATACTATTACAAGACAAACGATGCAACACCGTACTATAAGATCGGATTTGACGCACCATTTGATACGTTGAACAGCAATCTGGAGCGGGAAAACTACGATTTCATTGGTTGGACTTGTGATAAAGACAGCAGTCAAGAGCCGACAAAATATTTGGATATTATGACAAACTGGCAGTCCAATATAACACTGACGGCACACTGGCAGCCAAAACAGCAATATGTGTTTTACTACCTAGATGGCGGAACATTTTCTAATGATATTACAACACCTGAAATTAAGCAGGGTGATGGCGTATTATACTCACTTTTCAGCATTGAAAGCGACGATTTCACACTACCTACTCCAACAAAACCGGGGTACGATTTTATCGGTTGGGGAGCAGGCGGTACATCGGATGTATATTCTACTGTCACGATTACAAAAGGAACTGTTGGGAATCAATCCTATACAGCAAAATGGAAAGCAAATGGTAATACACCCTACACAGTAAACATCTATTATATGGATGCAAATGGGCAATATAAGGAAGTTCCGGACATAACAAGAACCGAAGCTGGTGAGACAGATACAACAGCAACTGTACCTTCTTCCGCATACACTAAAAATGGTTTTTCATATGATGGTGCCAAATCATCTGACAGCGGCACAATAACCGGAGACGGTAAGCTGCAATTGTCCCTTTACTACACAAGAAATCAATACGATATTGCTTTTAAATCATACGATGGAAGCGAAACTCTGTACAGTTATAAAGGCTATTACGGGACAGATATTACATTCCAAGGTAACAAACCCGCCATTCAGGATGAGGATTATATCTATACTTTCGTCGGATGGTCAGCAAATAAGAATTCACCGTATGCGCTTTCTTCGTTGGGAACGGTAACGGAAAACAAGACATTTTATGCTGCCTTTGAAAAGGAAGCTACATTTTGCCTTATAACCTTTGCGGATACGACAGGGTTTGCTCCGTTGGAGAATACGACCTTCAAGCTGAAAAAAGGTGAGGATTTCAGTATTAATCTTTACCTTGCCAGTGAAAAATATTATGTTGGCACGGAGCAATGGGGGCTTACCTATAAAGAACTGTTCATTGCAGGTAATGACGGTAAAGGCTTGAAACTGGGAACTGACTTCACCTATTCCTACGATGGATATGGGAAGCCGATTGTCCTTTCTATCCCGAATGTTACAAAGGATTTGAACATCACCTTTACAGCCTGCTATCACGAAACTCACGATTACAACGCAGAAAATGATGTTGTTAAGGAAAACGCTACCTGCGCCAAAGAAGGGGAGGTTCTTCATACCTGTTATAAGTGCGGTAAAGTCGTGAGTGAAAAAATAAGCGTTGCACCGAATAACCATACCGACCTGAAGCACATTGATGCGGTGGCGGCGACCAAGACTGCCGAGGGCAATATCGAATATTGGTACTGTGCTGACTGCGGTAAGTATTACAAGGATGCCAAAGCAACACAGGAAATCACCAAGGAGCAAACTGTAACGGCAAAGCTTCCGAGTGATAACAATACAAGCGCTGGCGGTAGCACTGGTAATAACAATAAACCGAGCAGCAATGCAACTACCTCGCCTCAGACCGGCGGTAGCACCGGTAATAACAATAAACCGAGCAGCAATGCAACTGCCTTGCCTCAGACCGGAGATAACAGCAATCTCACATTGTGGATTGCACTGTTGCTTGCCAGTGGCGGCGCAGTAACCGCAACAACCGTTTACGGCAGAAAGAAAAAGCGCAGCGTAAAGTAAAATCAAGTGTTTAACCCAAGGGCGGCTGTCGGAAACGGCAGTCGCCTTTCCTGTCACAATATGCCGAAAACGCTTAGCAAACAAGTGTTCTATATGCTCTCATTGGAGAGCCACAACTGAATATCTGAATGAAACTCAAGGCAGCCGCCGAAAGAGATTGCGGCTGCGCCGCTCCTATCGCAGCGTCTGCCTGCGGAGCGGAAGAAAGCAGACATTGAAGGTTTCTGAATTTCAGAGCCGGTACATAGTTTCATCAAAGATATAGCGAGAGATTATCTCCCACTGATTTGATGTGCTGTGTACCGGCTCTTTTTGTCATTTGCGGAAAGTTTACAAAATTTACTTCGTTCAAATCGAAAATAAATTCCCAATTGATTAGCGTGAGGGCAAAGAGCTGACCTGACAACTGAATGACCGTCCGAATAGGATATGACCTTGCGAAAACCTCTCCGATAGAGAGTGAGCAAGGCAACGCTGCGGTGAGATTCCGGGGCAGGGATAGAAAAACGACATTCGGAGAAAACGGCAAAAATAAAACTATTGTCCGCAGGGATAGCGAGCATCGGATTGTGACCCCACAATCCAAATCCGCAGCCTTGCGGCCTGCGGACTTCACTCAGGAGCACGCCCCTGAATACCCTAATTTTACGAAGGAGATGATCTAAATGAAAGAAGAAAAAGTGCGTATCAAGGTACGCCTGACCGAAGAAGAAAATCAAAAGCTGGAGCACAACAGTGCCCTGTGCGGTCTGTCTCAAAGCGAATATGTCCGCCAGCTCTGCCGTGGTATCCGCCCAAAGCCGAAGCCCCCGGAGGTGTTCTGGCAGATGATGAGCGAGCTGTATCAAATCCATGCCGCCATGCGGGAATGTGCCAAATACGAGCCGTCCGCCCTGAAACTCTGTGCCGAGATCGAACGGCTGGTGCTGGACTTACAGGAGGTGATCTAATGGCAACGACTTCTCTTTGGCACATTGAAGGCCGCCTGAAAGACCTGATCGACTATGTAGAGAATCCCGAAAAGACGAAGGCCAAAACGCCGGGGCTGCAAGACCTGTACAATGTATTTTCCTATGTGCAACGCCCGGAGGCCACGCAGAAGGGCAAGTATGTCACCGCCCTCAACTGCCTGAGGGAAACCGCTCTGCGGCAGATGATTTTAACTAAAAAGCGCTACGGAAAAACCGACGGCTACATCGCTTGGCACGGCTATCAGAGCTTCAAGCCGGAGGAGGTCACGCCGCAGCTTGCCCACGAGATTGGCGTAAAGCTGGCAAAGGAGATGTGGGGCGACCGCTTTGAGCTCATCGTCACCACCCACCTCGACAAGGAGCATATCCACTGTCACTTCTGCTTTAATTCCGTTTCTTTTCGGGATGGCGGCAAGTATAACTATTCCAAAGCCGAGCGAAAGCGAATGGTGGAAATCTCCGACCGGCTGTGCCGGGAATATGGCTTATCAGTCATTGAAAAGCCCCGCAAAGCGCCCTCCCGTCTCGTGTGGCTGGATGAGAAAGACGGCAAGCCTACCCGCTACAATGTCTACCGTGCCGATGTGCGGGAGGCAATAGACTTCAGCCGAACTCCCTACTATATGGAGGACTACCTGCGGCGCAAGGGGTATATCACCGACTTTACGGGCAAGCACTGGAAGATACGCTTGCCCCAGTATGAGCATTTCACAAGGCTGGATACACTGGATGAACGGTGGACGTCAGAGAACATACGCCGCTCTATGGGCAGGTATGCCACCTTCGGCAATCGCAGAGCATATATCAGCTATCCGCCCCAAATGCCGCAGGCGCTTTCGAATTGGTTTCGTCCGTTCCACAAGACCAGCCACGTCTACAAGCTGTATCTGCACTACTGCTATCTGCTGGGGTACTTACCGAAGCACACCGACTACAAACCCACCAGTCCATACCTGAAAGAGGACTTACGGAAGCTGGACGAGCTGTCCCAGCAGGTGCGGTATATGGGCAAATACGGCATTGAAACCATTGACGATCTGTACACAGACAGGGAGAAAATCCAGCGGGATATGGACACCCTCATTACTCGCCGCACCAAGCTGCAAAACAAGATTCGCCGTGCTACTCCCGCCGAAAAGGAAACGCTGCGGCAGGAAAAGGCAGGTGTGACCGAGCAAATTACCGCACTGCGAAAGCAACTGAAGCTGAATCAGGGCATTGAAGCCCGTTCTGCTCAAATACAGGAAAAGACGGATTTATACTTTGCCAATGAAATCCGTGCCAAAGAAGCACAGCAGCAAAAGAAACCGCAGAGAAGGGAGCGTGACACACGATGAAGGACAGAAATAATGAAATCTATGCGCATATTGACCGTATTACAGACCATCTTGCAGCGATGCCGAAGCAGGAGCGCATTGCGTGGTTTCGGCGGAGCGCCTATGTACAGCCGCTGAATTTCATCAGAGAAATTGACGGCACGGTATATGCCGTAAGAGCCTTTTTCAAAGAGGACGCAAGAGAAAATATCACCGACAAGGTACAGCGTATCGTTTTGAACGATACAAAAAGCTGAAAACAGATTTGAAATCATCGCATTAAAGCATTGAAGTTTACAGCCGGGTATGGTAGAATAAGCACACCTACAAATTCAATTATATCCGGCTGTGGAAAGGAGAACTATGACAAAACAACCGGATAAAATCACAGCCCTGTACTGCCGCCTGTCCCGTGATGATGAGCAGGACGGCCTGTCAGGGTCAATCAAAAATCAGCAGGCTATTTTAGAGAAATACGCACAGGAAAATGGCTTCAAAAATACCCGTGTGTTTATTGACGACGGTTGGTCGGGCACGAATTTTGCAAGACCGGCGTTCACGGAAATTATGGAGCTGGCGGAAAAAGGACGCATCGGTACCTTGATTGTAAAGGATCATTCCCGTTTGGGGCGTAATCGTCTGATTGTCGGTCAGCTGTTGGAAGAAGGTTTTGACAGTCTTGGCGTTCGCTATATTGCCATTATGGACAACATCGACACCGCCAAGGGAATCAGTGACCTTGTTCCGATGCAGGACTTATTCAACGAATGGCACGCCAAGAACACCAGCCAAAAGGTGCGCAATGTATTCAAGAGCAAAGGAATGTCTGGCGCACCGCTGACCACAAATCCGCCCTACGGGTATCTGAAAGATCCAGAGAGCAAAAACGGCTGGATCGTGGATGAGGAAGCAGCAAAAATCGTACGGCAGATCTTTGCTTGGTGTGTGGACGGCCTTGGACCGACACAGATTGCAAAACACCTGAAGGCGGCAAAAGTCCCCACACCCACGGAGCACTGGAGCAATATCGGCAGAAATTGCAGTAATCTGCCCGCTGTTCCATACAACTGGTGTTCGGATACAGTTGCAAACATCTTATCTAAACAGGAATACTGCGGCGATACGGTGAATTTCCGCAGTACTACCAAGTCCTTCAAGAACAAGAAGAAAATTGAGCGACCGCCGGAGGAATGGCAGATTTTCAAGAATACCCATCCCGCCATCATCGACCGTGAGGTGTTCGCCTTGGTACAGGAGCTTCGCAAGCACCGCCGCAGACCCACCAAAAGCGGCATTGTCAGTCCGTTTTCCGGGCTATTGTACTGCGCCGATTGCGGAGAAAAGTTGTATTACAGCGTCACCAATAACTACAAACGAGAACAGGCGTATTTCTTCTGCTCCTCCTATCGCAAGAACTCCGAAGTCTGCTCTGCCCACTATATCCGTGAGAAAGTGGTGGAGCAAATCGTCTTTGAGAGTATGCAGCGCATCCTGCTGAATGTGCAGGCGTTTGAGAAAGAATTTGCCCGCAAACAGATGGACTGCTACACGGAGGACAAGAAAAAGCAGTTGGCAGCCAAGCACCGGGAGCTATCCAGGGCGAAGAAGCGTATTGCGGAGATCGATACCCTGATCCAGAAAATCTACGAGGACAACGCCAGCGGAAAGCTATCTGACGAGCGCTACGCCACCCTGTCCCTGTCCTATGAGGAGGAGCAGAAAACACTGAAAGCCGCTGTCCCGGAGCTGCAGTCTTTCTTGGAAACTGAGACGGACAAGACCGAGAGCTTGCAGTGCTTCATTCAGAAGGTCAAGCAGATCACGGAGCTGAAAGTGTTGACGCCGGAGCTGATCCACGAGTTTGTGGATAAAATCGTGGTGTATGCACCCAGATACCTTGACGGCAAGCGAGTGCAGCTTTTGGACATCTATTACAGCGGCGTGGGCATTCTCCACGAGCTGACCCCGGAGGAGATGGAAGAAGCCTTCCAGCACCACCTCGCTGAGCGTAACAAAGAGAAAACGGCATAACCGCAAGGGTTACACCGTTTCTAAGAACTTATTAAACTGAGATACAAGAGCCACCTTGGGGCACCTTCCTTACGGAGGGTGCCCCAATAGGGTGTCTTTTCTTTTTGCTTAGCTTTAATTTGCGAAGATAGATCGGGATGGGCGACCATCCCGTGACAGGTCAGTTAAGCGCGCTTTTGCCCACGATACTTGGCGGGCCGACGCACCCGGAAAAATAGGTAGCGCCAACATAGAGAAGGCACCCAAGGGAGAGGCTTCGTAAGGAAGTCCTCTCCCTTTGGCTTTTGTAATCGGCCGGAATGATTGGATTGTAGGTAAAATCAATCATAATTGGAGGATTACAAAATGGACAAGTACATCCACAACGAGCAGAACGGACTTTGGTATGAGCTGCAAGGGGACTATTATCTGCCCTGTCTGAAACTGCCGGAGGAAGAAGGTGTCACGGAGACACTGAAAGCCGACGAGCCTATGGAGTGGGTCGGCAGGATGAACAACATCCGCAATCGGGCTAGGGAAATTATAAACGCCGAGATTATCTACGCATAATTGCAAAAGATCAGGGACAGGTTTCTTAATCGGAAACCTGTCCCTGTACTCTATATTGAGAAATTTCATTTGCAATGCGGAGCTTTTGCTCCAAATCTTCCTTTTCAAATTTCAGTATACGGACGGTATGCTCCAGCTCTTGGACAGCTTCTTTTCTTTCATATAGCTGCTTTTCAAGCGCTGAGATATACTCTATAACTTCCGCTAAAGAGAAACCAAACAAGGATTTTCTAAAATACATCTTCTTACCTCACTGTTTTGGCGATAGCCGTATCCTGTGCAAAATTGGGGATGTTGTAAAGCACAAGCACCTGCGTAATGCCGTTTTCTTCAATATAGTCCGTTACAGAATCCTTAAAGAAGCGCAGGTCGATCAAATGGGTTTCGGCGTAGTCATCGATCACAAACTGCGAAAAGCAGTTGGCGTAGGAATCTTTCAGAATCAGCAGCTTGCCCTCGCCGGAGCCGGAGACCACAGTGGTAGACTGGTTGGAATTCAGGAATGTAGCATACTGGTCTTTTCCGCTGAGATATTTCCGCTCGTAAATGCTGTCCGTCACATAATTGCCGCCGTTGTAGTTAACGGTATGCGTCAGCGTTTTGTAGTAAGCGGTGATGGTATCGCGGGGTGCAAAGGGATCATTGACCTTGCTATAGGTAGTACCACGGAAATTATCGCATAGCTCCTTGCTGTGCCAGGCGGAAAGCGGCTCAGCCGTCTTTCCCTGCGACTGCATCCAGGCAACATAGCAGTAGTATGCTCCGAGGCTTGTGAAATGGTGGTCGGTTTTATAATAGATATATTCGCTTTTGTGCGCCGAAAGAATATCAAACACATTAACGGTGTCCAGTCCCTGCGCCTTTGCGTATTCAAGAAATGCCTTTTGGTCAAGGCCGGGCGCATAGGCGGGCAGCTTATCCGAAAGCGTTTGCGCTGCTGTGGGAACCAGCATCACCTGCATCGGGATGCCCGCAGCTTTCAGGAATTCCGATAATTTTGCAAGAGCTTCGATGTTGGCATAGAATTGTTTTTGGCTGTATCCGGTAAAGGCATCGATCAGGTAACCGTCCTTGCCAAAATAGACACCTGAAATTTGAGTTTTCCCGCTGAGCCGCTGGGTCAAGGTCTTGACGGTAATCCAGTCGTCCCGCAGGGGAAACTGGTCGGAAAGATATTTTTCGATCTCCGTTCCCATTTTACCGCTGGGAAAATCAGAAATGGAAATTGCGTCTTTCTGCGTCAGCGTTCGCTTTTCGCTTTCGGAATAATACTTGTCCGGCACAAGAAAGCCGGATATAACGCCGACAGCCAGAAGCAGACAAAAAACAGAAGTAATTATTTTATTACGCATCAGGAAAGTCCTCCTTAAAAACGGAAATACAGGAACGGGTTAAACGAGCCGTCAACTAAAAATGCTGTACAAACGGCAAGAAGTGCAGTTAGACCGACTGGCTCCAGAATAGCAGAAATCATTCTTCCCATGCGGCTGTGCTGTGCCACTGTATACAGTTTTTTCGGCAGCGGCATTGCGCCCAGAACAGCGAGCAGGAGCAATACGGCGCAGCTGCGCAGTTCGTACACGCTTTCCGTGCTGACTAGCGGAAGACCTCCGCCACCAAACATGGCACGGATAGACTGTGCGGCGTCCTGTACGCTGGACGCATCAAACAGCACGAAGCCGAGCGTCACAAACAGGAGTACATAGACGTGGTTCAGCACGTGCAGCTTTTGAAGTCCACGCAGCAAAAACAGCTTTTCCGCCGTGAGCAGAACCGCGTACAGAAGACCCCACAGGACAAAATTCCACGCCGCGCCGTGCCACAGGCCGGTAAGGAACCACGTCACTATCGTCGAAACATACACAGACAGCTTCCTTCCGAAGCCGTCGGATATTTTTTTGCGCGCGGACTTTGAGAGCTTCAGGAGCCACGGCGCGACCGACAGCGGATAGAAGATATAGTCCTTGAACCATGTGCCCATGGAGATGTGCCATCTGC
>ENA-ORPK01001265-ORPK01001265.1-human-gut-metagenome-genome-assembly--contig:-NODE-1265-length-20764-cov-2.957555_pt1 | contig 20764 bp, 18 predicted proteins | sample MGYA00242139_ERZ509068 | MGnify/ENA primary metagenome ERZ509068 (study PRJEB26280, sample SAMEA2338687) | human gut metagenome | biome: human gut; feature: human-associated habitat; material: faeces... | reverse complement strand
TACAGAAACTGAAACAGAGGCTGCTACCACAACCGAGCCGCCTCCGCTTGAAACTCTCGCAAGTATGGAATCGCTCCTTGAATCCAATGCGGATACAGCAGGCTGGATAAAGGTTGACGGCACTTATATCGACAATGTAGTTGTTCAGGCGGCTGACAACAGCTTTTATCTGAACCATAACTTTAACGGTCAGAAGGCTCAGCCGGGTACTGTTTTTGCGGATTACCGCTGCGTTGTGAATGACTACAACGACAAGCAGAGCGACAATATTATCCTCTACGGTCATAATCAGGCAGACGGCACAATGTTCGGTACGCTTAATAAATACAAGGTAAAATCGGGATATACAAAGAATTTTGATTTTTATCTTGAACACCCGACGTTTACTTTCTCTAATCTTTATGAGGAGTATACATATAAGATCATTGCCGCATTTATAATCGAGGTCGAGCCAAGACATACCCGTGACGGTGTGATATTCGATTATCATAACTATATCAAATTCGGCAAGACACGCACATATGACGATTTCATTTCAAATGTTATGGAGCGTACTACTATCAACACAGGTGTTGATGTCCGGGAGGGGGACAAGTTCATTACCCTTTCCACTTGCTCAAATGAGTTTGAACCGTCAAGATTTGTTGTTATAGGAAGAAGAGTCCGTGACGGCGAAGATCCCGAGGTGGACACATCAAAGGCATCAATAAATGAAAATGCAAAAGAACCTGATCTTAATTTTATATATAACCAGTAATTGAGGAAATTTTAATGGCTGAAAATTCAAGCGGCAAGAAGTATACCGTTGATGAAATTCTTGCTGAGTACGACAGTATGCACAGCGACAGCGCGGAAAACAAAACATCTGCCAATGAGGAAGATATGTCCGAGCAGGTCACAATGCCCGAACAGAATGAAGAAGAGGCTGAAACACAGGAACAGTCCGCAGAAGAGGTATCCGATGCCGCAGATGAAAAAGCTGACGATGTTAATGAAAACAATAGCGGATCTGCCGAGCCTGAGGGCAATGCCGAAAATGACGGTGACAATACAGATAGTGACATTGACGGTGATGAAGGCATTGATATTAGCGATGCCGATGCGCCGGATGAACAGCAGATGATAAATGATATAATAGGTCATATCAAGCCTGTTGAAAGCTTCACCACAGAGCCCAATTCAAAGACTGCCGAGGAGATATTTGCCGAAACTGACGAGGATAATTTTGTGTCTGAGCCTGAGGACGATGAAATAATCGAGGAAGCGCAGCCTGAGGTCATCTGGGACAGCGGCATTGAGGACGCTGCCGATGTTGAGGACGAAGGGATCTACATTGAGGAGCTTGAAGAAGAGCCTGTTTCGGAGGAAGAAGTTTCTGCAGAGGCTTTGCCCGATGAAGAAACAGAGGAGATCTTCCCCGATGATGAAGCCGAGGATGAAACACAGGAAAATGCGGAAGTTCCCGACAATGAACAGGAAAACGCAGAACAGTCCGATGACAAACCGCAGGAAAATACAGAAACACCCGACGCTGTAACAGAAGACGAAAAAGATGTCAGTGAAAATGACAGCACGGCTGAGGAAAAAACAGAAGAAAAGACGGTCGAAGAAAATGCGGAAGCCAATGCAGAGCCGCAGTCCGAAAATACCGATAACGCAGCTGAAAAAGACAAGCTTGCTTTTATAAAAGGCATTATCCCATGGAAGGGCGACAGCGTTTTTGAAATTATAAGAAAGATAATTTTTATTGCTGCCGTGTGCGTTTTTGTGGGTGCGGGAATTATGCTTGCCAGCACTCTTGTACAGTCAAAAAAGGCTATCAGCGACAGCGATGAAATAAAATCACTTGTCACAACTACCGTTGCAACTACCGTTGACAGCGAGGGAAATATTGTGACAATCGCTCCTACCGAGGAGGAGATCGAAGAGCATAACTTTGATGTTATGACTTATTACAAGGACATCAACGAGGACGTTGTGGGCTTTATCGAGCTTGAAGGCTGTGACATTTATCAGCCTGTGGTTCAGGGCGATGACAACGATTATTACCTCACTCATACATATTATGACGGTTCAAACAAGGCAGGCTCTATATTCCTTGATTACAGATGCCGCATTGAAGAGGATTATACCTCCCCGAACCTTGTTGTTTACGGTCATAATCAGGAAGACGGCACAATGTTCGGCAACCTTAAGGATTACAAGCAGGATGTTGAGTTCTATGCCGAAAATCCGACTATAACCTTTAATACCGAATACGGCGTCGGAACATACCTTATTTACGGCTTCTTTGTTACAAATGCCTATGCAAATCAGGACAGCAACGGTGAAGTATTCCGCTATCACGATTATATAGAAACAATGAACGACGAGTACACTTTCAACTGGTACCTTAAAGAGGTGCAGGAGAGAAATCAGATAATTTCTCCCGTTGAAGTGGAATTCGGCGACAAGCTCCTTTGTCTTTCTACCTGCAGCAATGAATTTTCAAATTCAAGATTTGTTGTTTTTGCAAGAAAGCTCCGTGACGGTGAGTCCGTTTCGGATTATGACTTCACGGAAGCTCGCCTTAACCCATATGCAAGAGGTGTCGACTGGGAGGCTATAATGTCAGGTGAGACAACTGTTTCCGAAACCGAAGAGGAAACAACGGAAGAGATCGCATCAGAAACAGATGGGGAAGCTTCCGATACCGAACAGACTGATGAAACAACAGAAGAGAAAACGGAAGAAACAACAGCTCCCGAAGAGACAGAAGAAACAAAGAAAACCAAAAAAACAAAGAAAACTACTGCAGCGACCACAGTTACAGAAGGATCCTCCGATACATCAAATAACTCGATACTTACCGACGAGAGCGGAAAACCCGTTACCACCGTCGATACAGACGAAAGCGGTCAGACCGTTACAGCCGTTGTTATGACGGACGAGAGCGGTTCAACCGTTACATCAGTCGTTCAGACCGATGAAAACGGCGAGGTCGTGTTCACAACGGTTATTACAGATGAAAACGGAGAAACGGTGACTGCTGTTCCGGAAAATCAGGACGGCGCAGTTACTGTAACAGGCGGCAGCAGATAATTTCTGCCAATAAAATTTCTGCCCATGAAAAGGAGTTTTTGCAAATGTCAATGGCTGACGAGGTCAGAAAACCGCAGCACAGCAAAGCAACTGTGAAAAAGAAAAAGAGCTTTTCCGAGGCATTCATTCCCCATAAAAATGATTCGCCAAAGGAAATAGCAAGTAAGATATTTTCACTTTTTTCAATGCTTGTACTGATAGTGTGCTGCGTTATTCTCGGAGTTTATTTCTACCAGCAGTTTGAAGCTAAACAGAATAATGCGAATATCAAGGTCATCTATAATCAGGCGCAGAAGGAAAACATTTCTGACGATGCTTCGGCGGACGGCAATGCTGCCGAAACTCCCGATGGTGTCGAGGTAATAAGAAAGCCTCTTGTCAATACGCCTGCCGCAGATGAGATGCTTGCAATAAACAAGGACTATGTGGGTTATATCTACATACCCGATGTTCTCAGCGAGGCTGTCGTTCAGACAACTGACAACGAGTATTACCTTAACCATAATTTCTATGACCAGAAAAGATCCTGCGGTACTGTTTTTGCCGATTACCGTGACAATGTGAATGATTACAGCGATCTCCAGAGCGACAATATCATTCTTTACGGTCACAATCAGCGTGACGGCACAATGTTCGGCAATCTGGACTACTACAAGTGGGATTATAAATACTGGCTCAAAAATCCGTTTATTTACTTTGACAACTGCTATGAAAGCAGCACTTATGTCATAATTTCTTCTTTCGTTACGAACACAGAGCCTGAGCACGACAACGGCAATGTGTTTGCATATAACAATTTCATCGACTTTAGGGACAGCGGTGATTATACCTACGCTAACTTTATTGACGAGGTACAGAAAAGAAGCCACTTCATCACCGGCATTGATGTCAATGAAAATGACAAGTTCCTTACTTTGTCCACCTGTTCCTATGAATGGGATCCCTCACGTCACGTTATTATCGCAAGAAAGCTCCGTGACGGTGAAACTACGGATAATATCGACACAACGAATTTTACCGTAAACTCTAACCCAAAATGGCCTGCTGTTTACTATAAGTACAACGGCGGCTCCTATATCGAACAATAAGAATGATCTATCATTCGTCAATTGAAAGGATCGGATTATGAAGATACGAACTGCACTGAGCGGTATAGCCGCATTGCTGCTTGTAGGAACGTTCTATTCCTTCGCCTTTTGTATGGTGGAAGATGTTGACGACGCTCCTATCTCAATGGACTATTACTACTCAACGGAAACTGACGCTGATTCAGGCGAGAGAATAGGTGAAGCCACTTCTGCATTTATTCCGTCTGAAGATGACACTGCTGCCGCACAGGCAATGGCAGGGGACGAAAACAGCATTGTTACAGCTCTTTCAAATGAAATACTTGATTTTTCGGCAGGGAAGCTTGCAGCCGCAACAACAGTTCCCGAAAATGACGGTGACGGTGAGATCTCACCTGATTCCTACGGCGTCGGCGCTGACGGTGAGGAAGGCTATGACGACGGCGAGGCAAATGCTGAGACTGATGACGTTTATGCGGACAACTCTCCGTCAAACAGACTGCTTTCAAAGCTTGATATTGAAAACAAGCCTGCCGAAACAACAGTACCGCTTGAAGAAGAGCTTTCCGATGATGATGATGTTACGGAAACAGCTACCGAAATAATCGAACCTGATGAGGGTGATTCGGGATTTGCACCTACATATACAACAGTTCCCGATATAACCACTATCCAGCCTGTTCCTGCGGCAGATGTTGTCATTACTATCATTGACAATAATTCGGAAACCGTTGAAACTACCGTAACAACGACAACTCCTGCAAATGCAGAGGATATTTCAACTGCCGAAACACTTACCGTAAAATACGGCGGCACAACACATACCGAAAATGCATTTGACCTTGTTTGCCGTATCGTAAACAATGAGGTCTCAAGCTATTTCAACGATGAGGCTATCAAAGCTCAGGCTGTTGCAGCGTATTCATATGTAAAGTACCATAACGTAAACGGACTTACTCCGTCAGTCCTTGTAAGAGATAATCCGCCGCAGAGAATAGTTGATATGGTTTCCTCCGTCTGGGGAAAATGCTGCTACTATAACGGAAAAGTCGCTCAGACAGTTTATATGGCATCTTCTTCGGGCTATACCGCTTCTTCAAGCAATGTATGGGGCGGCAGCTTCGCATACTTAACAAGCGTTGCCTGCCCGTTTGATGCAGACAGCGACCCTAACTACGGACTTACAACAAAGTTCTCCGAAAGTGCTATAAAGACTGCTCTTGAAGGCTATCTCGGCATCACTCTTTCCGATAACCCTGAAAACTGGATAGTTGTTTCGGGATATGTTGACGGAAACTACGTTTCACAGGTAACTATCGACGGTCAGAAAACTATTTCGGGCAGAAAGCTTCGTGAAAATGTTCTCAGCTATCAGCTCAAGAGTGCAAGCTTCGACGTAAAATATTCCGACGGAAACTTTATTTTCACAACCTATGGCTGGGGTCACGGTGTTGGCATGAGCCAGAACGGTGCTAATATTCTTGCAAAAATGGGTTACACTTACGATCAGATACTTAAGTATTACTTCACAGGAATTGATGTACTATGACAATGTATGAAATTATAACAAAGAAAAAGCATAACGTCGAGCTTACGACGGAAGAGATCAATTGGTTTGTTGCCGGATATGTTTCCGGCAGCATTCCCGATTATCAGGCTTCTGCGTGGCTTATGGCGGTATGCTTTTCTTCTTTATCGGACAGGGAAACAACAGACCTTACTCTCGCTATGGCACATTCGGGAGATATGCTTGAACTCGGCTTGGACGGCTTCTGCGTCGATAAGCACAGCACAGGCGGAGTAGGTGATAAAACAACTCTTATAGTCGCTCCCATAGCAGCCTCATGCGGCGTTTACGTTCCGAAAATGTCGGGACGGGGACTTGGGCATACAGGCGGAACTATTGATAAGCTTGAATCTATTCCCGGATTTTCAACTTCAATGGAATTCGGCGATTTTATTGCGGCAGTAAAAAAGGTAGGCTTTGCAGTTGCGGGACAGACAGGTTCTCTTGTTCCTGCCGATAAAAAGCTGTACGCTTTGAGAAACGCTACCGCTACCGTTGACAGTATACCGCTGATATGCTCGTCAATAATGAGCAAAAAGCTTGCAACGGGCGCAGACGGTATCGTGCTTGACGTTAAGGTCGGCGACGGTGCATTTATGAAAAATGAGCAGGACGCAGAAAAGCTTGCCGATGCAATGGTCCGTGTTGCAAAGCTGGCAGGGAAGAAATGCTCTGCAATTATAACTGATATGAGCAAGCCTCTGGGACTTGCCGTGGGAAATTCACTAGAAGTCATTGAGGCTGTTGAAGCACTTAAAGGCAATGCTCCTGCCGATCTTTATGAGGTGAGCATTACTCTCGCCGCTGAAATGCTGTATCTTGCAGGAAAAGGCACATCGGAGGAGTGCAGGGCAATGGCAGAAGAGGCTTTTCATTCCGGCAGAGCACTTGAAAAGCTCCGTGAAATGATAGCGGAGCAGGGCGGAGATCCTAATGTTATTGATGATTACAGCCTTTTTGCCCAGCCTAAGCGTTCAAAAGAGGTCTATGCCGACCGTGACGGCTTTATAAGCGGCATATCCTGCGAAAAAACAGGACTTGTTTCGCTCTCACTCGGTGCAGGAAGAGCAACAAAGGAAGCTGACATCGACTTTTCGGCAGGAATAAAATTTGCACATACAGTAGGCGACAAAGTTAAGAAAGGCGACCTAATTGCAACTCTTTACACATCAACCGACTGCGATATTGAAGCAGCTGCCAGTGAAATTTCTGCAGTTTTCAGCTATTCGGACAGCTTTGACCCAAGCTCTCGGAAAAATGTAAAAAAAATCATAAAAGGGTATTGACATTTAATATTATATGATGTATAATATTAAATGTCAAGCAAGATAGGATACGAGCACAGCGATAAATCCATATATATCAAAATAAGTTTCGCTTTTTTGATGAAACGCTGTGCGAAGTAATAAACAACAGGCAGGTGTGCATACAATAATATGTGAATATCTGCTGCAATGATTCTGACAGGAGGATTCGTTATGAATGATGTTTTTGAAAAAATCAGCAAGACCATTTCCGATACAGGTAAAGTCGTATCAGAAAAAACAAAGCAGGTAGGCGAGGTTGCAAGGCTCAACTCAAAGATTGTATCCTCTGAACATACGATCAGCGAAAACTATACGATTCTCGGCAAATACTACTATGATAATTATAAGAATAACCCCGATGAGGGCGCAGCTGAAGCAGTAAATAATATTACAGCAGCTTTTGACGCTATCCACGAAATGAGAGCACAGATACTCTCTATCAAGGGCGTAGTAAAGTGCCAGTCCTGCGGCTGTGAATGCCCTATCGAGAACAGCTACTGCGGCAAGTGCGGCGCACATCTTGAAAAGCCTGAGCCGCCTGTTGAAGAAACAGCCGACGACCTGGTAGTTGTTGTTGACGCAGATGAGCCTGCCGATGATGACGACACAGCACCTGAAGCAGCTGCCGAAGAAAAGCCATCAGATGAAAACAACGCTGAATAAGCGTAAGCCACAGCAATAGAAACGACATAAACAAGACATCTTAGCTGACATAACAAAGCACCTTTTTCCGATTGCGGTTCGGAGAGAGGTGCTTTTTTCCTTGTATATTGACAATACTTACAGCTTGATTTATTGTAACCAATTTGTTATAATATAAGAGATCCGTAACCGATTTGTAATCGATACGGAAATAAAACAAGGAGGTACATAAATATGTGCTCAAACAATAACTTCTGTTCAGAACTTATCGCTTATTTCCTCAAGTGCTTCAAATTTGGCTGCTGATAAGCCAAGCTGAAAACAACATTGCAAAACCCATAAGTAAACCATTAGTTTGGTCACAAATTGACATATAGCGGCTGCCGCAGTTCATTTTTGTTCTGCGGCGGTTTTTTATTTTTTTTAGGGACGCGCCCAAGTCTGTGCGAATTTGAAAGACAGTACCCGCGCCGCAGGTATATACGAAAAAAATGCCGCAGAAAACTCCGCGGCATCGCTGAATTATTTGTTATAAACATAATATTCAGGCAGATACACATTCATCGTATCCATTTCAATTGGCAGTGCCAGATATGAGTAGATCGACTCATCGCCCTTTATCGTATCCTTGAAGGTCTTTCTGCCGTCCACCTTGACCTGAATGAGAGGTGTTCCGTCAGGTGCATAGCATCTAAGCGGTTCAATGTCGCTGGTCTCGACGCTTCCGCCTGTCATATAGACCTTGCCGTTATTGACTCCGACAGGATTTTCCTTTGATGCCTTTGCAATAGCCTTTACAGCTGTGCCGCAGAGCCTTACTGAGCCTGAGCCGAATGCATCGCCTGCGCAGGTAGCATTGTCACCCTCGCAAAGTATATCGGTATAGCCTGCATTGAGAATAACTTCCATATTGCCGTTGACTGCACCGATACCCACGATGTTTTTGCCCTTTACGACAATGTGATTGTCGCCGCCGTTTATTCTGACGTTGCCGCTGCCCTTTTCAAGTGTGCCTACGCCGCAGCAGCAGTCGCCCGATATGTTTGTTGTGATGTTTGCAGCAGCATCGACAGTGACGTGACCGCTCTTTGAGCCGATGCCGACAGCGTTCTGTGCGCCGATGTTGATGTCAATATCTATCGGATTTATGTTGATGACGGTTTCGTCCACGAACGAACCGACTGCAACGACTTCCTTGCCCTTCAGGTCAAATTTCAGTGTACCGGATATAAGGTTGATAAGGGAATCGAAAGAGCCTATTCCGCCGCCGATACCGATGATATTATCGCCCTTGCTGGAGATGTCAAGTCTGCCGTCCATATCAATGATTATCTGACCGTAGTCCTGAATGTAGCTGCCGCCGACAGCTCCTGAGTTGTTCTGGGTGCTGTTGATATGAAGGCTGCCGTTTCCGCAGATATAAAGCTTGGAGTTTGCGGGAACTCTTATGCCGTTGTGTGTAAGGGTGGTGCGTCCGGAGATCTCCATATTGACGTCGCTGCCCTTGCATATACTTATGGCAGGTGAATCCGTTGCAAAGAGGTTAAGGTTATTGAGCTTAAGATAGGTTTCACCCTCATTTTCAAGTGATATGCACATACTTACGTCAATATTCGGGTCGCCGTTGATAACCGCCTTATCTGTCTTTACTATCATCTTTGTATAGCCTTTAAGGGCAAGATTTACAATATCGACGGGCTCGGCATTTTTTACTTCATAGGTCTTATTGACGTGACCTGCATATTTAAGATTATAGCTTATTATCTCGTTCTTTACATCGATCGGAATATCAAGCATAAGTATTGCAGTAGCTTTGCAGGCAACAAAGCCCTGAATAAGATCAATGCCAAGTGAAATGGCGGTCTCAAGCTCTTCAAGGGTCTCAATACCCTCGCCGAGAGTTGTTATACCGTGCTGCGATGCAAAGTTCACCATATTTGCGACAAGGTGCTGCTTCTGCGGGTCCTTATCTATGTTCATCATTATTGAACGGTCTATCTTGATGTAGTCAGGCTTAACGGAAAGAAGGGTTGAATCGTTTGAATAGCCGGTGCCGTAGTCATCAAGTGCGACCTGAGCCTTATGGTTTCTGAAACGGTTGTTTATGCTTTTTACAGCGTCGTCAAGCACAGGGCTGCCCTCGGTGATCTCAACGACCACCTTATCAAAAAGCTCGCCGTACATTTCGGAAAGCTTGTTGAAATCAGCGTCGGAAAGAACGGAATTCGGTATACAGTTTATGAAAAGCTTTCTGCTGCTGAAGAAATCCTGATTTTCCGAAAGGAGCTTAAGTGTATTGAAGAATGTGATATGTTCAATTTCGTAAAGCATATCCTGCTGTTCGGCAATGCTGAGCATTTCAAGAGGTGAAAGCTTTATGCCGTCTATTTCCTGCGGGCGCATAAGTGCTTCATAGCCGAATATTGCGCCTGTATGAGCATTTACGATAGGCTGGAAATGATACTCGACACGGTTTTCGGCAATAAGTGTATTGAACACCTGAATTTTCCGGAACTCCTGAGCACGTTTTGAATATACCGCAGGATTAAACAGCACGGGAACGCTGCTGCCGCTGCTTTCTGCGTCAAATGCCGCAAAGTCGGATGCAGCCATCATATTATTTACTGTATTGTCGTTTCCGTGGAAAAGTGCATAGCCGCAGTAGATGCGGACGTTATTCTTTTCCTTGTCCTGCATATCCTTGAGAAGCTCCTGCAAACCGCCGTATATTTTTGTTGCAAGCTTGCGGCAGCCGTCGTCATAGGTTTCTGTCATTAAAACGGTGAACTCGTTTGTTGCGGTCCTTCCCGTAAAGATGTTGTGCGGATTTTCATATTTTTTTATAAAAGATGCGACCCTGACGATTATTTCATCGGCAGCGGAAGAGCCGAAAAATGAAGTTACCTTTTCTATTCCGCTTATTACAAAATGAATAAGACCTATAGTTTCCTTGTTTGCTTCAGATGATGCTCTGACCTGTGAAATGAAAGCGTCACGGCAGAGAATACCCGTAGCCGAGTCGTAATATCTCAGGCTTCGTACAAGGTTTTTATTCATAACATACTTTGAAACATCGTGAAGAAGTGTATATTCATACACAGATGAGTCAAAATTAACGAGCTGCACCCATTTTTCGGGGATATTGGACATATAGATGCTTTCTTCCTGATCGTAAGGGCAGGCAAGCACCTGTTCCATATATTTTTCGTATTCGTTTTCTTCAAGTATATGGCTCGCTGCTTCAATGCCTGTCATTGAAACAACATTTTCGCTTAAAAAGGCTATCTTTCTTTTTTTGTCAAATCTTATGCAGGCATAGTCGTTAAAATAATCTTCCAGATGTTCCGTATATTCCGATTCGGAATTGATCTTAACTGCGATCGATACAAGTATGCCTATTGCGGCAATAAACATAACTGCTGTACAAACAGCAGCTATCACACTGATATTTTCCGCAGCTATAAGATATACTGCACCCACAGCAGCTCCTGCCATACACCCGGCGGAAGAAATAATATATTTTAAAAGGTCTTTGATCCACGTCTTATTAATCATTATGAAAAAATGCCTGCAAAAAAGCCGACAATGCCTCCTGTATAGATTTATGCTTATTATACAACATATTCCTAAGATTTTCAATATAAGATTTAACAAAAATAGAATATGATTTTGTTGCAATAGGCAAAAATAAAAGGAAGCCGATGCAGACTGTACTGCATCGGCTTCCTGTCGGATCTGAATTTAGCGGCAATTACTGATTGTCTTCAATATACTTAACAATATCGCCGACTGTCTTGATTCCTTCAACAGCTTCGTCAGGGATCTCAACATCGAATTCTTCTTCAAGGCTCATGATGAGATCTACAACGTCCAAAGAGTCAGCGCCGAGATCGTCCTGAATATTAGCACCTGATGTTACCTTATCTTCTTCAACATCAAGCTGATCCATAATAATTTCCTTAACCTTATCGAATACCATTTGTTTGCCTCCGTTCGCAATTATTTTTATCTATATAAAGACTAAACCGTCCCGATTTACCGGAAAAACCAATTTGTCCCTATACACATCAGCAGTCAGAGCGTTTTCAGACAGATTCCTCGAACTCTCCGATTTTTCTAAATTTAGTATATCGTTCATTCAGTAAAACGTCAATATCTATTTTCATTTTTTTGCATAGCGATTTATACAAAAATTCAGCGATATTTTCAGCAGTTTGACTAACATCGTTTTGCGCACCGCCAAGAGGCTCTTCAATTATCTTCTCCGCAATGCCAAGATTTATCATATCCTCTGCTGTAATTTTCATTATTGAGCAGGCTTCTCTTTCCCTTGTGTCGTCTTTCCAGAGTATTGATGCAAAGCCTCTCGGTGAAATTACCGAATAAATAGCGTTTTCAAGTATCGCAAGCTCGTCGCAGACTCCGAGAGCAAGAGCACCGCCGCTTCCGCCTTCGCCGAGAACAACGGAAATGACAGGTGTGCGCAGCGTCATAAATTCCATAAGGTTTCTTGCAATAGCCTCGCCCTGCCCTCTTTTTTCGGCATCAACTCCGCAGAATGCACCCGGAGTATCAATAAAGCATATAACGGGACGGTGGAATTTTTCCGCCTGCTTTGCAAGTCTTAAAGCCTTTCTGTAACCCTCAGGGTGCGGCATAGCAAAGTTGGATTCTTTATTTTCGTTTATATTTCTGCCCTTTACTTCCGCAATTACCGTAACGGGGATACCGCTTATGCTTGCAATACCGCCGATGATAGCTCTGTCGTCGCCGAAATATCTGTCACCATGCATTTCGATAAACTCATCAAAAATGAGCGGAAAATAATCCTTTACTGTGGGGCGGTTCTTATGTCTTATAAGGTCAAGTCTTTCGGGAGGAGTAAGGTTATTGATGTGCTGTTCCATTTAATTTTCCTCCTTTGAAGCTGCCGCCGTACAATTATTATGATTATGAAGCTTAAGTATATGCGCAAGAGTGCGGCGCATTGACTTTCTTTCGACTATCATATCAATAAAACCGTGTTCAAGCATAAATTCAGCTGTCTGGAAATCGTCAGGAAGACGCTGCTTTATAGTACCCTCGATAACACGTCTGCCCGCAAAGCCGATAACGACCTTAGGCTCGGCAATGATAATATCGCCGAGTGATGCAAAGGACGCCGTAACACCGCCTGTTGTCGGGTCGGTCATAACGGAAATATAGAGCAGTCCCGCTTCGGAATGACGTGCAGCAGCACCGCTTGTCTTAGCCATCTGCATAAGTGAAACGATACCCTCCTGCATTCTTGCGCCGCCTGAGGCGGTAAAAAGGATAACAGGGAGCTTGTGCTCTGTGGCATACTCAATGGCACGGGTTATCTTCTCGCCAACAACGCTGCCCATTGAAGCCATCATATATCTTGAATCCATAATGCCGATAACACATTTTTCACCACGGATAGTACATTCGCCTGTTACGACCGCATCACGAAGACCTGTCTTTTTGCGCAGATCCTCCTGTTTAAGGTCATATCCCGGGAAATCAATAGGGTTCTTGCTTATCATATCCGCATCGAACTCACGGAAGCTGTCCTTGTCAACAGTAATTGAAAGACGCTCCTCCGCTGATATTCTTGAATGATAATTGCAGTTCGGACATACCTTCAGATTTTTTACAAGCTCGTCTGTCATTACCACATTAAGACATCTCGGGCACTTAAAAAGCAAATCCTTTGGTATTTCAACGCTCTTGCTGTCGCTTTCACTTTCTGTCGGATTAACACCGTTAAATCTTGTTTTTACAACATTAAATAAATCTTCAAGCAATGATTTACGCTCCTTTATTGAAAAATACCGAAATGCATTAAAATTCAGTCGAACCGTGAAAAACCTGATATAAAGCTGAACATCATAACAGCCGCAATAATGATTATCTGCGTCATATATTTCTGCGATTTTTCGCTGTTATAAAGCTTTACTCTGTTTAAAATGTAAAAAATTCCTATTAAAGGAAAGATCATAGTCAAAATAAGATCGATGATAAATCTGAAGTCAAAAACGCCGCCTTTTCCGCTGCCCGAACCGCTGTTATAAATGTTCCTGTTGTCTGTGGGGGAGAAATCGGCATACGGGTTGGGGTTATTTTCCGATTCCTCAGCCTTTCTGTGCTGTTCAGACTTTGCGTGAAGGTCGATAACAGGCTTTGCTGCCGGGGTTTCGACTTCCTCACGCCGATAAAAAACAGGCGGAGCACCGTCATATGGTTTTATCTCAGGCACCATATCAGACGATTTGTCCTTATCGCCGTATTTTTCCTCATTGTAATTGTAGTCCGAGGGGTCATAGTTGTAAACAGAGGCAATACCTTCCTCATCGGGAACAGCATAGCCGCAGCTTTCGCAAACTCCGTTATTGAGCCTGCCGCTGCACAGAGGACATCTGTTTTTTGCCATAGGATCACCCTGCCTTATCTGTCACCTGCTATATAAAGCAGTCCGAAAATTATCATAAACCATATAACGGCGAAAATATCGTACTTCCTGCCTTTTTTCTGCACGCTGAACATCGCATAAATTCCGAAGGGCAGTGCAAGAACAGGCATAAATACGGAAGCAAACATCATTATCCCGTATCTTTTAAGCAGATCCGATGTTATTTTAACAATTTTTTCTCCCGTTGTCAAGCCGCTGTAATTCTGATATGGATTTGTATTTGCAGTATTGTTTGGGTTCTGCTGCTTGGCAGGCTGATTTAGCATTGCGTTTTGATTTATATTTATATTTTTATTTGGCTGCTGTGCAGACCCGACCTGCTGTACGCTGACGTTATTTTGCGGTATGTACGGCTTTGGAGCAGGCGGTTCGTTAGGTTTTGCGGCTTTGATATTCGGAAGACCGTTCGGATAAATCTCGGGCATATCGACCGTTTTATCTTCATCTTCTTCAACACGGTCGGGGATATAGTCATAGGGTCTGACAATTTCTTCTTCATCGGGAAGCTCATAGCCGCAGCTTTCGCAAATGCCGCCGCTCACATTTCCGCCGCAAAGCGGACATCTTGTCATTGCCATAAATATGCCCCCTTACCGACCGCCGCCAATAAAGATCAGAGATTCATTTTTCGTCCGAGATAGCCTATATCGTAATTGCCCTTTTCAAAAACAGGGTCACGGATAAGCTCAAGCTGGAAATCGATGTTCGTATCAACACCCTCAACGATAAATTCGGCAAGAGCCCATTTCATCTTTGCGATAGCTTCTTCTCTTGTGGGAGCGTGAACGATAAGCTTTGCTATCATACTGTCATAGTAAGGTGTGATAGTATAGCCCTGATAAACGGAGCTGTCAACTCTTATTCCCGGACCGCCGGGGATATGGAGCGCAGTTATCTTTCCCGGGCAGGGTCTGAAATTATGCTCGGGTGATTCCGCATTTATACGGCACTCGATGGAATGTCCACGCAGTTCAATATCCTCCTGCCTGAACGGGAGAGGTTCACCTGCGGCAATTTTCATCTGTGCCTTTACAAGGTCGATGCCAGTAACATTTTCTGTAATGGGGTGTTCGACCTGGATCCTTGTGTTCATTTCCATAAAGTAAAAGTTCTTATCGCTGTCAACGAGGAACTCTATAGTGCCTGCGTTGTAGTAACCGCATACCTTTGCAGCGGCAACGGCAGCCTTGCCCATACGTTCACGAAGCTCAGGCGTCATTATAACGGACGGAGTTTCCTCAAGGACCTTCTGATTGCGGCGCTGCATAGAACAGTCACGCTCACCGAGATGTACGACATTGCCTTCTTTATCGGCAAGTATCTGAAATTCGATATGTTTCGGGTCAACGATAAAGCGTTCCATATAAATGCTGTCATCGCCGAAGAAGTTGAGAGCTTCCTGCTTTGCGGCTGTGATCTGTGCTTCCAGATCCTCAATGCGCTCAACAAGGCGGATACCACGTCCGCCGCCGCCTGCGGAAGCCTTTACCATAAGAGGAAAGCCTATCTCCTCCTTGGCAAGTCTTACAGCCTCCTCCATTGTTTTTACAGCACCGTCAGAGCCGGGGATAACAGGTACTCCCGCTCTTTTCATTGCAGCCTTTGCAGCTGCCTTATCGCCAAGCATTTCAATGGATTCGGGGGAAGGACCGATAAAATTTATTCCACATCTTCCGCAGTTTCTTGCAAAGGACGCATTTTCGGAAAGAAAGCCGAATCCGGGGTGGATAGCGTCCGCACCTGTTATTTCGCAGGCAGCAATTATAGCCTTTTCGTTAAGGTAGCTGTCCTTTGTGGCAGGACCGCCTATGCAGACAGCTTCATCGGCAATGCGGGCATGGAGAGCGTTTCTGTCGGCAGTTGAAAAAACCGCAACAGTTTTAAGACCAAGCTCACGGCACGCACGGATAACTCTTACCGCAATTTCACCTCTGTTGGCAATAAGAACTTTTTTAAACATAGCGTAAATCCTCTTTTCAGCTTACTTTATCGCAAAGCTTATTTCTGCGGAAACAGCCTTTTCGCCGTTTACGGTCGCAAGAGCCTTGCCGACGCCGACAGGACCTTTTACCTTGATTATCTCAACTTCAATGCGGAGAGTATCTCCCGGAACGACCTGTCTGCGGAACTTAGCTTCCTTAACGCCGCCGAAAAAGCCTATCTTGCCCTTGTTTTCAGGCATGGAAAGCATTGCAACAGCACCCGCTTGTGCGCACATTTCAAGCATAAGCACGCCCGGAACAACGGGGTAATCCGGGAAATGTCCCTTGAACCAGAATTCATCGGGGCTCATATATTTTGTTGCAACGACCTTTTTGCCCACTTCCATTTCTTCGATAGTATCAATGAGAAGAAACGGATCTCTGTGCGGGATGATTTCCATTATCTGTTCTTTATTCATTAAAGGCATAGCTCTGCCCTCCTGTTATTCGATTATCATAAGCGGCTGATCGTATTCAACGGAGTCACCGTTTTTAACGAGTATTTTTGTAACTGTGCCGTCAAATTCGCTCTGTATCTCATTCATAAGCTTCATTGATTCGATTATCATAAGAACGTCGCCCTTCTTGACCTTTTTGCCCACCTCGGCAAACGGCGGCTTATCGGGGCTTGCGGCAGCGTAAAATGTTCCGACGATAGGGGATTTGACGATATTGCCCTTCTGAACGTTCTGAGCTTCAACGGTAGGAACTGCATTCTGTGCGGCAGCGTTCAGTGTTGCAGGCATAGGGTCATGAGGCATAGGCATCATACCGCCCATTATAGGCATCGGAGGGGGACAAGGTCTTTTGGCTTTGATAGCCACCTTTACTTCACTGCCGACTTCGATATTTATTTCTTCAAGATTTTTTTCTTCCATTACGTCAGCAAGAGCGCAGATGTTTTCAACGCTGATAATTTTTAAAATATCCATAACAGAATCCTTTCGTATTTCAAGGCATTGGGACAGCCTTCCGCCGCCACGAAAATGCCGTAAGATCAGTCTTTATATTTTACAATACAGAGTGTCGCATTATGACCGCCGAAGCCGAGGTTGTTTGTAAGAGCGGCATTTACAGTCATATTTCTGTTGCCCTCAACGCAGTAGTCAAGGTCACATTCAGGGTCAGCTACCTTATAGCCGAGTGTCTTGTGAACAAAGTCATCACGGCAGGAAAGAGCTGTTGCGATAGCTTCTACCGCACCTGCCGCACCGAGAAGATGTCCTGTCATTGACTTTGTGGAATTGATAACTGCCTTTCTTGCGGCGTCTTCACCGAGAGCCTTTTTGATAGCGATAGTTTCGTACTTGTCGTTAAGACCTGTTGAAGTGCCGTGAGCGTTGATATAGTCAATATCCTCAGGCTTAAGACCTGCTTCGGTATAAGCGTGAACGATAGCGGCAGCGGCAGCATCGCCTGTCGGTGAAGGGGAGGTCATATGATAGGCGTCGCCTGTTGCACCGTAGCCCTTTATTTCAGCGTATATCTTTGCGCCTCTTGCCTTAGCGTGTTCATATTCTTCAAGAACGAGTGAGCCGCACCCTTCGCCGAGAACAAAGCCGTTTCTTTCAGCGTCGAACGGGATCGAGCAGCGGTCAAGATCTGTTGAACGTGTGAGAGCCTTCATATTGTTGAAGCCGCCGAGAGCAAATTCGCTTACGCAGGATTCGGCACCGCCTGCAATGCAGACATCAAGGTAGCCGTCCTTTATCTTTCTGAAAGCTTCGCCGATAGCGTGAGTTGAAGATGAGCAGGCTGTTGTTGTGCAGTAGTTATCGCCCTTGAAGCCTGTGCGCATTGAGATGGTTCCTGCCGCCATATTTCCTATCATCATAGGAACATAGAAAACGGAAATTCTGTCAGGACCTTTCTCCTCGTATTTTGCGTGTTCCTGAAGAGTAAGGTTAAGACCGCCGATGCCGACGCCGAAAATAACGCCTGCACGGTAAGGGTCAACGTCCTTGAAATCAGAACCGCTGTCTTCGAGAGCGTCAAGAGAAGCGCATACCGCAAACTGTGTGAAACGGTCTATTCTTCTTGCTTCTTTCTTGTCGATATATTTATCGGGTGTGAAATCCTTGACTCTTGCTGCGATTCTTACGTCAAAGTCAGGGGAAACGATGTCGTCAACATAGCTGAAGCCGTGCTTGTTAGCCTTGATATTTGACCAGAATTCCTCAACGCTGTTTCCGATAGGGGAAACAACTCCCATACCTGTTATTACAACTCTTTTCATAAATACAATACTCCTTATAATCCGTCTGCGTGACTTACATTGAAAGTCCGCCTGAAATTTCGATGGTCTGACCTGTTACATAGGAAGCATCATCTGATGCGAGGAAAGAAACAACACCTGCTATCTCTTCTACATTGCCGTAGCGTTTCATTGCGATAGCTTCAAGCATTTTAGCCTTCTGCTCATCTGTGAGCTTATCTGTCATAGGAGTCCGGATAAATCCGGGAGCGACAGCATTTACATTGATATTTCTTGAACCGAGCTCCTTTGCGGCTGTCTTTGTCATACCGATGATAGCAGCCTTTGAAGCGGAATAGTTTATCTGACCCGGGTTGCCGTAAAGACCTGCAACGGAAGCAAGGTTTATTATCTTGCCCGACTTCTGTCTTATCATAACATTGCCCGCAAATTTCATCATATTGAAAACGCTCTTCTGATTTACGGCAATGACTGTATCATACTGTTCCTCGGGCATTCTTGCCATAAGACCGTCACGGGTGATGCCTGCGTTGTTTACAAGCACGTCAATTGTGCCGAAGCGTTCCTTTACAGCCTTTACCATAGCTTCGCAGTCAGCGTATTTTGAAACGTCCGCACAGAACTTTTCGACCTCAACACCGAAAGCCGTTATTTTTTCTGTGATGTCATTATTCTCAAACATACCGTCGTTAAGGTCGTTGAGAGCGATATTGTAACCGTCCTTTGCAAGACGAAGTGCAATAGCAGCACCGATGCCTCTTGAAGAACCTGTTATCAAAGCGGTTTTAGCCATTTTTTGACCTCCTGAAAAATAAAGTTAAGTATATATAATTAAGGTTAGTATTCGATGATCACAGCGCCCATTGTAAGACCTGCTCCGAAGCCTACGAAGCATATCTTCTGACCGTGCTTTATTCTGCCGTCACGGACAGCTTCATCAAAAGCAACAGGCATAGATGCGCTTGAAGTATTGCCGTGCTTGTCAAGTGTGATAATGAACCTGTCCATTGAAATGCCAAGATTCTTTGCGGCAGTTTCGATGATCCTGATATTTGCCTGATGGGGAACGAACCAGTCTACCTCGTTCAGGTCAAAGCCTATCTTATCTGCGGCAGCCTGTGAAGCTGTGGGGAGAGCCTTTGTTGCAAACTTATAAACTTCCTTGCCGTCCTGGAAAAGGAACTGGTTCTCGGAAGTGAAATCAGCACCGTAGCAGGTTTCCTTTTCGGTAAACGGGTGCTTAGGGAACATTTTCTTTGCATAGAGTGATTTTGCACCGCTGCCGTCTGCTGCGATAAAGCTTGAATAAAGCTTTTCGGAACGCTCAACGACTACCGCACCTGCACCGTCGCCGAAAAGAACGCAGGTGGAGCGGTCAGTAAAGTCAACAAATCTTGAAAGGATTTCATTTGAAACAACGAGCACATATTTCAGATCTTCATCTGTCTGGAGAAATCTCTTTGCGGTGTCAAGACCGTAAACAAAGCCTGAGCAGGCAGCGTTGATATCGAATGCGGCAGCGTTTACCGCACCTATCTCATTCTGGATAACGCAGGCACAGGACGGAGTATAAAAATCAGCCGTAACAGTTGAATCAATGATAAGACCTATCTCCTCCGGTGAGATACCTGCGGCTTCGATAGCCTTCTTTGCGGCCTCTGCGCCCATATACCATGCAGCCTCGCCGTTTGTAAGATAGCGGCTCTTTATGCCTGTACGGGTGGAGATCCATTCGTCATTGGTGTCTACCACCTTAGCCAAATCATCGTTTGTGATCTTTAACTCAGGTGTATAAGAGCCTGAGCCGAGAATATTGATTCCGAACAAAATATTTTACCTCCGTATTGAAATTATTTTATAATTATGTTATAGTATATATGGATCATTTTATGAAGCTGCGGCTTTATTTTACCGTCAAGGGATACATCAGTAAAAAATTACCGTCACAATGCAGTACGGTTTTCAAACCATTTAATTCTATTGTAATATTTTTCTTTGATGTTGTCAACCGTAAATTAAGCATTTCTTATGTACAAGGCAAAATATTTTTGCCGTAAATTCCGTGTTTTGGGACTTAAACCTCACTATGTAAATTTTTTCTCATATGAATGAAAGGAATATATGAAAAATGAGCAAAACAGTATTTTTATTCTCAGGTCAGGGTTCACAGTATGTTGGAATGGGTAAGGAGCTTTGCGATGCTTATCCGTCAATAAAGCTTATGTATGAGCAGGCAAGCGATATTTTGGGCTTTGACCTTGCCGACAAATCATGGAACTCAACAGAGCAGGAGCTTGCACAGACCGTTATCTCACAGCCTGCGATCATGATGACCTCCCTTGCCGCTCTTGAAGCAATGAAGCAGAACGGTATCGGATTTTCAGCCGTTGCGGGACATTCCCTCGGCGAATATGCAGCTATGGTCGCTTCG
>ENA-ORPK01001260-ORPK01001260.1-human-gut-metagenome-genome-assembly--contig:-NODE-1260-length-20832-cov-10.399961_pt1 | contig 20832 bp, 26 predicted proteins | sample MGYA00242139_ERZ509068 | MGnify/ENA primary metagenome ERZ509068 (study PRJEB26280, sample SAMEA2338687) | human gut metagenome | biome: human gut; feature: human-associated habitat; material: faeces... | reverse complement strand
CATTATATGGAAGAAGCAGAAAGTTTATCAGATAGAGTTGGAATAATGGCAAAAGGAAGTTTAATAGATGTAGGAACTCCAGAAGAATTAATAGAAAAATCAAATGCAAAAGATTTTGAAGATGCTTTTGTAAAAATAGCAACAGGAGGAGAATTATGAGAATAATAAACTTTGCTAAAAGAAATTTTAAAGAAATAATAAGAGATCCATTAAGTATAATATTTGCAATTTTATTGCCATTATTTTTACTTTTTATATTTCAACAATTTAATATACCAAGTGAAAACTATAAATTAGAAAACTTTACACCAGGAATAATTATTTTGGGATTTTCTTTCCTAACGCTTTTTACAGCTATGCTTGTTGCAAAAGATAGAAGTACATCATTATTAATTAGACTTGGAACAAGCCCAATGAAACCAGTAGAATATATATTAGGTTATATAATCTCAATAATTCCCATAATAATTATTCAAAATGTATTATTTTTTATATTAGCCATAATCTTAGGATTAAGCTTTAGTATAAACATTATATTGGCAATTTTAGTATCTATTATTGTTGCAATACTATTTATAGCAATAGGAATATTGATAGGAAGCACATTTACAGAAAAGGCATCGTCAGGAATATCAAGTATTGTAGTACAATTAGTATGCTTTACAGGAGAAATATATTTTCCAAAAGAAATGTTAGGAGATATGTTTGCAAAAATATGCAATATACTTCCATTTGAAAGTTGTGTAACAATTATAAAAGGAATAATGAATAATAACATTCAAATAATAAGCCTAAGAAATATAATTGTATTTTTAATATACACCATTGCGATTTTAGCAATATCAATAATAGTATTTAAAGGAAAAATGGTTAGTGATAATAAATAAAATGATGAAAAAACAGCAGGTATAGAGCATAATAAAAGTGAAGAAAGGTAAAATGAAAGCAGGTAATTGAAAGTTATCTGCTTTTATGATATAAAATAGACAAGAAAGAAGGATAGAAATATGTATACGTTAATTACAGGAACTACAAGTGGCATTGGAAAAGAGTTTGCAGAATTATTTGCTAAAAAAGGATATAATTTGGTAACTGTAGCAATGAATGAAGAAAAACTAAAAGAACAAAAGCAAACTTTAGAGAGTAAGTATAATATATCTGTAAAATATATAGTAAAAGATTTAAGCATAGAAGAAAGTTACTCTGAAATATATAATGAAGTTAAAGCAAGTAATATAGAAATAGATATATTAATAAATAATGCGGGATTTGCAACTTATGGGAATTATATAGATGTTGAATGGCAAAAACAAAAAAATCTAGCAATGGTAAATATGATGGCTGTTATGCAATTATCATATATGTTTGGAAAAGATATGGCAAAAAGAAAAAGTGGAAGAATTATGAATATTGCATCAATTGCTTCATTTGAACCAGGACCATTTATGACAATGTATTATGCTTCAAAAGCATTTGTACGTTCTTTTTCAGAAGGATTACATGAAGAGCTAAAAGACCAAGGAGTAATTGTAACTGCAATTTGTCCAGGACCAACCAAAACAAAATTTGAAGAAAGAGCATCAATGAAAAAATCATATATGTTTAAAAAGATGAAAGTAGATACAGCTAAAGATGTAGCTGAAAAGAGCTATAAAGCAATGATGAAAAACAAAGCAGTATATGTAGTTGGATTCCATAATAAATTAATAGCATTTGCAACAAGATTTGGTAGTTTGAAATTAAATAGAAAAGTAGCAAAGAAAATTAACATAGGAACTGCAAAATAAAATAGGAGTGAAATTATGAAAAGACTTAATTTAATAGTAGTATTTAATAAAGATTTAACAAAAGTTCTATTTTGTATTAGAGCAAAAGAGCCATACAAAGGATTATACAATTTTGTTGGAGGCAAAGTAGAAGAAAATGAACCGAATGATGAAGCGGCTTATAGAGAGTTATTTGAAGAAACAGGAATAAGCAGTCATGATATTGAGTTAGATCATTTTATGGATTTAAATTACTTTAAATATGAAAACAATTTACAAGTATACTATGGAATATTAAAAAATGAAGTAACTTTGGTAGAAGAAAAAAATAAACTTGAATGGGTAACTATAAATGAAGAATTATTAAATAATAAAAAATTTGCAGGCAACTATAATATCCCTCATATTATAAAACAAATAAAAGTATATTTGAGGGATGGAATTAAATATTAAGTTTTGTTACACCTGAAAAAGAGATAGAAGCATGGATTGAGCAACTATAAAAGGAAAATATCATCAAATTGGTAGTGTCAACTTGTAAATGATAAAGAAAATATAATAAAGCTAATAAAAAAACGAATACTTGTTTATTCGTTTTTTTCGATTTTTTAAGAATAAAAACTTACACAAAAAATTTTTTTATGATATAATTTATAAGTTCGCAAAAAATTAAGAAGGAGAGAATTATGAAAGAGTTAGATTTGGGAAAAGAGAAAATCAGTAAACTTTTATTAGCTTTTGCTATACCTTGTGTAATAAGTATGTTAATAAATTCAGTTTACAATATTGTTGATCAGATATTTATTGGAAAAGGAGTAGGAACACTTGGAAATGCTGCAACAAATGTTATATTTCCATTAGTTATAATCTTTAATGCATTAGCAGGTTTAATAGGAAATGGAGCAGCGGCAAATTTATCATTAAAATTAGGTGAAAATGATAAAAAATCAGCGGCTAAAAGTATAGGGCAAGCAATAAGCATGTCAGTAATAGTATCTGTATTAATTAGTGTAGTTGCTTATATATTTTTACCTCAATTAGTATACATATTTGGCTGTACAGATAGTGTATATAATTATGCTATTGATTACGGAAAAATAATCATACTAGGAGCTCCATTTATGCTAATATATTCAGCACTTTCAAATATTATAAGAGCTGATGGATCACCCAAATATTCAATGATAATGTTAGTAATAGGAGCAGTTATAAATATAATATTAGATCCAATATTTATTTTTGGATTTAATATGGGAGTAAAAGGTGGAGCAATTGCAACAGTTATAGGACAAGCAGTATCATTTTTAATAGCAATTATATATATTGGAAAAATAAAATCTGTAAAATTAACTAAAGATGATTTTAAACTAGATAAAAATATATTTAGAATATTATCATTAGGTTTATCTTCATTTATAACACAAGTAACTATTTTAATATTATTTATATTTATGAATAATATAATGACTAAATTAGGTGCAAACACAAAATTTGGAGCAGATATTCCATTATCTGTATATGGTGTAATATCAAAAATAAACAGCCTATATATTTCAACAGTTTTAGGAATATCAATAGGATCACAACCAATTATTGGATTTAACTATGGTGCTGGAAACGAATTAAGAGTAAAAGAAACAATAAAAAAGGTATTAATTGTTAACTTTATTATAGGAATAATATTCAATATAATCTTTGTATTATTTCCTAAACAAATAGCAGGTATATTCATATCAAGTAGTGATGAATCTTATGATTTATTTATGGAATTTGCTACACTTATGTGTCATAGCTTTTTACTAGTAATGGCATTAAATGCTTTAGAAATGACAACAAGTATTGTAATTCAATCTGTAGGACATGTATGGAAAGCAACTGCAGTAAGCTTTATAAGACAAATAATATTGCTAATACCAATATCTCTAATATTAGCATTTGCATTTAATAAAGGAATATATGGAGTTTTATATGCAGGATGTATATCAGATGTCTTATGCTTTATATCAACTATATTTATATTAAAATCAGAGTATACAAAGCTTGGAGCAAAACAAGAAAAAGTAGAAGAAAATCAAGAACAAAACACATCATATAAAGGTAAACATATAGTTATTACAATATCTAGAGAATACGGCTCAGGAGGAAGGTTTGTTGGAAAACTAGTTTCTAAAAAATTAGGTATTCCATTCTATGATAAGGAATTAATATCTTTATCTGCAAAAGAATCCGGACTTTCAGAACAATATATTGAAGAAATAGACCAAAAGAAAAAGTCGGCTACATATATTAACAATAATGATGACAGATTATTTATCGCAGAAAAAGAAGTAATAAATAACTTAGCAAAAAAATCATGTGTTATAGTTGGAAGATGTGCAGACTATATATTAAAAGATAATAAAGACACTGTAAAAATATTTCTATATAGTGATTCTAAATCAAAAGAAAAGAGAGCTATTAAATATTATGGACTAAACGAAAAAAATGCATTAAAAGAAATTGAAAAAATAAATAAAGAAAGAGCAAAACACTATAAATTTTATACTGATAGAGAATGGAAAAATTTCGACAATTATGATTTTGCATTTAATGTTGACAAATATGGTGTCGAGAAAACCGCAGATAATATTGTAGAAATAATTAAATCAATTTAAATCTAAAGCAAGTAATTGAAAATTACTTGCTTTTGTGATATAAGAAGGATAAATAATTATTGCAAGGAAGAGATATGAAAATAGAAGAATTAAATGTAGAATATGATTTCATTTTTATTATCCTATAGGAAATGGAATGATGAATATAGATAAGGCTATAGAAGATTTAAAATTTATTATAGAAACAAATAAATAAGGAGGAGATTTTATGAATTTAGTAACAGGTTTAGCAATACCTTTTTTAGGAACAACACTTGGCTCAGCAATGGTATTTTTAATGAAAAACAAGATGAACTCAAAAGTAGAAAAATTACTATTAGGTTTTGCATCAGGAGTAATGATTGCAGCTTCAATCTGGTCTTTAATTATACCATCAATTGATATGGCAAGTGAACAAGGAAAAGTAGCATGGATTCCAGCAGCAGTTGGATTTATACTAGGAATAGCCTTTTTACTTGTACTTGATAGTGTAATTCCGCATTTACACTTAAATAATGATAAAACAGAAGGAATAAAAGCAAAACTTAAGAAAACAACAATGATGGTATTTGCAGTTACACTTCACAATATACCAGAAGGAATGGCAGTAGGTGTTACATTTGCTGGTGCACTTATTGGAAATACTGGAATAACAATGGCAGGAGCATTTGCTTTAGCAATAGGAATTGCAATACAAAACTTTCCTGAAGGCGCAATTATATCAATGCCATTAAAAAGCGAAGGAATATCAAAATCAAAGGCCTTTTTATATGGAACACTTTCGGGCATAGTAGAACCAATAGGAGCAATTATTACAATATTACTTACAAGCACAGTAGTACCAATACTACCATATTTATTATCATTTGCAGCAGGAGCTATGATTTATGTAGTTGTTGAAGAGCTAATACCAGAATCTCAAAATGGTGAACATTCAAATATAGGAACAATAGGAGTTGCTCTTGGATTTGTAATAATGATGATTTTAGATGTAGCATTAGGGTAAAAACATGAATTTTTCAAATTGCTACGAAAAGTAGCACAAATGTAAATAGAAGTTGCTGTTAATATGTATGAAGAGAGTGTAAAATTAAAACAAAAAGGAGAGTGATTTATATGACACTAGGTGAAAAATTAAAAGAAATAAGAAAGAGATTTGGTTTATCTCAAGAAGAACTTGCAGAAATGCTAAATGTTTCAAGACAGGCTATAACAAAATGGGAGAATGATGGAGGAAAGCCTGATATTGATAATTTATTAGAATTATCAAAAAAATTTGGAATAACTGTAGACAGTTTATTAAATAACGAAAGTGAATTATCAGATTTATCAATTAGTGTAAAATTGGATAAAGAGAAATATGGAAGCAAATTAAGTTCTTATTATAAGATCTTAAAAGAATATTATCCTGAACCATGGAAGATTTATACTATAACAGTTACTAAGAAAATGGGAAAAGTGGAAGGAGTTTTAGATGTACTTACAGGTGGAGATTACTTTTTAATAAAGCAAGCTAGCGACCTATCTCCATACTATTTAGTAAAAAAAGATAATTTAAAACTTCTTGTAAATATTCAAGACTGGACGATGAAAGTAGTAAACTTACCAATAGATATAGATGAGCAAAGATTTAGTTATGGAGATAATAAGTTTACAAATTGTGGAGAATTAAAAATTAAATAAATAGGAAAAAATATTATGAAAATAAATAAGCAAGAATTGCATAAACTTTTTGCAGAGCTAAAAACAAACAAGCAAGAAGATGTATTTAATGAACTATATAATAAATGTGGCAATTTAGTGTATAAAATAGCATTTTCAATATTAAAAAATAAAGAGAATAGTGAAGAAATTAAACAAATGGTATTTTTAAAGATATGGAAAATTAATAAAGAAATTTTACCAGACAAAAATGAAGCAAGTTGGCTATATGCTGTAACTAAAAATGAAGCTATAACTTTTCTAAAGAAACAAAAAAATACAATTAATATAGATGAAATTTATTATATAAGTGATGAATGTGACAATATATTTAATGTAGAAGACAAAGAATCATATAATAAGATAATATCAGTACTAGATAAAAAAGAACAAGAAATAGTATCACTAAAAGTCATATCTAATCTATCATTTAGGCAAATATCGCAAATACTAGGAGAACCAATAGGAACAATACAATGGAGATATTATAAAGCTGTTCATTCTTTAAAAATATTATTAAGCAATTTATCTATGTTTATTATATCTGTTACTATATTTGCAAGTAGAATACTAAAAAAGAAAGAGAATATACCACAAACTACTATAAAAAATGAAGTGACTGAGAATAACGAAATAGCGAGTGATACTGTGTATGACAATACTAAGAAGAACGATACAACTGAAACAACAGCGATTAAAGAAGATGCAAACATTCAATTGGATAACTATGATATAGGGATTCTAGGAATTTCAGGATTATTTTTAGTATTAACTATAGTTTTTGGAATTATTTATAAAAATCACCAACAAAAAGCAAGAAAAAAGAAGTCTAAATAATAGAAAGGTTAAGAGGTGATAAATATGAAAAAAACATTTATTATAATAGGAGTGATATTTGCAGTTTGTATAAGCTTTGTCATTGGTTTATTAGTAGGACAATATAATAAAGCAAAAACTGATTTATTAATACGTAAAGCAGAAGGAACAACATTCTATGCAAAAATTGATAGTATAAGGGAAAATAATGGAACAATACATATAAGTGCAACAGGACTTGATGTAAATAACATAAACTGGAGAGGAAAATACAATTTTTCTATAAAAGAAAGTACTGATATTGTATGGAGAGGTGTAAAAATACCTGTATCTGATTTAGGTGTAAAAAATAATATTGCAATAACAATTACAGATGAAACTATACCAGATGTAGTGCCAACACCATTACAAGAAATAGAAAAAATAGAACTTCTAGATGACAAAAAATATGGTGAATATGAAAAGGTAGCAGATTTTAAAGAAGGTAAATATGCAAAGGAACCATTAGTAAAATTTAATGGAACATTATATACTAAATCAAATAAAATAATTGATTATATTGGTGGAGCAGCTCAAATAGGAACTATTGACCAATTAATTGAATCCGACTATGTACCAAAAGTAGATGGAGAAACAAACTCAAAAGAATTATTAAATGCAGAAGTTTATCCAAGTGGAGACAATGAAATAGTGCTTAATTATAATAATGATTATGTTGCATATGAGAAAGTCTAACGTTCTACGATAAGTAAGTCGTGAATTTATCTACTTTAGAAGCGGAAACAGAAGATGAAAAGTATAACATAAATTATAAGAATATAATTTCATTAGAATAGCAGATAATTATCTAAAATTATCTGCTATTTGTTTTGAAAATTTTTTACAAAATCTTAAAATAAACATTGACATATTAGTTAATTTGTTATATGATACGAACAATAGTTTTAAAGTAATAAACAAAAATTATATATATAGTAATATACGTAGCTATACTAAATTTGTAAAAAAGGAAGTGTTTCTATGGAAGAAAAGAAGAATGAAATTATTTTATTTGAAAATCAAGGAGTTAAGTTAGAGGTTAACTTAAAAGACGAAACGGTATGGCTCAACTTGGAACAAATGTCTAAATTGTTTGAGAGAGACAAATCAGTTATATCAAGACATATAAAGAATGCTTTGTCAGAAGAATTGGAAAATGAACAGGTTGTTGCAAAATTTGCAACAACCACTAAACACGGTGCCATTGATGGTAAGGTACAAACACACATGGTTGATTATTATAATCTAGATATGATTATTTCAATTGGTTATCGTGTAAAATCACAAAATGGTATTTTATTCAGAAAATGGGCTACACAAATACTAAAAGATTATATGCTAAAAGGTTATGCAGTAAATCAAAAAAGATTAGAATATTTAGAAAAAACAATTAAATTAATAGATATAGCAAATCGTATGGATGAACGATTAGAAGGAAATGATGCAAAAGAAATTTTAAAAGTAATTGGAGAATATTCAAAAGCACTAGATTTACTTGATGATTATGATCATAAAACCTTAAAGAAAATAGATGGAAGTGTAGATGAAAGAAAAATTGAATATAAAAATTGTATTGAGATAATAAACAGACTAAGATTTAATGAAGAAAGTACACTATTCGCAGTAGAAAGAGATAGAGGATTAGAATCAATTATAGGAAATATTTATCAAAGTTTTGCTGGAAAAGAAATATATAAAAGTGTTGAAGAAAAGGGAGCAAACTTTTTATATCTAATAGTGAAAAATCATGTGTTTGCAGATGGAAACAAAAGAATTGCAGCTACATTGTTTATATACTTTTTAAACTTTTATGGAATACTATACAAAAATGGAGAACAAACAATAGACAACAATACATTAGCAGCATTAACATTACTAATTGCAGAATCAAACCCAAAAGAAAAAGATGTTATTATAGATTTGGTAATGAATTTCTTGAATAATTAAAATCTTTGGAAAAGAGGCAGATATTTAGTTGAAAGTATCTGCCTTTTGGTTATATAATAACAACTAGAAAACTTAAGGAGTGAAAAAAGGAAAGCTATAAAATAACTTATGAAGAAATAAAAAACGTTCTTGGATTTGAAATAGATCATTCCTTTTTAAGTTACAAAAAAGAATTAAAAGATTATGGTTATGAAGTTGGTAAAATATCAATGAAAGAAAAAACAGTTATATTCAATAAAATATAAATTGAAAGTGAGAAAAGAATGAAATATATTGTATTATTAAGAGGAATAAATATAAGTGGTAAAAACAAAATATCAATGAATGAAATATATAAGCATTTAGGATTTATAGATACAGATACTGAGCAATGCTTTAAAGGATTAAGATTCTACCCGATGAAGAAAGATATAGAAAGACAATAAAATTTATAACATACAAGGAGAAAACTTCAAATGACAATATATAATTTAAAAGATAAATTAGAATATCTAGACGAAGTTGCAAGATTAGAATATGAAGAATGGGCAGACAATAAAGAAGAAAATAAAGAAGAAAGAATTAAAAGAAAAAAAGAAAAGATTTGTTGTATGTTTAGTAATAAATCATTTTGCAAATTGATTCTAGTAGATAATCATGAACTAATAGGCTTTATATCAATATTTCCAGAAGATTGTGAAGAAGAAAAAGAACTAACTCCCTGGTATGCTACAATGTATGTGAAAAAAGAATATAGAAATCATGGATATTCACGAATATTAAATGATGCAATATTAAAAGAAGCAAAAGATAGAGGATTTTTAACATTGTATTTAAAAACAGATTTGAAAAATTATTATGAAAAATTTGGAGCTACTTTTATAAAAAAGCTAAAATCAGGAGAAAGCTTATATAAGTTTGAAATTTAATAAAAAATGAAATAAAAAGTGTGGCAGATAATTGGTTGAAATTATCTGCCACTTATTATATAATTACACAGTAATAAAAACAAAAGAAATAAGAGGCGAAAAAATGAAAGAAGATTGGAAAGAACTTATAAAGAAAAATCTAAAATGGGTTGTACTATTTATTTGTCTAGTAGGTTTTTTAGCATTAGCAGAAGATGTTTTTAATAAAGAAATAATGTATGGAGATATTATTGGATATAAACTTATATCAACATTTTTAATATCTGATTTTGTAACACCAATAGCAAAATTTATAACTAATTTTGGTGGGGCAATATTTTTATCAATAGCAACAGTTATGTTATTTTTACTTATAAAAAATAAAAAAATTGGTTTATCAATTATTTCGAATATAGTCATTATTACAGTTTTAAATCAATTATTAAAAAGAATATTACAAAGACCAAGACCAACTGAATTTAGAATAGTTGAAGAAAAAGGATATAGTTTTCCTTCGGGGCATTCAATGGTAAGCATGGCTTTTTATGGATATTTGATATATTTAATTTATAGATATATAAAAAATAAATATGTAAAATGGACATTAATTACAATATTAAGTATATTAATTTGTTTAATAGGTATAAGCAGGATTTATCTTGGAGTACATTATACAAGTGATGTACTAGGTGGATTCTTGTTATCAATATCATATTTAGTTATATATATAAGTTCAATTAAAAAATTATTACCAGAAGAATAAAAGTATAAAGGAGAAACTTTTATGAAACGAATCTGTATAATTGGAGGAAGTGGAACTGGTAAAACAACACTTTCAAATAATTTGAGTAAAGAGTTAAATTTACCAGTTTACCATATTGATGGTATACATCACTTGGAAAATTGGAAAAAACGAGATAAGGAAGAACGTGACAGATTAATTCTTGAAAGAGCTTCAGAAGAAAAATGGATTATAGATGGAACATATCATTCTACATTACAACAACGTCTAGAAAAAGCTGATTATGTTATATATTTAGATTATTCTACTATGGCGCAAGTAATAGGAGTATTAAAAAGATTTATAAAAAACCATGGTAAAGAAAAAGATGAGATACCAGGTTGCAAAGAAAAAATGAGTTGGGAGTTTTTATGGTTTGTAATAAACTGGAGAAAAGATAAAAGAAATGAGATAATTGAAAAAATAAGTAAAATTGACAACAACAAGGTTCATGTCTTTTATAACAGAAAACAACTTAATAAATGGTATGAAAATACATTTGGAAAAAAGATGGAGCACTAAAACGATTAAGAATAATATGAAGGGGAAAAATATGAAAAAATTAAATTCAAACCATTTGAAACTAATTGCAATTATAGCTATGACAATAGATCATATTGCAGATTTAATATTTCCTGGTATGCCTAATAATATATGGAGTAATATTTTACATATCATAGGTAGACTGACAGCACCAATTATGTTTTTCTTTATTTGTGAAGGGTTTTACTACACAAAAAACTTGAAAAAATATGTAACAAGGCTATTTTTGTTTGCTTTAATATCTCATTTTGCATACTGCTTTGCATTTGGTATTAACTTTATTCCATTTATTAATGGAGAAATATTTAATCAAACAAGTATTATGTGGTCACTTGCATGGGCGGTAGTCGCTCTTTATATTGTATATGGAGATACAAAACTAAAACAGTGGCAAAAAACAGTATTATTAGTAGTAATATGTGCTATAACTTTTTGCGCAGATTTCAGTTCGATAGCAGTTATGTGTATAGTAGCAATGTATGGCAAAAGAGGAGACATAAAAAAACAAGTATTAAGTATGGAAGTATGGCTAGGAATTTATGCACTTGTATCATTTATATTTGTAAACAAGATATATGGAATTATAGTATTGTTTTCAATATTAGTATATCCAATACTAAAAATGTATGATGGTTCAAGAGGAAAATTAAAGTGGATGAAATGGCTATTTTATATATATTATCCATTACACTTAGCAATAATAGGACTACTAAGAATATTAATGTATGGTAATGTACCATTGTTATTTTAAAAGAAGCCATAAATATGAGATATAAGAGAATTAAGAAGATACTACTATTTTGGTGTTTGTTTATTGGAATTGCAGCAGTTTATGGAAGTATATGTATGCTAATTGATCCAACAGGCAAATTACTTCAAATGAATGAAATGCTACCATACTTTCAAGTATTACCTTTTAGTGATATATTATTTCAAAATTATATATTTTCAGGAATATGTTTATTAATAGTAAATGGAATATCAAATTTAGTGGCAGTGTATTTAATTATAAAAAATAAAAAAATAGGAATAATATTAGGAACAGTATTTGGATTCACACTTATGCTTTGGACTATAATTCAATTTATCATTTTTCCAACGAATATAATGTCAACAATATACTTCGTTTTTGGAATAATGCAACTAATAGCAGGTTATATTACGCATGTATTCTACACGCAAGAAAATTTCAGATTTGACTTAAATGACTATAAAAATATAGGAAAAAACAAAGAAAACATTGTTGTATATTTTTCAAGAATGGGCTATACAAAGAAAATAGCTTATGAAAGCAGATTTTAAAAATGTCGCAGATGAACTTGATGAAATATTAAATAAAAAAAGAGAAAAATTCACATCAATTTGTGTTAGATTTGGAAACGTAAAGAGCAGAAAGGAAATGTAGTTATGAGAAACACTATTGTTTATTTAATAAGACATGCAGAAACTGTTACTGAAAATGGTATAAGAAATACAAATGAAGATTCACAATCAATTAACGAAAAAGAAATATTATCAGTTGAAGGAGAAGAACAAGCCAAAAGACTAAGTGAAAATAAAGAACTGCAGAACCTAAATGTAATATGGTCAAGTAACTATACTAGAGCAAAAGCAACTGCCAAATATATTTCTAATGTAAACAATTTACCTCTTAATTTAGATAGTGATTTAGGTGAAAGAAAATTAGGAAATTTAAAAGAATTAGGTGAATTTATGAAAGATAAGGCTACTCGAGATCCTTCACAAGAGCAACTTCTAGACAGAACATTTAGAACATCAGATGGCGAGAGCGCAGAACTGACAAGAGAAAGAATGAATAAGTTTTTTGCCAAAATACTTAAAGAATATTGTGGAAAAAGAATAGCAGTAGTTAGTCATGGGGGCTCTATCAAGTTTTTCTTATTAAATTGGTGTAAAGTAAATAAAGATGTAAAACTTGTATATAATAATGAAAAAGTATTAAATATAAAATCCCCATGTTTACTGAAATTAACATTTAGTGGTAATGAATTAATTGAATTAGAACAAATTTAAGATAAATTATTTACGATATAGGTTTAATATAGATATTTCAAAAGAAGATAGTATATTAACATTATCAACTTGTGCAAATAACAATAAATATAGAGTAGAGTTACATTCTAAAAAAATTAAGTAAAATGCTCACAAAAACAAACTCCTTTGCATAACATATACAAAGTTATGAGAGGAGTTTATTTTTATGGATTATGAAATAATGATGAATGGAAATGTAAAAATAGGTACATATGCTCCAGATTTTGAGGCAAACAGCACAATGGGGCCAATAACATTAAATCAATATAAAGGAAAATGGGTTGTACTTTTTTCTCATCCAGGAGATTTTACCCCCGTAAAGTCTTAATCTTGGGATGAATATATGAAAATGCCTGATATTGCTGATAAATTTCGGTGTTGATAACTTACTCTAAAACGAATAAAAAATGGCACAAAATCGATCGTGAGGCGATTGATTAGGAAGATTATAATAAATTGAAAGAAGAAAATTTTAAATATATAATATTACCAGAATATATAACAAAAGATAAAAACTTAACAGATAAAGAAAAAACTATTTATTCAATGATATTAACATTAAGTAAAACTAAAGAATGTATAATGTCAAATTCATATATAAGTTCAATGCTAAATATATCAAAAGTGCATAGCTCAAGATTAATTAGTTCTTTAAGAGATAAAGGCTATATTAAAGTAAAAATAGAATATAAAGAAAATTCAAAAGAAATACAAAAAAGAATTCTTACACCTATTAACAAATGTGTTAATACCTATAAACAAATTAGGACAAGACCTATTAACACAGATGTTAAAGATATAATAAAGAATAATAATATAAATTATAATAACTGGCGATATAAAAGTGACAGGGATTATAGTAATTTTGATTTTAGTAAACTTTATGCTAATAATTTTTAGAAAGGACTTGAAAAGAACTTAAAACAGAGTTAACATCACACACCAAAGGTGGTGATGAAATGAATAAAAATGAATTAAAACATATTCTAGAAAATAATTTTTTAGATATTTTAGAAAAAATATTTAATTATATGTCTGAAGAATTAGCACAGACAAATGAACAAGACACTAAAGCATTAGAAAAAACTGATAATAAATTAAAAGAAAAAGTCGAATTGTTAAAACAGGAATTTAATTCAATAGATGAAAATAAAAAGAAAAGTATTTCAAATTTATTGTCAGAATATATTTCTACAAGAGATTATATAGGAGCTTATTATAACGAAAAGTATTTTAAAGAACGGAGTAAAAATTGGAATAAAACTAATTGTAGAAACAATAAAATAAAGCCATAAGCAAGTGTGAATTTAAGAAAAACACTTGCTTTTTCTATGAAAAAATATGTATATCTAATTGTTATACACGAAATAAAATGTATATACGCTAAAAGCCACGCTTTTAGTCTATTACATGGGGTTAGTATAACTCCCTGTTCCTGCAAAATTATCCCTTGGATAATTTTGACAGGATAAATGGATTTATGTTATCATAGGAATTAGATAAAGATTAAGTTAAACAGGTGATGAATATGAATAAAGAAGAATTGATAAAATATATATGTAATAAATTAAATTCAGGTAAAGATGTTAAGTTTGAATATCAAATTAATGGGGTACCATATAAAATAAAAATTTTGGCTATGGATATGGATAGAGGTATTAATATACCGAGTATTCTTGCAATACCTTTATCATCAAATATAAACAATCAACTTATAGTTGAATCTAATAATTTAGAAAGTGAAGAACTAGAAAAAATTATAGAACAAGGAGGACAAACAGGGATTAGGTTGGCTCAATTAACAAATGATTTACCGAGCCCAATTGTTGTTCCATTAATACCAAGTTATAATGATTATCCTTATTTTCAACAACTATCTCAAGAATGTTTTAGTCTTTCTAGTAAGGATAAAAATTATAGAATGGATGAGCAAGTTGTAAATATTATTAATAAAGCAAGATCTATTTTACAGATAGAAAAAGGATTAATTATTAAAGATAAAATATTTCTAAATGGTTATTCGAGTTCGGGAGTTTTTGCACAAAGATTTGCCTTGTTACATCCAGAAATAGTTGAAACTGCATGCATAGGTGGAGCAAGCGGTAGTATCCCTATTCCAACAGAAAAAATACCATATCCAATAGGAATAGCAAATTACGAAGAGTTGACCGGTAAGAAATTTGATTTAGAAAGTTATTCAAAAATTAAGTTTAGATATTATGTAGGTGAATTGGAAACACAAAATAAATCAGATTCAAGAGTTGATGATTTAGGTAATCCAGCTCCTATGCATGATATGAGTTATTTTAATAGAAGTGTACCAATTGAGGTTGGGAAACAACAAAGAGAAGCTTTAGGAAGAGAAATGTTTTGCAGAGCGAAAAAAACTATTGAGATATTACAAAGTTTAGGAATTGATGTTCAACATAAAATAATTTTAGGTAGAAGTCATAATAATAGAAGTGGTACAGGTGTTAATGAACTAGGAGATAAATTTATTAATGATACTTATAAAAGTACCATTGTAAATAAAGAAAAAGATGAAGGTTTAACAATATAAATTTAAATAAATTTTATAATTAAGGGGGGTGACTAAAAGTCACCCTGTTTTTTTATGAGTCACCCGATAAAAGCCACGCTTTTAGGCTCTTATTGGGGTTTGGGGTGACTCCCTCTTCCTGCAAAATTATTCAAGCGGAATAATTTTGAAAGAATACCCCAATATTATTGTGAAAAATAGACAAATATGATATATTATATGTAAATTTGGAGGATAAAAATGGAAATAGTAAAACCTTTTGTAAAATGGGCTGGTGGAAAAGGAAGCTTAATATCTCAATTAACAAACTTTTACCCATTTGAATTAAAAGATGGAATTATAAATAAATATGTTGAACCATTTGTAGGTGGTGGAGCTGTTTTAATAGATATTTTACAAAAATATAATGTAAAAGATGCATATGCTTTTGATATAAATATTGATTTAATAAATTGTTACAATGTTATAAAAACAAATGTGGAAGATTTGATTGAAGCGTTAAAAGAAAAAGAAGAAAATTATTTTAAATTAGAAACAGATAATAAACAAGATTATTTTTATGAAATTAGAAAGGAATATAACTCATATAGAATTGATGAACAAGAATTAAATGTAAAAAGAGCATCAGAGTTTATATTTTTAAATAGAACTTGTTTTAACGGATTATACAGAGTAAACAAAAGTGATGAATTCAATGTGCCATTTGGTAAGTATAAAAATCCAACTATATGTGATGCAAAAAATTTAAGAAATTTATCCAAACTTTTCGAAAATGTTACTTTTCAATATGGTGATTATAAGGAAAGTAATAAATATATAGACAATAATACTTTTGTATATTTTGACCCACCATATAGACCATTATCAGTAACATCTGCATTTACATCTTATACAAAAGAAGATTTCAACGATAACAATCAAAAAGAACTTGCGGAATACTTTAAAAAATTAGATTACAAAAATGCAAAATTAATGTTGAGCAATTCAAATCCTAAAAATACAAATAAGGATGATAATTTCTTCGAAACAAATTATGATGGATTCAATATTAATGAAGTTTTTGCAAAAAGAATGATTAATTCAAATGCTAAAGGAAGAGGAGCAATTTCAGAATTGGTTATTACAAATTATGAGGAGATTAATGAATGTATCAAGGAAAATTCTATTTTGAAGATAGCAGTTTCAAATTAATAGAAAATGACACTTTCAAAACATTAACAAATTTTGAAGAAAAAACATTTGATATGATTTTTGCGGATCCGCCATATTTTTTATCAAACAATGGTATTACTTGCAGTGGTGGAAAAATGGTAAATGTCAATAAAGGTGATTGGGATAAAACGTTAGGAATAAAGGAAAAACACGAATTTAACAAAAAATGGATAAAACAATGCTATCGAATATTAAAAGATGATGGAACAATTTGGATTAGTGGAACATTACATAACATATATTCAATAGGCATGGCTTTAGAGGAAGAAGGCTTTAAAATAATAAACAATATAACCTGGCAGAAAACTAACCCACCACCTAATTTAGCTTGTAAAACATTTACTCATTCTACAGAAACTATACTTTGGGCAAGAAAAGACATTCCAAAAGCAAAATACAAATTTAATTATAAGCTAATGAAAGAATTAAATAATAATAAGCAAATGAAGGATGTCTGGACAACAAGTCTTACAAAACCTTCAGAAAAAAAGCAAGGAAAACATCCAACGCAGAAACCTTTAGAAATACTAGAAAAAATAATATTGGCATCAACAAATGAGAATGATTTGATTTTAGATCCTTTTTGTGGTAGTAGTACAACAGGTATTGCTTCAGTAAAATTAAATAGAAAATATATAGGAATTGATAATTCAAAAGAATATTTAGATTTATCGATAAGAAGATATAAAGAATTATATAAGGAGTGATGAAAATGGCAAGAAATTTTGCACAATGGTTATTAACATTTACAGATAGTATAGCAAATTATAAATATTATATTGATTTTGAAACAATATATAAAAACGCTGAAGAACACAAAATTGAACTAAATATGATGAATTCTTTGATAGGAAGCAAAACAATAGAAAATGATTTTGAAAAATTGGTAATTAAATATCCAGAGGTAATAAAATGTATTCCTACATTACTAGCAGTAAGACAATATGAAATTATTGTTTTAGATGATGAAGGAAATAAATTAGAATATAATTTTAAAAATATGAATTACAGTATCGACCAATATAAAGTTTTTATGAGAGAAACAGGATTGTTTAATTTATTAGAAAAGCATCTAGTAAATAATTTATATGATTATGTTTTGGGAGTAGAATCAGGACTTAATTCAAATGCTAGAAAAAATCGTGGCGGACACTTAATGGAAGATGTGGTCGAAAGATTTATTCAAAAGGCTGGTTTTAAGAAAAATGAAACATATTTTAAAGAAATGTACTTACAAGATATTGAACAAAAATGGAAATTAGATATGTCATTTATCAGCAATAAAAATACTTCAACCAAAAGATTCGATTTCGTTGTGAAAACAGATAATTGTATTTATGGAATAGAAACAAACTTTTATGCATCAGGAGGTTCAAAACTAAATGAAACAGCTAGAAGTTACAAAATGATTGCAGAAGAAGCGGATAAAGTAGTTGGATTTGAGTTCGTTTGGTTTACAGATGGAATGGGATGGATATCAGCAAGAAATAACTTAAGAGAAACATTTGACAATATGGATAATATTTTCAATATTAATGATATGAAAAATGGAGTGATGGCAAAAATATTTAAGTAAATTAAAGGATGTACATATATGAAACATAATGAATTAAAGAATAAAAATCAAAAAAATAATAACAATCTCAATAAAATTTTGGATATTGCAAAAGGAGAATACAATAATTATTTTCAAAGAATACAAATGCTTGATGTTAAAGTTGGTTTGCTAATGGCTTTTTATGGAATAATTTATAATAATATAATTGATATGGAAAATATAAAAAGCATTCTAGTTGAAATAAATATAAATAAAAATATTACTTTTTTCAATGTATTATCATTACATATTAATATAATTAGTATTTTATTATTTATAATTACAATGGGAACTTTAATTTATAACTTAATATCTAGAGACACAAGATTTGTCCCTATTACTATATTTAATAATTCTGTAACTGAATATAATGAGGATGAACTTACAACAAATTTAATAGAAAAAACTTATAAAGTTTCGATTAAAGAAAATAATGATGTATTAGACAAAAAACATAAAATGTTTAATAATTCGTGTAAATTATTAGTTATTCATATAATAATAATTTTAATAAATGAATTTTTGAAATTATAGTAGGAGGTGTACAAAAGTGGCAAATAATAATCCAAATAATGATAGCAAAAATATAAAGAAAGATATTAATTTTAATCCAGATGTACACAAAAATAGTAAAAAGCCATCTAAAAATACAGAAACAAGAAAAAAATATTAAAAATATAAAAGGAAAATAACTAATTAATTATTTTCCTTTTTATGTTTTATTTTTAGACAATTGAACTATTGCAGCTTTTAATACTTGACAACAGATTTTAGCGGTATTTATATCAGGTGAAAAAGAATTAGCTAATTGTTCATATGGATGTATAAAATTTCTAAAATCCCTTAATATGTGACTAAATTTTTTTATGTCGTTATTTAATAATCCAGTTTGAGTAGCAGTATCAATTAATTCGCTTAATTTCCAATAGGCAAAATTTTTAACCTTTCCGTTAGAATCTTTAGGAGAAGAAGTTGAACAATTAAATCTTTTTGGATCTTTTATTGCTACACCTAATAAAATTCCTTCCAAAGAACTTCCACACAAAAAAATTGCAGACAGAGGTAATTCGTGTTTTATTGCTTTTTCAATCTCTTCGATTCTTTCAACTAAAATTTGTTTAATTGAGTCATCCAAATTTAATTTAGAAATATCATAACTTATTTCTAGTTTTAAAAATTGCTGTTCATCCAAATCTTTTTTTGGACATGCTTTGTCTAACCATTCATTTGAAGTTACTTTTTTAAATGTTATATCTTTTCCTGATCTTATAATTTTCCAATTGTCGAACATTAAATAGTTGTTAAATTCATTTATAAGGCTATCTAATCTTTCAAATTCATTTATAAAATTAATTGGAGAGAAGAGCATTTTTATGCATTTATCTAATTCAGGAGTTCCGTTTATAATTATTAATCTATCTTGTGTGTATTTCCATCTAGAAGGAAAACCTTGTCCATAAGAATCATTAAATCCTAATTGATTAAAAAATTTAACTAATTGTGGACCACTTCTATATGTTGTTTCTTCTGTAATTAGTTTTTGCAATTTTTCAATTGTCTTTTCATTTATTATCATCAATAATGCATCCTTTCTTTTTTAGAATTATATCATTTATTAGTTATATTTTCAAATAATAAAATACTTATAAAAATAATAAAAATTAAGAATTTATAGTGGTGACTAAAAGTTACCCTATTATTTTTTTGCAATCCTGCTAAAAGCCACGCTTTTAGGCTCTTATTGGGATTCGGGGGAGACTCCCTGTTCCTGCAAACTTTAAAAAAGTTTGAAAAAATAAAAAATTTTAAAAAACTGCAACATTTGATAAAATTTTTGGCTTCATATATATAGAAATGTGAGGTGATGAAATTTGAGAAATATGAAAAAGTTTTACTGTATTTCTATATTGTAATTTAAAATAAAAAGAGATAACAATTATCTTTTTAGCATAACATTTATTAATAATGTTATGAAGGAGTTAGGTTGTTTGAAAAATAATTACAATTTTTACGTTGTTAAACTTCACTTTGAAAATCCTCAATGTGCAATAGCACACACCTGCGGTTTTCTTGTTTGTTTGCCTAGTAAAAATTTAATCCTTTTCCAAACGTGTAGATTTAACTTCGGGAAGGTAAAATAAATTATGAAACTTACAATAGCAGAAATACAAGGCACGAAGTATGTTCAAATTTATTTGACGGAAGATGAACTCCAGAAAAAAGAAACAAAAGATTTAGCCCAAAAGTATAAACAAGAAAAATATAGCGTGGCTATTTTCGTAACTGGAAAAGAGAATTATCCCGAGATTCTTGAAA
>ENA-ORPK01001253-ORPK01001253.1-human-gut-metagenome-genome-assembly--contig:-NODE-1253-length-20918-cov-4.821550_pt1 | contig 20918 bp, 17 predicted proteins | sample MGYA00242139_ERZ509068 | MGnify/ENA primary metagenome ERZ509068 (study PRJEB26280, sample SAMEA2338687) | human gut metagenome | biome: human gut; feature: human-associated habitat; material: faeces... | reverse complement strand
ATGGCCTCTCCTATGGTTGCTTGGTGGCTGCCATTAAGATGTCCATGACACCGATTTTTTCAACTATGCCGTCATGTAATGGGACGTCTGTGAAAAAAGAACAACGAAAAAGCTTTATCTCTCCGACCACAACAAGAAGATCGCTGGAGTATGTGGTGGATTGGCCGATTATTTCGGTATTGACCCTACCATCCTGCGCGTCGCTTGGTTTGTAGCCAGCATGTGCTATGGTGTAGGACTTCCATTGTATATAGGATTCTGGATTTGTGTTCCTCGTGAGAATGACGGGGGAACGGCATCCAGGTAGGTCTGCGTTCCACTCCTTGAGCCTTACCATGCGGAGCAGAATCCGCATGATGGATAAGTTCTCTCCCTGCATCCCCTCTATTCAAAAAGGTAACATTCATGAGGCAACAGCGAGAATCATCTGTTTATCTGAAGAGAGCATTTTATCCTTTTTTGGAAGAGAGAGCGCTTTGGCTTCAATGCAATCCTCAACCACTCTTCAATTTCAACCTGGAATAGGTGAAAGCTTTGTTTCAGTATGGCCAACCCAGGCGAATGGGGATAGTCGGGCCTTCCGTCCATGACGAGCAATTTGTAGTCCTTTGCAAGTGTTTTCCCGTATTTGCTTGCGCAGATAATGAACGGGATAACTATCCGATGATCCAATATAAAAATGCCGCGGGGTGGTTGGGGATGGTGGAATATAGATTGAACAATGTTGTCGATATCCTCAACGATATTCAAAAACGGGCATTTGAAAACAAGGTCGGAAACAAGATTCGCCTGTAGCGACAGGCATAGTTCGTAGATTGCTGACAAACGATCCTGGCGATAAGGCTTACACAACACTGGGGGGTAGCTTATAACGGCTAGATCGCGCCCAGCTTCTATCAAAAGCCAGGACAACCCTTCGCGCAGGCTTGTCATAGTGTCGGTGATAATACAGTCATAATCGTCAAAATCCCTGTTAATCAGCAATTGAGGAATGCCCAATTGACGCAAATGCTCCATATGGGGAAGCATGCGCAATTCGGGCAACAACCAAATAATCGCCTGGCCTCGATGAAAAACGGGAATCGCATGGTTGTCCATTTTAGAAGCATTCAAAAATGAGAGGCGTCGTCCGGCATTTTCAATTCCCCATATCATTTCGGAAAAAGGAAAATCACTGTCAGGATTCAAATGCTCTCCAATTACGACGATTTGGCTGATTTTATCAGGAGCATGCGATGGAAGCGCATATACCCCCCGCCCCTGCTGCCCGCAGACCTGACCATGGATGCGAAGTTCCTCAAGGGCTTTGACGACTGTGGTTCTTGACACACCGAACTGGCGCATCAATGCCGTCTGCGAAGGCAATTTCCCGTTCGATGGCAGCTTGTCGGAGGCTGACAGTTCCTGTAGATATTTGACAATCTTTGTTCTTTTCAACATAATGAATCCCCTATCATGGGCTGTAAGATACTATGTCTTCTGAAAAAAAGTGCCAGACTGCCTTGCTTTTACGGAGGACTCTTGGCGTAATACCACTGCCTACTGTTCTATTAGCCATGTCAAGCGTTGACAGGGGCATGAAGAAAAAGACAAAAGGCAAGGTCAGCACCGTCCGCTAGTGCCGTCATCCTTGAACGGTCACCTTCAGGCTGAAGTGTCGTTTGTTTCGAGACGCCTTGCCAATCTATCTTCCATCTCCCTGTTTGCAAATCGTCTCCTCTCTCTGGTCGCCTTGAAATTGCGACCCTATCCTCACAGATAGTCTGCCCCGACGCCCCCATCCTCTTCTTGTAGTGACATGGACGGACGTGTCAGAGAAAAAGGCAGGTTGCCTTGAATCTGTACAGAAAGCGTAATGAAAACAATGTGGCTCGATACGTATCTGAAGACTGCCGACTATTTCCATGCTCGACAGGACAATGCATCCGCACTTCTGGCGAGATGACGCGTCATCAACTCACTCGAGAGTAATGCGTGGATAATACAAGAATATATGTTGGTGTTTGGCAATCATCTATGGAGACAATGATAAGATTATGGATAACAATATACCCATTTAAGCCTATTTTTACCTTGAACTATCGAGAATACATGCTATTCTTTTTTTAGATGAAAATAAAGATAGGAGTCATTAAAAGGGGAAATACATAAAAGGATAAGATACAATGATATAAGTTTTTTTTATAAAAAAATGGCAAAAGCGCTTCGCGTCAATTAGAGTAGTTGGCATAGACAGTTAACCATGTGTCTATTTCAGGCAAGTGCCTCACCTCCCATCGAAGAACAGCATGCGTGAAAAAATGAGTGATAGAGCAACCTTTTTAGATTACGACAACAGAATAACGAGGCTCTCAAAATGACCTGTGCGCCAGAAGGACATGGAGCCCCACTGCCTTTCACCCCCCCCAAAATGGGATGATGAGAAATGACCGCGAAAAGCCCACTGATTCCGCTGATTTGCATGATATGCGCTTCTTTCTCCCTGTTGTGCATCTCGTGCGGGTGCGCATGGAGGTCACAGAAGATTTCAACGATGGGACTGTCAATGAACAATGTCCGTGATTTCGGCGCGGTGGGGGATGGAAAACACAATGATACCGCTTCCATTCAGCGCGCATTAGACGCAGGGGGGATGGTCTACCTCCCGGACGGGGTGTATCGGTGTGGAACGCTGTATCTTAGAAGCAATGGAGGTTTGCACCTCAGCGACAATGCGCGTATCGTCGCCAGCCACGACATCGCCGATTACAATGCCCTGGAGTATTGCTCGCAAAATGAAGACTGCCCGGAAGAATTTGTATCCGGACGTCATTTGATCAGTGCGGTCGAAGTGGAAAACATTCTTATTGAGGGAGGGACCATTGATGGAGACGGCAGGTTCTGGACCTTGGGGCCCTGGGGCAATCGCCCGGTGCTGAAACCGAACCCAGAGCGCCCTGCGCAGATGGTTTTCATCGTAGAATCAAAAAATGTCACATTGAGGAATGTCAAACTAACAAATGCCAGTTATTGGCACTGTTTGCTTCTCGGTTGCGAGAATGTCGATGTCACTGGCCTGGCAGTTCTGGCGGATCCACAAATCATCAACAGTGACGGCCTGGATATTGACAGTTGTCGCCAAGTGCGCGTGTCGGACTGCGACATCCGTTCGGGGGATGATGCCCTCACATTGAGGGCGTCGGCGTATCTCCTGAAGGAACAGCGTCCCTGTGAAGACGTGGTTGTCAAGAACTGCCGTCTGTCTTCCGAATACGCGACAGGGATACGCATTGGCGTGGGAAATGGGCTTATAAGAAACTGCGAATTGGAGAATTTGGAAATCACCCATTGTAAAACAGGCTTTTCGTTGATCGGGAAATGGGGGGATACGGCGGATTCATGTGGAGCCTCTATTAGTGACGTCCGCATTTCCAACGTCCGTCTGTGGTGTATGAGGCCATTTGCGATTGGACTGGATCATCGCTATAATGCACCTATCAGCAATCCCGCCAAATGCGTCTTTGAAAACGTGAGATTTGAAAAGATACATGGGCGGGCTGAACTGTCGAATCACATAGAAGGAAACGGCGTGGGGATGATACGCGATTTTCTCTTCAAGGATATTGAATTGAAATACGAAGGCGTGGGAAAAGCACCCTTCAGGGACGGGAAAGGGCAGTGGAGCGTTGATTCCGACGACGTGATGTTCGCGATTGACAATGCAATAAACATCCGTTTTGAAAATGTCGTCCTGCACTCTAATGGTCAATGGAAAGCGGAATTGCGCAAGAGCTCCAGCTCTACCGTCTGGTGGGACAATCCGAATTGGATAATCGACAACGTGGACCAGTATGTTCCCTTCCTTGGTTTTTAAAAGGAGTAGACGATGAAATACCATGTCGCAGTTTGTATTATTCTAATACAATTGCTTGCCGTCCAAGCTATTATGGCTGTACCTGAATACGTCGTTGTCGGAACGTCTCCTGGCCGTTTGGAAAAAATGGCCTTGGATGAACTGCAGTTTTTCTGGGAAAAAATGCAGGGACGCCCGCTGACGGTCATTTCAGAAAGCCAAGCGGACGGCAAAGCGGCAATCTATTTGGGTGACACCGCGTTGGGGTACAATGTGACTGGCACCTCTCCCACTGATTATGGCAAGGAGGAATGGGAGATAAAGAGTGTCGGTGACAACCTGGTTATCACCGGCGGACGGCCGGCCGGTACGCTTTATGGAGTGTATGCGTTTCTTGAAAGACTTGGCGTTCGCTTCTATACCATGTTCTACACCAAAATTCCTGGCAAATGCATGGAACTCCCCCATTTTTCCGAAAGAAAAGCGCCCGCGTTTGCAGGGCGGTTGATTGCCACCCGCTTTGCACGGGAACTCATTGAATGCGATGCGCCCCAGGAGACACGTGACGCGTTCGCAAAGTGGAATCTGAGGATGCGATGCAACGGACAGGAACTCCACTTGCTGCCCTCGATTTACCTCGGCGACCTGAACAACATCACCACAGTGCCACAATTCCATACGCTATGTGTCTATGTGCCAATCGAAATGTTTGATACGCATCCGGAATATTTCAGCATGAATGACGCTGGACAGCGCTTCAAGCCCTATAACTCAGAAACAGGCGGTGGAATATGCATGTCTAACCCGCAGGTCGTACACCTGGTGGTCTCCAATCTGGAGAAGACGATTGCGCATGACCGCTCCCGCCTTCCCAGGGAAGAATGGCCTGCCTATTACGATATTTCTGTGCTGGATTCCTGTCAGTATATTTGCCACTGTCCGCCATGCAAGGCAATCTCCCAGGAAGAAGGCAGCGAAACGGGACTCATGATCCGTTTCATGAACCAGGTCTCGGCGAGGGTCGCAGACAATTATCCCGAAATAAAACTGCGCATGATGGTCTACGGTCCTACAGCCAAGCCTGTCTTCAAGACCCGTCCTGCAGACAACATTCTATTCCAGGTCACGGACCTGTATAGCGGCAGCGACCCGTACAAACCCCTGAACCATCCGTTGAACAAGGAGAAGAAGGAGTATCTGGAGGAATGGAACAGGTCGGTGAAGCATTTGATGGTATGGGATTATGGCAACATAGGGCAATGCTATGTGCCTCCGCGCGTGGAAACTACATTCGACGGCATGGTGGCGGATATCCGCTACTTTCAATCCATGAAGATCGAAGCCTATTTCATGGAATGGGAAAGGGCTCACCTTGCGCCACAGACATTCATAGACCTAGGGCACTACCTCTGTTATCAGCTCATGCTAGACCCGACGCTTGACGCTGAAGCGGAAGCGTCGGATTATATCAGAGATTACTACGGTCCCGCAGCCCATGTCGTGGAAAACTATTTTTCTCTTATCCGCAGAGGAATCAGGGAGGATCCGCGACGGCAATCGACGTTGTCCGCATCGACATGGAGTTTCATGACTCCACAGTTCGGATATGAAATGTACAGAGATTTCAGAGAGGCCGCATCCACCCTTCCACACGGAAACATCTATCGCACCCATGTTGAACAGGAGATGATTGCATTGTTATGGGAAGTGCTGGACAAGCGTTTCGCATACGAAAATGAATTTGCCTCCCATGGGATTTCCATGGACACCCTCGTCGATGAATGCCGACAATATATGGGCGAATACATACGGCGCTATCCGGCCCGATCCACCCAGTGGCTGGACGCCATGAGAAGGGAGTCATTCGACAGGGTGGCATCGCCTTTGCGCGTCCCTGAACAATTTAACGGAATTCCCGAGAAGGATCTGCGCATCCTTGTTGCTGCCCTGGATGGGGCGCCGGATCCGGCGACAGGGGCGTGCATCCGGAAAGATCCGGATTCTGCCACCGGCGAGGCGCTCTGCTCATGTAGCCCCGATCCGACAAGGCATGGCGTTGTCAAGATCATGCCTGGCCCAGGACGCTTCATCACAACACGTTTTGTGGTGGAAAACCTAAATGCACCAGGGCAGTTGAACTCCATTCTGACCAATATCCCGAAAGATGAACAATACCACTGGTATAAAATGCCAGGGAAATTGTCTTTAACCCCGCAGGCCTATTTCTGGGGGCAGGGATGGAGCATCAATGTCCCGTTGGGCAAGCTTTACATGATGACCGCCGATCCCATTGCGGACAATACATGGGATTTTTATTTCCGGTTGAAGTTCACTGGCCCCGCTTATGTGCCGGACTCCTCCAAGCCCAATGCCATCTGGCTAGATCTGCTGGTCTTAACTCGTCCCAATGCCTTGAAATAGTTTTCCCAGTGCACAAAGTAGGAGAATCAAAAATGAAAAAAACACTATGTTTTTTGTTTGCTATAGCTACAATGACCCTTGTCGCAGAAGAGGTTAATCTGGCCACTCCCCTGGATCCAGGATTCGAGCATGGCCGACGTCATTGGAGCATCAGTTCGCCTGACTACGTCTCTTTTGAAAAGAATGCCGGCATCGACAACACCCAGGCACTGTGCATCAGGTCAGAGGACGGCAAGGCCATAGAGGGGAGTGCCTCAGCATATACGTGCTTCATTGACGTCGAACCAAATCAGATGTACACCATTTCAGTGAAGTACAAGGCCAAATCTGTCAATGGGATATTTTCCATGAGCCTCCGCACCTGGGGAGGGTATGTTCCCGATGCTTCCAGCCAGAAGACATTGTTCCCTACAGGCGACTTTTCTTCCGAGCCTGCCTTCGGTTCAACGGAAGACCAGTGGAAGACATTAAGCATTGGGTTTACCACCCCCGAAAAAGCCAATGCCATAAGCTATTCGCTGGAAGTTACTGGTGGCTTTGAAGGCCAGGTCCTCTTTGATGACATTCGCATAGTTCCCGTTCAACAATAACAAGGAGATTGATTCACATGAAAAGGCAATCCTTTACGCTGATTGAACTCTTGGTGGTCATTGCCATCATCGCCATTCTGGCGGCGATGTTGCTTCCCGCGCTTTCAAAGGCCCGCGAAAAAGCCCGTTCCGTATCATGCAAGAATAATCTAAAGACCTTGGGATTGATTGAACTGATGTACTCCATGGACAACGATGATCTCATGTATATGAACCACAAACTGAATGCTGTCTTCACGGAGTGCCTTATGCTGGCCGGCTATCTCAGCAGCGAAACAAGCAAGGCATACATGGACAAGCACCTCTTCTGTCCAGCCTCCCACGTGACCCGCGCATTATCCAATCTTGACACGTTGAGGTACCGCACATACGGGGCGCGTGTGGCTGAGCGACACATCCCTGCGCATTGCCTACAAAAAGTCCGCTTGGCTGGTGAAAGCCACGACAGCCTCTTTGTGATCGTGCCAAGGATCACATCTCCCTGTGAATACTATTACATCGGAGATTCGATGACAACCGACACATTCGAGTCAAGCGCTATTCTGAATGTGCTTTTCAATGGCCCTGCCTTCTCTCTCAAGAGTCATAACGGCTCTGCCAATGCTGTCGCAATGGATGGGCATGTCGTTCAGTTTAACTCCACGGGAGCATTTTTTGATGTAACACGTGTTGAACTAAAGGTAAGCGGAGAGGCATCAGACATGGTTGCCATTGATGCCAACGGCATGCTTGTCACCGAAGGCATATAGAAAACTGCCATATCCGGACGTCGCATGGCAAGAGTATCTACTCAGATGCTTTTGATGTAGAAGGGAATAGGCATTTGCCCCAGGCTTTCGGCGGAGCAGAAGCAGTCAGCGCATGCTCCATTTCTGCCGCATCAGTGGGTTGTCTGAATGCCTATTTGAGGTGAATGGAGGCGGCCAACGGGGTATTATGTGACTGAAGCGGGCTTGTTATCTGGATTTCAAAAAAGTCTTTGAACAATCCATGTTCTTTGTGAGTAACTCCGCGATATGACAGGAAGTGTGCTGGAAGATTTGCCGGAGCCCCCACACAGGGGCTCTTCTTTTCATAGTCGTCAGTGATGATGTCTGTCATAAAACGGGCGCATCGGTCTTGACTGGGTCGTGCCAATGTACGATGATTGCTGCAGGTTGTAAAACAGGGGTTTTTCTTTAATGCTCATTTTAGATATGATTCACCATAATCCTGGTGAACGGCATTTTGACAGCCGGAACAATGATCCTGCTGAATTGAAAAGACTAGGATATAACGGCAAGGTCTATTCATTGTTCGAATCGCCCGTGTTGGCGGTGGACTGGTCTGGAGAATATCCCGATGTCATGACTGATGACGCAGAATCCTGGCGCAAGGAACTGTTTGGTCGCATAAAAAAAGAATTCACACGCTGCAAGGAGAATGAGGTGCAGGTTTATGCAATGAGCGACCTTGTGCTACTACCACGGCAACTTGTCCTTAACGCGGGCATGCAGGAAAAATTTGGGGATGTCACAGAACCTTGGGTGCAAGAACACCTTCGTCTGCTAATTGACTTGACTTTTGAGCAATTTCCTGAGCTGGACGGGCTTGTCGTCAGAATTGGCGAGACCTACCTGCATGACGCGCCATACCATGTAGGGGCGATTAATAAAAAACACAGCCCGCGCGATACAATCATCCCGCTGTTGAACCTGCTTCGCGAGGCAGTTTGCGTCAGGCATGACAAGAGGCTGATTTTTCGCACATGGGGGTCCTTTGACGAGAACCTTACGACGTATGTGATGGTTTCCGATGCAGTCGAACCTCATCCCAACCTATTCATGTCTGTAAAACACTGTGAAGATGATTTCCATCGGGGCAATCCTTTCAGCAGGATCATCGGATTTGGCAGGCATCCACAGATCATAGAAGTCCAGTGTGCCCGGGAATACGAGGGAAAAGGAGCTTATCCCAATTATATCGCCCATGGTGTAATTGATGGTTTCGAAGAACATCAACACGATAATTTTATTCATTCCATAGATGGTTTTTTCCGCAAGACAAGATTGTTTGCTGGAATTTGGACATGGACGCGCGGTGGAGGATGGGAGGGGCCATATCTGAAAAATGAATTCTGGGCGATCTTGAACGCAGCGGTTCTGGCACGATGGGCTGGCAATCCATCCATTCCGGAATCAAGGCACTTTATGGACTATTGCCATGATTCGCTGGGCTTGGATGATGACCAGACGGACGACTTGCGGGAAATAAGTCTTTGTAGCGAAAGGGCGGTTGTGCGTGGAAAAGCATCTTTGCTGGGGTATTTCCCTCCATGGTGGACACGCGATCAGTATATAGGGGTTCCGCCGGAAGTGCCGTTCGACAAGACAGCCTTCCTGCAGGAAAAACATGATGCAGTGCTGCTTTGGAAATCCATGGCGGAGCGTGCCAAGAAACTAGGGGGATATGTCGAGACATCGACATCCTACGGCCTGTTCCTTTATCGGATCTATGAGGTGGTATGGAATGTTCGCCTGGAAGGGAAAAGTAAGCATTGGATTCAACAGTATAAAAATGCGTGGCACGATTTGCAGGTTCTGGCCGAAACACATCCGGATTGCGCCACGCTCTATAGCCGTGTAACTGTGCGACGCCTTATGAACCCAATACCTGCCGACAGCCTGATGCAAGAAGACAAGGGCGATGAGACGATTCCAGGTATGTAATCAACCATTGTGGAAAGAGAAAATGAGCACAGCAGATGAAAAAGAAGTGTATCAGGCAGGGACACTGACATATTCCTTGAAAAAACTTCTACTCTCCGGCGCCCTGGTCATGGCGTCACGTCTCGCCCTTCTGCTGGTTTCAAGCTGTCTAATTCCGTTGTTGAAGCCGTTGTTGCTGGACAAGGCAGGAGCAAATGCGGCGCAAATTGCATTGATTATCGGAACAATCCCCAGTATTCTAAATGCCGTCCTTTGCCCGATTATCAGCACAATCAGCGACAAAACACGCACAAAATGGGGTCGGCGGACTCCGTATTTGCTATTTTCCGCGCCTGTCCTCGGGGGGATTGTCGTATTAATTGGATTTTATCAGGAGATCGCCGCTTTTCTCACACGCCACCTTATTCCAAATACACCTGCGAATGTCCCGTTGATTATTTTGTCAGTATTGATCATCTTGTTCCAAATTGCATTCCTGTTTCCGGGGTCAGTTGTCTATTACCTTGAAGCCGACATTATTCCCCAAAAATGTTTTGGACGCTACATGGCGATTGCCTCCATCTTCTCCTCTGCGGCAAGTGCTTGTTTCGGTTATTTCGCCACACAATACGTAGAATTGCATACAAAGTCATTATTGGCTATTTTTGCATTTGGATATGTTTCAGTTTATGTCCTGCAGGCTTTGTTTGCCAAAGAAGGCGAATACCCTCCCGTCAAGAACCAGGTGAAATGCGAGGGTAATCTAATGCGTCGTCTTGTAAAGCACGTGGTTACATATTTTCGGCAATGTTTTTCCTACAAGATATACATTGCGCTGGCGTTATGCAGCGGCTTGAATACGGCTTCCAATGTCTGCCGTTCCATGTACAATTTGCTTTTCGCGACAAAAGACCTGGGGGTGTCTTTGGAATTGTTCGGGAAAATCACCTCCGTCAGTGGCGTCGTATCTGCAATACTAGTTTATTTCGCTGGTAAGTTGATGGATAGGACTCACCCAATGTTGATATATTTCCTTGGAGGCATTTTAGTTATTTTCATTAATGCCTTCGGCTATTTCTTTGCAATCGGCCCAAAGAGCTACAGCGTGGTCGCCGTCATCACGGCGCTGGTCTATGCCTTCCAGAGTCTTGCAGCAATCCCTCTTTTAGCCCGGATCTTCCCCCGTGACAAATTCGGCCAATTCTGCAGCGGGAATTCACTAGTAACTCATATCGTAATGATCGGGGCGACAGCATTCGGTGGAGTTGTAACACAGATTTACGGATACAGGATAATGTTTGTCTGGGATTTTATTGTCACAATTCTTGCAATGTTAGCTCTATATGTTGTTTTTTCGGAATGGAAACGCTTTGGAGGAAAAAACTACAAGGCGCCGGAGGTCGAGTAATCAGGAGGAATATGGCATGACGAACAACGATTGTCAAAACCGGATGAAGTGGTTTCACGAAGCGCGCTTCGGAATCTATGTGCACTTTGGACTGTATTCACTGCTTGGACGCGGTGAGTGGACGATGTACTCCGAACGTATTCCAGCCAGCGAATACGCCAGACTTGCAGATGATTTCCATCCAGATCCAGGCTGCGCGGAAGAGTGGGTGGCCGCCGCCAAGGCAGCGGGTGCAAAATACATGGTACTCACTACACGACATCATGAGGGCTTCTGCCTGTTCGACAGCAAATTCTCGGATTTCACGTCTGTGAAGCATGGCTGCAAGCGGGATATCGTGGCGGAGTATGTCACTGCAGCCCGCGCGGCCGGACTCAAGGTCGGACTCTACTATTCATTGCTGGACTGGCGTTTCCCTGGGTATTTCGAACCTGCGATGTTCCCTGAAAACAAGACACTCCTGGTAGAATACGTTCACAGCCAGGTGTGCGAACTGATGACTAATTATGGTCAAATCGACCTCTTGGAATACGATGGCGGATGGATGGCTAACTACCCGTCGGATTCTCCAGAGGAACGGGCCGATTTTTGGCATGCCCGCGAACTCAACGCCATGGTTCGTCGGCTCCAGCCGTCAATCATTATCAACAACCGTTCCGGCTTGGATGAGGACATTGACACCCCGGAACAAGTGGTTGCCGCGAGTGCGGCAGGACGCGCCTGGGAGAGTTGTATGTGCATTGGCGACTCCTGCTGCTGGGGGTACACCCGATTCAATCCAAACTGGAAAAGCCGGGAACAACTGATTCAGCATCTGGTCTACGCCGCCACCGGCGAAGGAAATTTCCTGCTCAACATCGGTCCGCAACCCAATGGCAGGCTCAGAAGTGAGGAACTGGATCGACTTGCGGAAATAGGGAGATGGCTGGAAAAGAATGGCGACGCCATATATGGCTCTCAACGATGTGACTTGATTGGTGCTTGCACACCGAACTCTGTTGATCTGAATCTGCAAGGTCCATGGAGTCGCAATGGCAATACGGGCTACTGGTTCTGCTTCCGCTGGCCCGGAAGACAGGCAACCGCCGTCCGCGTGGCAACGCGTCCCCTCAGGGTCACGATTCCCTGCGTTGGTGAAAAGGAATACCAGTTTGCGTGGAATGAAGTCAGCCAGAAGATGATTGTCTCCGGATTGCCATCAATACCGCCAGACGGGATATGCACCGTGATAAAAGTAGAGTTTGACTCAATTCCGCATTGTGGAATTGAAACGGATAAATCTGCATGGCTCAACTCTTGATGGATTGGAGAGTGTTATGTTTGATGTGCTATTTCCCCGACATGGGGCGGTCTTGAATCATAACCACGGACAGGAAAACAAAGATGGGCTGACGATTGTCGTCAGAGGCATCGGCGGCGTGGAAGGTAATGTGTTTGTCAACGGAAGAATCGCCGAATATGACGGCAAGGGGTTTTCTTCATCGGTCATATTGCAGGGAAAAACCAATACCATTGCGATTGAGCAACAGGACGCGAACGGATTGCTTCGTCGTGAATTGAAGGTCGTGTGGGACAAGGGCTCCTTCAAACGATACAATTTTTTTATCGATGACCACAGTTTCTTTCTTGCAGACCTTGCCAGGGATAAACCACGATCCCTTTTCGAACATTTTTACCTCGCATTTCTGAAGAGGATGCATGAGACTTATGGAACCAAGTTTACGTTGAACACGTTTTATCGCAATGACCATGACCCCGAGCATTTCACCTTGTCAATGATGCCAGACACGTGGCGGGCTGAATGGGAAGAGAACTGCGAATGGCTTCGTCTGGCGTTTCATGCCTACAGCGAATTCCCGGATCGCCCCTACCAAAATGATTCTGGGGAAAGACTTGGCAGGGACATGGATTTGATCCAGAATGAAATCAAGCGTTTTGCAGGGGAGGACTCGCTAATTGCCCCGGTTGTTCTCCATTGGGCCATGGCGCGTCCTGAAGCCCTGCATAAACTGACTGAACGCGGCGTGACATGCCTGGAGGGGCAGTTTGTAAATCCGCGAACTGGAACGGAGGATGTCGGCAGCCGTGGAGCAGTGTGCGATGTCGGATACTTCATAAATCTTGAGGATGGGCGCTTCCTGGAGGCGCAGGGAATACTCCATGACTTTAAGCACGACATAACTTTTTTCAGAGGTGATTGCACCGCGAATCTCTGGACTCCGACACAAATCAAGGAGAGAATAGCCGAAGCAAGCCATTCCCCGCGGGATTTTATCAGTCTTGCAAGCCATGAACAATACTCCTTTCCCCGCTATTTCAACTATCTGCCAGATCATTTTGAACGCGTGGAAACCTCCATCCGCGAGGTAATCAAATACGGGTATGAACCGGTTTTCTTTTCAGATGGCCTTATGGGAAACAGATCTTGGAAGTGAATAAGACAATGGACCCCCTTGTTCAAAAAAAGAAGAAGGCCATCCTTTGTCTTGGCGTTCTTCTATATTTTCTGACAACAATGAGCAAAGTACTGGTCCCTGCTACGATTCTTGATGAATTGTTGGGACTTGGAACCCTTTCCATGGTTCAGATTTCATTGCTTGGAGGATGTTTCTGGTACGCCTATGCTATTAGTCAACTGCTCGCCGGGATATTTTCCGACAGATATGGCGGTGTCCGCATTCTGCTTCTTGGCGGCTCATTTTTTACCATCGGCGCACTTGGATTCCCGCTGTCTACTTCTTTCTCGCAAATGCTCTGCTTCCGTATTCTTGCCGGGCTTGGTGCCGGAACCGCCTTCTTGGGAATTGCGAAACTTCTTGCAGACCTCTATTCTCGGAATTACTCAATTGCCATGGGGACAGTGCTTTTTATCGCTTTCCTTGGCACCCCCTGCGGTACATCTCCGATGACTGCATTGGTCAAAGCAAGCGGGTGGCGGGTGGCGATGCTGCTTCCCGGGGCGGTTGCGCTTGTCGCGCAGATAGCGATCTTGTCATTGAGCAAAGGAACTATTCAACCCGCTCGGAGAGGCAATGCACTACTTCCCCTATGGAAAATGATTCACAACGGAAAAATGTGGATGATTTGCATTCCTAGTTCCATTATGTATGGTGCATACTACATGATTATCACCTTGATTGGACAGAAGAGTCTGACTGATATTTTTGAAATGAATTGCATCACAGCTGCAAGAATCATGCTCTTTTTAACATTTTTTGTCGCTGGAATGACAATGGGTGTAAACGCCCTCTTGAGGCTTTTTGGAAACCGCAGGAAGGCCACGGCTCTGCTGGGGGGAGGCTGCACTGTCGCTGGGGTGATCGCCGGCTATTTAAGCTTCTCTGGAACTGGGGCATTGCCACTTTTGATTATCGCCTATTTCCTTTTGGCAATCCCTGGTGGATTCTTTGCATTGTTCTGCACCATTGGCAAGGAACTGAATCCACCAGAAGACACAGGTCTCGCAGTCGCGGCAATCAATTTCATGGCCTCCTCTGCTGTTGCAACGTTCCAGTATTTTGGAGGGATGATCCTAGGGCAATTCCCCCTTGTTGAACAACATGTCCCAATGGAAGCATATCAGACACTTTTCAAGGTCTTGGCAGGAATTGCATGTTGCGGTATTATCCCGCTTCTTTGTTTACCCGAAACTAATATAGATTCTAGCCATGCTCACTAGCCCCTACATCTCATCTTGTTGTTTTTTTTGTGCGTGGAATATGTCTTTGTTTTCCCCGGCAATAAAACGGAAATATGGTTATTCGTCCACAGGGCGGCTGCATTATTGCAGACGTTCATCGGCTCAGGAATGCGGAAATGCCATAATCAAGTTCCAGACCAGCCCTAAAGTGTTAAAATAATCGATACAGTAATCGGACCGCCTTGCCCTGTCAAGGCAGGTGTGCAGTCCCTTGTGGAGCTATTATCGAAATTGCCGTAAATTGTGGTTTGGCAATTATTCTTTTGAATCCAATGTCAGCATGGCGCGGACTCTATGCTGCAAAAATCTTTCCAGCGCTTTCAACCGCCACATAGGCAAGTTATAGCATTTATTGCGGACGAATTGAAAATCAACCAGTTTCCGTAATCGTCTACGCTGGCGATCAGTAATGAAAGTTGCGGCGAGATCATCAAAGGATGCGCCGAACACAGGAATACGACTCCTTGCGTAGGTCTCAATATTTGCAAAATCATCCTGCATTGCCGCCGGGAAGAGAGAAAGGCCGTTGTCAAAGATCGGGGCAAAAGCATACGGCTTATTCGTCTTATTGTCGACCATTACCCCGAAATTGCCCAAATGGCGGTCAGTATTGTACGTCAGCGCGTCAAAGACCATCATGTCGCAGAACGGCTGATAAAAGGCTTTCCCCATGGATTTCAGTTCGGCCGCGATCTCGGAAAGCTTCTTATCAGGGAAACAGCGCCATGCCGGGACAAAGGAATGGTCGATGTCCGTGAAGAGTTCACAGGTGCTGCAAATGGTTCCCTTCCATTTTGCAAGGCAATACGGTATGTGATTCAGATCCATTGCATCGGCAATCTGCGATGCATAGAATTCGGAATACGGCTCGTTGCCGGTATTTGCCCCACCGAAACTTCCGCCCTTATACAGCATGATCCTGCCGCCTATTTTGCGCCAGCCTTTGCGGAGGTTGCCGTCGGTCGTGAATTCCGGCGAGGATGAAAAGGCACTTGGACGTACACTCCCATATCCCGTGTAAGCTATCAGGGACAGGGCTTTGTCAAAGTCGTTTTCGTAGAGATTATAATCCTTGAACTTCCCATCAAAACCTTCCGGAACGACCCAATAACTGTCATTGAAGGAAAGACCAAGGCACAACTTGATGATACCGAGAATATTGTTATGATGCAATCCATAGACAGAGAGAATTCTATCCACAAATTCGCGGTTTTTCGGGATAATGCGGGATTACAGCCAGGAAAGCAATCCGTCATCTGTCAGCGTCAAGCCTATAGGGAGTAAAGACGCATGGCTTGCGTTCTTTTCCAAAATAGTGCAGGCAAAACCGTCCAGCCCCTCCACCCTTAAATCGAAGGAGAGCAAATCCAAATCATACTGTCTTAATATGAATTTCACGGTTTGTTCAGTGTCTGCTCATTTTTTGCTTCGAACAGCGCAGACCACCTTCCGTCTTCAGGATTTCGTCATCTGCCAGCACCTGGAGACGGCATCCCGGCACCTGGCGGAGAGAGTGGGATTCGAACCCACGGAAGGTTTCCCTTCGGCGGTTTTCAAGACCGCTTCCTTAGACCACTCAGACATCTCTCCGTTGCGGGTTTCCCTTGGGAGTCTTCATAGCTTCCCATCGGGACGACTGCGTAATATGGCCTAGAATCGGTTGTTTTCAAGCCGTTGCATGGCGTATCGGGAGGTCTGGCTTCCTCGGTTTTCCCTGTGAAGTGCGATTATGTTATGTGCCATGGCGTGTGGCATCCGCCGCGGGTGCCCTTTCACGCCTACGGCTTCCTCCTTTTTTGCAGTCAATCCACCTTATCTGTCATTCAACGACTGTTCATCATCCATCATGAAGAACCGCAACCACTTCCAGACACTTCCCGCCGGGGCCCTCAAGTTGAAGGGAGAACTTGGCAAGATGCAGCTTCTCTGCATCGAGAACCTGGTCAAGCGCACCAACTGGGCAGGCCTTGTAGTTCCCTTCCGCGAACGCTACGAGACCAACTCCTGGCGGGGCGAGTTCTGGGGCAAGATGATTCGAGGCGCGATCCTTCTCGCGTATACCACGCAGGACGCGGAGCTCAAGAAGCTCATCAAGGAGACAGTCTACGACATCATCTCCACCCAGGACGAAAATGGCTGCATCACCACCGTCGCGGAAAAGAACCAGCCCGGCCTATGGGAGGTATGGGGGCGCAAGTATGTCCTCATGGGGCTGACAAGATACTGCCAGTACATTGAGAAAGACCCCGTGGTCGTCGACGCATGCCGCCGGGAAGTCGACCATCTCATGGAACAGCTTGGCCCGAATGGATGGGATCCCCTCAAGACCGGATATCACAGCGGCCTGGCGACCTGCTCCATCATCGGCGCAATCGTCCGTGTCTATCGTCTCACAGGCGACAGGAAATACCTTGACTACGCGAAGTACCTTACGAAGACCGGATGCTACGGCGGGGGTGACATCTTCCAGGGCGTGCTGGAGGGCAAGACCCCGGCCGACCTGGGCAATGGCAAGGCATACGAGATGACGAGCTGCTTCCAGGGACTTGGCGAACTCTGCGTCGAGGACGACGAATTCCCCCAGGCTTACGAGATCCTGACCAGGTACTACGCGGCCGTCCGTGACAGGGAGATTGCATGCACCGGGCTCGGCGGCGGCAAGGACCGCTTCGGCGAATACTGGAACGACATCGCGCTCATCCAGAACAGCACCGACAAGAGCAGGACGGGGGCCATCGGCGAAACCTGCGTCACCGTCACCTGGCTCCACTATCTCGAGAGGATCCTCCAACTGACTGGGGACGCGAAGGTCTTCGACCAATGCGAACTGGCCTTCTACAATGCAATGCTCGGCGCGATGGTCCCCGACGGCTCCAACTGCACCCACTGGAATCCGACGCCCCTCAACGGCCCCACCTACAAGATCCACTCCATCGACCAGATGCTCATCGGCTTCAACCGTGCATTCCACGGGATGGACTGCTGCCGCGCCCAGGCGGCCGAAGGACTCGGACTGGCTGGAATCCTGGCGGTCATGCTCCAGGACAACGCCCCCGTATTCAACCTCTACGAAGACATGGAAGTCTCCCTTGACGGCGTGAAATACACCGTCGAAGGCGGCTGGCCATTCAAGGGAGACCAGGCAAAAATCACCCTGTCCATGGACGCGCCGAGAAAGCTCGCCCTCCGATTCAGGGTTCCCGAACGCGAGACAGGCAAGGCATTCGCCCAGGTCAATGGAGAATCGCTTGACGCCACCCCTGGAACATACCTCACCATCGACCGCGAATGGAAGGAGGGGGACACGGTCACCCTCACATTCGACCAGGCTCTCCGCAAGCGAATCCTGCCTACCACGCCAAACTCCTTCTGCTACATGGAAGGGCCAATCGTCATGGCGGAGGACGGACGCCTCAACATGTACCACGGCGACACATACAGCTACAGGAAGGTGGACACCATAGGGGACAAGTATATCTGCGACTATGCCTCCGCCGGAAGCGAATTCTCCGACATCCACCACTTCCGAGTCATCTTCGAAAAGGACGAAGAGCTGGGGCAGCTGGACTAGACTCGCCCGACAATCAGACAAGCGCGCGCCGCCCCTGGAGATTTGGGGACGGCGCGTACTAGTTTGATATTGCCACCATCATGGAAAGGACATCCTATCGTTCAACCATGCGCGCCTGCTGGATTTCAAGCGCCACGCAGTCTCTCATGGTCGTCTACGTGCCACTTCTCTTCCTGCACTTCCAGAAGGAGTTCGGCATCACGCTGTCGCAGCTTGGCATCCTTATCGTCATGAACTTCGGCACCCAGTTCATGATGGATCTCTTTGCGGCTCACTACGCCGAGCGCATCGGCATCCGCCTTTGCCTTGTGATGTCGAATGCGATGGTTGTAGCCGGCTTCCTCGGGCTAGTCATCCTGCCGTCGCTGATGCCGCCATTCGCTGGGCTTTGCATCTCCTCCGTCCTCTATGGCGTGGGCGGGGGCCTGGTCGAAGTGATTGTCAGCCCCCTGGTGGAGGCGTGCCCGTCCGACAACAAAGTCGCCAGCATGGCATTCCTCCATAGTCTCTATGGCCTTGGGTGCATCGTCATCATACTGGCCTCGACTCTCTTCTTCGCACTATTCGGGCTTGAAAGATGGCGCTGGCTGACTCTCCTTTGGCTGCTCGTCCCCCTCTGCAACATGTTCAACTACATGAGGGTGCCTCTGCCTCCATCCATGTCTGGCGGGCAGGCTGGCCTCACGGTAGGGCAACTCATCCGGATGCCAATCTTCTGGCTGATGATTGGGCTGATGATGCTAGGCGGCTCCATCGAGGTCGCCATGGCGCAGTGGTCCAGCGCATTCACCGAGGGCACCCTCGGGGTCTCGAAGTCGGTTGGGGACCTCTTCGGGGCATGCTTCTTCGCAACCCTCCTCTTCGTCTCACGGACACTCTACGGACGCCTCACGATCAGATTCGACCTCAACTCCATCATGCTGGGAAGCTCGCTCATCGGAATCGCCGGATTCGTCATGGTTGCATTCTCCCCATGGGCCTGGCTGTCAATGCTGGGGCTTGGCCTGTCGGGCCTTTCCGTCGGAGTGGTATGGCCTGGCACCCTCAGCCTCTCGGCGCAGAGAATCCCGAACGGGGGCACGGCAATGTTCGGGCTATGCGCACTGGGAGGAGACATCGGATGCACCCTCGGCCCCGCCATCATGGGATGGATCGCCGCCGCATTCGACGGAAACCTCCGGGCGGGAATGTGCGCGGGGCTCGGATATGCGACACTGCTCTTCCTCGGGCTGCTTCTGCTTAAGAAGGTCGGAAGGCGCAAACGATACGGATTATAGTAGCCACCGTTACTATTTCCAGGGGAGAATACGCCATTGACCAAAGAGGATCTGCTACAAAGAATCAGGGAAAACACGGACGCCGCAATCGCCTTCTACCAAAGGAATGCAAACCTTGAGATCGGCATTCTCCGCGAGCTCTCAAAGGATATCTCCGTGCCGGGCGTCCCGCTCTTCCTGGCTTCCATGCAGAACACCCCCAGCAGGGTGCTGGAAGAGCTCGAGGCAAGCGACGACATGCGGGTGCTGGAACGCCTCGCGCTCAACCCGAACTGCCTCGCCAGGATGGCACTCCCAGGGGCAAGGGTCTGCGCAAGGCTCGCCGCCGCAAAAAGCCGCAGGCTGAATGAAAAGCTCGCGGACAAGCTTGTGGACGACCCGGAGGTGGAAGTCAGGGTGGCGCTGGCGATGAATCCAGCCATCAATCCCAGGACACAGTACCGGCTCTCGCTGGACAAGGTGCCATTCGTAAGGCTCGCACTCCTCGACAACAGAAAGTGCGACGAGGAGTTCAAGGATGCGCTGGCCGACGACATAGACACAATCGTCCACCTGGCCGCCCTGACAATCCCCCGCCTCTCCGTGAAATCCATGGAGAACTGGGCGCTTGACACAGACGAATACGGCGAGGAGGCCGCGCAGCTCGCCCTCTCCACAAGAGTCGACCTGACGCAGAATGCGCTGGAGAGGCTGTCAAAGAGCCGCCACCCCTCAGTCATGCTCTCTCTGCTGGAACACCAGAGGATGGACGAGGATGTGGTGGATGGCTTTGTTGAACGGGGAGACAGCCAGACGACTCTCGCAATCCTCAGGCGCAGGGAACTCCCCGAACCGACCCAGCAGCTCGTCTGGGGTCTGCATGGCTCCCGCAAGGACGTCCGCAAGGCCCTGGCATCCCATCCGGCGCTGGCCGACTCCGTCGGCATCGAACTGGCCGCCACGAAGGACGCGGAGATCCACAATGCCCTTGCCGCAAATCCTTCCCCGACTCTCAAGGAAACCCATTTGAAACTGGCACGCAGCGCCAGCGACACGGCCAGGAAATACCTCCTTGCCAACCCGCAGTGCCGTTCCGATGAAATCATCGAGGAGATTGTCCTGCACGGCGACCATGTGGTCCTGAGCCATCTTGCCGCACGTAAAATCCCATGCGGGAGACTCTCGGAGAGGGCGCGGCTGAAGCTGTCGGAGAATCCCCTGCCCCCCGTGCAGGCGCTTGCCAGCCAAGCCTCCGAGTAGGCCACGCCACACAATTTTGCGCGTCATCGCACAATGATGGCGGCGCGTCGCGATTTCCAAAAAGTACAACAGCAAAGGCAAACCACGGCCAAGGGGCTGGCATCATAGCCGCCGCGGCCACCATCCAACTGGAGAAAACCGATGAACGTCAACAAGAAAGCCGCAGTGAAGCCGCCCCTGAGCATGGTGGAAA
>ENA-ORPK01001247-ORPK01001247.1-human-gut-metagenome-genome-assembly--contig:-NODE-1247-length-20998-cov-12.732894_pt1 | contig 20998 bp, 20 predicted proteins | sample MGYA00242139_ERZ509068 | MGnify/ENA primary metagenome ERZ509068 (study PRJEB26280, sample SAMEA2338687) | human gut metagenome | biome: human gut; feature: human-associated habitat; material: faeces... | reverse complement strand
CCTGCATCAAACGCTGGGACGAGGCTCCTGAGCTGCCTGGCTCAATCGAGTTTATCAAGGCTTGTTGCAAGCACGGCGTGTTAGCCTCTATCGGCCATACACGCGCTACCTATAAAGATGTGGTAGCCGCCCACAATGCGGGCATGATGCACGCCACACACTTCTATAACGCCATGCCGGTGGTATATAAAGAGCACGAGTTTAAAGTGCCTGGCACCGTAGAGAGCGTTTATGCACTGCCCGAAATGACGGTTGAGGTGATTGCCGACGGCATACACGTGCCCCCCGTTATGTTACGCGTGGTTTATCAAATTAAGGGTGTAGAGAAGACAGCCCTCATCACCGACTCGCTGGCTTGTGCCGCAAGCGACGAGGGTGTAGCCTTCGACCCCCGCGTTATTCTTGAAGATGGTGTGTGCAAACTGGCCGACCACTCGGCACTGGCAGGCTCTATCGCCACCATGGACCGTCTCATACGCACCTGCGTGAAGATGGCAAACATACCTATGGCCGATGCTTGTCGTATGGCCAGCGAAACGCCTGCTAAAATTATGGGCGTATTCGACCGTAAGGGCTCGCTGGAAGATGGCAAAGATGCCGACATCATGATGTTCGACGACGATCTCAAGCTCACCTACGTTATGCAGATGGGTAGCGAGGTTACCAACGAACTGTAATGAGGGTTTGACAAGCACTCATCCGCTCGGCTTTACCGCTTGATTTAGCGAGCGCTTGTCAACTCGTCTACTTGTCAACTAACTCGTCAACTTGTTAACTCGTCAACTAATAAAAATATGCTGAAGCAAATAGTCAATGGCCGTATCCTGACCCCAAAGGGGTGGCTCGATGGCGGATCCGTAATCATCGACGGCAATAAGATTAGAGCCGTGTCAAATATCAACTTACACGTCGTAGGTGCTGAAATTATCGATGCCAAAGGCTGCTATGTAGTGCCTGGAGGAATTGATATGCACACACACGGCGGTGGTGGTCGCGACTTTGTAGAGGGCTCGGAAGAAGCCTTCCGTACGGCTGTCAGCGCCCATGTAAAACATGGCACCACAGCAATGTATCCCACACTGTCAACATCGACAGTGCCTATGATAGAAACGGCTTGTAAAACATGCCAAAAACTGATGGACGAGGAAGATAGCCCTGTGCTTGGTTTGCATATTGAAGGCCCCTATCTGAACCCTGCTCAGGCACGTGTGCTCGACCCCGAACTGAGCAAAGCGCCCGAACCCGAGAAGTATAAGCCACTGCTCGACAATAATCCCTGCATCAAACGCTGGGACGAGGCTCCTGAGCTGCCTGGCTCAATCGAGTTTATTGAGGCTTGCCGACATCATGGAGTGCTCACCGCCCTCACCTGTACGCACGCTACCTTTGAAACGGTAGAGGCAGCACATAATGCAGGCATGACCCACGCCGCCCATTTCTATAACGCCATGCCAGTGGTGTATAAGGAGCACGAGTTTAAGGTGCCTGGCACCGTTGAGAGCGTGTATGCCTTGCAAGATATGACGGTAGAAACCATTGCCGATGGCATACATGTGCCCCCTGTGATGCTGCACGTGGTATATCAGATTAAGGGTGTAGAGAAGATGGCGCTCATCACCGACTCGCTGGCGTATGCTGCTTGTAATGGCGAGGTTACCTGCGAGCCCCGCGTGATCCTTGAAGATGGCGTGTGCAAGTTGGCCGACCACTCGGCATTGGCAGGTTCTATCGCCACCATGGACACCCTTATTCGCACCAGTATCTTGAAGGCCGAAATCCCAATGATTGACGTCTTCCGCATGGCCAGCGAAACGCCCGCCAAGATTATGGGTGTGTTTGACCGCAAGGGTTCTATCGAAGAAGGCAAGGATGCAGACATCATCGTATTTGACAAGGACATCAACCTCACCTACGTAATGCAGATGGGCAACGAGGTGGTGAACTATCTCTAAAAATAAAAAAACGACAAAAGACAACAAGTACAACGTTGGTATACCTTAAAACAGAGTATATGATGTTGTACTTGTTGTCTTTTGTCGTTTATTGTATTTATCAGCGTTTGATTTCTACAAACATCTTCTACTTGTTGTAATCCTTCGGTGTATACCTACGATCGAAATACACCTTCTTCTTGTCTTTATCCGAACGCAGAGTCCACTGAAACGCGAAGCCCTCCTTCATATACGGGCGGAACGATGTACTCTCGCGTATATTAGTCAACAGAATCTCGGCAATCTTCTCACGGTGAATATCAAAAACCTTGACATTGTCCAGGTCGCCTACAGCTGAACAATAATAATGATAGGTCTTAGTATCCATTTCAAACGCCACACTGTCGGTACGAAAATTGTTCTGAACCGGTGTCGGGCAATACTTCTTGGTAAACTCACGTGCCTCACGCTGCGCACGTTGCTCCATACTCTCATGACAGCCGCAAAGCATGACAGAACACAAAGCGGCACAAATAGCAAAATATCTCATTTCGTATACGTTATGTTATATTTCTAATAATTAAATCAATAAGAAATGTGAAAGTTTAGATTCACAACCCTTTCAAACATAAATTCTTATGCAAAGTTACCCATTTGTCGGAAAAAACGAGTATCTTTGCACATAAAACTGATATATATCAATGGACAATATAAGGAATTTCTGTATTATTGCCCACATCGATCACGGCAAGTCGACACTTGCCGACCGACTGTTGGAGCGTACGCAAACAATCAAGATAACTGAAGGCCAGATGCTTGACAACATGGACTTGGAGCGCGAGCGTGGTATCACAATCAAGAGCCATGCTATCCAGATGGAGTACAAGCATAACGGCCAGACATATATTCTCAATCTTATTGATACCCCGGGACACGTCGACTTCTCATACGAAGTGTCGCGAAGCATTGCTGCCTGCGAGGGTGCGCTGCTCGTTGTAGACGCCACACAGGGCGTTCAGGCGCAGACCATCTCAAACCTCTATATGGCTATAGAGCACGACCTTGAGATAATACCCGTGCTGAACAAAATCGACATGCCAAGCGCAATGCCCGACGAGGTAGAAGATGAGATTATAGAACTTATCGGTTGTAAGCGTGAGGACATTCTGCGTGCCTCGGGCAAGACAGGCGAAGGCGTTGACGATGTGCTGAAAGCCATCGTAGAGCGTGTGCCACATCCCGTAGGCGACACAAAGGGTCCGCTTCAGGCACTCATCTTCGACTCGGTGTTCAACTCATTCCGCGGTATCATTGCCTATTTCAAAATTGAAAACGGCGAGATACGCAAGGGCGACAAGGTGAAGTTCTTCAACACCGGAATGGAGTATGTGGCAGACGAGGTTGGCGTATTGAAGATGGACATGGTGCCACGTCAGGTGCTCGGCACGGGCGAGGTAGGCTACATTATATCAGGCATCAAGGATGCCACTGAGGTTAAGGTGGGCGATACCATCACCCACGTCAACCGTCCATGTGACAAGGCTATCTCCGGATTCCAGGAAGTAAAGCCTATGGTGTTTGCCGGTGTATACCCCATCGACCCAAGCGAATACGAGAATCTGCGCGCTTCGCTCGAAAAGCTGCAACTCAACGACGCTTCACTGACATTCTCGCCAGAGTCGTCGGTAGCACTCGGATTCGGATTCCGCTGCGGATTCCTCGGACTGCTGCACATGGAGATTGTACAGGAACGACTCGACCGCGAGTTCAATATGGACGTTATCACCACCGTGCCCAACGTTTCGTATATGGTATACGACAAGCAGGGAGGCGTGAAGGAGGTACACAATCCGTCGGGATTGCCCGAGCAGACACTCATCGACCATATCGAAGAACCATACATTCGTGCATCAATCATCACCACGACAAACTTCATTGGTCCTATCATGACACTCTGCCTCGACAAGCGCGGCGAGCTGATCAATCAGGAATACGTCAGCGGCAACCGCGTGGAGCTGCACTTCATGCTGCCACTTGGCGAGATTGTGATCGACTTCTACGACAAACTCAAGTCGATAAGCAAGGGCTACGCCTCATTCGACTATCATATCGACGGCTTCCGTCCATCACGTCTGGCCAAGCTCGACATCCTGCTCAACGGTGAACCTGTCGACGCCCTCTCAGCACTGACCCATCAGGACAATGCCGTAAGCATGGGACGCAAGATGTGCGAGAAGCTGAAGGACCTCATCCCACGCCAGCAGTTTGACATTGCCATACAGGCTGCCATCGGTGCCAAGATTGTTGCACGCGAGACTATCAAGTGCGTACGCAAGGACGTGACAGCAAAGTGTTATGGTGGCGACGTAAGCCGTAAGCGCAAATTGCTCGAAAAGCAGAAGAAGGGTAAGAAGCGTATGAAGCAGATTGGCAACGTAGAGGTTCCGCAGAAAGCATTCCTCGCAGTGCTGAAGCTCGACTAAAACCCGACTTTAGAAAGACGACAGAGATAAAATTATATATAACCAATAATAAAAATAATAAGTCAACAATACTAACACAGAAAGGAAAGTAACTTATGAAAGAGTTGGTCGGCACAAACACGCGCGACATAGCGCGTGAGTTGGCAAGACGTTACAGTACAATGACGCACGATGAGCTCGACGTGCTTGAGAGCATACTTGTACCTATCAAGTACGCCAAAGGCGAAATTGCACTCAGCGAGGGCGAGATATGCAAGAACCTCTTGTATATCGACAAGGGACTCATGCGCCAATTCTACTTCAAGCACGGCAAGGAAGTGACCGAACATCTGGCACAAGACCACACCATCGTAATGTGCATTGAAAGCCTCTTCAAGGAGGAACCAACCAAACTGCAGATTGAGGCCATCGAGCCTACTGTAGTGTACGCCCTGCCTAAGGCAGATCTTGAGCGTGTGGCAATGCACAACGTCAATATACAGATTCTCTACCGCAAGATATTGGAGGAAAGCCTCATCATATCGCAGGTACATGCCGACCTTGTGCGCTTTGAGACTGCACAGGACCGCTACAAGAAATTGTGCAAACTGATGCCGCAGGTGGTGTTGCGTGCACCGTTGGTGTACATAGCAAGCTATCTGCAGATGACCCCCGAGACATTGTCGCGTGTACGTGCATCTACTCTTCTCGACTAAGAGAGAACGTCACGCTATACAAAAGACTTTTAACATTATCACAAAATGAAAAAAATATTGTTGTTAGGTTCGGGCGAATTGGGCAAAGAGTTTGTCATCGCCGCAAAGCGTGCAGGACAGTATGTCATTGCATGCGACAGATACGAGGGTGCGCCGGCAATGCAGGTTGCCGACGAGCACGAAGTGTTCAACATGCTCGACGGCGACGCCTTGACTGAAGTTGTTGAGCGTCACCGACCCGACATCATCGTGCCCGAAATCGAGGCTATACGCACTGAGCGTCTTTTCGACTTCGAGAAGGAAGGCATTCAGGTAGTGCCGAGCGCCCGCGCCGTAAACTATACAATGAACCGCAAGGCCATACGCGACCTCGCTGCTAAGGAATTAGGACTGCGTACAGCCAAATACTTCTACGCCACCACTCTCGAACAGCTCCGCGAGCACTCTAAGGAGATTGGTTTCCCATGCGTAATCAAACCCCTTATGTCGTCATCGGGTCACGGACAGAGCATTGTTCGCGAACCCGAACAGCTTGAGAAGGCATTCAACGACGCTATGGAAGGAAGCCGTGGCGACGTGAAGGAGATAATCATTGAGGAATTCATCCACTTCGACTCTGAGTTCACTCTGCTCACCGTAACACAGAAGAATGGTCCCACACTGTTCTGCCCGCCTATCGGACACGTACAGAAGGGCGGTGACTACCGCGAGAGCTGGCAACCGTTCCAGTTGCCAGAGGACGAGTTGCGCAAGGCTGAGGACATGGCAGAAAAGGTGACCAAGGCGCTCACCGGTGCCGGTATCTGGGGCGTTGAGTTCTTCCTTACCAAGGAGGGCGAAGTGATATTCAGCGAACTTTCACCACGTCCGCATGACACAGGAATGGTTACACTGGGCCATACAACAAACCTATCAGAATTTGAACTCCACTTCCGCGCAGTAATGGGACTGCCCATAGCAGGTATTCATCTTGAGCATGCAGGAGCAAGTGCCGTAGTTCTTTCACCCACAGAGACAAACGATCCGCTGCCATACAACTTCATGGATGCACTCAAAGAAGATTACACTCGCGTACGCATCTTCGGCAAGGAGGAGGCACACGTAGGTCGTCGCATGGGCGTAGTACTCTGTTATGGCGAACCGACAGCTGACACCACACAGCTTCGCGACAAGGCTAAGCGACTCGCAACAACAGTGCTTGGTACCAACCCATATATGGACAAGTAACAAGACAAAGCTATATACATAAGTTTCGCAAGTCGTCGACTTGCGAAACTTTTTTTATTACCATTATGAATAGAATCAATACACCAACATCATCAAGTCACCACATATTATCATTGCAGTCTATGCGTTTCATATTCTGCACACTAATCTTTATTTACCATTTTTTTGAAAGTACTGGCAAATTTCATTTTTACTATGGAGGCGATGCCGGCGTTACATTCTTCTTCATTCTAAGTGGATTTGTGCTTAGTATGGGATGTGGAGCAAGTATAAAAAATGAGACATTCGAATATGTTCAGTTCCTACGCAAACGCCTTGCAAAAATCTATCCACTTCATTTGGTTACATTCACCATAGCTTTATGTATGAGCTTTGTAGCCGGAGTGAAATTCAATATAACAAAGACATTACTCCACGTCTTTATGCTTCAAGAATTTACTCTATCCGAAGACATGTTGAAGTATGGTACCGGACTTTCATGGTTTCTTGGAGCATTGTTCTTTTGCTATCTTTTGTTTCCATTTCTCTATAGACAATTGATAATATCGCGCAACAGAGTATTCAGAGTTATGCTGACGCTGTATGTATTATTAGCACTTGCTATAGAGTCATGTTGCAACAACTCTGCAATAGACGACTTCGTCTATGCTTTTCCACCGTTACGAGTCATTGATTTTGCAATAGGAATAATAGCATATCGTCTGTATACCGCCCCCTTCTCCATACGATTAAAGCAATGGATTGACCGACAGTCGACCACAATATTGTCAACACTCGAAATAATAATAGTTGCAATGTCTATATTGACATATATCCCATACTGTTCGTTGCCTTCATGGTTACGTTTCGCTCCATTGTTTTGGCTACCATTCAGCCTGTTAATATATTGGTTTGCCATATCAAGCAACACACAAGGTGTAATTTCAAAACTATTAAATCAACGAGCACCTGTTTTCTTGGGCAACATCAGTTTCGAAATATACATGTTGCATGGTATAGTGATTACAGCATTTGTATTCGTGTGGGGACGTCTCTTTGGATACGACACGGTATGCAATCCAATACTTTTTGCAATATGCATTGTATTGTCTTTAGTTGCAGCATACGTATTTGCAATAATTATGAGAATCGGACGTTATAAGAATAATAGGTTGCAGAAAAAAGCATAAACCTATATCATAGTTATAAACATTATAGAATAATGAAGGTAGCAGACGCTAAAATAATAGAAATACCAAAAATAGAAGACCGCCGTGGCAATCTGTCGGTAATAGAAGAGTTGAAAAGCGTACCCTTCCAAATAGCTCGTGTCTATTGGCTTTACGACGTACCTGGTGGTGAAAGTCGCGGCGGACATGCTCACCGCAAGCTCAAGCAATTGCTAATAGCGGTAAGTGGAAGCTTCACCGTGACGCTTGACGATGGACGTGAGAAGCGTAAATTTCTTTTAAACCATCCTTATCAAGGACTGATAATAGACACAGGCATATGGCGTACACTCGAGGATTTCTCGTCGGGTGCCGTATGTCTTGTCATCGCTTCCGAACTTTACGACGAAGATGACTATATATACGACTATGACGAATTCTTAAGATACAAGCAATGCTCAAAGTAAGACGATACAATACAGCAGACGCTATTGAATGGGACGAATTCGTGAGCAAAGCCAAGAACGCAACGTTTCTACTTAAACGTGGATATATGGACTACCACAGCGACCGCTTCACCGACTGCTCGCTTATGGTGTATACGCTTAATGACAACGGCAAAGCACCGTTGCTCATAGCTCTCCTTCCGGCTACCATTCACGACGACGAACTGCGCTCACATGGCGGACTGACATACGGCGGACTCATCATGTGTGGCGATATGACTGCCGAGTTGTGTCTTGACGTGTTTGTCGTTATCAACAGTTTCTTGCATGACGAGTGTGGCGTAAAGCGTATTGTGTACAAACCTACACCTTGGATTTATCACTCGATGCCTGCCGAAGAAGACCTGTATGCCATCTTTAGAGTATGCAATGCACATATTGCTGCACGCGACATATCATCTACAATTTGTCTCGACAGAAGACCGAAATTCAGCAAACTGCGCCATCGCTGCGTCAATAAGGCACGACGCAACGGAATAACAGTAGCTGAAACAAATGACATCTCTGATTTCTGGCAAATCCTTAACGACAACCTTGAGGCGAAATATGGAGTACACCCAGTTCATACCATCAACGAACTGCAACTCCTACACTCACGCTTTCCTGATAACATAAGGTTGTTTATGGCATACGAAGGCGATACGCCACTGGGTGGAACAATGGTGTTTGAATGTGGCGAAACGGTGCACACTCAATATATATCGGCTTCGAAACGTGGCAAGGAAATTGGGGCGCTCGACCTCGTATTCGACTATCTAATCAACGAACGATATGCCGATCGACGATATTTCGACTTCGGAAAATCGACCGAACAATTGGGACACTATCTCAATTGCAACCTTATACACCAGAAAGAAGGGTTCGGTGGTCGCGGCGTGTGCTACGACACCTACGAATGGGAATTAGGAGTTAGGAATTAGGAATTATTAATATGGCAATGATAAAATATCTTGACCTAAAGGCTGTGACGGCAATGCATGCCGACGAAATCAGTGCTGCCGTGCAGCGTGTTGTCAATGGCGGATGGTATCTGCAAGGCAACGATAACAAGGAGTTCACCGAGGAGTATGCCCGTTATATCGGCACACGCTATTGTGTAGGTTGTGGCAACGGACTCGATGCGCTTACGCTCATCTTGCGTGCCTATAAGGAAATGGGCAGACTGCACGATGGCGACGAAGTGATTGTGCCTGCCAACACCTATATAGCCACTATTCTTGCCATAACCGAGAACAATCTGACACCTGTGCTTGTAGAACCGCGCATCGACACATACCTGATTGACGACCGGCTGATTGAACGTGCCATAACCAGTCGCACCCGTGCCATAATGATTGTACACCTGTACGGACTGTGTGCATACACCGAACGCATAAACGAAATATGCCATAACCACAACCTGCTGCTCATCGAGGACAACGCCCAGGCTCACGGATGCCGCTACAACGACCGTCTTACAGGCTCATTGGGCAATGCCGCTGCCCACAGCTTCTATCCAGGCAAAAATCTTGGGGCATTGGGTGACGGCGGTGCTGTCACTACCGACGACGAAGAGTTGGCTAATATGATTGGCGCATTGGGCAATTACGGTTCTGAGCGCAAGTATGTGTTCAATTATAAAGGTCGCAACAGCCGACTTGACGAGATTCAAGCAGCCGTGTTGAGGGTGAAACTGAAGTATCTCGATACCGACAATGCGCTGCGCCGCAGCATTGCCATGCAGTACATCGAGCATATAGACAATCCGTTGCTTACTCTCCCGTCTATCGATTATTGCCAGCACAGCGTACACCACATATTCCCTGTGCTGTGCAGCGAACGCGACCGCTTGCAGCAACACTTGCTCAATCAAGGCATACAGACAATGATACACTATCCCATCCCACCCCATCGCCAGCAATGCTATGCCGACATGGGTAGCTTGCTGTCGTTGCCCATTACCGAGCGCATACACCGCGAAGAGCTAAGCCTTCCGCTTAACCCTACGCTGCAACAAGAGGAAATTGAACAAATAATCAAAGCTGTCAATAGCTTCAAGTAACAAGTAATGTAAAAACAAAAAACAACAAAAACAACATTATCCTACTTTCATTTAAAGTATATAATGTTGTTTTTGTTGTTTGCTATTTATTGATTATCCAGTATCTTGCTCTACAATATTAATATCTTGCAGAGAATGTGCTTACGCTATATACCTTGTAATTGATGTCATCCTCTTCATCCATGTAGTCGCAGTACATACGCATTTGCTTGCCTTCGAAGCGTACTGTCATGTCCATATAGTCGTCATCATCATCGTCGTCATCGTCTAAGTCAAACGGTTCCCAGCAGCGCAGTATGCCGTTTTGCTTGTCTTTCCATTCCCAGCGTCCCACTTCCACTTCGCCATCCTGATAGAAGCAGATGAAAGTGCCGCACGGCGAGAAGATAACACGGCGACAATAATCACCCTTATCATCCAGAATGTCGTCTTCATCAAAGCCCCACAGTTTTCCTTCAGGTGTGATTTTTACGTCTTGCTTTACTCTGAGCATTTCAAGCCATTGCTTGCCGTAACCAATATAAGCCTTGTCGGTGTAGAGCCATACCTCCTGACTGTCCATTCTCCATGAGCGACAGATCTGTCGAATTACGGGTTCTGGCTTATAATTGAAATTTATATCTACTACAATCGTTATGTTCACACCTTTACTATTGGTATATGTCACCTTTGTATAACCTGTCACACCATTGTCCTTAATCTCTATCTTAGTATTGTTGCTCAAGATATATACACCCTTTTTCACGCATGTGAATGTACCGTAGATATAAGCACCGTTGTCGATGTCGAAGGTTCCTTCAAAATCTGTAGCACGTGAGTTCAGGCGTGCACGCTTAGACGAGTTTTTCGCCTTAGGTGTGGTTATGAGGAAATGGCCATCAGCAAAAAGTTCTATGGATTTGAATTCCGGTGCGCCATTGCCGTTGCCCCATGTCTTTACATCCATTTTTACGGCATCGTTTGCATACTTCTCGTCATCGAAATTGCCAAATGTAAATTTTGATGAAGGTTTAGCATTTTCGGGTACTCCTATATACTGCTGTTCGTTGTCATCACTGCTACAAGCCATAAAGGCAAACGAAGCAATAGCAATAATAAAAGAATAAATAACGTTCTTTTTCATAATGTTTCGTTTTTAGTTGTTAATGTTTACGTTTAGTTATCTTACTGTTGCAAAGATATACAATATACTCCAACCAAACAAGTGTTCCGAAATAGAATAATCTATAGGAATATCTAACGAACTCTAAAGATTGTCAAAACAGCCGAGAACAACCATCTGACTACATAAATAAACTAAAAGGAACGGCGGACTCCCGTCCGACGCACAGCAGAAAATCTATAGCTTATAATGCCAACTGTGCGTCGGACTGGAGTCCGCCGTTCCTATATCAAACTATATATACTGTTGCCCTATTCAGTTATCACAACCGTAACGCCACGTGCAGCCTGCGCTCCCATGACAAGAGCCTGCTCGATGTCGGCTGTCTTCGAAGGTCCTGAGATGAACGTTCCGAGTCCTGTAGCCGGCATTTCGATGCGTGCGTAAGCCTCGTGCATATTATTGACGATGCCGCTTTGGGGCAGCACAATGACGAGATACTCGCATATGAAGCACACCGCCTTCTGCTTCATCGACTGCGGAATCCACACACATCCGTTCTCAGCCACACCTATCTGACCTCTCACCACACCTACATCGGTGCCGTTAAGAGCCTGAGCGTCTGCCACGGTATCGGGATTTAGCGTTGCCATCTTTACCTCCGGAAGATTGGAAGCCACAACCTTGGCATCGGGATAAGCCTTACGTATGATGTCGTCAAGACTGTCGCCTGGTGCAGCCTCAACCACATTGGCACCCACAGCCTGGCTCATCTCTATGAACTGCGCTACGGTGTCGTCGTAAGTGATGCCTTGAATATCGTCGGCAGGCATATCGTATTGCTCGCGCGTATTGCTGCGGAGTTTCTGCAAAAGTTCTTCTTTATAATTACCCATCAATAATCAAACATTAAACATTTAACACTTAACATTAAACCTTCCCCTTCTTCCACATATCTTGAAATGACTCCTTGGCAAACTCCGGCTTAGTATGTCCAACGCTCCAAGGATTCACTCCACGCACACGTGTGATTTTGTCGGGCACGATATTGGCCAACGGAGCCAGACGCAGGACGGCAGCATACAGATGCGGATGCTCAAACAATGCCTCCATACCAATTGACATGAACTTCTTCATAGGGTCGGCACGGTGGAGCGAATCGAGTTTCTGACGCCACAGATATATCTGCGAGCCAGGACCGACCTTCGACGGACACACATTGTCGCACGACAGACACAGCGTGCAAGCCGACACATTGTCGCTATAACGGCGTGCATCGTGCAGCATACCGAGGTTCACTCCGATAGGTCCGGGTATAAAGTATGTATATGAATAGCCACCCGAACGGCGATAGACGGGACAAGTGTTCATGCACGATCCGCAGCGTATGCACTTCAGTGTCTCCCAATGTTCGTTGTCAGCGAGAATGTCGCTTCGACCGTTGTCTACCAGAATCACGTGCATCTCGGCACCCGGTCGAGCCTGACGGAAGTGCGATGTGTATGCAGTAGTAGGCTGTCCGGTAGCCGAACGGCACAGCAGACGCTGGAAAACGGCAAGCGATTTGTAGTCGGGCACAATCTTCTCGATGCCCATAGCCACCAGATGCAGCTTAGGCATCGACGTAGACATGTCGGCATTGCCCTCATTGGTGCACACCACGATGTCGCCCGACTCAGCCACACCGAAGTTGCAGCCAGTCATACCTGCCCCTGCCTCCATGAATTGGTTGCGCAGATGCATACGTGCGCAGCGTGTCAGATATGTAGGGTCGTAATTGCCAATCTCCTTGCTGATACCTTTCTCTTCAAACATACGGCCCACTTCCTCACGTTTCAGGTGAATAGCAGGCATGACTATATGACTCGGCTTCTGATGAAGCAGTTGCAGAATACGCTCGCCGAGGTCGGTCTCCACCACGTCTATGCCGTTCTGTTCGAGATAAGGATTCATGCCACACTCCTCAGTAAGCATCGACTTCGACTTCACCATCTTCTTCACGCCGTGCTTCTGAAGAATTTCGAGCACCGTCTTGTTGAAGTCGTCTGCCGTGCGTGCCCAGTGCACAATCACGCCACGGCTCTCCAGCTGGCCGGCAAACTGCTCCAGATAGTCAGCCAGATGCGTTATGGTGTGCCGTTTTATCTGGCTGGCGTGCTCGCGCAGCTGTTCCCATTCGTCCAAGCCCTCCGCCATCTGGTCGCGCTTCTGTCTTAGCGCCCAGAAAGTGGCGTCGTGCCATGTTGTCTTCTCTCTGTTTTCGTTGAAGCGGCGTGCCGCTTTGCTGTGTAGTGTACTCATAGTCCTGCTGCCAATATCTGTACTACATGTATGAACTTAATAGGCTTGTTCTCCTTGCGTGCTATGCCCTGCATGTGCATCAGGCACGACGAGTCGGGACCCGTGATGTATTCGGCTCCCGTAGCCATGTGTCGTGCTATCTTGTCCTCGCCCATTCGTGTCGACACGTCGGGCTCCTCCACCGAGAACATACCGCCGAATCCGCAGCATTCGTCCTTGCGTTCGGGCTCACGTATTGTGATGCCGTCGACAAGACGCAGCAAGTCGACAATCTTGTTAAACTGCGGCACGTTGCGTTCTGACGGCGACGAGAGTCCAAGCTCGCGCACTCCATGACATGAATTGTGCACACTCACCACATGAGGAAAGCTCGCCTTCAAGCTGGTGGGCTTCACTACGTCGTGAATGAACTCCACTACGTCCATAATCTTCTTCGATGTGATGCACTCATGATTTCCTTTTGCCAATCGTGGATGATACAATTTGACGAAAGCAGCACACGATGCCGACGGAGCTACAACATAATCAAATTCGGCGAACTTCTCGTCGAAACTGTCGGCTATCTTGCCTGCCATCTTCTCAAATCCTGCATTGGCCATAGGCTGTCCACAACAAGTCTGGTCAAGGGGGTAGGCTACGTCAAGTCCAAGACTCTTAAGGAGCTTGTATGTGGCGACACCTACCTCGGGATAGAGTGCGTCTACGTAGCAGGGAATAAACAATCCTATTTTCATAATGTTAAAAAAGTCATCCGTTTCTTTAGAATACTGTCAATTAAAACGGTACAAAAGTAATAAAAATCACATAAAATCGAAATGTCATATTTAAGCATTTTTTTAGATTTAAATTATTTAACGTTGCACATTTATATGTTTTTTCTCGATTTTTCATGCAATATAATCAACATCATTGCATTATAAGTATAGAGAACAGACAATAAACACATGAATTTGATGTATCATAAACTGAATATAACAATATTGTTGACAGCCATACTTACTGCCATATCGCTGACTTCGTGCGGTGTCGACGACTCTTCACCCGATCAATTCGACGTGGGCTTCAACGCACAGTCGGGCACTACATACAACGGCAAATGGGACTTCAACGGCAAGACTATCGACAAAGTGCAAATGAGTGCTCAGAGCAAAACCTTTGTGTTCGGCACCATACCCGCCATACAGATTGCAGAGACTATATTCGCCGGACATAGTATTGACGGCGTATCGATGGGTATACAAAACGTAATGTATGAAGCTGTGCACCAATCTGACGGCACCAACGTCTACTCCATCAAGCCATCGGTGTGGCAGTTTGAAGCTTTGGTTGACGGCAAACGCCACAACATACAACTAATGTTGGGAAAGACCAGCGCCTCAACCGACAGCCAGTCGTGGGGCAAATACGCACCCAAAAGCCGCGTGCTGACCGTATTTCTGCACTTTACAGCCTACACCATTGACAATGGCGACCCACAACCCCTGCAAATGAAATTGACTTACACCGGCACCCCCATAACCGACTGTTGATACTTTGAAACCAGAAGAGCGCCTTGTGCGCGACATAAAAAACGGTGACCGCGCTGCTATGCGACGGCTCTACGACCTGTATTCGGGATATGTCATGGCTGTTGTCATGCGATATGTTCCGGACAGGGACGACGTGCCCGACGTTGTGCAGGATGCCTTCATCAGGATATTCACGTCGATAGGGCAATACGAATATCGTGGCGAAGGAACACTCAAGATGTGGCTGTCGAGGGTTACAGCCAATGAGGCTCTCGGTTTTCTGCGTCGCAAGGGCAACATAACATTCACCGACAACATTCCCGACGAACCCATCGACGACGAACCGGACATCAGCCAAATCTCCGACGAGGCTCTGACCGAAATGATAGCATCACTGCCCGAGGGCTATCGAGTGGTGCTCAACCTATATGTTTTCGGACAGATGAGCCATAAAGAGATTGCCGACGAACTGGGCATCACGCCCAGCACATCGGCATCGCAATATTATCACGCCAAAAAGATGTTGGCAAACAAGATTAAAGAATACAACAAAAGAAACGCAATATGAAACAAAACGATTGGACCAGCAAGCTGCACGAACGTCTCGCCGACCAGGAGGCTACTGTGCCCGACGGATTGTGGGACAAGATAGCTACACGACTTGACGACACCAATGCCGCCGCACCTGCACCTAACTTCAACACAACTGCACGCCCAAAGACCGCACGTATCATAGCACTGGCATTGTCGGCTGCGGCATCAGTGGCTGTAATAGTGATGGTGGCACTGCGACTTAATGATGACACCATAAATAATGTGGCACAAATATACGACCGCCCTGCTGCATCATTGCGCAATGGCACTCCGTCGACTATCATCAACAATGCCCAGCCGCTCTTGGCTCGCCTCACATCTGCTTCACCCACAAAGGTGACAGCTCATATATCGGATGAGATGGTCATCATGACAGAAGCTGCACCATTAGCCGAAGACACAGCATATCGCAGCGTATGCGAGACTCCACCTAACGATTTGCAGACAAGAACAGTCACTGACGAGAGCAAGTCTATGACAAGCAAAAGTCAAGAAAGTGCCAATACAAGAAAACGCTCCAACCACACTTCGACAACACAATACACCCAGACATGGCAGACGGGACGCACTGCGCAGCGAAGCAAATGGAACATCGGCATGCACGCCGAGGGCATTACTACCAACAGCCGTTACACCCAACGCCCTATGCTTATGGCTACACGCGAGGCAGACTTTCTGACATCGGGAAATCCCAACAAAGTACAGTCGGTGCTGGCAAACCATCCATTGCAACTTACCGACTACTCGCAGACCAAACACCACTACCATCCCATGTCGTTCGGACTGTCTGTAGGCTACAATCTAACGCCTCGCCTCACCATGACTACGGGTATGGTCTATACCTACGCATCGTCCGACTTCACCAGTTCGGCAGCCGGCGATGACATTGTTGAGACTCAGCGCCTGCACTACATCGGCATTCCACTCAACGTGAAATACAAAGTTTGGGGCAACAGTGCTGTACAGACTTACGCCACAGCTGGTGGACAAGCCGACATTAATGTATCGGCTAAGATACAGACAGGCGACATCACCAAGGACACTAGCAAAGACCACATACAATTCTCTATAGGCGGTGCTGTAGGCGTGCAATACAACGTCATCCCCCATTTGGGCCTGTACGCCGAACCTGGCGTGCGCTACTATATCGACAACAAGAGTGACACAGAGACTATTTTCAAGGAAAAGAAACTCAACTTCAACCTACAATTAGGCATAAGAGTTGAGCTGTGAGGCTGTTGGAAGTTGAGAATTGAGAGTTGAGAATTGAGAGTTATGATATGTTTTGTAGCAATAATGATTCGATTAAAAGTTTTATAATAGATAATCATAACTTTAAATTCTCAATACTCAACTTTCAACTGTATTTCAAATCTCAATTGTATTTCGAATCAAAACTACCAATAATTATCAGCAGAATTTGTTAATAATTACAAACCCGTAAAAAAAACGACTTTTTGTTTTATTTCGTCAATATTTAATGTAAATTTGAAACAGATTACTTCATTTTAATCAACAACTAAAAATAATTAATCTGTATATATCAACCTGGAGCAATCCATAACAAATAACATTAAGTATGGGTATAAGAATTCGAATTGCTGCATTGGTTTTATTTGCATCATCTAACCTAATGGCACAAGTCCAAGAAAAGGACACGGTAAATGAAAAAGTCATTCAATTGAATGAGGTGATAGTGAAAGGAGTGAAATACATTCCGAAAGGCGATCACACGTTGTTGTTCCTGTCGAAAAAGAACCGTAACTTCGGTACGAACGCATTGGATGCAGTATCATCGTTAGGACTTTTCCGAACCACACTTAATGAAACAGAACTCACATCGTTCGACCACAAGCAGGTATTCGTCTTAATCAATGGTATTCCTTCTACAGCGTTAGACCTTCGCACCTTTAAGGCCGACGAGGTGAAGAATGTGGAATATTATCCTATACCTCCAGCCCAATACATGGCATTGACAAGTGGGCCGGTGGCAAACATTGTGATGAAGAAAAAGCACAACAAGCTTTATACTGCCTATATAAATACAAGCAATGCCGTTACTACCGGATTCGGAACCAATCAGGCTAATTTCACCTATGCCGATTCGCTCAATCAAGTTAAGGTTAACTATTTCACCGACTATCGCAACGTCGGCGACATCAGCCTTGACTCATACTATGATTACGGCAAAGGCAACATGACTCTCTATCGTGGCGATGACAACCGATATAAAGGAAACTACCAATACGTGCAGACTACCTACCAACGGTTTCAGTCAAGACATCTGTTCAATGCCAACCTCAAATATATATGGAATCCACGCAAGCAGTCGTTTGCATCAGAAATCGAAATGCCCGAAATACAGCAGAAAGGAACAAATGCAGACAAGTTGGAAAGCCATTCACGCACCCTCGTGGCAGATTTGTTCTACAATTACTCGTTGGGAAAACGACGCTCACTGGCAGTGAATGTTGTAAACACGTTTTCGAAATCAAGTTCCGACCATTTTCTGCAGCAGGAATTCCCTGAGGACATTTCTGGTATGAACTCACATATTGACGAAAATATAAAGAACCGCACCTACTCATTCCTCACAAACGTTGCTTATTCCGCCCCTCTCTTAGGCGGTTCGTTCAGTGCGGGAGCCAAATACGAGTATCTGCATCTGCGACAGCAATACCTTACTGATACCTATCTGACCACATCCCACACCGGTACACTCTACACCGGTGTATACTGGAAGGTAAGAGGAATAACACTTTATCCTACATTAGGTCTGTATCAAAACAAACAAATCACAGAATCAGACACCTATAATTCTACACTTCCTTACTTCCGCCTCTACTCCGACTGGTGGGGCAAGAAAGCATGGAAAGGATTCAGTGTGCAACTAACTACCCAAATCAAGATGCAGCGACCTACATCCGGACAGCTCACGACATCTGCAACTCATATCGACCGTAACTTTATAGCTATGGGTAATCCTAATCTGAAACCATATTGGGAATGGAACAACAACCTGCTGCTTGCCTATTTCTCACCCAATAACGACAATCAGATTGTACTACAGTACACGCCAAAATACAGATACCACCCATTCGTCCCCACACTTTCTGTCGACAACAATATTGTCTATTCGCGTCCACAAAAGATATCCCACTCCTTTGACAATGTGCTTAATCTGTTCGGCTCATGGTATCCAGTGTCATGGTTGGAGTTTTCTCCTTATGTAGAATATTATTATTCCACACTCGACACCCCATCACAAGATGTAAGGCTGTCATATTTCCGTACGGGTTGCACCATAACCATTTCGCGCAACAGTTGGGCATTGACGCTGGCAGCCAACTCTCCTACCAAAGAGGTTTCTGGTGATTTGACAATGAGAGGAAGCGCCCAATTTGCCACCACATTCCAATACAAATACAAGGATTGGGCTTTCGGTGCCAAATGGAACTACTCGGCACACAACGACTACGTTGAGGGAAAATGCGAAGGCTTCTCGTATAAAGAAAACAAAGACTGGAAACCATTACACTCCATGGTGCGCCTTACCGCGACTTGGTCATTCTCGAAGGGTAAAGCACGCAGACATCAACGCAAGTCGCTTAACAATGAATATACTGACGATGGTCTGACCAACGACAATACTCCCAAAATGGCTAATTAAGAATTGAGCATATCTACAAGAAAAAAGGACAACGCATTATTCGTTGTCCTTTTTCTTGTCTTTACGCATATATCGCAAATTCAATGCTCCCATAAGCATGCCGAAGAGTACACTCTCCACAATGAGGCTGACGATGCTTTGGTCGCGTCCCCATCCGAAGAGCAGACTTGCCACGATACATATCACAAAGTAAATCACGGTGAAGCCGACCGCCAAAGCCAGCCATTCAATCATCTTGTCTTTTGTTATCTTCATACATTCAACACTTAACATTCAACACTCCACACTCCACATTCATCACTCCCCCAGCGTCACCACCTCGCAATCCTTCATCTCTGCACCGTCGATGGTGAGCCTGACGATTGTGCGCTCCTTCTGCCAACCCTGACGTCCGGCAGCACCGGGATTGATATGGAGCAGACGCAGGGTGCGGTCGTACTTGATGCGGAGTATGTGCGAATGGCCGCTGATAAACAGCTGTGGCGGACGCTCCATAAGTTCGCGGCGTATGCTGGGGTCGTATCTGCCCGGATAACCGCCTATGTGCTTCATCAACACCTCCACGTCCTCACACTTGAAGCGCAACACCTCGGGAAACATACGCCTCAGTTCGGCACCGTCGCCATTGCCATACACAGCACGCAACGGGCGTATGGCAGCCAGCTGCTCTGCCATTTCGGTAGAGCAGAAGTCGCCACAATGCCATATCTCGTCGCAGGGTTCGAGATACTTACGATAGCGTTCGTCCCAATACAAGTGGGTGTCGCTGATTATTCCTATACGTTTCATCTGCTTGCTTTGCCCGAAGCCTGTACCTTTCTTACGAAATCGGCTATAAACTCCTTGGTACCCTCAAGTCCGAGCACCGACGAATTGATACACAAATCGTACGACGAGCTGTCGCCCCAACGCTTGCCAGTGTAGTAGTTGTAGTAAGACGAGCGTGTGTCCTCACGGCTCTCTATCAACTTGCGCGCCTCGTCGGGCGAGCAATTGCGACGATGACATACGTTCTTGATGCGCTCGTCGATGTCGGCTGTGACAAAAACCGTAACCATGTTCCGATGCTCGCGCAGCACATAGTCGGCACAACGGCCCACAAATACGCACGGCGACTCAGTGGCAGCCTTGCGTATGGCGTCACACTGGAAGAGGTACAGGTTCTCCTGGTTGAAGTCGGTGTTGTAGTAGCTGTTGCGCGTGAAGAGGGGGAAGTGAAACTGCAGTGCAGTCTTGAAGAAACCCTTCTTCTCGTCGTTCTCTTCAAAGAACTCTTCGCAGAAGCCGCTTTCGCGTGCTGCCAGGTTGAGTATCTCCTTGTCGTAGAGGCGTGCGCCGAACTCCTCGGCGAGCATCTTGGCGATGGCGCTTCCACCACTGCCTATCTGCCGGCCTATGGTGATGATGATGTTGTTATTGTCCATGATTGTTAGTGGCTACGGGGTTGCTATTCTTTAGTTTGCTGATATATATCTTCATGATGACAAAGGTGGCGATTGTTGCCATGAAGTCAGAGATGGGCATGGCATACCACACTCCGCCGATGCCCCAGAACAGGGGCATCACGCCGATGAGCGGCAACAGGAAGAGCATCTGTCGCGACAGCGAGAGGAAGATACTTATCTTCACCATGCCGATACACTGGAAGAGGTTGGTTGTCACTATCTGGTAGCCCACAAAGGGGAACACCAGCATCATGATGCGTATGGCGCGTGCCGACATGTCGATGAGCGTGGGGTCGGTGGTAAACATGCGGGCACAGAGATGGGGCACAAACATGGCTATCAGCCAT
>ENA-ORPK01001245-ORPK01001245.1-human-gut-metagenome-genome-assembly--contig:-NODE-1245-length-21016-cov-6.130767_pt1:0-20000 | contig 21016 bp, 17 predicted proteins | sample MGYA00242139_ERZ509068 | MGnify/ENA primary metagenome ERZ509068 (study PRJEB26280, sample SAMEA2338687) | human gut metagenome | biome: human gut; feature: human-associated habitat; material... | reverse complement strand
AAACAAGATAGAAATAAAAATAATAAGTATTGTATTGCTTATGTTGACGATACTATTAACAGTATCTTTCAATGTGTCCGCACTTGTGCTTTTTAATGTTAGAGATAATGCGGATATTTTTAGTATTCAGGAGGAGTCTAACTTAACAGACAAATTACGCAACTTTAGCTATAAATCTAATTGGGTGGCTGTTATATATACAAATAACGAAGGAAAAAACGAAGATAATATAAAAGATTTTGCAAACAATTTTTACGCAGAAAATTACGGTAAGGATAGAGCGGGTTTCGTTTTTACTGTGGACATGAAAGGAAAATGTTTTGATTTTCGTACAAAAGGTTCTGCAATGTATTATTTTGACGATAATAGCATTGACAAATTGCTTGATGAAGTTGAAAAGTTAATGAAAAATGGTGAGTACTATGAAGCCTCAGATTATCTTATTGATTATGTAGATGATTGCTATAAGCAAGGTATGCCTGAAAATGTCACTTATAATAATGTGGATTTAGAAGAAGATACAATGCCCACGAGGGATTATACAATTAAACCTGATAAAGGACAATTCACAAATCCTGTAAAATACATTGGCAAATCACTGGATGACATAACTCAAATATTTGGCGATGATTATGCTGAAATTGATGAACAAGATTCGGGTCTTACAAAGTTTATTTGTTATCCACGAACAGGTAATCCACTGCAATTTGGAATTGATTATAATACGAATGCTGTATCGTGTATTTATGTGTATTCATCTGATGAAATGACTGTTACATTGTTTGATGATATAACGAATAATTCAACTCTTTCGAATATAGAAAATTCAAATTCTCTCTATTCATACACTAAAAGAGTTTATTTTAATGCTCTTGATAATCGTACAGAGCAGGAGATTACATATAAAACTAATGACGGGATAGAATATGTTTTTACATGGACTGACTCTGATTTTGATAATGACCCGTGTTATCGTATTTTAATTCATCAAGGTGAAGTTCCTAATACTAAAGTTACACAGATTACAACTACAACTCCCAAAACTGAACCCGTTACTACAGAACCGTCAACCTCAGTTTCTATTATTGAAACCACTACAAGTGAAGGTGACAAGCCAAATACAGATAATGGATTTTTACAAACGGGTGTGATTCAGACTGCTTCGGTTGTGATTCTTGTAATTGTAGCTGTTGTATTTGCTGTGTTCTTTTGGTATAAGAAAAAAATAAATTAAAATTAACGGAGGGTTATTATGAAATTAAAATCTATGTTTATTTCTTCTATGATTGCAATGCTTGGCATTGTTTGTGTAGGATGTTCATCTCAACAAACAATTGATAATGCGGAAACAACCGTTTCGCCTGTTACACAAGCTGATACCGAAGTCACAATACCGTCATCAGCACCGGAGCAGACTACGGAACAATATACTACTTCTGTTTCAACTGAACCGCTGACAACTCGAAGAGTTGATTTGAATAAGTATGTTGGTTTATATTCATATAATCCAAATAATGAAGGGGATACAGGCAGTATTAAAGTTGGAATTTTGTCCATTGATGAAAATCAAGCTGAAATTGAAGTGATGAAGTCAAGTCCCAACTACGCCCACCTTGCAGGCGGTATATTTACAGGCATAATAACCGATGAAAACAGAATTGATTTTACTATGACAGACAGCTTTAGCAATGTATGTAGCGGGTATATATTGCTTTATGATGATAGCATTTATATGAAAAGCGATATTGTTGAGAAATCAGAGCCGTATATGTATGGTATGATAATCGACAATACAATTGAGAAAATTTCGGATAGCGTTTCAAAAAATGATTTTATTTAAAAATTTGGCGGAAGCAGTGTGAAAAATATTGCTTCCGCCGATGTGTTTAGATGATTGTAGTGTTGAAATGATTTTACAATCGATTCGATTGGTAGCCTTGCGACTATATTTCAGACGGAAATTCACTGAACTCCGCTACAGATTATGCACAACATTCATTATATCAAACTGTTGCGACACGCTGCATAACGAGTAGTTAAGATGAGATGATAACTTACCTCGGGTGTTAGGGTTGTTCCTTATCCTTACCATCTTCACGAACATGTGGCGGTGACACACCGGTTATATATGGATAGAGTTCTTCGTATGAATCAGCCTGTTCTTCGTTTTGTACAGCCGTTGGAATAAGCCCTGTACAATCCTGATTTGAACAGGTGTTAAGCTCTAAATCACTTGGAGTTAAAATCTTTTTGTAATCGGGTACTTTGCGTTTCATCTGCACACTTCCTTTGTTATAGTGTGCATAACTACAGATAAAATATACACTATTTATGCTAAAAACTGCACCTGTAAAATCAGGTGCAGTTGAATTCTTTTATTACTTTACAATAAGTTTCTTGATTTTGAACACATCGCCGTCCATAACCTTATATGTACTGCGGAGTTCGCCGTCAATCTCGGGTGAAATGCTCTGGTGAATGTACAGGCTGTCGATACCGAAATCAGCCGCACCGCCGATATCGCTGATATAGTCGTTGCCAATCATAATTGACTCGCTCTTTTCAAGTCCGTAACGGTCAAAAAGTGTTTTGAAATATTTTTTGTCAGGCTTAGAACATTCTTCGTCAGAGCTGATGCAAATGCCGTCAAAATATTTTGTCAGATCAAACATATTCAGCTCATTTTCTGTGAATGAACGCTGTGCGTTTGAGAGAAGATAAATCTTTTTGCCTTTTGCCTTGAGAGTGTCAAGAAGATCAAGTACACCGTCATAAAGCTTGATGTACTTTGTTGAGTAGCAACGGAATGCCTCGGCAATAAAAAGTACCTCGGCTTTTGTAACCTTAACACCTTTCTGCGTGAAAAGCTTTCGGAAAACCTTTTCAATTTTAATGTCAACAACTTTTGTATCGGGAGACTTTTTGAGAACAGCCTCTTTTTCAGCCTGAACAAGTCTGTCATACTCCTCGTTAAGCTCGTCATAGGTGTAGTGTGCACCCTTGTAGGCATAGAGAATGGCAATTTTCTTCCACAAATCATCGTTCCATTCATCTGTATTAATGTCGATAAGAGTGCCGTATAAGTCAAAAATGTAATTATTGTACATTTTTTGTCCTCCGAAATAAATTTCTAACTTTTATGCATCTATTGTATCAGTTTTTTATCCTGATTGCAATAGCAGAATTTTTGTGTTATACTGAAGAAAACAGTATTTAATCGCATTTTTTGCATTTTTTAAAATTACGGGGTGAATTTATGACTAAAAAAGAAATTGCCGTGAACGCTGTTCATGCCTTGAAAAAAGAATATCCCGACGCAATATGTTCGCTTGTCTACACAGATCCGTTGCAGCTGCTCATTGCAACAAGGCTTGCCGCTCAATGTACGGACGCAAGGGTTAATATGGTCACTCCTTCGTTGTTTGACAGGTTCAAAACTGCTCAGGATTTTGCCGACTCAACTCCCGAAGAAGTTGCTGAGTATATAAAAAGCTGCGGACTTTATAAGACTAAATCAAAAGATATTGTTGAAATGGCAAGAATGCTTTGTGACGATTTCGGCGGTGTTGTTCCCGATAATATTGACGATTTGACAAAACTCCCGGGAATCGGCAGAAAGACCGCAAATCTTGTGTGCGGTGACATTTTCGGTCAGCCTGCGGTTGTGGTTGATACACATTGCATACGCATTACAAAAAGGCTCGGACTTCACGATTTAAAGGATCAGAAAAAGATTGAATTTGCATTGAGGGAGCTTTTGCCGCCCGATGAAAGCAATGATTTTTGTCACCGACTTGTTCTGCACGGCAGAGCAGTCTGCACCGCAAGAAAGGCAAAATGTGAAGAATGCTGTATGAACGGATTTTGCCCGAAGAAAATCTGACAGAGGGATTTGTATGGATAAGATGAAAGATATTAAGCTGATTGCACTTGACCTTGACGGCACAACTCTTGCCGACAGCGACACCTTGAGCAAACGAACGCAAACTGCCATTGAATCTGCGATCAAAAGCGGAATAACCGTTGTTGCGGCAAGTGGCAGACCGTTTGTAATGATGCCCGACAGCGTGATGAACATTGTCGGTCTGGACTATGCGATTACCTCGAACGGTGCGGTAATAAGCAAGTGCGGTAAAACGGTTCACCGTTCGCTGATTTTACCCGATGATGTGTTGAAAATTCTCGGTGCTGTGCGTAATGACGATGTTATTCTTGAGGGATTTATTAACGGATTTACATATGCCGATGTCAGATATGTGCATAGACCGCTTGACTACGGCTGTGAGCCTGAATATTTTGAATACACCCGTTCATGCCACGGCAAGATTGTCGATATGAGAAGCTTTTTGAGCAAACATAGAAATGAGCTTGACCTAATCAGCATTATAAGTACGGACGAAAAGCTTCGCAACAGGCTGTGGAGCAGTATCGAAAAGGCTTGCAGCAGCGTTGAAATTACGACTTCAACCGACCATTTTGTTGAGATTATGTCGGCAGAGGCATCAAAGGCGAAAGCACTCCTGCGTTTGTGTGACTTTTTGAATATCGGCATGGAAAATGTCTGCGCCTGCGGAAATGCCGATAACGATGCCGATATGATTGCCGAGTCGGGACTCGGTGCGGCTGTTGAAAACGCAAGTCAAAAATGCCTTGACCGTGCAGACATTGTGATTCCGTCAAATAATAACGACGGTGTTGCACAATTGATTGAGAAAATTCTTAAAAATTGATTGTAATAATGCGGCGGTAATTTCATATATAAAAAACAGTCGGGAGGACAACGCTCTGCATTTTGCAGTCTGTCTTTCCGACTTTAATTTTACATTTTTAGTTATAGAGTTCTGCTCGGGCATTTTATTTTCGCCCTTATAAATACTATCTGCACGAACTGGGAACGGCGGCTCGCCGTTAGTGTCTGTATTCGTTGAGAATATCGTCAATTTCGCTCTCGCTTGAGTCCTGCTTTCTGTCAATGCCGGAAAGGTACTTATCGTAGTCAAAATCATCGTCAATGTCCTTGACTGTTTCCTGTTGTACAGGTGCGGCTCTGCGTGCAGGCTTTGATGGTCTGCGCTCCTGTCTGTGGGGATTTTTTTCGGTTTTTCTGCTTGATTTTGTCATAGTTTCAAGCTCTTGCTTCTCACGGCGTCTTGCTTCAAGAAGCATTTCTTCTGTTTCCTGTTGTTCAGCCTTTTCTTTCTGACGGCGTTTGTCGCCGAAGGCAAGATCACCGAGAAAAAGACCGAAGATACCTGAAACAAGGTAAACAACAAGAAGAATAAGATTAGTTGAAAGTGTGCCTGAAGAAAATCCGCCGTTGTAAATCAACATACTCGGCAGATAGATGATGGGCGCGATGAGCGCAAAGAGAAAGTCAAGGCCATGCTTTGAGCAATAATGGGCAGCACAGCCGATTGCTGTAAGCGGAAATATACAATCATAAGCAACAGGTGAGAATTTCTGCATTGCTGCAGGAATGAAAATAAGCGGCAAAAGCATATAAATAACGAAAACTATTACCACATAGGGAACATATTTTTTTATCATATCTGACATAATGGGCAAACTCCTATCATTTGTTTTTATTACAGTACCAATTATACATTGATAGCGCGCAAAATGCAAGGAATATTAAATAATGCGATTAAAAAGCTGATTGTAATGTGTCTGTAAAATATTTGAAAAGTGCATTTTTAATGTGTAAATCCGTTGACATAGCACACAAAAAAGAATAAAATAGATATATATGGGCTTTGCCCGAATTTTATGCAAATGAGGTGAAAACTTAATGGACGCAGACGGTAATAAAGGCGCTGTACCCGGGCGAAGTTGCAACAGAATGTGCGCTTGTGCGTTCATTTTGTTTTATTGATTTTGCTTTGTATTTTTATTTTGATTTGAATTGATTTAATTTAATACTTAGGGTGACACCGTCTTTACTTCCAATTGAATTAAAAAGGAGGAAAAGATGATGGAACAGGTTAATGTAACCCTTACCGAAACTATCAAGGTGCTGCTTGATGACAAAAAGTTCAGTACCTTGCGTGATATTCTGGTTACGATGAAACCGTATGATATTGCGGCGATTTTTGAAAACCTACAGGATGAAAAAATGCCGATTCTGTTTCGTATTCTGCCAAAAGAACTTGCGGCGGAAACCTTTGTCGAAATGGATGACGAAACTCAGGAATTTCTTATCCACGGCTTCAGCGACAGCGAACTGAAAGAGGTTGTCGATGAGTTATTTGTCGATGACGCCGTTGACCTTATTGAGGAAATGCCTGCCAATGTTGTAAAGCGTATTTTAAGACAGGCCGACAAGGATATGAGAAAGCAGATTAACGAGCTTTTGAAATATCCCGAGGACAGCGCAGGCTCGATTATGACAACCGAGTTTATTGTGCTTCGTCCCGATATGACGGCTGAAATGGCTATTAAAAGAATCAGAAGAACAGGTGTTGACAAGGAAACAATCTACACCTGCTATGTAACCGATGCCAACAACAAGCTTATCGGTATTACCACCGTAAAAGACCTTTTGCTTGCCGAAGATGACGAGCTTGTAAAGTCGATTATGGAGGAAAATGTTATTTCGGTAACTACTCTTGCCGATCAGGAGCAGGTTGCCCAGATGTTCTCAAACTATAATTTTCTTGCACTTCCCGTTGTTGACAACGAAAACCGACTTGTCGGTATCGTAACAATTGACGATGCTATTGATGTCATTCAGGAAGAGGCTACCGAGGATATCGAAAAGATGGCAGCCGTATTGCCGTCTGACAAACCGTATATGAAAACAAGCGTTTTCGGTCTGTACAAAAAGAGAGCGCCGTGGCTGCTCATACTTATGCTTTCGGCAACCTTTACAAGTGCGATTATCTCATCATTTGAGGCTGTGCTTGCAAATGTGCTGATTCTCTCATCGTTTATCCCGATGATTACGGGTTCGGGCGGTAACGCAGGTTCTCAGTCGTCGGTTTCCGTAATCCGTGCGTTGTCGCTCGGCGAAATTCAGTTTAAAAGCATTTTTCTTGTGCTGTGGAAAGAATTTAGGGTGTCAATCCTCTGCGGTATTACGCTTGCGGCGGCAAACTTTGTAAAGCTGCTTTTGTTTGACCTCCACGGCCAGGAAAACGCGTTTATGATTGCCCTTGTAATTTCGCTTACGCTTGTCGGCACAATTATTATGGCAAAGCTTGTCGGCAGCAGTCTGCCTCTTTTGGCAAGCAAGGTCGGCTTTGACCCTGCCGTTATGGCGAATCCGCTTATTTCAACAGTCTGTGACTCGCTTTCACTGCTTATCTATTTTGGCGTTGCAAAGCTGATTTTACATCTGTGATTTTTTTTAAAATTGAAAGTTGAAAACGGAAAATTGAGGTCGGGAAGACAGTTTGCAAAATGCAAAACATTGTTTCCCGACCGTTTTTGTTTATATGAAATTAACTGTTTAATTTTCAATTAGCATAAAGGGCAGTCACATTGCCGTGACTGCCCTCTTGCTTTTGGTGATATTCTTATTAAAATTACTTATCTTCCTGAAGTGTGATTTCAACCTCACCGTTGCCCGATGATGAGCTGTAATATTTAACCTTGATTTTGTCCCCCGGCTTGTGGGTTTCAAGAATCGCGTAAACATCTGCAAAGCTTGTAATCGTTTCGCCGTCAACCTCTGTGATGATATCGCCTTCTTCAAGGCTTGTGCCGTCACACGGACCGCCCGATACGATACTCTGAACATAAATGCCCTGCGGAATGTTGTAATTTGATGCCTGATCGGAGGTTACCGCAATGCCCGAAATGCCGATTTTTACTCTGCCTTCGACATAGCCGTTCTTTACAAGTGTGTCAACAATGTTTTTTACTGTCTGTGACGGAATTGCAAAGCCCATGCCCTCGTAAGTTTCGGAAACAATCTTTGAAGTTGTAATTCCGACAACCTGACCGTAGTAGTTTACAAGCGGACCGCCCGAGTTGCCCGGATTGATTGCGGCATCGGTCTGAATGTACTTTGTGAGGCTTGATGTTGAAAGTTTTCTGTCAAGCGCCGAAATAACACCCTTTGTTGTAGTGTTCTGATAGTCAAGACCGCCGGGATTGCCGACTACGATAATGTCCTGACCGACTTCAAGCTGTGACGAATCACCGAATGTTGCAGGAGTAAGTCCCTTTGCATCGTCCATTTTGAGAACTGCAATGTCGGTTCTTGAATCGTAGCCAACAACACCTGCCTTGTATACCTTGCCGTCAGATGTTACAACTCTGATTGCATAGGCTGTTTTGCTGTTGCCGATTACATGAGCGTTTGTAATAACATAGCCGTCCTGTGAGAAGATGATTCCGCTTCCCTGTGAAGATGCGGTTGTTGTGTCAGCCTGATCGGGAACATCGTCCGAGTAACAAAGAATGCCGACTACCGAGTCCGAAACCTCTTCGGTTGCCTTTGCGGCTGTGTAACTGCCGTTTGTTTTTGCATCCTTTGGATTGCTTTCAAGCTTCATACCCGAATAGCTTTTGTTAGTTTTGTCGCTGTAGTCCGATTCATCGTGAGTTTTGCCCTGTGATGAGGTGTTAGGAAGGGTTTCAAACGGTGTTGTGCTGTCTTCGTTCGGAAGTCTGATCGAATTGCCCGAATCACTTCGGTCGTTGTTTGAATCTTCTTTTATGCCAACCGAAAATCCGTATACCATCATACCGATAAAACCGATTGCAAGAAGCGAACAGAGAACGATAATCAATGCAACTATTCCGCCATTTGTTTTCTTTTGTGGGTACTGTGCGTACATCTGCGGATTGTACTGCGAATTATATTGATTATATGTACCGTTGTTGCCGTAAGGCGGCTGTCCGTACATATTTTGCTGATATGGCGGTACATTCTGATTGTATCCTGTGTTGTTTTGATACTGTCCGTACTGCTGACTGTTCTGATTATACTGCGGATTCTGTCCGCTGTAGGGATACTGACCGTAACCGTACTGCCACGGCTGAGTAGAGGGATTTTGATTCTGCGGCGGAACATTTTCGTTCTGATTTGCATTGTTTGCTGTGTTTTGATTGTTGTTGCCGAAAATATAATCACCGTACGGTGTGTTGCCGTTCTGCGGCGGAACATTTTGAACCTGCTCCGTATGTGTTTCGGGTTCGGAAACGGGACTTGTCTGTTCCGTGTTCATACTATTGTTTTGTACGGGCTTTTCGGTGAACGGCTTCTGCGGTTCAAACCCACCCCTATTGTTGTTGTCAAAATTGTCCATAAAAGTTACTCCTACATTTATTTGTTGCCGTGGGGTACAAACTGCGTTTGTCCTTAAGTAATGAAACAAAATTTTTTGCAAGCAAATTGCCGAAATGAACAAATATTTCGTAGGGGCGGATATCATCCGCCAGTCACTATATCGGTTGTTTTGTTATATTTATAAAACTTTGTTTGCAATAAAATATCTGTCATTACTTGCGGTCGCAAGGCTACCACTACGGGATAGTTTACAAAAAATATTATCATACAACGCTCGACCAAAATCAAGTATCGTAATTTACAGTTATATTATACCTTTTCATAAAATGAAAATCAACCTTGTTGTGTTACGGAAGTGTGAGTTTATTTTGAAAGTTTAGTGATAATTGACTAAAACAGGACAAAATGAAGAATTTTTCGACTAATTGTTAAAATTTTCACTAAATCTTCTTTTTAGGTCTTTATATTTTCAAAAATATATTGTATAATAAACTTAAATCGGCAGGTGGGGACGCTTGTCTGCTGAAATTTTTTAAAAAAGGAAGATTAAAATGCCATTAGTAAACGCTAAAGAAATGCTTACAAAAGCAAAGGCAGGCCACTATGCAGTAGGTCAGTTCAACATCAACAACCTTGAATGGACAAAATCAATTCTTTTAACAGCACAGGAACTCAACTCACCTGTTATCCTCGGTGTATCTGAGGGTGCCGGTAAATATATGTGCGGCTACAAAACAGTCGTTGGTATGGTAAACGGTATGCTCGAGGAACTCAACATCACAGTTCCTGTTGCTCTCCACCTTGACCACGGTTCATACGAAGGCGCTAAGAAGTGCATCGAAGCCGGTTTCAGCTCAATCATGTTCGACGGTTCACACTATCCGATCGAAGAAAACATTGAAAAAACAAAGGAACTCGTTGCAACTTGTAACAAGCTCGGTCTTTCACTTGAGGCTGAGGTTGGTGCAATCGGCGGCGAGGAAGACGGCGTAATCGGCATGGGCGAATGCGCAGATCCTAAGGAATGCAAAATGGTTGCAGACCTCGGCGTAACAATGCTCGCAGCAGGTATCGGTAACATTCACGGTAAGTATCCTGCAAACTGGAAGGGCCTCAGCTTTGAAACTCTTGACGCTATCCAGCAGCTTACAGGCGAGATGCCGCTCGTTCTCCACGGAGGTACAGGTATCCCTGCCGACATGATCAAGAAGGCTATCTCACTCGGCGTTTCAAAGATCAATGTTAACACAGAGTGCCAGCTTGCATTTGCAGCAGCTACAAGAAAGTACATTGAAGAGGGCAAGGATCTCGAAGGCAAGGGCTTCGATCCAAGAAAGCTCCTCGCTCCCGGTGCAGAGGCTATCAAGGCTACTGTTAAGGAAAAGATGGAACTCTTCGGTTCGGTTAACAAGGCTTAATTGTAAGTACGCAAACTTAATCTTTACAAAAATTTCAGGGACAGCAAAACGCTGTCCCTGTTTTTATGTTATGTTCGGTCAACTCGGTTGCATTATAAGACGGTTGTAAAGTCAATTGTTACATCAAAACGGATTGTAATTGTCACTTTAAAATATAAATCGGGTTGACAAATGCGATAATCGGTACTATAATAATTGTCAACCGATAAAATAATTTGGTTGACAATCTGCAAAACAAAAAAGCGGTTTTGCAAAGGAGAGGTAATTTTATGACAGAAGCAAAAACAAACAGTAAATCAAAAAGTAATGTATTAAGCCTTGTGTATATGGCGATGTTCGTCGCAATCATCACAGTGTGCGCACAGATTCAGATTCCGATGACAGTTCCGTTCACACTTCAGACTCTCGGCATCTTTATGGCGGCGGCTATGCTCGGCTGGAAAAGAGGACTCATCAGCGTTGCGGTTTATGTTCTCCTCGGCGCAATCGGTGTTCCCGTGTTTGCAGGATTCTCAGGCGGAATCGGCGTTCTCGGCGGTCCGACAGGCGGTTATATCATCGGTTTCCTCTTTACGGCGCTTATCGTTGGACTTATGACTGATTTTCTCGGCAGAAAGCTTTGGGTGCTTGCGGTTTCAATGGTTGCAGGCCTTGCAGTATGCTACCTTTTCGGCACAATCTGGTTTATGATTGCAATGCATACAGACTTTGTTGCCGCACTTCTCACCTGCGTTGTTCCGTTCCTTCTTGCAGATGCTGCAAAGATTGTTGTTGCAACAGTTTTGGTGAATCGTCTTGACAAAATCGTTAAGCTTTAAGTTCAGACCGCATCACAGCCTTTGTGTGCAGTTTTTTGAAGGCAAGGGTTACAGCGATGAATTTGTCTGCGGAATGGCAAAAATAGTGTCGGTTCTTGAAAATAACAACGCAAACCTTACGCTTACGGGCGGTTGTGACGAAATTTGTTCATCGTGTCCGAACCGTGACAACGGCAGCTGCGATGTTACTGGCAAGGCGTCATGCTATGACAAAAGGTGTCTTGATTTACTCGGAATGAAAATCGGCGATACTGCCGATTGGAAAGAGCTTTCGAGAATTGCAAGAGAAAATATAATTTTAAAAGACAGGCTTTCGCAGGTGTGCGGCGACTGCAAATGGTCGCATATATGCCGTGATAAAGCCGATAAAATGAAAAGTCTTCATTAATCCTCATAGATATATCATGATAAAAGACCTCTCGATTTTCGAGAGGTCTTTTGTTAATACTCGCACTTTTGCAAGCGGCGAAACGCTCAACGATAAAAACACTCGCTCTTTAAACAAGTGGCGAAACACTCAACAGATGGATTAACAAATCCTCTGTCAAAGTTATTATAAATTATTGAAGTTAATAAATCAAGGAGTTTAATAAAATTGTATAAAAAAGCACAAACTCGTAGGGGCGTTCATCGGACGCCCGCAAGCAATGGCAGAAATATTGTGATAGAAATAAATTATATGAATGAAACAGAGTTATCGAAATGGTGTAGTGACGAACACGGTTCACCGTTACAAAATAACGCACGGCTTTTATTATGCCAAAACATATGAGCATAAACATAAAATTTCATCAGGACGGGCGGATAATATCCTCCCCTACAGAATTGTTCAAATGATGGCTATACTACGCTCGGGCATTTTTAGTTTTCTATTGTACAAACTATCTTTACGAATTGGCTGCCGAGGCACTCGGCTGAAAAAACTATCTTAATATAGAAAGTCACGCTCGGGCATTTTTAGTTTTCTATTGCACAAACTATCTTCACGAATTGGCTGCCGAGGCACTCGGCTACAAAGTTGCTTCACTTATAATTAGATAGTAACGCTCGGGTATTTTTAGTCTTCTATTGTACAAACTGTCTTCACGAACTGGCTGCCGTGACACACGGCTATTGACTTTTGGAGGAAATTGGATTATTATTTAAACTGTATAACTTTAAGTATGCTTATTTTTAGGACAGATGATTTGTGAAGGAGTTGAAAAAAGTGCCGGATCTTTCGATAATTTTCGATATGGGTGTTGTTGCACTGCGTTTTCTTATGCCTGTTTATGCAATAATAATTGTGTACCAGTGCTTTGCCGCAATGCGCCGCCGCCGCCGTCCCGAAACTCCTTTGATTTCACTTTTGAACCCTGCAACGGGCGAGATGCTCCCCGTACTTTTCTGGGAAAATTCAATCGGCAGAAGTAAAAGCAGTGATGTAACCGTTGATGACCCGACAGTTTCAAGAAATCATTGTGTACTCCTTCGCCGTAAAGACGGTTGGTATGTAAATGATACCGATTCAAAGAGCGGCACGATGCTCAACGGCAAAAGAACAAGAGGCAGGGCAAAGGTGCTTATTGACGATACAATAACAATAGGCGGTACAAGCCTTATAGTAAAAAGAGGCGAGGAGTTCCAACAGCCGTTGCAGTCGAGCTGGTTTTTCTCAAAGGTAAGTGATAAGCCTGCAATGAAATCGTGGAAGCTTATGCTTCTTATTACATTTTTCCACTTCTTTATGTGCGTTCAGGCTATGTTCTGGAATGACGGCACAAATACAATGGCTCCGCTCGTGCTGTTCGGCGCTCTTGCGGCTGTTGAATGGGGATTCTTCTTTATCTCCTATTTTGTAATCCGCAGAGTAAATTTCGAGCTTGAATCGCTCGCCCTGTTTTTGACGGGCATAGGCGTAATGATGCTTATCAGACAGTCGGAACGCTCGGCTTATGTTCAGCTTGTTGCCGCCGCAATAGGTATGATTTTCTTCTGCATAATTATCAAGCTGATTGAAGATCCCGATAAGGTAAATAAACTCAGACTTCCGGCAATGATTTGTGCGGTCGGTCTTTTGGGCGTAACAATTGTATTCGGTAAGATTACAAACGGCGCCGCCAACTGGATTTATATTGGCTCGTTTTCATTTCAGCCGTCAGAGCTTGCAAAGATTATCTTCATCTTTATCGGCGCAAGTTCGCTTGATGTGTTGATGACAAAGAAGAACCTGCTTGAGTACATTATCTTCTCGGCAGTATGCGTCGGCCTTTTGGCTCTTATGGGTGACTTCGGTACTGCGCTCATCTTCTTTGTAACATTTTTGCTCACAGCGTTTATGCGCTCGGGCGATTTCAAGACGATTATTCTTGCTGTTGCCGCCGCAATTTTCGGCGTAACCTTTGTCCTCAAGTTTAAACCGTATGTTGCCGACCGTTTTTCGGGCTGGCGTCATGTGTGGGAACATACTCAGGACAACCTCGGTTATCAGCAGGCAAGAGTTCTCACATATATGGCAAGCGGCGGACTTTTCGGCGTAGGTATCGGCAACGGTTTTTTAAAGCAGGTTGCCGCATCCGAAAGTGACCTTGTTTTCGGACTTGTTTCGGAAGAAATGGGAGTTATCGTTGCGTTCACACTTGCCGTGGCAGTAGGTGCAATGTTTATTTATGCAAGGGCAATTACAACCCGAAGCAGAAGTACCTTTTATTCAATTTCAGCGTGCTGTGCGGCAGGACTTTTTGTCGTTCAGCTTTCTCTCAATGTTTTCGGTGCAACCGATGTCCTTCCGCTCACAGGCGTAACATTTCCGTTTGTGTCTGCCGGCGGTTCAAGTATTATGTCTTGTTGGGGACTTGTTGCATTCATTAAAGCCGCAGACGAGAGAACTTATTCGGTAAAAAGATAAGTTTAGTAAATTGAAAACTTGTTTTTCATATATGTACTTTGGTATTAAATAAAATTAGTGCCTTTACTTGCGGGCGTCCAATGAACGCCCCTACTGATACACAGGGTGGTGTAAGGTTTGAAAAAAATACTTCGCAGAAGTACACTTATATATATAGTTGCGCTTGCGTTTATCGGCGGACTCGGCTATCTCGCCTTTGAGCTTGTAACAGGGGCAGACGATTGGGTCGATCAGGCATATAATGCGCATATAGCAGGTGACGGCGGCCTTGCACAGGCAGGAGCGATCTATGACCGAAACGGCACGGCTCTTGCGCAGACGGTTGACGGTGCAAGAGTTTATAACGAAAGCGAGAGCGTAAGAAAATCTCTGCTTCATGTTGTCGGTGATGACAGCCTTAACATTTCAACGGCTGTTCAAAGTATGTATCGTTCTCAGCTGATAGGCTATAACCTTGTTTTTGGACTTAATATGCCGGAATCACTGCGTGCCTCTCACGATATAAAGCTGACAGTCGATTCCGCAACCTGTGCGGCGGCTTATGATGTGCTTGCATCTTATAACAAAAAAGGTGCCTGTGTAATATATAACTATAGAACAGGCGAGGTTATCTGCTCGGTAAGCACAATGGCTTACGATCCGCAGGCTCCTCCCGAAATTACCGAGGACAACGAAAGCGAATACGAGGGCGTTTACCTTGATAATGTGCTTTCGTCAACCTTTACTCCGGGTTCAATCTTCAAAATCGTTACATCTGCGGCGGCAATCGAGAATATTCCCGACCTTTATGACCGCACTTGGGTTTGTAACGGAAGTGAGAACATAGGCGGAAGTGAAGTTACCTGTACGGAAACTCACGGAACGCTGACATATAAAGAGGCAATGGCACATTCCTGCAATATTGTTTTTGCAAAGCTTGCCGTTGAACTCGGAAGTGACACAATGACAAAAACTGCCGAGAAAATCGGCATTAACAGCTCCTTTGATGTTGACGGAATTAAAACCGCAAAAGGTTCATATGATGTCAGCAACGCCAATGAAAATCAGCTTGGCTGGTCGGGTGTAGGTCAGTATAATGACAAGGTAAACCCGATGCAGATGGCAATTATCTGCGGCGCAATCGCAAACGGCGGTAAGGCTACAAACCCTACCCTTATCAAAGATGAATCCATACTCTCCGCACTCGGCATAAACTACAAGAGCAGCGGACAGGAGCTTTTTTCATCCGATACGGCGGCAAAGCTTGACGATGTTATGAGATACACCGTTTCGGATTACTACGGCGACAACCTTTTCGGCGGACTTACAGTCTGTGCCAAAACAGGTACGGGTGAAGTCGGCGATGATAAGAACCCTAACGGCTGGATGGTCGGCTACTCAAAAGATGAGGACTGCCCTCTTGCATTTGCCTGTGTTGTACAGGATTCGGGTTTCGGTTTCCAATATGCAGGTCCCGTAGTTGAGACCGCAATGATTCAGGCTGCAAAAAGCCTTGGAGCGTCTGCGGTGCAGTAAATTAAAATTATATTAAAAATTATATTATTGAAAATACAGTTTGACCGATTTTTTCGGTACATTGAAAGGAAGAACCCTGATGAATTTTTTAAAAGCTATGTTCGGCAACTACAGCAAGCGTGAAGTTAAGCGTGTGCAGCCAATCTGTGACAAGGTGCTTGCACTCGAAGATAAATATGCGGCTATGAGCGAAAGCGAACTCAAGAACCAGACAACAATCCTTAAAGAAAGACTTGCCAACGGCGAAACAACAGACGATATTCTCCCCGAAGCATTTGCAACCTGTCGTGAGGCAGGCTGGAGAGTGCTTGGCATGAAGCACTTCCCCGTTCAGATTATCGGCGGTATCGTTCTTCACCAGGGCAGAATTGCCGAGATGAAAACCGGTGAAGGTAAAACCTTGGTTGCTACCCTCCCTGCATACCTCAACGCTCTTACGGGCGAAGGCGTTCACATTGTAACAGTCAACGATTACCTTGCCCGCCGTGACTCAGAGTGGATGGGCAAGCTTTACAGATACCTCGGTCTTTCGGTCGGCCTTATCTGCCATGACCTTGACAATGACGGCAGAAAAAAGGCTTATGCCGCAGACATTACATACGGAACAAACAACGAACTCGGTTTTGACTACCTCCGTGACAACATGGTGGTTTACAAGGAAAACAAGGTTCAGCGTCCGCACGCATTTGCAATTGTCGATGAGGTTGACTCAATCCTCATTGATGAGGCAAGAACTCCTCTTATTATTTCGGGTAAGGGCGACAAGTCAACAGACCTTTATGCAAAGGCAGATGCTTTTGCAAAAACTCTTAAGGTTCAGCGTTTTGCAGAACTTGACGCAAAAGAGGATATGGAGGAATATTACAAGGAACACGACATTGACTATGTTGTTGATGAAAAGCAGAAAACAGCAACCCTCACACAGAGCGGTGTTAAGAAAGCCGAAGAATTTTTCGGTATTGAAAACCTTACCGATCCTGATAACCTTACAATTCAGCACCATGTAAATCAGGCTATCAAGGCTAACGGCGTTATGAAGCTTGATGTTGACTATGTTGTCAAGGACGGCGAAGTTATCATCGTTGACGAGTTTACAGGTCGTCTTATGTACGGCCGTCGTTTTAACGAAGGTCTTCATCAGGCTATTGAGGCTAAAGAGGGCGTAAAGGTTCAGAGCGAAAGCAAAACTCTTGCTACAATCACATTCCAGAACTACTTCCGTCTTTACAAAAAGCTTTCGGGTATGACAGGTACTGCTCAGACAGAGTCGGAAGAATTCCAGGAAATCTACAAGCTTGATGTTGTTGAAATTCCTACAAACAAGCCTGTTTTAAGAAAAGACCTCCCCGATTCGGTTTATAAGACAGAAAACGGCAAGTTCCACGCTGTTATTGACGCAATTGTTGAGGCTCACGAAAAGGGACAGCCTGTCCTTGTCGGTACAATTTCAATTGAGAAGTCGGAGCTTCTTTCAAAAATGCTCAAAAAGAGAGGCATCAAGCACAATGTCCTCAATGCAAAACAGCATGAAAAAGAGGCTGAAATTGTTGCTCAGGCAGGTAAACTCGGTGCGGTAACAATCGCAACCAACATGGCAGGCCGTGGTACCGATATCATCCTCGGCGGTAACGCAGAGTATATGGCAAAAGCCGCAATGCGTAAGCAGGGCTTTACAGAGGAGCTTATTGAAGAAGCTACAGGTTATGCGGAAACCGATGATGAAGAAATCATCAATGCAAGAAATACATTCAGAGAACTGAATGATAAGTATAAGGAAGAAATCAAGGGCGAGGCTGAAAAGGTAAGAGAGGCCGGCGGTCTTTACATTATGGGTACGGAAAGACACGAGTCACGCCGTATTGATAACCAGCTCCGCGGCCGTGCAGGCCGTCAGCGCCAGCGCCAGCAGACAGGCGGTCAGCCTTGTGGTGTGTTTCATGGTGGTTATCCCCCTTTGTTTGTTGTACCCCCAGCATAGTGCAGGATTGTTTCCGGTTGGTTACAGCTTCGTCACGGGCGGGTTACATTTTATTCTTTTTATTCCTTTTCCAGCATATACCCGATTTGCCGCACGCTGCGCAGGCGGTCGCCAAGGTTCAGCTTGCGGCGCAGGCGGGCAATGTGGGTGTCAAGCGTACGGGTGTCACAGCCCGTGCCGTCATCGCCCCAGACGGTTTCGTACAGATAATCCCGGTACAGCGCCCGGCCGCGGTTGCGCAAAAACAAGAGAAGTAAGTCATATTCCTTGCGGGTCAGGTGCATTTCCTCCTCACCGCGCAGCACACGGCAGGCCGCAGCGTCCACTGTGTACTCCCACATCGTATAGACGGCGGTGCTGCGCCCGGCGCGCCGCAGCACGCTTTCCACCCGGGCCACAAGCTCGGTGGGGGCAAACGGCTTGACGATGTAGTCATCCGCGCCCAGCTCAAGACCCAGCACCTTGTCGTAGGTCTCGCCCTTAGCGGTCAGCATGATGATGGGGGTGTTGTCCTTGGCGCGGAGCTTGCGGCAGACCTCCCAGCCGTCCATGACCGGCATCATAACATCCAGCAGCACAAGATCCGGGTGCAGCTTGTCGAACTCCGCCAGCGCTGCGCCGCCGTCGTGGACCATCGTCACGTTGTAGCCCTCCTTGACCAGATACAGTCGGAGCAGCTCGCAGATATTTTTATCGTCATCAACGACCAGAATTTTCTCATTTGCCATCTTAGTTTCCTCCTTGCCCGCCTGCGGCGGTATCAATACAAAAGTATTATACCGCATAATTGTGGACAAAAAAAGAACAGATCGTCGGGTTCCCGGGAATTTTTTGCGGTTTTTCTGCGCAGGCGGTGCACCTCGGGGAAGATTATTTCAAAAACGGCTTGAGAGAAAAGAACGCATCTGCTATAATACATTTATATATGCAAATCGGCCTGTGTGCCGATCCCGCATGGCAAAAATTCAGCAAAAATTCAAAGGAGAATTTTGAAATATGAAATTAGGTATCGTAGCTTCAGCGGTACTTTTTATATATCTATAATTCTCCATAAACCTCAATATATTTTCATAGATACGTTGTTTTAAGGAACTCTCCATTTCATGTAAATCCACATAAATCCATGTACTTTACTCCCAAATGGGGGTAAATACGGGGGTAAAACACAGGGAACTCAACGCGATAAAACGCCTCGATTTTTGATTTAAAAGTGTTGTGAGCCATTTCAGGTACATTGTTTCCTTTAATGCGAAGAACAACAAAACAGCGCCTTCAATCTATTGCTGTATGCAATCGGATTGAGGCGCTACTTTTTTATTGCCACGTGACAACTTTGAACACTATGCTGGCAGACAAGATTTGCAGATGAACGTACACATGATTTTTTGATATAGGAATCAGTTTCAATTATTTAATACAGATTTCATACATCACAGGCTACAGTTTAGCATAGGAAGTAGAATCGTCACACAACAAAATGTTGCTAAAATGCGCATTGCCTTGTATAATATGGATATAACTTACTTGAAAGGTGGGCTGGACATTTGAAGTATATTTTAATGCACCGCGAGTTGCCCGTTGCCATACTGAGCATCAATGACATTAGCGGCACGGTATACCGCGTGGACGATATGTTGCAGCCTGCCCACCTGCCGACCGGATTATACGCGGCTGACCGTAAAGAGCTTGCCAAAAATTTGAATCTATGGTTGGCCGGACGTACCATTCCTGCCAGCCGTTCGGGATTTCAACGTGCGCTGGAGGATTTACAGGTTCAGAAAAAATTGCAGCTGTCCGCCAACGTCTTGATGATGAAATGCTTTGCGTTGAGCCTATCCGATCAATACTGGCTCAACCCCGTTGAGCAGCCGTTGGAATGGCGTAAAGTCAACTTCTATAATAACGATTTTTCGGAAGATGTCGGCAACATCTTGTTTGGACAGATACCGCAGCAGGACACCCTTGACCTCGTTTCCCCTTGCAACACCTCGGACGGCTGGCTTCGCAAGAAGTGGGTAGTCCGAAACGGCAAACGGTATCTAGTCAAGGGCGGCAGCGGCGCAATCAGACAGGAGCCGTATAACGAGGTCATAGCAAGCCGCATCATGGAACGGCTGGGCATACCCCATGTCAACTATACCTTGGAACA
>ENA-ORPK01001242-ORPK01001242.1-human-gut-metagenome-genome-assembly--contig:-NODE-1242-length-21041-cov-12.556657_pt1 | contig 21041 bp, 12 predicted proteins | sample MGYA00242139_ERZ509068 | MGnify/ENA primary metagenome ERZ509068 (study PRJEB26280, sample SAMEA2338687) | human gut metagenome | biome: human gut; feature: human-associated habitat; material: faeces... | reverse complement strand
GCGCTATTACTACGCAAAGTTATAGCGTTTATTCCGAACCACCAAATTTATAGCAAAATTATAGCGTAATTTTTGATTTCGGCTTTCCCCGTGTCTCTTATATTTGCATTTTTATCGCTCAATACTGCGAGTTGAACGCGCAACGAAATCTTTGGTGCGAAATTCTTGAGTTTTGAGCGTGCAGGGCTTAAGGCGTTTATATACATAAGGTTACGGAGATTGTAGGGCTGAGTGAGCAAAAAGCGCAGGCTTAAAAGGATTCCTTTTCTTTGCAAAAGGACAACTTTAGCTCTCCCGAAGGACAACTTTTGCTCTCTCGAAGGACAACTTTTGCTCTCCGATTGTAACCCATTACAACGCAAAAAGGGCTTCTTTGCATTCCAAATGTTATCGTTTGGAACTCAAAGAAGCCCTTTCGGGTGATTTTGAAGAGATTCGTCGGCTGTCAAAACCTACAAACACAGTCGTTGAAATCTCTATAATCGATTTTTCATTTGTAACAATTATTTACTGCATGTGCGATATTTGCATATTATACTTATCGTTTTAATAGTTACTGAACTTTCGCAAGTTCAGAGAATTCAGAAGTTAAAGGAGTTATCGCTCCCTACGGTCGCTAGAATTTATAGCCATTACTCTTTTTGCTGAATATTCAGCTATAAGACATACGGCTTTAAATTCTATAACTTCTTTAAATTCTATAACTTCTGAACTTGCTAAAGTTCAAATAGTTATCTTATCATTATCTTCTTTCCGCCGTTGATGTACACTCCAGGTAGGGTGGGGCGCTGGTTGTAGCGACGTCCCTGCAAGTCGTACCAGATGGTTGAGGCTTTCTGCTTGTCTACAGTCAGCACATTTACTCCGGTAGAAATCTGGTCGGTCACGTCTTTTACGTTGTAATAGCCTTTTCCGTCTTTGGCGGTCGTAATCTCTATGTATGTGTCTTTGTCCAGATTGCTTATGTCGACGGTCTGTGGTTTACCCGTTCCAGTATTGAGCACCAACGACACCATGTCGTTGCGCTTGGCTATACTGTAGGTCTTGTAGTACCACTTCTTGCCTGCAATAGTCTTGGTTGTAGTCACGGCATCGCCAGGCCATTTGCCTTTTGTTGTCAAATTAATGCCCGACTGGCTTTCCCACGCCCAGAAGTTCAAGCTCTTCCATCCCACCTGATCAACATTTACGTACACGTTAATGTCGTACGGAGTGAATGCCTCAGGCTTTGAAATGTCGTATGTGCGTGTCGTTACAGCCAATACTGTCGAGCCCGTGAGCAGTCCCACCTTCAGTGTTGTCGTGCCCATAGGGATGTTTATCTCGGTGCCGTTTGTTGCCTTACGGCTTTTGGCAGTAGGTTCGGTTCCGTCGGTGGTGTACACCAGTTGCGCTCCCTGCTTGTCGCTTACGGCTGTAAGGCGAGCCTTCTGTACATCGTCATAATGTCCCGATGGCAGGTCTATCCATGCCACGTTGCTGCTGTTGCTGAGCAGGTAGCGGTAGTGATAGCCACGCAGTATTTCGGTGTATCCATACTGTGGGGTGTAGTTGTTGGCGTTGGTTCCCATGACGGCATACAATGTTCCCTTTGAACCTTCGGTCTTCAGAACGTTGTAGTTTAAGCCCATCTTCACGTTGAATGTAGTATTGCTGGTATTGGTAATGCCTGCAATGTGGCGGGCGTTTATCATCTTCTTGATGTCGGTGGGGTAGGCTTGCCAGTGCTTGTAGAACACGCACGGCGTGCCGCATGAAGCCAGGATGTAGGCGTTGGCGGCAAGGGTGTCCTTCTTGATTGGGTCTTGTGGCTCTTTGCTTGAGCGGTATTCGGTGTCGTGGTTTTCAACGAAGCTTACAGCATACTGACGGTAAGTGGCATCGCTTATGAGCCCGCTCTTTGCCATGCTACCCCAATTATTGGCAATGAGGTCGCGTACAGCGTAACGCACGGGGAAGTCGAAGGCTGCTGATGTGGGGACTCCGTTTACCTTGGTTGCATTTATCCATGTCTTGACGGTGGCAACGTTGCCGTCCCAATATTCACCTACTGAGAAGCGTGGTTTGGCAGCAGTGTTGTATATTCCAGTGAACTTGCCCGCGTAACCCTTCACCATGTCGTAGCGGAATCCGGCGTAGCCGAAGTCGTGGAGCAGCATGTCGAGATATGCCTTTACTACAGTCTGCACGTTGGAGCTGTTGTGGTCGAGGTCGCGCATGCCGTCCCAGCTGTCGCCCGTATCTTTATTGCTGCTAAGGGTAATCTTGGGAGTCTGTTTGTTAGCCCATGCCAATGTTTTTCCATTGTCATCATTACTGCAGATGTCGGTAGAATACATCTGGTAGGTTACGCCCTTGTATGTCTCTACGGGGAAGTCAGTCCAGCTTGTCAGTGTGTTGCGGTGGTTGATTACAACATCTGCAATGGTGCCTATTCCTTTGCTCTTGAATGTCTTGATCATAGAGCGCAGTTGGGCTTCATTGCCAAACGAGCTGTTGTAATTGCTAAACCAGTAGAGGTCGTTGTATCCCATTGAGTTTCCGCTGCTGGTGCAGTTGGCGCTCTGCGGAATCCATACAAGATTGAAGTATGGGGCAAGGTCGTCGGCTTGGGCTTCAAGATTGCTCCATCTGGATGCTTGGTATGAGTCCCAATAGAATCCTTGCAGCATCACTCCGTCGTAGTTGGCGGGCCAGCCTTGAGCCTGCATGCTTAGTGATGCCATAAGGGCAACGAGTGTCGTGTAAATTTTCTTCATACGCTGTTTTTAGTTACTTTTGGATTAATTGCTTACTACTACTTTTCTATAAATTAAATGACTGCTTATCCGGTTACAACTACTTGCATCACGCAACTATATAAACCTAATTGTTTTATGCCCCAAAGTTACGTCAAATTCCATTACTGATGTATACAAATATTGTGCAAACGTGCAAATGGAATGCGCAAACGTTTGCATATTGTAGGAGGCTATGGCGTCCCCGCCATAGCTTGAGCAAGCTGGCTGTGCAGATTATCAACAACAAGAATACACAGACTAACTGCACAGGCTATGGCGAGGACGCCATAGCCTCCTACTGTTTGCTTTGCCAACTAACTTACAAATTTGAACTTACAATATTATCACTCCATATTCCTGATGAACCAAAATTATTGCTGTCCGGTAAAACTAATAATGTGGTTCAGCCTGCATGGTATATAGCAAGCCCCTTTAGTAAATATTGCAATAAAACACTGAACAACAAAACAATATAAGGATGAATAATTGTTTACCGGACAGCAATAAAAAAAATGAAGAGACTACTCTCTTACTGCGAGCAATCTCTTCCAACCTAAATTAAAACGTGTAAAACCTTAATAAACCTATGCGGTAGTAGCTGTATATGATTTTGAAAGTACTGTTGTATTATTCTACTCCAAATTTACGCATAATTCCTTTATCTATGTATATAAATAATGTGTAAACGTACAAATGGGTTGCGTAATCGTTTGCATTTTCTTTATGATTTCATGCTTCTTCATCGTATGTTATGATGATGGCTTTCCTGATAGGATAAATATTGTTTCCTGGCACATTAATAATTCATTCCGAAGTACCAGAGAGGGATGATGATTCCATGCCCCGTCTCTATATCGTCTTTTACAATACGTCCATTTTTTACATCCTCTATCTGCTTTTTACCTTTCTTCCTTCCGCCAATCTCAAAGGTATAATCACCAATGGTAAAGTCGGAAACCTTAGAGGAAAGATACAAATAATCCCTCAATGAGGGATGAATTCTTTTAAAAAGTTCCCTCATTAAGGGATGGATTTAGTCATTTTTATCCCTCATTGAGGTTTTTTTTACGCATGATGCTATCTCCATATTAACATAGACATTAATATTGTTCTACATCGCAACTGGTACTCCTTGCTCGTACGAGAAGTTATCGAAAAGTAATATAGTATTACTTGATGATTTATTATATATATACTTTGCCATTTAATATTATATTACTTTGCCATTTAATATTATATTACTTTGCCATTTAATACTATATTCCTTCCATTGCATGCTGGATGTAAATCACTCAATGTTTCGGATGAACAACAAAAAAGGCGGCTCTCATATCATGAGAACCGCCTGATGTTAAATCAAATGTAAGTGGCTATGATTACTCTACTGTGCAGTAGATATTGTCCTTAGTCTTTCTTGTAGGATACAGCTTGACAGTATTGCCCGCAACCTCAAGGTTGGCGCCATCTTGCTCCAAGTTGTTGATGCTTCCACCGAGGTTAATTGACCAATCCTTATTTACAACAAACTTCCATCCCCCGTCTGTAACGCCTGCATTGGTAGCCTCGAAGCAATACTCCTCAGCATTCCAAGTCATGGGTGTAGGTCCTACTATATTCCAATTTTGGAAGTCACCAACCATACTCATGGACTCAACCTTTGTGGCAGTAATCGTGCGTTCTGAAAGATTTACATCCATGTAGTAAACGCCTTCTCCAGCGTTCACGCCGATGTTTCCATTTTCGTTGGTAGCAGCTCCACCAAAGCTTACAAATGTATCAGCATTGATTTGGTTGTCCCAGCTTCCAGCTACACGCTGGAACTTGAACTGGAGACCTGCACCGTTAGGATCGGCTATATATACGTAACCGGTATATGTACCCTTATCTTCGTCTACGAGAGCAAGCTTCTGGTCAGAAGAACTCCAAGCGTCTGTACTACCGATGAAGTAGATGAATGGATCGTAGTTCACTGGCTCAATGGTATAAGAATAGTCCATCATGTTGAGAGTGAGCTTGTACTTGCCAGGTTCTGCTATCTTACCAGCCTTAGCGTCGGCGTTAGTCAACAAACCTGTCATGCTGTCGTCGCCGTCAACCTTAGGTCCTACAACGCCATCAGCCCAGAGGGTACCGGCATCAATGTTCTTCTTAGGAATAATCTTCCAGTACTGGTCTGCCTTGGTTGTTTCGAACGTGAGTGTGAAGATAGGATCGTCATATACATCCTTGTCGCTGTGCTTGAATGCCTTTGCAGCTTCAATAGACCAGCCCTCAACTTCTTCTGTCTTAAACATGTCGCCTACGAGGTAGTAACCCTCATCGATAACTGGAGCCACAGGGATGGCCTTTACCTGGAATGTTTCAGATGTTGCCATCTTTACAACAGTAGAACCATTGCTAATCCATGCGTCAAGCGTAGCATTGATGTCACGCTCATCTGGGCGCTTGCCATACGTTTCAGAGATGTATGATGCCAAATCGGCTGTTGCCATCTTGCCGTCATTGTCAATGTCGTAGGTCTTGTTGCCCAGATTGATCTTGATGGTTGGTGTGTAACCGGCGTCGGAAGAAGTGGGAGCAACAATGCTCGCCACTTGAACCTTCTCTTCCGTTACATTAGCCAAGTTGATGACATCTACTGGAGTAACACTGCCGTTACCGAATTCTACAGCTTTCGGCTCAGCGTTGACTTGGGGTTTGCTCCAGTCGGTATAGTCCTCGGTACATGACACCATAGCCATCAGCAGGGTCATTCCCAATAATAATTTCTTAATCATAATTGTCTTTGCTTAAAGTGATTTACAATTTAACGATGCTGAACGAACCTGTGATGTCGTTGAATGAGATGCAATACTTGCCTTCAGTCAAACCGATGTTATGACCATTAGCCTCGCACTTACCATACATGTTGACAGCGCCATCTTCTGCACCAAATCCCCAGTTGGTATCCCAAGAACCAGCAATCTTGAACTTGAAGCTTACTGTCTGTCCGGCAGGAACTTCCATCACATAGTACCAAGCGTGGTTTTCAACGCCCTCTGTGTTGTAAGGAAGCATTGGAGTGTCGCTCGCGAAATCGTCTAATGAGGTTGCAATCTGGATAGTGCCATAGTTTTTTACTGTGCCAGTGTACTGCTCCATAGTTGCTGTATTGTCAGCGGTGTTCAATGTAATTGTGTAGTAACCGGCTGCAGGAGCAACGATATGTCCACCATCGGCTTTATTATCACGATATTCTATTGTGCCTTTTTTAGCGCTCATTGGGTTATTGAGTATGGCATTCATACTGTATGACCATTCGTAGTCTGAGCGCAGAATCTTGAAACCAGCGTCAGTGCATTCAGCCTTGTCGTTGTAGTCGCCTGTGATGAAGTAGTTGGTATATTCAATTTCACCCACACCGGTCTTCTTGTCGTAACGGAAGTTGGGCTTCAAGAACATTGGCAGATTATCTTCGCCAACTAACTTCTTGCCTGCCCACTTGCCACCGAACATATTGCCTACAAGATACCACATTACAGGATCGGCATCCTTCAGATCAACATAATAAGGCTTTACGTTGAGGGTGATTGTGTTTGACACAATAGGGTTGAGACGTTTTGTATCTTCCACTATATAAGCATTGACACGTACGCTTACACTTTGTGTCTCGGGAACTTCGTCTTCCTTGAATTTAAGGACACGCAACAGACTCTTGTTTATATCTTCAGCCGCGATATTGACGTCACAATACGTTGTAGTAGGGCTGAGAATATCATAGTCGGCAACCTTTTCACCACTCTCGTCTGCCGCAGCTTCGTCGGTAGAAACGTTGAACGAGTTTTTAGGAGAAACCTGAATCTCGTATGTTACCTGGAGAGGAGCATTGTCGGCTGTGTACTTAGGCTGTGACCATGTAAGGTTCAGTTCCTTGGATTTCTCCAATTCAATAAGTCCGTTGGCATATTCAGGAGTATTCAATTTGAACTCTGTAGGCTGAATCAGCGTAGGATTAGAGTCGTTGTCATCCGAACATGATGCGAATAAGCTGATGATGCCGATAAGCAGAGCACCCATCATATATTTATTCTTCATATTGCGTTTATTTTTATACTTCTATTATACTTTAATTGTTGAACTCGTTATATCCGTCAATCTGGGTCAGGTTCTTGTTGGCAAGAAGTTCTGAAGATGGAAGAGGATACAGATTCTTTGCTTTGTCGAAGGTGGTGCCCTTCTTGCTTCCGCCCTTGTATTCCCAAGTGTATGTGGCCTTGTTGCCACCATACTGATTGTAACGAATCAAGTCGGTACGACGGAAGCCTTCGCAATACAACTCGCGGGCACGCTCGTCAAGCACGTCGTTAAGAGTATATGATGCATATACATCAGCATGGGCACGCTTACGAAGAGCATCAATCCATTCCTTTGCCTTAGTCGAACCCTCTCCGTTAATGTTAATGTGCATCTCTGCCTCTGCTGCATTGAGGTAAGCCTCGGCTACACGGAATAGGAAGAAGTCGGTATCTGCAAAGGCATTGTCGTGAGGAGTTCCTCCATTGGAGTAGTTGTTGTTCCATTTAACAACACAGATACCACTGCTGAACGCATCGTTATTGCCCAAATCCAATGTGTGCTTGTCATCTGTCTTGGATTTTGCACCCCAGAACAATGCACGGTCATCAATATTCATGGCACGGATCTCAGCAGCTGTCTTGCCTTGGAAGTTCTTTGGATTGGGAGTGAACTTGGTCAAGAAAGCCGGACGTACACGCATACCCGACCAGTCGGTATAGGTAGTGCCAAATGTTTGGCCTGTAACGGTTCTGGTCTCTGAATCTATACTTGTAGCAATGTAGAATACAGAACCTCCCCAACCTTGGGTTGTGATGCCATCCTGCAGCAAAGGAAGAATAGCCTCGCAGCTTGCACCGTTCGAACCGTTGTCGCCCATAAAGAGAAGGTCGTATGGCTGATAGCCTCTGGCTCTTGCTTCATCCGTCATCTTGCTGTCATCGAAGAGCGGATACTTGGCGATTGTCTGCTCTGCGTAAGTGAGAGCCTGTTGCCAGTAAGGATTGTCCTGACCGTCATTGTTAAGGTATGTACCAGCATTGAGATACAGACGGCTCAAGAGCAACCAGCATGCACCTTTGTCTACGCGTCCATAGTCGGGATCGTTGTCGGTCTCAGGCTTTGCTGGCAGCAAGTCAGGTTCAGCTGCGAGCAATTCTTTCTCTACCCATTTGAAGAGGAATTCACGGCCCATCTGCAGAAGCTCGGGACGTGTATATGCCTTGCCTTGCTCAAAATTCTCATTGTATGCATGAGCCTGAAGAGGTTCTTTAGACGATGCTTCCAATGAGAATGCAGGATCGCCCCAAAAATCAAGCAGCAATAAATAGTGGAAAGCGCGAATTACACGAACCTCTGCATATCTGGTCTTGTCCTCCTTGGCAGCGTCAAGATTCAAGTAGGCATTCTCGTATGCAATGTTGGTCATTATACGATAGTAGAAGTAATTCAGGGTTTCGGTACCTGCATTGTACTTGTTGTAACTGATATCTGCAAGACCTCCGTCCGACCACCAGCAAATTGATTCGTCGGTAGGCAATTCGTTGAAGTAATACATGTTACGTATCAACGTAGACTTACCACCGTCGTTTATATTGAAATCGGCATTTCCGTCATTACCTTCCATGATAAGACCCGCATAGCACTTGCTGTACAATCCGGTAAGGTCGGCTTCATGGGCTACATTAGGGTCAATGTTTCCCTTGTCCAAATCTGCCATACAAGAGCTCAAGCTTGCTGAAAGCAGAAGAGCTGCAGCCGGGGCAATTGTTTTGAATTTATTGAGTTTCATATTGAAATCTGTTTTTAGTTGTTAGAAGTTGAGGTTGAGACCGAGCAGGAATGTGCGGCAACGTGGATAGATATTGTTGTCCATACCTGATGTCTGTTCCGGTTCAAGACCTTTGTACTTTGTGATAGTAAACACGTTAGAGCAAGAGGCGTAGATACGACCTGAGATGCCCTTGTAATTACCCATATGCAACAAGTTGTTGAAGTTGTAGCCCAATGTGATATTGTCGCACTTCAAGAAGCTGGCATTTTGTACAAAGTAATCTGAAAGAGGATAGTTGTATGAAGTCCATCCTAAGGTTGTAAGTTCCTTAGTACAGTTCTCATAGTATCCGCTCGGATTGCAAAGTACCTTAGTGTTAGCCTTGCTTTGTGCGTATCCATTGTAGATATAGTTGCCGAAACTTGCACGGAAGTTGCTTCCCAAATCCCAGTTCTTGTATGAAACCTTAAAGCTGAAACCGCCAGTCCAAGGAGCTACGATATTCTTATAGAAGTATCTGTCATTCTCGTCAATCTCACCATTGCCATCGCGATCTACGTAGCATCCCATGATAGGACGTCCGTTCTCGTCATATACCTGCTGGAATACCCAGAATGAATTGGCAGGCTTTCCTACCTTATGATAGGTTACATAGCTGTCTTTACCAACTTTCATTCCTGCCTCAATCATATCACGACCGCCTGCAAGTTCGGTAATCTCGTTCTTGTTGTAGGCTGCATTGACGCTCAGTTCTACAAACCAGTCCTTTGTCTGGATAGGACGACCGGTTACAGCTACTTCAATACCCTTGTTTTCCAATGTACCTGCATTCTTCCAAAGTCTTCTGTCGAAGTTCTGTCCAGCTGGGATAGTGGTTTCGCTCAGAAGGTCAGTTGTCTTGCGAAGATAAGCATCAAGGTTGACGGTAAGTCTCTGATCGAACATACCATAGTCGAGACCTATGTTCCATGTTGTAGTGGTCTCCCATGTCAGGTCGTCATTGAATGCCAATGGACGATAGAGTATACCCTTATTATTGGCGCTACCACCGATAGGATAGAGGTGGTGCATACTTGTACTCTTTGCAAAGACTGGGGTGTAGTATTCTTTACCGGTATCTTGCTGACCTGTCTTACCCCAACCAAGACGAAGCTTCAAGTCACTGATAGCATCGACATTCTTCAAGAAACTCTCGTCTTTAACACGCCATGCAAAGGCTGCTGACGGGAAGAAACCCCAACGGTGTCCGTCAGAAAAACGGCTTGAACCGTCATAACGAGCTGTGAATGTAAGGAGATAACGATTCAACAAAGAATAGTTGGCACGACCATACCAGCTTACGAGATAAATCTGGCCCTTATATCTGCTTGTGTCGTAAGACTTAACTGTTCCTGCAAGAGCTTCACCCTTGTCATTCTTACCTTCGTTGGTAGAAGGATACATTGATCTGCTCCATTTGTTTCCCCAAAATTTCATGTGGCTATACTCGTAACCAGCCATGATGTCGAAGTGGTTCGCCTTGTTGAAGTCTTTGGTGTACTGAGCATAGGCTGTTGCCAAGACGTTATACTTTTTTTGTTTTTCTTCGCTGTCACCACCATAGTAGAATCCGTAGGTAGATTGCGGGTTCTTGTGGTCGTACTCGCCACCATCAGTGTATTCACCGGCTAAGTTGACGTGCAGATGAAGGTCTTCAAAACCATGAATCTTATAGTCAGCCTCTACGTTACCCAAAAGAATGTTGGCACTCTTGTAGAAATTGTAGTGGTCAACCAATTCAACTGGGTTAGAAGGAGCTTCTGAACTGCGGTCGTATGGGAAGGTCGGGTCATATTCTGTTACAGCCTTTGTCCACTGCCAATAGCCGCCCCAGTTCTTGAATCTGTCGTCACTGCTCTTAACCGGACGAGTAGGATCCATAGTGATAGCTGCACCAACAGCGCTTTGTCCACCAGGATTTGTCTTTGAGTAAGAGTACTTACCGTTGATGTTCAGGTTGAGGTGCTTGTTAAATAATGAAGGATTGAGGTTGAAGCCTGCTGTAATTCGCTCGTATTCTGAACCCTTCAAGATACCGTCCTGACCTGTGTAGCCTACGCTTATGCGATAAGGCATTGACCAAGACTGCTTGCTAATGCCGCCTGAGAGGCTTACATTATGCTCATGACTGACACCTGCACGGTATATTTCGTCCTGCCAGTCGGTGTCGTATGTGCCGGCTGCATAGTTAGGTGTGCCGTCTGCGTTGTATTCCTTCCAGCCCAATCCTTTGTAAGCAGAAGAATCTTCGCCGTAATAGCTCTTGATGAAGTCAACATATTCTTTTGCGTTCATCACATCCAACTCCTTGGCGATGGTGCTTACTGAGAGTGTACCATTGTAAGAAACCTGTGGCTTCTGACCGCTGCGACCCTTCTTTGTTGTAATGATGATAACACCATTCGAACCACGCGAACCGTAGATAGCGGTTGCCGAGGCATCCTTCAATACAGTGAAGCTCTCGATATCATTAGGATTAACAAGAGACAGAGGGTTGTTAACACCCAATGTGCCTTTGTTATCCATCGGCATACCGTCGATAACAATCAACGGGTCGTTGCTTGCGGCAAGAGACGCACCACCACGAATACGAATCTGTGCACCTTCGCCAGGAGCGCCAGTTGAAGCGTTTACATTTACACCGGCAATCTTACCCTGGATCATGTCCTGTGCAGAAGTGATGATACCATGGTTCTTTTCATCTGGCTTGAGGGCAGTAACCGAACCAGTAAGGTCGTTCTTCTTTGCAACACCATAACCGATGACGACTACCTCGTTAAGTTGTTTGTCATCGCTTGCGAGTGTTACTGTCATGTTGCCCGAAGCCTTTACGGTCTGTGGCGACATACCCAAGAAGGTGAATGTAAGTTCAGTACCGGGAGCAGCATCGATAGAGAAGTTACCATCAATGTCGGTAATTCCAACTGCTTTACCCTTAACGGTAATGGTAGCGCCCATGACCGGTTCGCCCGAAGCGTCTTTAACATGTCCCTTGATGGCATTGTTCTGCGCAAAGGAACTTGTTGCAAGGAGAAGACCACCAGCCAATGCCAGCGTCCTCAGAGGCAATTTGATTTTCAACTGCTTCATTGTTTGCATGTTTTTAGTTATTACTACATTATGTTGTTTTAATCAATTCTATCTCATCATAAACATTTTGCCTTAATAGTGAAGTGTAATTGAACTTTCGCTAAGGGTAGAATGATTTGTAATCGTATGAGGTTTAAGATGTATTTTTTTTACATTTGTTTGTATTTCTGAGTGCAAATTTATTGTCTTTATGTTTTGGTTGTATCCCTTTTGTCTGGAAAACAATCCTTTTTTCAGTGCAAACGTTTGCATTTCGTTTTTATATTATTGTGCAAAATAGCACTTCTGCATTCGAAAATTATGGTTAATTTTGCAGCGTAACATAAATCTATGGCAGAAAATTTACCTATAACAATGAAGGATATTGCCCGTGCATTGGGCATTTCCGTAGCTACAGTGAGCCGTGCACTCAATGACAGTCCGCGCATCAGTTCAGTGCAACGCAAACGCATCCAGGATTATGCTAAAGAGCACAACTTCTATCCAAACGTAATTGGCGAGGCTTTGCGCCATAACCGCATCCAACCTCTTAAAGTGATAGGAGTCATCGTTCCTGAGTTTGTGCATTATTATTTCGCTTCGGTGCTGTCTGGCATTGAGGAGAAAGCCCGTGCCTGTGGCTATCGTGTTATGGTGGCGCAGAGCAACGAGCGATATGACAAGGAGGTCGCTATCTGCGACGACTTCTATAAAAACAAGGTGTGCGGCATCATTGTGTCGCAAGCCAAGAATACCAAACAATACGATCATTTCCGCCGTCTTATGGACAATGGAGTTCCTCTCGTGTTTTACGACCGTATATGTACGGGCGTAAATGGGTCGCGAGTGGTGGTGGACGATTATAATGGAGCTTATGCAGCCGTATCACATTTGATAGAAACCGGGTGTAAGCGCATAGCCTTTTATGGCTCGCCCATGAATCTGGAGTTGTCGAAGAACCGATACAACGGCTATCATGACGCACTTGTAAAGAATGGACTGAAGGTGGATAAATCTCTTGTCAGATTATGCGACAATCGTATGCAGGCTGAGGCTATCACTCCCGAGATTCTTTCATTGCCAGCCCATGAGCGTCCCGATGCATTCTTTGCCATCAACGACGATACAGCCATAGGCATACTGTATACAGCCAAGCGCATGGGATTTCGTGTTCCCTTGGATATCAGTGTGTGTGGATTTACCAATGGCAACCGTGCTATAGCTTGCGACCCTATGCTCACCACAGTGGAACAACGTGGTGTGACGGTAGGCGAGGAGGCTGCCAAAATACTTATAGGTCAGGTTGAAGGTACGCTGCCACGTAATGAGGTGGTGATGCGAGTGGTGCGCACGTCTGGTGGTGAGAGACACGACACGTTGAACTTAGGAGCTTGCTCCTGTCGATAGCAGAACTTAAATATAAATTAAAACCAAATAACAATGATTCAAAAACCTAATCTTTCGTTCTGGAAACTCTGGAATTTGAGTTTCGGATTCTTCGGCGTACAGATAGCTTACGCTCTGCAAAGCGCCAACATATCACGTATTTTTGCCACATTGGGAGCCGACCCCCACAATCTTAGCTATTTCTGGATATTGCCTCCGTTGATGGGCATACTGGTGCAACCGATAATTGGAACTTTGAGCGACAAGACATGGTGTCGTTTCGGTCGTCGCATCCCTTATCTTTTTGTAGGTGCCACTGTGGCGGTGCTTGTTATGTGCCTTTTGCCCAATGCGGGTTCGTTCGGTATGGCTGTTGGCACGGCTATGATATTCGGTCTTATCTCGCTTATGTTTCTCGACACAAGCATTAATATGGCAATGCAGCCGTTCAAGATGCTCGTTGGCGACATGGTCAACGAGAAGCAGAAGTCGCTCGCTTATTCAATACAGTCGTTCCTCTGCAATTCGGGTTCGCTTGTAGGCTATATGTTCCCATTCTTGTTCACAGCTCTTGGCATAGCCAACGAAGCTCCTAAGGGCGTTATCCCCGACTCGGTTATCTACTCGTTCTATGTAGGTGCTGCCATACTCATTCTTTGTGTCATCTACACCACATTGAAGGTGAAGGAGTGGAATCCTGAAGAATATGCTCAATATAACGAGGCTGATCCCGAGGCTAATGAGAAGAGTGCAGGCTGGATAACACTCTTGAAGAATGCACCGTCGATGTTCTGGAAGGTAGGACTCGTACAGTTCTTCTGTTGGGCAGCCTTCATGTATATGTGGACTTATACCAACGGCACCATTGCCGAAACCGTATGGCACACTACCGACGTAGCTTCCAGCGGCTATCAGGAGGCAGGCAACTGGGTTGGCGTGCTGTTCTTCTGGCAAGCTATCGGTTCAGTGTGTTGGGCTATGGCACTGCCTAAGTTCAAGAACGAGAAGCTGGCATACGCCTTGAGTCTTGTCATCGGCGGCATAGGTTTCGCTATGGTGCCATTCGTGGACGACAGAAATCTGCTCGTACTTCCATTCTGGCTCATAGGTTGCGCTTGGGCTGCAATGCTCGCCATGCCGTTTGCCTTCGTCACCAACGCCCTTGAGGGCTACAGCCATAAGGGAGCCTATCTTGGACTCTTCAACGGCACTATATGCGTACCGCAGATTGTGGCAGCCATGTGTGGTGGTCACTTACTGAATCTTGTAGGCTCTCATCAGAGCAATATGATGATTGTAGCAGGCGCATTGCTTGTATGTGGTGCAGTGGCTGTAACAGCTATCAGAAGCCCGAAACAGGCGTAGCAAAATGCAAACGTTTGCACGGTTTTATGTGAAGAATGTTCGGTTTTTGCGTTATAGTGTACCATAATTTTTCATAATTTCGCATTATGAAAATCAAGGATAAAATTATCGTACCAACAAACCAATAACCAAAATACACAATGACAATACATTTTCATATAGAATACCGTACAGCATTCGGTGAAGAGTTGTCACTCAACATTATCAAGAATAATGAAGTGAAGGCTTATCGCATGACCACCATTGACGGAGTGCAATGGTGGTGCGACTTTAATTATAGTAAAGCAGACCGTGTACTTGCGTATTATTATAAGGTTCAGGTGGGCGATTCAGTTGAGCGTAGCGAATGGCAGACGGTGAAGCATGTGCTCGACCTTACGTGCGATGCAGCTACCGACTACACCGTCTACGACCGTTGGAATGCAATGCCCGAGGATTCCTACCTCTACAGCAGTGCCTTCACCGATTGTATCAACCATCTGGAGCCGCAGTCCATGCAGCCCACTGCCTATGCCAAGACTCTGCGTCTTACGGTGCGAGCACCGCAGTTGCGTGAGGGTCAACGTCTGGCTGTTGTAGGCACTCAGAAAGCGCTGGGCGAGTGGAATCTTGACAAAGCGCTGCCCATGACGCTTCACAACTATTGTGAGTGGGCGGTCGATATAGATGCATCGTTATTGCATGATGATAGTATAGAGTTTAAATTAGTTGTAGAGAATGGTTCGGGACTGGTGATGATGTGGGAGTGCGGATGCAACCGCATCATCACCATGCCCCAAATCGAGAACGGTCAGACAGTGGTGTACAGTCTTGATCAGGCGTTCTTTGAGATGTGGGATCGAAGATTTGCTGGTACACTTGTACCGGTTTTCTCGCTCCGTAGCATGACAAGTGCAGGCATAGGCGACTTCGGCGACCTTAAGATGATGATCGACCTTATGGCAAAGACCGGACAGCGTGTGCTGCAACTCCTGCCTATCAACGACACCACCATCACCCACACATGGACCGACTCTTATCCCTACAGCTGTATCAGCGTCTTCGCCATACATCCGCAGTATGCCGACTTGCGTACGTTGCCGCAGCTGGAAGACGAAGAAGCACGCACAGAGATGGAAGCAGAGCGCCAACGACTCAACGCCCTGCCACAGATAGATTATGAGAAAGCGAACGCATTCAAATCAGAATATTTACAGCGAGTCTTTGCTCAAGAAGGTAAAAGGATTATGAAGAGCGCAGAGTATAAGGCGTTCTTTCAGGAAACACAAAATTGGCTCGTACCATACGCTCAGTATTCATGGCTGAGAGACAAGTATGGTACTGCCGATTTCACACAATGGCAAGACCATAACACATGGAATGAGGACGACCGCGCGATGCTGTCCGATTCTCGTACAAAGGCATATCATGAGGTGGCTTTCTACTATTTCGTACAGTACATACTGTCGTCGCAGATGAAGGAAGCACACGAGTATGCCAAGCAGAAGGGCGTAATACTGAAGGGCGACATCCCTATCGGAGTGAACAGACACAGTTGCGACGTGTGGATGGAACCCAAATACTTCAACCTCAACGGACAGGCTGGAGCACCGCCCGACGATTTCTCCGTGAACGGACAGAACTGGGGATTCCCTACATACAATTGGGACGAGATGCTGAAGGACGGCTGCCAGTGGTGGGCACGTCGCTTCCAGAATATGTCGCATTTCTTCGATGCCTATCGCATCGACCACGTACTCGGATTCTTCCGCATCTGGGAGATACCTATCGACTGCGTTCACGGTCTGACCGGACAGTTCGCTCCGTCGCAGGCAATGAGCCGTGAGGAGATAATGCAGTATGGACTGAACTTCCAGGAGGAGCGATTCACCGAGCCGTTTATTACCGATTGGGTGCTCGACCGCGTGTTCCATGAGCGTGCCGACGAGGTGCGTCGCAACTATCTCGAACGCATCGACGACGAGCGCTACCGCATGAAACCCGAAGTAGACACACAACGCAAGATAGAGGCACGTTTCGCAAGCGTAACCCGTCAGGAAGACCTTTGGCTTCGCGACGGATTGTATTCGCTTGTTAGCGATGTGCTCTTCGTGCGCGACCGCAACCGTGCCGACATGTTCCATCCGCGCATTTCAGCCCAGCTCGACTTCATTTACGAGTCGCTCTACGACAACGACAAGCAAGCCTTCAACCGCCTTTACAACGATTATTACTATCGTCGCAACAACCAGTTCTGGTATCGTGAGGCAATGAAGAAGCTGCCCAAGCTCGTGCAGGCAACCCGTATGCTCGTGTGTGCCGAAGACCTTGGCATGGTGCCCGATTGCGTGCCATGGGTGATGAACGAACTGAAAATATTCAGCCTTGAGCTGCAGAGCATGCCCAAGACAACAACAACACGTTTCGGACACCTCAGCCAGAACCCTTACCGTTCGGTATGTACCATATCCAGCCACGACATGCCTACGCTGCGACAGTGGTGGGACGAGAACTACGAACGCACGCAAGACTATTACAACTCGATGCTCCATCGTCAGGGACTGGCACCTCATCCGCTGCCAGGATGGCTTGCCAAGGACATCATTGCACGTCATCTCGACTCGCCGTCGATGCTCTGCGTATTGAGCGTTCAGGACTGGCTCGCCATGTACGACCGTCTTCGTCTGCCCGATGCCGATGCCGAGCGCATCAACATACCTGCCAATCCCAAGCACTACTGGCGCTATCGCATGCACCTGAACATTGAGGATCTTATGGCAAACGGTGAGTTTATCGACGACATTAGTACGCTCATCGGTCAGGCTGGCAGGAACTTCGGTTATTCAAGTAGATGAAAATGATGTCTGAAAGCACAGACAAGATTAACCTAAAAACAAATATATAAATGCTGAAGAAATATATGATGCTGGCTGCGCTGTTGCCTATGATGGCAGCAGCCCAGACCGTAAAGTCGCCCAACGGCAATGTGGCGCTTACCTTCTCGCTCTCAGACAAGGGACAGCCTACATACGAGATGTCGTACAAGGGTAAGGCTGTGTGTAAGCCTTCTCATCTCGGATTGGAGCTGGCTAAGGACAAGCACGCATCAAAGGGAATGGACGAGACCGACCTTATGGACGGTTTCACAGAGACAGGCAGCAAGACATCGACCTTCGATGAAACCTGGAAGCCTGTATGGGGCGAGACTTCTACCATCCGCAACAACTACAACGAGATGGAGGTAAACCTTACTCAGAAGTCTTCAAAGCGTAACATCACCATCCGTTTCCGTGTTTACGACTACGGTATGGGACTTCGCTATGAGTTCCCGCAGCAGCAGACGCTCAATTATTTTGTGATAAAGGAGGAGCACACACAGTTTGCCATGGCAGGCAATCATACTGCCTATTGGATTCCCGGCGACTACGACACGCAGGAGTATGAGTACAACATCACTCCGCTTACGGGCATACGTGAAGTGATAGCCAAGAACCGTGAGGCTTACAAGAGCAACTCGTCTACAACAGTATTCTCAGATACCGGTGTGCAGACTTCGCTGCAATTGAAGACCAACGACGGCCTGTACATCAACATACACGAAGCCGCTTGCTTGGATTATCCGACAATGCACCTCAACCTCGACGAAAAGACTTTGACCTTCGAGTCATGGCTTACGCCCGATGCCGTGGGTCGTAAGGGATTCATACAGACACCGTTCAACACGCCTTGGCGAACAGTAATGGTGAGCGATGATGCCCGCGACATGCTCTCGTGCAAGCTTACGCTCAATCTTAACGAGCCTTGCAAGATAGAGGATACTTCGTGGATTCATCCTACAAAGTATTGCGGTGTGTGGTGGAACATGATTGTCGGCACCAAGACATGGAGCTATACCAACGACCTTCCGTCGGTTCGTCTCGGTGTGACCGACTACAGCAAGTGCAAGCCCAACGGCACACATGGTGCAACAAACGATGAGGTGAAGCGCTATATCGACTTCGCTGCAAAGAACGGTTTGCAGCAAGTTCTGGTAGAAGGATGGAACGAAGGATGGGAAGACTGGTTCGGACACCAGAAGCTCGATGTCTTCGACTTCGTGTCGCCTTATCCCGACTTCGACATAAAGATGCTCAACGACTATGCCCATTCTAAGGGCGTTAAGCTGATGATGCACCACGAGACATCTTCTGCAGCACTCAATTACGAGCGCCACTTGGAGGATGCTTTCCGCTTGATGAACAAGTATGGTTATGATGCCGTTAAGACCGGATACGTCGGCGACATCATTCCGCGAGGCGAATATCACTACAGCCAGCTGATGAACAATCACTATCAGCGTGTCATTGAGGCTGCCGCCAAGCACCACATCATGGTAAATGCTCACGAGGCAACACGTCCTACGGGCATCTGCCGCACATGGCCTAACCTCGTAGGCAACGAGAGTGCACGCGGTACGGAGTATGAGGCATTCGGCGGAAACGTAGCTTACCATACCGTAATGCTGCCGTTCACCCGTCTGCAGGGTGGTCCGATGGACTACACACCGGGCATCTTCGAGACACGTCTCTCCGAGTGGAGCCAGAACAAGAGCTTCGTTCACACCACACTCTGCGGTCAGCTCTCGCTCTATCTCGTCATGTACAGTCCGCTGCAGATGGCTGCCGACCTGCCCGAACACTACGAGAAGTATGACGACGCATTCCAGTTCATTCGCGACGTGGCTTGCGATTGGGACGACTCGAAGTACTTGGAGGCAGAGCCTGCCAAATACATCACCGTAGCACGCAAGGCAAAGGGAACAGACAACTGGTTTGTAGGAGGCAAGACAGGCGAAGAGGCTCGCACCGCTACAGTGCGTCTCGACTTCCTCGACAAGGGTCGCAAGTACGACTGCGCTATCTACCAGGACGCCAAGGATGCCGACTATGAGCATAATCCCAAGGCTTATCAGATTCTGCACAAGACCGTCAAGAAGGGCGATGTGCTGAAGATTAAGGAGGCACGCGGCGGCGGTTTCGCTGTTTCGCTTATTGCTAAATAATAACAATACACTACGCTACTGACATGAACAGAAATTATTTGTTTACGGCATTTTTTGCCGCAATGCTTACATTGAATGCCAATGCTCAGGGGCGCTTTAATGAGATGGAATACGGCAAGACACAAACCGTATTCCATCTCAACGCGTCTTCTACCCCCAAGCTCCGCATATACAAAAACGGACAGGGAGGCAAACCCGTCAAGACCGTAAAGATGCGGGCTATAGGCAACGACCGTTGGGAAGCCACTGTCAAGGGCAACCTTGGTGGCATGTTCTACACCTTCGACATCGGCAAGGGCGAGTGTCCAGGCACGTTTGCCAAGGCTGTAGGCGTAAACGGCAATCGTGCAGCCATACTGAATATGGCTGACACCAATCCCGAAGGATGGGCTGACGACCGTCGTCCAGCTCTTGCTTCGCCTGCCGACCAGGTTATCTACGAGCTTCACATGCGCGACTTCTCTATCAGTCCCACTTCAGGCATGCAGCACAAGGGCAAGTATCTGGCTCTTACAGAACCTCGCGCCATAGCCTATCTGAAGAGTCTCGGCATCAACGCCATCCATTTCCAGCCTCTATTCGACTATGCTTCTGTAGACGAGACGCAACTGCACCGCCCACAGTTCAACTGGGGCTACGACCCGAAAAACTATAATGTGCCCGAAGGAAGCTACTCGACTGACCCATACACACCGGCAGTGCGCATACGTGAGTTCAAGACAATGGTGCAGGCATTGCACAAGGCTGGCATCCGCGTTATCTTCGACGCCGTTTATAATCATACGTTCGACATCGAAGGCAGCAACTTCCAGCGCACTTATCCCGACTATTACTATCGCAAGACAGCCGACGGACGTTATTCGGACGGTTCAGGTTGTGGCAACGAGACGGCATCGGAGCGTCCGCTGATGCGCGAGTTTATGATTGAGAGCGTGAAGTACTGGATCAACGAATTCCACATTGACGGATTCCGATTCGACCTTATGGGCGTTCATGACATCGAAACGATGAACCAGATACGTGCCGCTGTCGACGCAATAGACCCTTCTATTTATATATATGGTGAGGGATGGAGTGCCGGAACGTGTGCCTATCCGCAGGACCAGCTTGCCATAAAAGCCAATACACCCCGTCTGAACGGCATCGGAGCCTTCAGCGATGACATGCGTGACGCGCTTCGCGGACCGTTCTCCGACGACACGAAGGGCGCTTTCCTTGCCGGAATAAAGGGTGAGGAGGAGAGCTTGAAGTTCGGCATCGTGGGTGGCATCGCCCACAATCAGGTGGATATGACACGCGTCAACTACGACCGTAAGCCGTGGACCAACAATCCTACACAGCAGATCAGCTACGTTAGCTGTCACGACGACATGTGCCTTGTGGACCGTCTCAAGGCGAGCATTCCCGGTCTGAAGGACGCGTCGAGGTCAGAAGCTGACCGTATGGCAGAGCTTATCCGCCTCGACCTGCTGGCTCAGACAGCCATCTTCACGTCGCAGGGAGTGCCATTTATGCTTGCTGGCGAGGAGATGCTCCGCGACAAGAACGTCTTTAT
>ENA-ORPK01001237-ORPK01001237.1-human-gut-metagenome-genome-assembly--contig:-NODE-1237-length-21105-cov-2.766698_pt1 | contig 21105 bp, 17 predicted proteins | sample MGYA00242139_ERZ509068 | MGnify/ENA primary metagenome ERZ509068 (study PRJEB26280, sample SAMEA2338687) | human gut metagenome | biome: human gut; feature: human-associated habitat; material: faeces... | reverse complement strand
GATCCTGAATACCCTTCTGTGTTCCGATCTCGGCAGCCATTGCAAACGGTATCTCTTCCTCAAACCATGGTGTGACCACCATTCTCGGAGCTTCATTTTCAATGTAACCTATCGCACTCGGAACTATATACCCAACGCAGTCTATCATTCTGACATTGAATTTTGTATTGTCGTTTATTTTGACCTCAACCGCTTCTTCAGGAATGAATTTAGGCTCAGTTGTCATAATAGTTTTTCCTGCTGCTGACTGCGGCAGCTCATCAACAGCACGTTCCCGCCTGAATTCACTTGTTATATTCGGTATAACAAGCTGTTCCATAAAGCGTTTTATGAATGTGGATTTACCTGTTCTTACAGGACCGACAATACCGATATAAATATCCCCGTCCGTTCTTTTGGCAATATCGCTGTAAATATCATTGTTTACCATTATATACACCTCTGTTTATTTTAAATGATCGGTATGATAAGCATACAATTGTCGCTTATGGTTTCGCTGTCAATATCATTTTCATCAATAATCGCATCAACCGATGAACGATACCTTTTTGCAATATCCCAGACTGTTTCTCCGCAGTCTGCAAAATAAAGCTTTACAGCACAATTATTATCATGCATTACAGATGAATTTTCATCAACAAAAATATCAGATAAACCATTGATATTAATAACACAGCATACTGTACCGCATACCTTTATGTCTGTTTTTATTTCAACTGTATTTTCTGAAACAAGATTATATGAGCATGAGATAGGTGCAGCTTTAAGTTTAATGATGCAATTTTCTGAAATTTCGGATATAGGAATGTTAAGTTCAAACGGCTCTTCTTTTTCGATTGCAGATGGCTTTTTTTCTCCGTCACAATAAATAACCGTATAGACAGCATTTCCGCTGATGATTACGCATTTATTTTCTGTATCGGCTGATGTCGTATAGTCTTTTATCTGGCATTTTACGCTGTAAATGCAGTTTATATCATCGCCGCCGTTATTTACAGATGCTTTGATGATCCCTGAATAATTGATATACTGCGGCATTGTTTCGATTTTGACGTCAGCTTTGGTGTCACTGCTTTCATATGAAGAAGAATACTCGTCGACAGCAAATTCTACGGTTGAGGTTCTGTATGCGGTACACTTTATCATAAGTGACAGGTCACATTCGGCAAGCTTGGAATTTCCCTCACCGTCAGCATGAGGCTGTATCTCGCAGGACATTACATCTGCATCAACAAAACATTCAAAGCGTTCATCGATACCTTCAAGTTCGATTATCTGCGAAAAAGGCATTGTGAACTGCATTGATTCCATACCGGTTTCTCCGCCGCTGCTGTATGTATATAGCATATTGATGTACAACTCACCTTTTGCGACCATTTTATTTGCGATAACCTTTTTATCAGTTGAGGCAACGACTGCATCATACCATACTATACTGTCAATTGCAGGTTTGGACATTCCAAGCTCAAATTCATCATTAAGAGATATGATTTTTGATGTATACAAACGGTTCACAGGATATGTAACAGGAAGCTTTTTAAGCTGTATATCCATTCCGAATGCATCGGAAATTATTTCGCTTTTAGCTGTATTGAACACGTTAATATCGGCTGAAACCGCTCCACGAATATCAATGCGACGCTGATTAACCGCACGGCAGTTAATATAATCTGTTCTGGGTACAATATTAATATCAGGATCGATACCTGTCCTGCTCATATCCGCAGTTTTGGAATACATCATTTTCTGCTCAATGACCTGTATTGCACCACTTTCTTCGGCACAGTACAAAACCCTTACAGAAACCGAAATATCATAGTTCAATTTGTCACTGTTCACGCTGCACGAAACAATCCTCGGGGTAGTAATACACTTGATTATCTTGAATATCTCAGGGTAATAGTCGGGCAGAACATAATCCAGCTCAACCGCCTGCTCCTGTTTTGTGCTGAGTATTGGCTCAGACATTAAAATTTCCTCTTTATTGAGTTTTAACTCCATAAAAATCCTCCTCATTTAGCTGATTTTGCTGTAAACCTGATTTTATCATTCAGGTTTCTGAACTGCCTTAAAGCTATGCAAAAAATATTACATACCTGTTTGCTGTCTGTATATCTATATTCACTAAATATAGCTTGTATGCAGACCGAAATGCTACAAAGTATGAATAAACTAAAAAATTTTGTAAAGCCCTTGCAATTTTTATGTATATGTTGTACAATGTAATCAATTACATAACAGGAGGTATTTGTGATGAAATTCGCAGACGGCTTTTGGCTCAATCAGAAAGGCTATGAAGTAAATTATGCTTCACAGGCTTATGAAATCAAAACAGGTAAAAATTATATTAACGTTCTCGCTACATCTACCTATATTCAGAACAGAGGTATGACTCTTGGCGGTCCTGTGCTCGATATTACATATTCCTGCACTCAGAAAGATGTAATCAAAGTAACTGTTGACCATTATAAGGGCACACTTGACAATATGCCTAAGTTTGAACTTAACGAGGATCAGGGTTTCGTTCCTGAGATAGTTGAGGGCGATGACTATTTTGAACTCATTGCAGGCGATACTAAGGTCCATATCAGCAAGTTCGCATGGAATGTTCAGTTCTATTATAAGGATAAGAAGCTTACAGGCGGTGCTTGGAGAGCTACAACTATAATCAATGAAAGCCAGTTTAAGGTATCAAGCAGACTTAATGCTACTCAGGACGATACATTCTGGTCATATCCACGTGACAGCCGCAGCACATATCTTCGTGAACAGCTTACTCTTTCCGTTGGCGAATGTATCTATGGCTTCGGTGAAAAATTCACAACATTTGTAAAGAACGGTCAGAATGTTGAAACATGGAACTCTGACGGCGGCACATGCTCCGATCAGTCATATAAGTGCATTCCTTTCTATGTTTCTTCAAGAGGCTATGGTATTTTGGTAAACTCCTCAGATAAGGTTTCATATGAAGTTGCTTCCGACACAGTTTCCAAGGTTTCTTTCACAGTTCCCGGTGAACACCTTGAATATTTCGTTATCGGCGGTGAAAACCTTACAGAAGTTCTCTCCAACTACACAACCCTTACAGGTAAGCCATCACTTCCTCCTGCATATACATTCGGACTTTGGCTCACAACATCATTTACAACAAAGTACGATGAAGAAACAGTTACTTCATTCATTGACGGTATGGCTGAAAGAGATATTCCTCTTCAGGTATTCCATTTTGACTGCTTCTGGATGAAGGAATTCCAGTGGTGCGACTTTGAATGGGACAAGCGTCAGTTCCCTGAGCCTGCAGAAATGCTCAAACGTCTTAAAGAACAGAAGGGTCTTGAGATCTGTGTATGGATCAACCCATATATCGCCCAGCGTTCAAAGCTTTTTGATGAAGGCGTTAAGAATGGCTATTTCATTAAGAACCCTGACGGAAGTGTTTTCCAGGCAGATATGTGGCAGCCTGGTATGGCTATCGTTGACTTCACAAATCCTGCTGCCTGCGAATGGTATGCATCAAAGCTCCGTGTTCTCTGTGAAATGGGCGTAAACGCATTCAAGACAGACTTTGGTGAAAGAATCCCTACAAATGTTAAGTATTATGACGGTTCTGATCCGATCGCAATGCATAACTATTATACATACCTTTACAACAAGACTGTATTCAATGTTCTTAAAGAATATTACGGCGAAAACAAGGCTTGCCTCTTCGCACGTTCAGCAACAGTAGGCGGTCAGAAGTTCCCTGTTCATTGGGGCGGTGACTGCTCTGCAGAATACACATCAATGGCTGAAACGATCCGTGGCGGACTTTCACTTTGTCTTTCAGGCTTTGGTTTCTTCAGCCACGATATGAGTGGCTTTGAAGCTACTGCTACTCCTGATATTTATAAGAGATGGGCTGCATTCGGCTTATTCTCAACACATTCAAGACTCCACGGCAATTCATCGTACCGTGTGCCATGGCTCTTTGATGAAGAATCCGTTGATGTTCTCCGTTTCTTCACAAAGCTCAAGGGTAAGCTTATGCCATACATCTGGTCACAGGCAATAAAGACTTCAACAGTCGGTGTTCCTATGATGAGAGCAATGGTTATCGACTATGCAGACGATCCTGTTTGCCTCTACCTTGACAAACAGTATATGTTCGGTGATAACATTCTTGTTGCTCCTATCATCAATGATGAAGGCACAGCTGAATTCTATGTACCGCAGGGCATCTGGACAGATATTATCTCAGGCAGGAAGTATGAAGGCGGCAAATATTACAACGAAAAATTTGACTACTTCTCTCTCCCATGCCTTGCTAAGCCAAACAGCATTATTACATATGGTGCATTTGTAAGAGATTTTGAATATGATTACCTCAACAATGCTGAAGTTGTTATTTATGAACTTGAAAACGGCAAATCCGCTTCATGCAGCATTTATAACACAGAAGCTGAAAAGGTTATCGACCTCACAGCAACAAACACAGGTAATGCTATCGAAGTCACATTCACAAAGACCCCTGCTCCATTCAAGATCACATTCGGTGATAAGACAGTAGAAGTTCCTGTTGGTGCTGAAAAAGCTACAATTGCTCTTTAATAGTTAATAAAAAACATATTCGGGCTGCTGCAGCATTTTGATTGCAGCAGCCTATTTATGTCTGTTTTGCTTTTGAACGAATTTATACTAAACACCATTTAAGATTTTTCCTGTATATTTGGTATTTAGTATTAATGCCCTTATGAACTGCTTGTGCAAATTAATATACAGCAAATTATTGCCTGCAAATTCAAGAAAAATGTGATTTCAAAAAAAAATCAAAATACAGCCATATTAAAATGTGTGTGCTGCTATATAAAATTATCATAGAGTTTTTTGCGCCTTGCTATTGAAAAATGCGATAAAAACTGATATACTGTATAAGGCTGAATAAAATCTGTTTCCGAAAGGACTTTTGATATGAAATCTAAATTTACAAACCTTATCGACCTTAATGATATGCCTGTTTCATGGTGGAATGAAGTTATTTCTCTCGGCTCTGAAATTGCTGACGCTCCTGAGAAATATTCTCATGCCTGCGACGGAAAAATTATGGCAACATTATTTTATGAGCCTTCAACAAGAACCCAGATGTCATTTCAGACTGCAATGCTTCGCCTCGGCGGAACAATTATCGGATTTGATAACCCTGCAACATCTTCTGTTGCCAAAGGCGAAAATCTCAAGGATACAACAAAAATCGTTTCGGGATATGCAGATATAATGGTAATGCGCCACCCGCTTGAAGGCTCTGCAAAGGCTGCTGCACTTACAGCCGATTGCCCTATCATTAATGCTGGCGACGGCGGACACCTTCACCCTACTCAGACTTTGACAGATATGCTTACTCTTTCTAAAGAAAAAGGACGCATTGAAAATCTTACAATAGGTCTTTGCGGCGATCTAAAAAACGGAAGAACTGTTCATTCGCTTTGCAAAGCACTTTCCTGCTACAAAGGAAACAAATTCGTACTTATCTCAACTCCTGAACTTTCACTTCCTTTTTATGTGAAGGATATACTTAATGCACATGGCTGTGAATTTACCGAGATAAATTCACTTGAAGAAGCTATACCACAGCTTGATGTTCTTTATATGACAAGAATACAGCGTGAACGCTTTTCATCTATAGAGGAATATGAAAAACAAAAAGATGTTTACCGCCTTGACCGAGCAAAAATGCTGAAAGCCAAGAGTGACCTTATCATTCTTCACCCGCTTCCGAGAGTTGATGAAATTGCGATCGAAGTTGATAACGATCCACGTGCAATGTACTTCAAACAGGCTAAGTATGGTATGTATGTAAGAATGGCTCTTATTCTCACCGTTATGAAAAATAAATACCCATCAGAGCTTCTGGTCGGTAATGTTCACAACGGTATAAAGTGTACAAATAAAAATTGCATTACCCACAAAGAAGAATACCTGCCAAAATCATTCAGAGGCAATGGTGACACTCTTGAATGTGAATATTGCGATGAACGCATTTTAAATCAGCACTAAAAATCAACACCTCCGCTCGATTGAACGGAGGTGTTTTGTTTTATATATTATCTTTTTCCCGAATTTCAACTCTTCTGATCTTACCGCTTATTGTTTTGGGAAGCTCATCGACAAATTCAATTATTCTCGGATATTTATATGGTGCCGTCTGATTTTTAACGTGATTTTGCAGTTCTTTGACCAGTGCTTCATCACCCTTGCCCTTATATTCCTTGGTAAGAACTATTGTAGCCTTGACAACCATACCTCTTACAGTATCTTTCACACCTGTAACAGCAACTTCAAGCACCGCAGGGTGTTCCATAAGAACGCTTTCTATTTCAAAAGGCCCGATTCGATAGCCTGAAGATTTAATAACATCATCTGTACGTCCGACATACCATAAATACCCGTCTTCATCACGCCAAGCAGTATCTCCCGTGTGGTAAATATCATCATGCCAAGCTTCATGTGTTGCCTCGGGATCTCTGTAATATTCTTTGAACATACCGATCTGCCTATTGTTTTTGGTACGTATAACTATCTCCCCTGTTTCGCCTGCAGGAAGAGTATTGCCATTTTCGTCAACTATATCAACATTAAATAATGGTGTAGGTTTTCCCATTGAACCGGCTTTCGGAGTCATACCGTAAAGATTTGCAACTGTAAGTACAGTTTCTGTCTGACCAAATCCCTCCATAAGCTTGATACCTGTATATTCAAGCCAGCGATTATAAACTTCGGGATTTAATGCCTCGCCTGCGATAGTTGTATATTCAAGATGCGAAAGGTCGTAATTTTCTATGCCCTCTTTGATAAACATTCTGAACATTGTCGGGGGAGCACAGAAAGATGTTACTTTGTAATCCTGTATCTTTTGAAGTATATCAGCAGAATGAAATCTGTCAAAGTCGTAGACAAATATAGCCGCCGCACAAAGGAACTGACCGTACATTTTACCCCACATACATTTGCCCCAGCCCGACTCGGAAATAGTTAGATGAAGGCTGTTTGCATTGATATGATGCCAATGCTTTGCAGTGAGAAGATGCGCTATGGCATAGTAATGGCTGTGCATAACCATTTTAGGATAGCCTGTTGTTCCGGATGTAAAATAAAGCAGCATATCATCATCTACACGGCTTTCTATTCTGTCAAAAGTATCAGGATATTTTGCCATCTCTTCATCAAAATCTATCCAACCGCTGCGTCTGTTTCCTCTAACAATAAACTTTTCTTTTATGCCGTCATATTCCTGCACAGACTGCTCAATATGCTCAGGTGTTTCACCGTCACCTGTCGCAATAACATATTTTACACTTGCAGCCTTAAAACGATAAACATAATCCTTTTTCATAAGCTGATTTGTTGCAGGAATAAGTATTGCACCTATTTTGCAGAGTGCTATTGTAAGGAACCAGAACTGATAATGCCTTTTAAGGATAGACATTACCATATCGCCCTTTCTTACACCGTGAGCAACAAGCATATTCGCAACCTGGTTTGACTTTTTCATAAGGTCTGAATAAGTAAAGATATGTTCTTCATTTTCTTCATTTACCCATACCATTGCACGTCTGTCAGGCTCATTCTTAGCTATTTCATCAATTACATCATAGCCAAAATTAAAATTATCGGGTACATTTATATCAAATTTTGTAAGAACGCCATCCTGATTATACTCTTCGCTGACAAATTTTTTATGAAGATCCTTCATTTCCATTTTTATAAACCTCCAATGCCGCTCACTTAATTAAGATAGCCAAAAAATCACACTTTTTACCATCAACTGCAATCATTCCATGAGGTGCTGACGAATCATATATGATAGAATCACCTGCACTGAGAACTTTGATTTTTCCGTCTATAACGATTTTAAGCTTGCCTGAAATTATGTAATCAAATTCCTGACCTTCATGAGATGAAAGTGTAATAGGCTTATCCTGCTCTTCGGCATTGAACGGAGCAATAACCATAAACGGTTCAATTCTTTTATCTTTGAAAAGGTATGCCAGATGCTGATACTCAAAGCCTTCACGTCGTTTAACGGGAAGTCCTGTACCTTTTCTGATGACGTTATAACGCTTCAGCTTTGGGTTTTCACCTGTAAGAAGTTCAATAATATCGACACCGAACACCTCTGCACACTTATATACAAATGTAACAGAAAAGTCCTTTTCACCGCTTTCAATCAAATCGTATTCTTCCATTGAAACACCGGTTTTTTCACACATTTCTTCTTTTGAGATATTAAGAATATCACGCATACCCTTTAAGCGTTCGGCAACTTCTTTAATATTGAAATTCATTACACACCTCTCCCTTTTAAATATGGTCTAATATATCTGAAGGTTTTTCAGCTATGTAATCAGCACCTGCTTCTTCAAGCTCTTGTCTTGTTCTGAATCCCCATAGGCAGCCAATTGATTTTATACCTGCATTTTTAGCAGTAAAAATATCTACATTGGAATCACCGACCATAACGGTATCTTCAGCAGATGCGTTAAGCTTTTTCATTATTTTAAGGACAATATCAGGTGCAGGCTTCTTTTCCGTATCGGGAGCTTTACCCTGAATTATATCAAAAATGCCTTCAAAAAAAGTATTGACTATTTCTTTTGTAAATTCATCAGGTTTATTTGACGCTACTGCCATTTTATATCCAAGCTTTTTTATTCCAGCAAGAAGCTGAGGTATACCGTCATACGGATTTGTGTTATCTGCAAAATGAGTATTATAATATGCATCGAAGCACTTTTTCATTTCAGCAAGCCTTTCAGCTGAGCGTTCACTCTCAGGAACAGCACGTTCCAACAGCTTCGGCACACCGTCACCGACAAAATATCTGAATTTTTCAAGCTCATGCTCAGGATACCCGAATTTTTTTAAAGATATATTTGTTGCAGCGGCAAGGTCTGCAAGTGAATTTACAAGTGTGCCGTCTAAATCAAAAACTATAAGTTTCATAACAAACCTCTGATATTATTTTATTTTAGCAGAAAGCTTTTCGGAATATTCTGCTCTGAACTGTTCAAAAGTACCATTATCAAGAGCATCTCTTATTCTTTCCATAAGTGTGTTGTAAAAATAAAGATTATGCATAACAGCAAGTCTTCCTGCAAGCTGTTCATTTGCTTTGAAGAGATGGCGTATATATGCCCTTGAAAAGTTTTTGCATGTCGGACAATCACATTCAGGGTCAAGCGGAAGCGGATCTGTTTCATAGCATTGATTTGTTGCGTGCATTATACCGTTCCATGTAAAAATTGTTGCATGACGTGCATTTCTGCTTGGCATTACGCAGTCAAAAAGGTCAACACCACGGGCAACGGCTTCAATAATATTGCTTGGAGTTCCGACCCCCATAAGGTAACGTATCTTATCTTTTGGCATAAATGGTTCAACTGCATCAATTATACGATACATTTCTTCTGTCGGTTCACCGACTGCAAGTCCGCCGATAGCATAACCGTCAAGATCAAGCTTTGCAATATCCTCCATATGCTTCTGACGAAGGTCTGCAAATGTGCAGCCCTGATTAATTCCAAAAAGAAGCTGATGTTTATTTATAGTATCATGTAAAGCATTAAGCCTTTCCATCTCTTCCTTACATCTGTAAAGCCATCTTGTTGTACGCTCACACGATCTTTTTGAATATTCGTACGGAGCAGGGTTTTCTACACATTCATCAAACGCCATAGCAATTGTTGAAGCAAGGTTTGACTGTATGCGCATACTTTCTTCAGGTCCCATAAAAATTCTCCTGCCGTCAACGTGCGAATTGAAATAAACACCTTCTTCTTTGATTTTTCTGAGTTTGGCAAGGGAAAAGACCTGAAATCCGCCGCTGTCAGTAAGTATAGGCTTGTCCCAGTTCATAAACTTATGAAGTCCGCCCATTTCTTTTATGACCTTATCAGAAGGACGAACATGAAGATGATAAGTATTGCAAAGCTCTACCTGACACTTTAGATCTTTAAGATCAAGTGAAGAAACACCGCCCTTGATCGCTGCCGCAGTACCTACGTTCATAAAGCACGGAGTCTGAAATGTACCGTGTACAGTTTCAAACTTGCCTCGTCTTGCTTTTCCCTCTTGTTTTAATAATGTATACATATCAATAGCTATATTCCCGTCGGAACATATCCTCCTTGTTTTATTTTTACAATGTAAAGCTATACGCTTTTACACGAATATCATCATATTATCAGCATCGCATCACCAAAGCTGAAAAATCTGTATTTTTCTTCAACTGCTTTTTTGTATGCATTCATAGTATTATCATATCCCATAAATGCTGAAACAAGCATTATCAATGTGCTTTCAGGCAAATGAAAATTAGTGATAAGTCCGTCAAGCACCTTAAATTTATATCCGGGATAAATAAAAATATCTGTATATCCCTCACACTCATTAAGTTCACCGTTATTGAATGTTGCAACGCTTTCAAGCGTTCTGCACGATGTTGTTCCAACTGCAATAACACGACCGCCGTTAGCTTTTGTCTGCTTGATAAGGTCAGCTGTTTCCTGCGGAAGATGATAATGTTCGCTGTGCATTTTATGATCAAGTATATTATCTTCCTTTACAGGGCGAAATGTTCCAAGTCCAACGTGCAATGTTACATAGGCAAGGTTTATACCTTTACACTGTAGATCAGCAAGCATTTCTTCTGTAAAATGAAGACCTGCTGTCGGAGCAGCCGAAGAGCCTAATTCCTTAGAATATACAGTCTGATAACGTTCTTTATCTTCAAGCTTTTCTGTAATATACGGCGGCAGCGGCATCTGACCAACTTCTTCAAGTGCTGTAAAGAAGTTGCCTTCACACTCAAATTTTGCAATTCTGTTACCGTCATTTACGGTTTCGATTATCTCTGCTTTAAGTCTGCCATTTCCGAATGAAAAACGTGCACCGGGTTTAGCCTTTTTTCCGGGACGAACAAGTATTTCCCAAAGCTTGTCACCCTTTTGTTCAAGAAGCAGAAACTCCATAAATGCACCCGTTCCCTCTTTCTCGCCGTAAAGACGTGCAGGCAGAACACGGGAATCGTTCATTACCAGCAAATCACCTTTTTTCAGGAAATCGCATAAATTATAAAAATGAGAATTAACGATCTCACCTGTTTGTCTGTCGACCTTCATAAGTCTTGAAGCATTTCTCGGTTCAACCGGTGTCTGAGCGATAAGCTCTTCAGGCAAATCGTAATAAAAATCAGATTTGAGCATAAAATATATTATCCTTTCAGATTTTGATAAACATTAATAAAAGTGTACCACATTATATCTCAATAGTCAAACTATTTTACACAGTTTACTTAAAATCGAACGCTTTTTCAGAAAATTTCATAATATCTATTGACAAATGCTTTTAAGCGTGATATGATGAACACAAACCCGTATAGAGGCGCGGAAAAGATGAGTATTTACTGACAGACAGCCAAGTTATTACGCAGTATTGAAAGGCAATTCCGCCGAAGGATTTTATGTGGCATATAAAATTCTGATTGTATATTTAAGAGGTATACAATTGTCATCATACATTATTTATGGTGGAGTGCTATCGGCATATATTTATGTCAGTATTTCTATTATTATATTGTTTGGTGAATCGGTTTTAAACCGATTTTTTTATTTTATGTGTTAATTTTTATTTAAAGGAGCTTTTTGAAATGAAGAAGTATAATGTTGGTATCATCGGTGCAACCGGTATGGTTGGTCAGAGATTTGCTACTCTGCTTGAAAATCATCCTTGGTTTAACGTTGTGGCTCTTGCCGCATCACCAAGAAGCGCAGGCAAAAGATATGAGGATGCAGTTGGAGCAAAATGGGCAATGACTTCTCCAATTCCTGAAAAAATGAAGGATATTATCGTTATGGACGCAACTGCTGATGTTGAAAAGATCGCCGCTATGGTCGATTTCGTATTCTGCGCAGTTGATATGAAGAAGGACGAAATAAAGGCTCTTGAAGAACGTTATGCAAAGGCAGAATGCCCTGTTGTATCCAACAATTCCGCTCACAGACATACAGATGATGTTCCTATGGTCGTTCCTGAGATCAACCCTGAACACATTGAGATCATCAAGGCTCAGAGAGAACGTCTTGGAACAAAGCGTGGATTTGTTGCTGTTAAGTCCAACTGCTCACTCCAGAGCTATGTTCCTGCATTCCACCCGCTTATGAAAGACTTTGGCGTAACAAAGGCTCTCGTTTGCACATATCAGGCTATCAGCGGTGCAGGCAAGACTTTTGAAACAATGCCTGAGATCATTGATAACGTGATCCCATTCATAGGCGGCGAAGAAGAAAAGTCCGAACAGGAACCGCTCAAGATCTGGGGTCACATTGAAGGAAACAAGATCGTTGATGCAACATCTCCTTCAATTACAGCTCAGTGCCTCCGTGTACCTGTTTCAGACGGTCATACAGCTGCAGTATTTGTTTCCTTTGCAAAGAAGCCAACTAAAGAAGAAATGATAAAGGCTTGGACAGAATACAAGGGTGTTCCTCAGGAACTTGAACTTCCATCTGCTCCAAAGCAGTTCCTCCACTATTTCACAGAAGATAATCGTCCTCAGGCTAAGCTTGACAGAAATATTGAAAATGGTATGGCTGTTTCAATCGGTCGTCTTCGTGAAGATACACAATATGACTATAAGTTTGTATGCCTTTCACATAATACACTCAGAGGTGCAGCAGGCGGCGCAGTTCTTCTCGCTGAACTTCTTGCAGCAAAGGGTTATTTTGACTGATGAACATTATTCTTCGAAAAGCGACGGATAATGATTCTGAAACAATAATTGATTTTATAAAAAAATTATCCGAATTTGAAAAAATGACTGATAGCTGCAATATTAAGACCGAAGATCTTATTCAGCTTATGAATGAGCCAAACGGAGTTAATGCAGTTATTGCAGAGTGCAACGGAAAAGCTGTCGGAATGATGCTTTATTATTTCTTCAGAATTGCCACTTTTTCCGGTAAGCGCGTACTTTATATTGAAGATATATTTATTGATGAAAATATGCGGCGCAATGGAATAGGCAATATGTTTTTTGATAAAGCAAAAGAAATAGCCGCCAAAGAAAATTGTTCCAGACTTGAATGGAAATGCCTTGAATGGAATAAAAACGCTATTGCATTTTATGAAAAAATCGGTGGAAAGATTTCAGACGGCTGGCTCACATATACAATAGAAAGAGAAAATTTTTAAACATATACCCTTACTAAGGAGCTGTTATATGAAAAATACAATTTTTACAGGCGCAGGTGTTGCAATTGTAACCCCAATGAACGCTGATGGCTCAATTAACTTTAATGCCCTCGGTGAAAACATTGAATATCAGATAGCAAACGGTACAGACGCAATTATTATCTGCGGCACAACAGGCGAATCATCCACAATGACAGATGAAGAACACGTTGAATGTATCCGCTACTGCATTGAAAAAGTAAACAAGAGAGTTCCCGTAATCGCAGGAACAGGAAGCAATGATACAAAGTATGCTATTGATCTTTCAAAGCAGGCTGAAGCCCTTGGTGCTGATGCACTTCTCGTCGTTACACCATATTACAACAAAACTTCACAGCGTGGCTTGATTGCTCACTTTACAGCAATTGCAGACAGTGTGAATATTCCTATTATCCTTTACAACGTACCGTCAAGAACCGGTGTTAATATCGCTCTCGATACTTACGTTACCCTTTCAAAGCACAAAAATATTGTTGCTGTAAAGGAAGCGAGCGGCAATATTTCAGCTATTGCCAAAATCATTGAAAAGTGTGGCAATGACCTTGATGTATACAGCGGCAATGATGACCAGATAGTTCCTATTATGGCTCTCGGCGGCAAAGGCGTTATCAGCGTTCTTTCCAACGTTGCACCTAAGGAAACTCACGAAATCGCACAGTATTGTCTTGATAACAATATTGCAAAGGCTGCCGAAATGCAGATCAAATATCTTGACCTTGCAAATAATCTCTTTATTGATGTAAACCCAATTCCTGTAAAGGAAGCTATGAATCTTATGGGAATGAATGCCGGTGAATGCAGACTTCCGCTTGTTAAGATGGAACAGTCTAAAATTGATACTCTTAAAACATCTCTTAAAAATGCCGGTTTTATAGAATAAACAAGTTTGGATGTGAAATAATGGTTTCAGTAGTTATCAGCGGTGCAAACGGACATATGGGAAAAGTTATAAAATCAGTTATTTCCGAACGTACTGACTGCAAAGTAATTGCAGGAATTGATGTTAATACAGCTGAATACTCAGACTTTAAAATTTATTCATCACCTGCACAGCTTCCCGAAAAGCCTGATGTTATAATTGACTTTTCTCACCCTTCCGCATTAAACGGACTTCTTGAATACTGCCTTTCAACAGGCACAGCTATCGTAATCGCTACAACCGGTTATAATGACGATCAGATTGCTCAGATAAAAAAAGCATCTGAACAGATTCCTGTCTTCTTTACATTTAATATGTCATTGGGAATAAATCTCCTTATCAAACTTGCAAAATCCGCAGCAGAGGTGCTCGGAGATCAGTTTGATATTGAGATACTTGAAAAACATCATAATCAGAAAATTGATGCACCGAGCGGAACTGCTATTATGATTGCCAACTCGATAAACGAAACTCTTGATAACCGCTATCAGTATGTTTATGACAGACATTCTCAGCGCAAAAAGAGAGATAAAAATGAAATCGGGATCCATTCTGTTCGCGGCGGAACAATTGTCGGTGAACACGATGTGATCTTTGCAGGTCGTGACGAAGTAATTACTTTATCACACTCAGCTGCTTCAAAAGAAGTTTTTGCAGTTGGTTCAGTGAATGCCGCAGTATTCCTTGCAGGCAAGGAACCGGGAATGTATGATATGGCTGCTCTTCTTGACAGCAAAGCATAATAATTTCTGCCACAGCCTTAAGTTGTGGCAGTTTTTTATTACCATAAGCTTGCATAAGTAAAATGCTCTAAGCCTGTTTTAGACAAATGCAGCACTTAGAGCGTTTTGTTTTTTATACTCTTATGAACAGTAACAATTATTTAATGAAATCACTTATTGTCAATCATATGAACATCAAGCTGGTTATACGGAATAACAATATCATTTTTGTCAAATGCATCCTTAACATCTTCAAACATTGCATAATATACATCCCAATAATCCTCTGATTTTACCCAGACTTTTGTTGTTATATCAATAGAGCTTGCACCGAATGCACCGATTTTTACAAAAGGAGCAGGGTCACAGAGGATTTTCTCATTTCCAGCAATAACATTATTAATAGCGGAAATAGCTTTTTTCACATCATTATCGTAGGAAATTCCGAATACCCAATCAACACGTCTTATTTTTTCCTGTGTATAATTTATTATAACTGCATTTGAAACAGTACCGTTCGGAATAAAAATATCCTTGTTGTCAAATGTGACGATCTTGGTGCATATAATGCTTATTTCCTTAACGATACCTTCTGTACCGTTTATAGAAACATAGTCCCCTACTTTAAACTGCTTTCCCATGAGTACAATTACTCCGCCGGCAACATTTGAAAGGCTGTTCTGCATTGCAAGACCAATAGCAAGACCTGCTGAACCTATAACCGCAATAAGCGAAGTCATCGGAATACCAAGAACTGTAAGGACGATTATTATTATAATTGAAAACAGCAATATCTTTACAAATGACTTTAAAAATCCATGTACAGTTTTATCGATTTTACTTTTCTCAAGTCCCTTGGACAAAAGCTTTAAAACAATTTTATTTAAAAAACAACCAACAATATAAAGAACAATTGCAAAAATAAGTGTCGGGATATAGTCAACAACACTTTTCCATACTCTTTCAAAAAAATCAGGTGTTATGTCACCGCTCTCCAGCGTTTCAATAACTTCCGTAGGTGTAACATCAGATACGGCTTCTGTTACAGCCTCTGTCACTTTCGCTAAATTCATTTACATATCAACCTTTCCTTTTAAAATAAACTTTTATCAGTATATATCATAGCTAAGCCATAAATATTAAGTATATGTTATTTATTTTTTAAAATTACAAAATTCATACATATATAACTTTGAGTTAATATAAGATTAATATATCATAGTATAAAAATTTGTTATTTAATTATCAAAAAAATTCTTGCTTTATTGTTCATAATGTTGTATAATATATTAGATATTTGGTTAAAGGAGATTTTTTTATGGATCTTAAAATGGAAGGCAGTTATATCTTTACCGTTGTATTTACGGGCTTGGTTGTCGTATTTTTGGGACTTGTCATTTTGATCGTCTGTGTAAAAATTATGGAACAGATTTTCAAACTGATAGATAAGGCTAAGGCTTCCAAAAAAGCACCTGCACCCGAAAAACAGCCGGAAGCTGCGAAAATTTCCGCACCAGCTGCTCCGGCACCTGAAATTGAGGACGGTATAAGTGATGAAATTGTTGCTGTTATCGCTGCTGCAGTTGCATCAATGTCAGGCGGATATGCACTGAAAAGCGTTAAAAAATCCAGGTCTTCACGCAGAACAGCTTGGGGCGCTCAGGGTGTAAGCGAAAGCACCAGAATTTTTTAAAGAAAGGATATTTATTATATGAGCGGATTTATTGAAACTCTGCAAGCACTCTGGACTGAATCCGGTCTTGCAAATATGACATGGCAATCATGTGTAATGATCTTAGTTTCATTCGTTTTTCTTTACCTTGCTATTGCCAAGCAGTTTGAACCACTGCTTCTTCTCCCTATCGCATTCGGTATGCTTCTCACCAACCTGCCTTTAACAGGTATGTATCACCCTGAGCTTTTCAATATCAGTGATGGTGCTACCATTGATTTTGGCAGAGTTCTTCATGAAGGCGGTTTGCTCGACCTATTGTACTTAGGTGTTAAACTTCAGATATTCCCGCCTTTGATATTCCTTGGCATAGGCTGTATGACTGACTTTGCTCCTCTTATTGCAAACCCTAAGAGCTTCCTTCTCGGTGCAGCTGCTCAGGCAGGTATCTTCCTTACATTCGTTGGTGCCGCATTCCTCGGCTTTACACCTCAGGAAGCAGGTTCGATCGCTATCATCGGCGGTGCTGACGGTCCTACATCTATCTACGTTTCAAGTAAGCTCCTCGGCACAGGCGGTTACAGTGTTGATACCGGTACTATCGCTCTTGCTGCTTATACTTATATGGCTCTCGTTCCTATCATTCAGCCACCTATTATGAAGGCTCTTACAACAAAGAAGGAACGTGCTGTTGTTATGACACAGCTTCGTCCTGTTTCAAAAACAGAAAAGATCATCTTCCCTATCGCCGTTACAATTATCATTGCACTTCTTGTTCCATCTGCTGCTCCGCTTGTTGGTATGCTTATGCTTGGTAACCTCTTTAAAGAAAGCGGTGTCGTTGATAGAATCTGCAAAACCGCTCAGAATGAATTGATGAACATTATTACGATCTTCCTTGGCATTTCAGTTGGTGCTACAACAACATCTGACAAGATTGTAAACTGGGCATTCATTAAGGTTCTTATCCTTGGTGTAGTTGCATTCTGTGTAGGTACAGCTGCCGGTATTCTGTTCGGAAAGCTTATGTATGTATTTACAAAGGGCAAGGTTAATCCTCTTATCGGTTCTGCCGGTGTATCTGCAGTTCCGATGGCTGCCCGTGTATCTCAGAAGGTTGGTGCTTCTGAAAACCCTGCAAACTTCCTTCTTATGCATGCTATGGGTCCTAACGTTGCCGGTGTTATCGGTTCTGCTGTTGCAGCAGGTGTTCTCCTTAGCATCATTCCTCACTGATAGTGATAAAAAAATAAATAAAATCAGCTGCTGTACATTTTTCCTGTACGGCAGCTTTTTTATACCTATAAAATCATATTTATATTTTATCAGGACAATATTCAAAAGAATTGCTGACCAAATAGTTCTGTTATCATTTTCATAAACGCATTCTGTTCAAAATGATTAGACAAGCACTTCATTATCAGTTTCTCTTATAAAAAGGACGGCTAAGATTGATCTCAGCCGTCTTTGTGTTTTCTTTTGAATTATTTCTTCCAAGTAGCAGGTGTGAACAACAACAACATCGGGAAGAGTTCCAATCTGCCTGCAAGCATATCAAATATGAGTACAAGCTTTGAAGGTATTGAAAAGAATCCAAAATTCTGTGTTGGTCCTACAAGTTCAAGTCCCGGGCCAACATTGTTAAGCGTTGCTGCAACTGCAGTAAAATTAGTAATCAAATTGTGATTATCAAATGAAATTGCCAACAGCGAAACAACATAAATAAGTATATAACATACCATATACATATTGACTGAACGAACTACTTCGTGTTCTACTGAATGAGAATCGATCGTTATCTTTTTCAACTGCTTTGGATGTATCATAACACGAAGTTCCTTTGCCATACCTTTAAAAAGGATTATTATTCGCATTACTTTAATTCCGCCGCCGGTGCTACCTGCACAAGCACCAATAAACATTATAAGCACAATTATCGTCCTTGAAAGTTCAGGCCAAAGTTCAAAATCAACTGTTGAAAATCCCGTTGTAGATATTATTGAAGAAACAGTAAAGCTGACATGTCGTATTGCTTCACCTATTGTAGGGAACATTTCCTTTACATTAAGAGTAATGATCGTTATTGCTGATATTACAGTAAAAACAAATATTCGTATTTCAAGATTAAATGCTTCTTTAAGTTTGCCTGTTATAATAAAATAATACGAGCTGAAGTTAATCGAAAACAACAGCATAAAAACTGTAACAACGATCTGTATGTATGGCGAATAGCTGCCCATACTGTCATTTTTTATACCGAATCCGCCTGTTCCTGCTGTTGCAAATGCCGTATTAACAGCGTCAAAAAACGGCATTCCGCCGCATACCAAAAATATAAATTCAGCAACAGTAAAAACAAAATAAATAGAATAAAGTATAAGTGCTGTTGTTCGTACTCTTGGAACAAGCTTGCTTACTGATGGTCCTGGCGACTCTGCTTTCATTATATGCATATTCTGACCACCGCTCAATGGTACAAATGCCATAATGAATACAAGAACACCCATACCTCCTACCCAATGCGTGAAGCTTCGCCACATTATAATGGACTTTGGTATGGATTCGACCTCTGTAAGAATACTTGCGCCTGTTGTTGTAAATCCCGAAACAGTTTCAAAAAGAGCATCAATATAATTTGGTGTAACACCCGAAAAAACAAACGGCAATGCACCAAACACACTAAGTATTATCCAACTCAATGAAACAATTACAAAGCCTTCCCTTGAATAAAGAACGGTGTTTTCAGGTTTTTTTATTATCAGCAGACAACCTGTCACAAGGCATATTGCCATTGTAATAAGGAACGCCGCCAAGGCTTTTTCAACATATATCATCGCTGTCAATGCAGGAATAAACATAAACAACGCTTCAAATATCAATATCCACCCCAATATATTTTTTATCATTTTGTAATTCATACAACCACTCACTTCAGAACGTCTGTAATATCGTTAAGAGCCATATGCTTGGAAATAATTACAACTGAGTCGCCTGTATGCATAACATCGTGACCTCTCGGAATAATTACCTTTCGTTCTCTCAAAATGGCTGCAATAAGGATATTATCTTTAAATTTTAATTCGCTGAGCGGTATTCCTGAGATTGGTGAATTTTCTTTGATAACAAATTCAGAAGCTTCAACTTTTCCCTTAATTATATTATACAAGGTTTCCATATTGCTTCCGATCGTATTTTTCATTGCTCTTACATAACGTACAATTATATCTGCCGTCAGATTTTTAGGATAGATTATCGAATCAAGTTCAAGCTGTTTTATAACATCATCAAAATCTATTCTGTTGATCTTTGTAACTATTTTACCCTTGCCGGTGGTTTTGGCAAATAGTGAAAGAAGTATATTTTCTTCATCGAAATTTGTAAGGGCAACAAAAGCCCCTGTATTTGCCAGTCCCTCTTCAAGAAGAATATTCTGATCTGCAGCATCTCCATTAATAACACTTACATCAGGCCACATCGAACAAAGCTCTTCACACTTTTTCATATCTTTTTCGATGATCTTAACGGCTATATCTGATTTACGCAAAATATCACATAAATAATGAGTAATTTCTCCCCCGCCGACTATCATAACATCTTTAACTGATTTGATTTTATAATGTATCTTATGAAAAAAATCATTTGCATTTCTCGGTGATGCTACAATTGAGATCACATCTCTTTCCCCGAAAACAAAATCACCGTTTGCAATATATGCTTCATCTCCACGCTCAATAGTACATACAAGGACATCACAATGAAGCTTTGATACTACCTCTTTTACTGCTAGATTTACAAGCGGACTTCCCTCCGGAATACGGAATTTAAGCAGCTCAACCCTACCCTTTGTGAAGGTATCAATTTTAATTGCAGAAGGAAAACGCAGCACTCTTGCAATTTCAGCAGCCGCAGCATATTCAGGATTGATTATCATTGCAAGACCAAGTTCATCTTTAAGGAACGGAGCTTCTGAACTGTACTGCGGATTACGAACTCGTGCGATAGTCTGACAGTTACCTGCCTTTTTAGCCACCATACAACATAACAGATTTAGCTCGTCAGATCCCGTTACAGCAATAAGAAGATCAGCGTGTTTTATACCTGCTTCCTGCTGAACAAGATGAGTTGCACCATTTCCTGTAACCCCCATAATGTCATATCGTCCCGCAACCTCATTCACCTTTGAAGCAACCAAGTCAATAACTGTGATATTATTTCCTTCCTGATTAAGCTGTACCGCAAGTGTATGACCCACCTTACCACAGCCAACAATAATTATATTCATAATCCATAGCCTTTCAAATATAGTCATTGCCACATATTTGCATTAGCAAAAAAGCCTTAATATATAATATTATACCTTTTCTTAAATCTTTGTCAAGGATTTATGCCATTTATTTGTTTTGCTTGTGATTTATAGCTTCATAATTATTGACATATTATTTTTCATATACTATAATTATATATGGTCACCTTAAAAAACCATAGTGCCTCAGATGCGCAGCCGGATTTTTCGTCAGATTGTATAGAAA
>ENA-ORPK01001234-ORPK01001234.1-human-gut-metagenome-genome-assembly--contig:-NODE-1234-length-21159-cov-3.729530_pt1 | contig 21159 bp, 6 predicted proteins | sample MGYA00242139_ERZ509068 | MGnify/ENA primary metagenome ERZ509068 (study PRJEB26280, sample SAMEA2338687) | human gut metagenome | biome: human gut; feature: human-associated habitat; material: faeces... | reverse complement strand
GCTCTTCCTCCTCTACGAAGTTGCCACGCGGCGCAAGCCGAGCGAGAAATTCATGGAACGCGCCCAGATGCTGGGCATGATCCTCCTGCTCGCGCTCATGGCCTTCGCCATCTTCAACGATTGCCGGAGATTCATCTTCTGAGAGGAATCAAAATAGAGAACCACAAAAAGCCAGAAAAAGAAACAGCGCCCCCGCTTCAAGCCTTCCCCACATCGTGTTGCAAGGCTTGAAGCGGGCGAGAAAACCAACCCCGTGCGAACGTTCAAGATGCACACCGCTCGGCGGCAAGCTTTCGTAAGTCCACTGAAAAATCTTATCTAGAAGTTACCCTGTTTTTCACGGAGCAAAAGGGCATTCTCCCTTTGCTCCGTTTCATTTATTGCCTTCTTTCCCACCTTCAAAATATAACGTATGGGGCCTATAGATCTGAAAATATTGCTCCCCACATCAAATCCTATACCTTTTGGCGAACACCGTCCTAGACGCATTCGTATCTGCTCCCAGATGCGTTTGTGTCTGCTCCCACGTTCGCTAACAAATAAAGACATTCAAGATTATTTACAAAGTAGGTGGTTACTTTGTAAGTCCTGATAGCTACACCAAAATATATAAGCAAATTCCCTGTCGCTCAACTCATGGTTTTTCAAACCCAAGAACACCAGTGCACGATTAAACAATCTTCGGATGGTGGCAAACAAGCCGCGTTCCTCTGCCGTCATGCGCTCAAAGTCAGTGCGCTCTGCATGCCCTGCAAGATATTCTTCTGTGGCGGTACGGAAATTCCATCCGTTCCCGCGATGCAATTTGTTGATAGCGTCTTTCACTTCCTGTGAAGTTGCCGCAAAAACGCTGTCAAGAAAAGCATCCATCACATTATGGCCGAATAACTCTCTCAGTCCATGATGCGCTACGGATTCATGCAGGATGGTCTGCGTCACGTCCGCTGCTTCTGCATTGTTCGACAACACCACGTGGATTTGCCCCGTTCGGGTATCATACCAACCTTTGGCCGTGGCCTCTTTTCCTTCAAGCCCTTCGGCGCTTTCATGCACGACAACTCTGCCGCCAAGGTTGAGGTTCTCGGTGGCTTTCTGCGCGGCTTGGTTTGCCTCAACCTTCATCTTAGTGATGGTTTCTTCAAGCCCCTTATCACCATCGCGGGACATAATGCCCTCATCTGCCACATTTTCGTCAGAAACTTTTGGATTTACAAAATCTTTGACCACCTTTGTCGCATCATCAAGGTCTTGCTTATCTATTTCCTGCTGAACATACCGGGACGCTGAGGAGAGATAAGCGAGACCTTTTTCTTTGTCTGCCCATTTCAACGTTCCATTTTGAACAATGGGAAATACGATGTCCGCGACATTTCTACCATGAACGGAACGTATGTCATTTACCTCCAGTATTTCACCGCCATCTTGTATTTTGCGGTTCAATTCTATTGCAACACACACATTCTTTCCGTCTCGGTCTTGCATTTCTGTCAGAACGCCAAGGGCATTGTCATCTCGTTGAAATACGAAAATAGGACTTGATAAATGCTGTGGCATGTTAGCAAGTGCTGCAACATCGACATTGTGCTTCTTCACGCTACCTTTTTTGAGAATACGCTGACGCATGACAATAGGCAGGTCGGGCAGGAACTGACGCATTACACCATGCGGTTTGCCAAGGTGTAGCATTTCATTCTTATCCATGTCTCCGTTCTGATAACGAGTGAGTTCGCTATTGAACCGTTCATTGTCACTCATTCTGCCTTCTGCCTCTCGGTCTGCTGCTTCATCAAACCCGGTCTTGCGCTTCATCACCTCAGTATCTGCGGCATCGAACACAGTAGGCCGTCCACCATTCTTCTTACGCTTGTATGCCTCATGCAGAACAAACGCCCAGTCCTTATCACCCCACTTCCTCTTGCCGGGGATTTTCAATCCGTCCAACAATTTTTGTAGAGCCTTTTGGAGCATGGCTTTCAGTTTGCCCCAGAACGTAAGTTCTTCGGCACTCATCTTCTCGAAGCCTTTCTCACCGATACGTCCGGCAAGGTCTGCTCCATATTCCTCTGTTGCATCACGCTTGAACTGCTCACGCTTCTTTCCGGCCTCGGCATGTGCTGCTGCCATATCTGCATAGTATGAAGCGTTGGCATCCTCGCCATTGGCTACATGCTCCTTGCGTTTCTTCTCACGTATGCGGTCCACCTCTGCATCGTACATCTTCTGCGCCATGCGGTCAATGGTGCCGCGTATCTCGTCCTTAGACACACGATAGAGTTCATCAAGGGCATTGTTCAGCTTAGCCTCATCAGGGAACAGCACACGCAAACCATCGTGACCCACAACCTCATGCACAAACGTATTCTCAATGTCTGCCATGTTAGCATTGTTGGGAACAACAATAGTCACCTCGCCAGTCATAGGATTGAAGCTACCCTTCATTCTGCGCTGGCGCACGGAAGGTAATGCAGCCACTTCTTCCTCTGTACGGATGATGCGCACTGGAGTATGCAGACGTTCGGACAGCTCGGTCACTCTCTCGCTCATCGCACTTTCCATTGCTTCCTTCGGTTCGCCTACCCACTTGCCGGCCATCTTCGCATTGATGCGTGCTATGTCTTCGTTGCTGACGAATGGCGTGTGTCCTTCGCGTCCGGGAATAACATCGCGGCTCTCCCAGTTCTGTTTGTCGAGTGCAAGACTCTCCTCCGGTGTCAACTCCTTGCCGTCAAGTTCAAAGCGGTAACCCATCTTCTCCAACTCTCTGCGCACTTGTGGTACAAAGCGGTTGTAGTCACGGTGGGTCTTCAGCTCCTCACGCTTTCCCGGATGCTTCTTCCAGTACTCGTCAATGAGCTTAGCTTCCTCCTCACGGGTGAGCACCTTGTCTATCTTGCTCCAGCGTGAAAGATACAGCGTGCGGCCATTGTTCCACTGATGGGCACCGGTAGGCAACAGAGCATAGTCTGCGTGGAACGGCTCGTCTATCTCCGATTTCGGGATGAGGCTGCGTACCACAACAAGGTTAGGTCTCTTGTATGCCTCGCCAAACTGCGTATTCAAAGGTGTTTCGATGGCATGGTCGTATGGGTCGTATGCTGCCCACAAGCCCTTGTCTTCGGGGTTCTTCTTCAGGAAGTACTGCAACTGTGCCTCCTTGGTCTTAGGCTTCACGAATTTCAAACCGTCATTGATCTGCAACTCTGTACTCTTTTTGCCGTCAACCATGATGTAGCCATTCTTGTTGAGTTCGTCCAGCTTGCGCTGCTGCTCCTCGGTGAGTTCCACCTTTGGAGGTGCAGAATAGTTCCAACGTCTGCCTTCCAATGTTCTGCGCTCGCCTGTCTCAGCATCGGTAAATGCCATAGGTGAACCCAGTGCATCATCCTCAAAGGCTTGCACATTACGGTAAACAGGAACCAACTCACTCTCCGGCAAAGACTCCAGCTCCATTGCCTTCGGATCATCCTCATCAAGCAAACGGAACTTCGTCTTGTCTTCTTCCGACTGACCAAGTTTGTTGTACTCGGCATCGAGTTCTTTCTGCTTGGCAATGGCTTCATCAAGTTCTTTTTGCTTTGGGAATGGCGCATCACCCTTAGGCATGGTCTTCAACATCTCGCTGTTGGTGTCATACTCGCGATGGTACACCTCATTGTTATGGATGATCTGCTCCAATAGATTACGGAATACGAGGCCTGCCTGTGTCGGGTCTTGGGGCATTCGCTTTGAATAACGGATGCTCCATGCGTTGTTTCCTCCAATCTGCACCTCGTAGTGTGAAGATAGCAAGTCGTCGCCTGTGACAAACACGACATCAGCACGCTGACCGAACCCTGCAAGCACCACTTTCTTGTTGTTCTTCAGTTGTTCGAGGATATACTGGCCAGCTTCCTTTGGTTTGTCAAAGTTCTGTCCATAATAGGAACCTTCCACGGTTACCTTAACCTTTGAGGGATATGTGCCTTTATCATCCGGCTTGAAGTCCTCTCTTTGCAGGTCATGCACATCACTATCGCTTAACGAGATAAGGCGTTTCAAGTTCTCTACTTTCTTTGTCACCGTCTCGTAGTTCTGTCTCTTACGCTGTTGGTCACGCAAGAAGCCGTTGTAAAGTGACTTCAACTTCTTCACCAACTTGTCTTGCTTTGATTTCTCAAAGATAATTGGATTGCCAGAAAGCAAAGCAACCATCTGAGCAGGGTCGATATTGCCGTTTTCGTCAGCATCGCCCTCGTCAAAGCTGCGTTCACCAGATATGGTTCCCATCTTGAACTGTGTGAACATCTTGCCCTTCGCGTCAAGCAATTGGTACTTGTATAAGTCAAGACTTCCCTCAGTGGCATAATAGTGTACACGTACCTTATTATTGAGGAAATCGTGAGCCACTACATTGCCCTGTCTGCTACCACGGCCAATACACTGCTCCAAGTCGGCAGGTTGCCATGGCACGGTCAGCATGTGCAGGTCGGTGATGCGTGTCTGTACATTCACACCGGTACCCATGTTTCGTGTACCTCCAATGAGAATACGCACTTTGCCGTCACGCACCTTTTGGAACAATGCTTCCTTTTCAGTATCGTTCTTCACCTGCTGAATGTAGGCTATCTCTTCACGGGGTATGCCGTAGTCCTTTGTCAGTCGGTTTATAATGTCATGATAGGCATCGTATTCCTTGCCCTTTGTTGGAACACCAAGTTCACAGAACACAAGCTGCACGCCTTTTTGCTCCTTCATTTCGTCATACGACTTCTTGATGTTGTCACAGCAATAGGAAATCTTACCGACACTATCATCCATTTCCGGGAACACAAGACGCGGACTGACTGCTGCTTTTGCCGATATTCCCGATGCTACAAGTCCCCATGGGAATTTCTTCGGGTCTTTCGGGTGAATACCGAAATAGCTACCGTCCTTGGTCTGAAGCATATTCACGACCTCGCGGTTTATCTCTGCCACGGCATCTGACTGCGGAACAATCACCGTCTTGCCGTCCACCTTTGGCTTGGGCAGTTGCAGGTTATAGTCATTGCGCACATCGGCTATCTCCGCATAGAGCTGCGACAATTCGGGAACATTGTCGAAATAGCGGAAACGGTCTTTCATCTTGAACTCGTTGGAAACACCTGCCTCTAACTCCGACGAATGTACGGCAAAGGTGCTTGCCCATGCGTCAAAGGTCGGCATACCCAACTGCTCCAATTTGCGCGGACGCAAATAGTTGAGCAGGTTGTATATCTCAACAAGAGAGTTAGTGATGGTCGTTCCTGAAAGGAACACTGTTCCCTTGTCACCTTGGTGCATCTTCTGCAGGTGACGGATGCCAGTCAGCAGAGCAACGGCTTTGTTTGAACCTGATGCTTCGCCCAATCCTGCCACGTTCTGGTAACTGGTGACATAGGGTAAGGATTTGAACTGGTGGCACTCGTCCACAAACAGATAGTCTATACCCATGTTCTCAAAGCAGAACTCGCGGTCAGTGCTACGGTCAAGACGTTTCTCCAACTTGGCGTGTAGGTTCTGTCTGCGCTTTTCAAGCGATTTTATCTGTCGCTTGGTGAGCTGGCTCTTGTCGCCGGTGCCATAAAGGTATTCAATCATGGCATCGAGCTGTGCGAGCTGCTCATTCACTACATCACCTTCTGCCTCCTCGGAGTGCGGTATCTTGCAATATTGCTCATGACTAACGATGATACAGTCATAATCGTTGAGCGAGATATTAGCGAAGAACTTCTTGCGGTTCTCGGTACTGAAGTCCTTTTCTGATGGTGCAAGCACACGTGCGGTAGGATATGCCTCCTTGAACTCGCGTGCTATCTGTGGCACTGTTGATTTCAATGCCACAATCATTGGCTTCTTGGCTATGCCCATTCTGCGCATTTCCATAATGGCCGACTGCATGACAAGGGTCTTTCCTGCACCAACTATATGATCAACAATACCACCTCGGTTGTTGATGAGCATCCATACGGCATCTTTCTGATGCGGACGGAGTTCCTTGCCCATCAATCCGGGCACGTTGAGGTGTGAACCATCCCACTTGCGGAGCACAATGCGGTTGAAACGGTCATTGTAGGCTCGCTCCATGGTCTGTATTCTATTGTCGTCACCGGGCAACCATTGTTCAAAATGCTCTCTGAGGTCGGCCACCTTGCTATTGGCAAGCTCGGTTGCCTCTTGGTCTATCCATGTGTTGCCGTCCTTGTCCTTACGCACAATGCGGAAGTCCTTGTCTTCAAGTGCTGCTTGGAATATCTCCTTGATGCTCTTGTCGGCTGTCTTCCAATCCTCTGCCTGTCCTCCGAGTTCTTTTGCTTCGATATTGATTTCAAAGGAGTCTGTTTCAGGAACATACACTACACCACTCTTGATGATTTCCCTACGCTCACCGTCAACCCATTCATAGCTACGTGAAGACGATGCGTGCAATCCAAGAGTCTCTTTCACAAAATCGTTGAGTACTTCTTGCGGTATCCATCGCGCACCAAGGTGTATTGTGATGTCGTCGAATGGTATAGTGGCAGGTTGCACCTGTTCCAACTCCTTGACATTGCGTTCAAAGGTCGGGTCTGTTGCAGCTGCGGTCTTTGCCTCCTCCAATTTGGCAACTACATCGCCACTGAGGTATTCATCGCGTGTTACATAACGGTCTGTGGCATTCGGCTCCTTGAAAACAAGGTCACCACACTGCTCAAACCAGTCTGCGCCCAACGCCTTTTCGATATACTCGCCACGGATTTCACCATATTCCGCCAATGAGGTGGTTATGGCTTCCTGCGGTGTCTTGGCATCTTCAAGTTTGAGGGCTGGCTTGATGGTGTTCTTGGTGAAGATGTCGGACAGTCCTTGGAACTTGCCGCCTTTCCATACTTCAAGTGCTTGCAGTGTATAGCCGTCAATGTCGCTCAGGACAACAGCGTTGTCAGTGTCCTGCAACTTGCCATACTTGCTGACAAACTCATCGTATGCTCGTTTGAGCTTGGCACGTAGCATGTTGAGCTTCGTGTCCGAAAGTCCATCAATCTGCCCTGCAATGAGTTCTTTCATAGCGGTACGTACCTCTCCCATGGCAATGATGCGCTTCTTCTGCTTAGCCAGCTGTGGCTGCTCCTCAAACACCCTTGTCACCTCGCCATACTCATTCTTTGTAGCGGTCAGCACACCGACCTTGCCGTCTTGAATAACAAGGTTGCCAGTACTTACCCAGTTACCATCACCCTTGTACTCCTCACGAACGGCTTGTTTAACCTCGCGTGATGTGCGTGTGGTGTCAAAGAGCATTCCCTTGCGGTCACCAACAATACGCTTTACTGCTTTCTCAACTTCCTTGGCTATCTGATCGGTGGTCAGTTCGCTATGTAAGCCGAAACTCTTATCATTGTATTGATTACCTGCCACTACGTCGCCAATCATGTTCTTGCGGTTGCTCGCATAGTAGGCATTGTGCGACACCTTTTGCTTCTCACCATTGCGCTTGTTGGGTGCAGTGGTCTCAGCGGAAGACAAAAATGCTTGCTCACGTGCCGCATAGTCAGGGTTCTCTCGTGTCTTCTGAGCGTCCTCTTCATCCTTCCACTTGCGGATATAGATGATGTCGGCCATTGCGCCTGTGCCTTGGAATGTGTTGTCGGGCAGTCTGACAGCTCCGAGGAACTCGCCCTGCTCGGCTATGTATCTACGGATATGCTGGTTGCTCTGCGTGTCCATCACGGCAGGACTTGTCATCATGGCAACAATTCCGCCGGGGCGTGTAAGTTCGAGCATCTTCACAGCATAGTAGTTGTGAATTCTCTTCTGTGCCGACCGCTTAACAGGACTGTTGTCGTTCTTCCATGTCGGGTCGTTTACTTCGATGTCACCAAATGGCACGTTACTTGTCACCACATCTTGCGAGTTCGGTGTGAGTTCCGACTTCTCAAAGCCACAAATGCGCACATCAGCATCAGGATAAAGGGCGCGTGAAATCTGTCCCGAAAGCCAGTCAAGTTCAACGCCAGTTATCATTGTGCGCTCTTGAATGTCTTTGGGAAGTGTTCCCTCAAAGATGCCGTTGCCCATTGAAGGATCGAGGAAAGTGCCGCCTTTGAAACCTGCAAGCGAAAGGAAAGAGTTCATCGCACTTGCTATCTTGGTCGGGGTATAGTATGACGATAGGGCAGCTCGCTTGATACCTGCAAACACGCCTTTCTTGCCGTCTGGGTCAAGCGTGTCGATTGCATTTGCAAGTCTGCGGTATGGCGAATTGCCGTAGGTGTCCCTACGCATTTGGTCAACAGAATAGAACTTGCTCAACTGGTCTATCTGTCCCCAACCACGGAAACGAGAAAGTATCTGCTTTTCTTCATCAGTGGCCTTACGTCCCTCTTTGAAGAGTTTGGCTATTACCTCAATGGCTGACACGTTGCCCTCCAAACGCTGTGCAGGCGTGTAGTTGTCGGCTTCATTGCCGTCTGTGCCATAATGGAAGTTATTTGTAAACTTGCGCACAGGTGTACGCTGCTTCTTTACGGCAGAAGGTCTACTTCCCTCGCCAGTGGAGCTGGCAGGTTCTCCCGAAGAAAGTTCTTTTCCTCCTCCGTCAATCTCTCCTGTCTGAACAGTGCGCGGTCCAGCAACTCGTCCACGCTCATTTGTGGCTCCGTTGGAAACTGTTCCATCAGCTGCGCTCTCATCACGTCCCCGATTTCCGACTGGTGGTTGTATTCCCCCGACCTCATCAGTTCCATGTACTGCTCCGTCAGCTGCTTCTCGTCCGTTTTCACGGCTTGCATCAGTTGACCGCTCTCCGTCAGTTCCTGCAACTGCTGTGGTGCGTTCTGCTCCATCAGTTCCAGTTTCATCAATGCCCACGGTGTCCGGGCGTTCTGCTCCAGCCACTGTTTGGCTTGGGCTACTGCTATTGCTGTCTGCTGTTTCATTATTATTTGGTTCATCGAACAACCCGGCAAACAAATCACCTACTGGCTGCTCTGGTTTAACTTTTGAAGTCTTCACTTCTGAAGCTTTCATTCGTTTGTTTACATAATCAAGCATGGCTTGATATGCGTCTCGCATGTTTATGAGTTCATGTACGGCCTTTTCATGATGTTTCAAATCTTCATCATTCTTAATACCAACAGCTGCACCCTTTTCAAGAATACCCAATCTGCGTTTGGCTTTAGTAACCATATTCTTCAAAGCCTTGACATTCGGAAGCATACCCTTGTGTTCTATTCCGTCTATAAAATCATCATAGGCTTTTTGGTATATTCCGAAGCCATTATTATCTATAGGCGTTTTCTCGCGCTCCGTCTTGGCTTCCTTGGCAATGCGCTCCGCTTTTTTGAAGATACCCTCGTTTTCACGTTTCGCCACCTCTGCCTTGATATGGGTGCCCATATCCTTGTCATCGCCATACTCCTTGTCGAGTTCCGACAATTTCTTGTCTGAAATTTTAGGGAGCAACGTGTTGAGGCTCTCGATCTTCGACTTCATTGAATGGTCAGTCATGCCCGGATTGAGAATGTCAACAACATGGAGCTGTATGGCAGTGTCTTCTGGCAATGCCGCAACGGCATCCTCGTTAATACCATCCTCGTAGAAGTCGCCAACGGCTTCATGCTTCGGCTCGGCTGACTCGCTTGGCTTATGGCGCAACTGGTCCGGGTGAGCATTAACCCACATGACAGGAGCAAGGCCGGTGTCAATGCGGATGCCGCCCTCATCGTTAGGCTGCACTACAACTGCATCAGTCCATGTGCGGCCACCATCGGTTGAATACTGCACCTTGTCACCTGCTGCATACTCTCCTTCATTGGTCACGCCACTACCTATAAGATATTTGTAGGCTTCACGCTGCACCTGCTTCAGAAGGTCAGAATACGTAACATTGCTGTCAACGAAGACATTTCTACCGTAGCGGTCATTGCCGGTGCCTTCAGGATGGTCAACCCGGAACATGATGTGAGTAACTTCAAGGTCGCTGCCTCCAAAGCCATCTACACCCTTGGCTGCTCTTGGCTCAACGCCTATTGTCAGATACAGCTCGCGTCCTTCTTCTAATGGCAGGTGTATAGACACATCACCTCCAATAGGGGAAATGTTGGAAACTGCAAGTGGCTTTTTCTTACGATTGCCTTTCTTATCCGCCTGCTTTGAGTGAGAAGCCTCATAGTGGCTAAGGTTCAAATCAGAAATCAACTGGCTTGCAAGGTTGGCTGCATCCTTGACGGCCTTCTTCTCGGCATTACGCATGTAGCCGTATGCCTCGTTGTAGTCCTTCTCCACCTCGTCAGCCTCATAGTAGCCAAGCAGGGCAAGCTGCTCATTTACCTTGTCGAGGGTTTCATCTACTCGCTCTGCTGCTCCGGTGAGGGCTTGCTCGTCGCTTGAAGTTTCTGCGAGAGCCGTTGCTTCGCTTGCAACAGACTTTGCTTCTGCTGCAACAGCATCTGTATTTGCTGCTGTCTGCTTTTCGGTTTCTTTTCGTTGCTCATTTCTTGTTGCCTTTAATTCATTGTTTGCTTTTTCTGCGGCCACTTGTGCCTTGCCTTCCTCTACTATCATGTTGGCTTGTGCCATTACGTCCTTGGTAGGCTTGTCGAAATTCTCCACGTCAAAGGCTTTTACCTCTTCGTATGGAGTGAGGGCGTATTTGTCATAGCCGGGAACATACTCCAGCCCTCCATAGAAAGCCTTTAACCAAGGGCGAACCTTGTCGCCCAATGCCTTAACCATCATAGAGGCATAGTTGCCAAACGACTCATTGCCACGCTCAACCATGGCCATGGCCAGACGTTGACCGACTGACATGAGCTTCTGACGCTGCTCTGCGGTCAGTTCGTCCGGCTCACGGAACTTAAACCCGGCATCGCCCTCGTCGTCACCAATACCGAGAATATCACGAATGTCATTCATCAATCCGTTCATTTCCTCGTCACTGACCTCATACTTAGGCTTCTCCGGCTCTATTGGTTCTTCTGTTGGCACGCTCTCTACGCGGTTTGCAGGTTTCTTGCTTGCGGTCTTCTTACTTGTCGTTGGCTTCTTCGGCTCCACGGCATCGCGAAGTTCCTGTGCTGTCATTGGCTGGTTGTCTGCAACGGCTTCCTCATTACCAACCATTTCAGCGGCCTTGCGTGCGTCCTCTTCGCTACGGAACATCCAACCACCGCTCTCACGGTCTTTCCAACCGCGTGCAGGGGCAAAGCGTCCCTCACCTGTACGCTCTTTGGCAAACTCCTTGACGGCACGCTCTTGGTCGGCTGTCAAGTCATGGCCAAAGGTAAGGAGAGAAACATCGCTCGTCTTGCCCTTCTTATTGGTGTAGGTTGAAGGAGTGATGGAATAGCCGGCTTCTTCTGGTGTATTGATTTCCACAACGTCCTTCTTCACCGACGAGTACTCGCCAAAAGGCTTAGTCTTACGCTTGCTCGACTCTATCCACTTTTCAAAGTCTTCGAGGTTCACGCCGGTAATGTCAATTCTGCGGCCATTCTCCCAGCCCTGCTCGTAATTGGCAAGGTAGTCGCCCTTAGCCTCGTCTGCATCATTGAAACCAAGCATGACCTTATGCTCGTCAAAGCTGCCGTCGGGGTTGTACTGGTCCACAACATACACCTTGCGTCCGTTCCAACCGTCAATATCATTGGAGAGGAACACGTCAATGTGGTCGCCGTCAACACCCACTGCGCCACGAATGTAGCCGTAAGTGTTGTTCATCTTGCTTTCCCACTGCTTGCCGTCAGCATCAGTGCCCTTACGCACGCTGCCCTGCGGCTGCTCAATGGTGATGTCAAACGTTCCAACTTGCACATGTCCCTTCTTATAGTTGCCGGCTTCCTTTTGTGCCTCGGTGGGGTCGGTGTTTACTTCGGCAGAGGCTGCTTCAATCTTGGCAGACAACGGCTGCTCATTGCCGTCAATATAGTTGGCTACTTCGTAGAGGTCGCCAAACTGCTTGCCGTCAATCTCATAATAGGTTCCGGGATAATTCTTGCTCTTGTCAGGAGCGTCAACCTTGATAACTTCCTTGCCATCAACGAACATACGATGCTTGTAGATTTCTCCATATTCGCTTGGCTCCGTCCACTCGTCTTCTGTATCGGTGATGCGCTCGCTCAGTTTATCCTCGGCTTCCTTCGCCAATGCGTCGGCATCGGGTTCGTTACCCTTAACTGGTTTTTCACTGGCTACGACTGGCTGTTGAGGCTCTGCATCGCTCCCAGCAACAACCGTAGCTTGTTCGCTTGCCTCGTCTCCTCCAGCTGGCTCTGCGGCTTCTGCTCTCCGTTTGCGTTCTGCAACGGCTGCGTCGATGAGGGCTTGTTGTTCTTTTGGTGTAGCATTTCTGAAATATTCGTTTACGTTTTTGAGAATTTCTTCCTTGGAGGTCACGTCTCCGCTGAACATGTCTATCTGACCTGCAGCAGATGATGCAGCCTCGTTATTGTATGTAGAGAGAACCTTGCGCAAGTCGCTCGGCTTTCCGCTGTTTAGCAGGTCGGCAAGGTGCAACGTAACGCCATCAGTTACACGACTGTCTCCGTATTCGTCGTCAAACAGACCCTGCTGTCTGCCGTAAGGAGATACCGGCATACCTTCCTTATAGATCTCGGGCGAGTCAGACTTGGCACGACTCACAAGATCAACGGCTGCTGCCAATTCCTTGCTAAGGTCATAGCCGCTCTTGGCAAGTGTGCGGTTGTTGGCAATCTCGTTCAAGCCCATAACAACAGACTGACGAAGTGTCGGTGTGCTGATAATCTGGCGCACGGCATCGGGCGAAGTCTGGAAGACCTTGCCTATAAGTGTGTTCTCGATAAGTTCCTTACCTGCTGCCGACAAAGCATTGCCAGTGCGAAGCTCTGGTAACTGCATTTCGTTAATAACTCCTGCATCCAACAACTGACTGATGGCAGAAGCCACTGATTTGTCGTCGGCATAGTAGTCAGACATGCGGTCAAAGCGACTGATGTCATTGATTATGCTTGTGAACACATTGTCAGGAACAATCTTGCCAAGTTTCACGGCGTGCTCAGGCTTGCTCTGCTTCTTCTGCTGTTCTGCGTTGAAACGTGCAAACGTACTTGCATCGTATGGCAGTTCCTCATCTGGAACAAAGACAACACGCGGATGTTGCATGCCGTCTATCTGCTCGGGAGTGAAACCGAACATGGCTCCAAACTCGCGCAAGTGGTCCACATACGCCTTGTCTGTGCCGTTCTTTGCTGCAATCTCGCCCGACATAGTGCGGTTGTTGCCCGAAAGCACAACGCCGTCCTTGCTAACAATGACTGGTGTCTGCAAAGCTCTGCTGTCGTAGCTGTCTGCCATATCCCTTACAATGCGCTGCGCGTCTTTGTCACGCTTGTAGTCACGGTCATTCACGCTCTCACCATTCTCATCAACCGGGAAACCTTCAGTAGGCTCGTAGGCATTGTTCACGTCATGACTGGTTGTGGCTGCTCCTGCCTCAGTGAGGACGTAGTGACCACGGATTGTAGAACCATCTGCAAGGGTGATAGCATTAGGATTGCCCTCAACCTTGGTGGCTCCGTCCCACTTTGCTTTTATCTTCGGGTTCACGGCATGAGTGCCGACGGCCTCTTGCTCGGCTGCTTTCTCAGCGGCAATGCGCTTGTCTTCCTCCAAACGTGCAACGGCTTCGGCGTGTAGCTTTTCCTCGCGAACCTTGCGCTCTGCCTCCTGCTGCTCACGGATGGCACGCTTTCTGTCATTCATAAGGGAGTTGATGCGCGACCATGCGTTCAAGTTCTCTTCTGCTGCGGCTACTTGGGCGTTATACTCTTCCATGGCGGTGTTGTAGTTGGCCTCTGCTTCCTGCTGCGCCTTTACCATTGCCATTGGTGAACCTTTCAGAGAAGGAGCTTTCTTTGTGGGTTCCTTCTTCTTCTTCAACGCTTCAAGTGCCTTAGTCGCCTGTTCTACTTGCGCTCTCACGATGGCAGTAGTATTTTCATCATTGCCTCCAGTAACCTCGTTGAGAGCATCAAGGGCTGTCTCGCGGTCTGCCTTCTCAAACATAGGTTCACCGGTTTCCTCGTTGATGGGTACACGCTCCAATGCGGTAGGCTGTCGGTTTGCCTCCTCTTCCTTGCGCTGTTGTTCCTGCTCCAGCATCTGTTGGTTGTGCTGCTGCAACTGCTCGGCTTGCTCTTGCGGAATAGTGATACCGTTGCTCTGTGTGGCTTCATTGAAGGCACTATGGGCGTACTGTTGCAACTGCTCATCGATAAGCTGTGATACGTTTTCAGCCGAATTTGGTACGTTTTCACCGTTTCCCTGTACGTTTTCACCGTTTCCCTGTACGTTTTCACCGTTTTCTGGTACACCAAGCACGGCTTCGTGCTCGGCTTGAATGTTGGCGTATGCCTCATCGAGTTCTGTCTGTGGGTCGATAGCCTCACCAAGAGAGAACAGCTGGTCCGGGCTGGCAAACTTATACTCGCCAGTCTCTGCATCACAGATAACAATACTCTGATCCGAATTGCGCACGTCAATGCCGGAACCATCGGGGAGCATCACGACATTGCCCTTGACAACGTACACCGGCTTGTCGTCAACCTTCATGGTTGCAGGCTGAACAACGCCCATATCCTTATGGGTGTGTCGCTCCACATTGGCTTCAACCTCCTTGCGCTTGCCGTCGGCGGCTTCATTAGAAGCGTCCATAACGCCCTCCATTGCTGCCTTGGCATTGACATAGTAGAGTACAGCGTCCTGCTGGTCTTCGCTTAGTTCCGGATTGTTGACAAGCGGCCAAGGGTCTTCGTTTATTTCTGCAATGCGCATTTCAGCGTCAGCACCGAAGGCATCCTCACACATCTGGTAAGCCTCCTGCATACGCAAAGTAATGGCATCTACCTCGGCCTTAGCGTCGGTATCGCCTTTCTCCACCTTATCCCAAAGCAGACGTGCTTGGTCGTATGCGGCTGCGGCGGCTGACTCTGCCTCCGACATAGGCTGCTCTGCCTCTGCGCTGGCTCCTGCCTCCTCGCTCTTCTGTTCTGGGAACAAACGCTTGATATAGTCTTCTACAGCTGCTTGCTCCTCTTCGGTGCGGTTTTTCGGCTCCTTGCGTAGTGTAGCGTCAACGTCCACGCCGGTTTCCTCCTTGATTGATGCGCGGATGGCTTCCGGACGTTCACCGTCTGCCATTGTCTTGTTGGCTTCAATGGCGCGGTCTATATCCTCAACCATCTTGCCATAGGCCGCAATAGCATCCTTGTCGCCCTCCTTCACAGCCTTGTAGTTGCGCATGACAGTGGCAAAGTCGGCACCGGGTGCAACAGACTCAACAGCGGCTTGCACAACCTTGGCATTGGCGGCTGCTTCCTTGTAGCGTTCACCAACGTCCACACTATTAAGCTCGGCCTGACGCATGATGTTGGCCTCCTCCTTCTTTGCCCCTTCCTCAGTTTTGAAGTGGCGGCTCGTTACAACCTCGCCTTGTGCGGTCACAGCCTGTACTGTCACGCCGTTCGCATCCTTATTGGTTGTATAACCAGTGACGGTGCCCATCGGCAACATACGTCCAGTGAGGATATAATATGCCTTCGCTCTTGCGCTCTGACTGACGTTCGGGTCCTGCATGAGGCGTTCCATAGCTTCGTAGCCGTCAAACTCCGGATTGCTCACACGCTTGGCCTCTGCATGTTGGTAGTCAACGTCAAATGTCATGGTTTTGCCGTCCGTCATGGTCGGCTTGGCTTTTGGTTTTGTCGGCTGCTTAGGTGTGCGAGTGAAGAGCGATGCAAGGTCGCCATATCCGTTGCGTCTGAGTTCCTCACGTTCCTCCTTGGTGAAGTCGAGGTCACGCGGACTCGCATCCATGCGCTTACGTAGTCTCTCTGCAAAACTTCTTCGGTTGCGGTTGCGCTCCTCCATGGTCTTAGGCTCAGCTATAGGACGAAGACCGGCAATAACCTGTGGTGCCGACTTGATGCCGTGGCTTACCTTGAAACCCAACATCATAGCCATGTTGTCCGTCCAGATGTCTATAGCCTTGCGCTTTCTTGGGTCGTCGTCTGCTAACTGTGCGTTCTCGATCCATTCGGGAGTGGCAAAAATAGTTCCCTCGGCAACAGTAGAGGTCATAAGCTCTCCTGCACGGATGCCCACCTTGCCAGCCGTGCTCTCGGTGGCCTTCACCAACTTGTCAGACACATTGCCCAACACTGGAGATAGGGTACCGGTAACCGAACCGAGCAACATGCCGTGACCGGTTGCCTTCAACATGTCGCCAGCTGAAAACTCATACTCGCCAGTTTCCGGGTTCAATGTTCCGCCCAGCCTCATCTGCTGCTGCATGTTCTTCAAGCCCTCGAATGTACCGAAGTTGGCAGAACCTGCGGCCACTCCTGCAACCATACGTCCAGCAAGTGTACGACCGACGTAACGCTCTGCTGCTTCCTTGCTTGCGCCTTTGAGTGCCACCTTGCCACTTAGTTTCAATGCCTGTTTACCTGCAAAGCTACCAACGCCACCCGAAATATAGGTAGTCGGGTCAATAGCCATATTCAAAACGGTACCAGTGATGTCGAGCGCACGATGATCTGTGCCATATCTGCCCATCGCATCCATGTCGGCGGCTTCTGTTCCGATGGAGTGGGAGAATAGACGTGCTGCCATATTGTCGGACATCGTCTGTGAGAAGAACGGCTGGTCTGCAACCTTGCGAAGAAGGAACTCCGTCTTGCTCTTAGGCATTCGTGCTTGCACTGCACGCTCATAAGTAGCGTGGTACACCTCGCCTTGCAGGGCTTCCTTTGCAGCTTGCGATACCGTTCTGCCTTTCAACTCCGACGGATGCTCACGGAAGTAGCGGCTGTAGTTCAGCATCTGATTGTCCTTATACTCCTGTGGCATATTCTGCAACACAGACTGCGCCATCTTCTCCAGATTGAACGTGTCCTGACGCTTTGCAGCTCGTTTGATGTCGCGCAAAGTCTCGTCACCTCGTCGCAATGGCATGCCGTCCGGACCGAGAGGAGTGATAGATTTCTTCAGTCTATCCCAGAAACCGCCACCTTCAGCACGTTCCATGTCCTTGCGGTACGCCTCGTCAGCCGCTCTGTCCTCGGCTTCGGCACGCTGCCACTCGTCCTCGATTGCTTTGCGCATAGGAGCCTCATAGTCCAGCTGCGCCTGTTTGCGAACGTCCTCGGGCTTGTTAGGGTCAAGTCCGTTCTCCTTCATGCGGTCTTGGAACTGGTGGGCGAGACGTGCCGTTCTTGCCTCATACTCGGCTTGGTTGGCCTCTATAAGTGATGTAGTGAGCGTACCGTCAGGCAATACCCACTGGGTTTTTGCCTTGCCGTTCTCATATTTCACTCCGTATGGCTGAGGCGACTGCTCGCTCTGCACCGGCTTCTGCTGACTTCCGCCGCGTGCGCCACTACCTGCTGGAGCCGGGGATGCGGTGTTGAAGCCGACGACATGAGTAGGAGTGCCAGCCATACGCGCTTGGAACTCTCCAAGTCTGCGTCGCTCGCGTCCTTTCTGTGTCAACGGCTCCATCATGCGGCCAATCTTGGCATTGGTGTTGGCAATGCCCTGCTGCACCTGCTGCTTCATCTGGCCCATCTGCAAGCTCATGCGGATTTTGTCCTGCTCCGTCATAGGCGTGCCCTTCGGCTTCTGCTTCTTTGGCTGTTCCGGGGATGCCGAAACGGCTGAGGCTGGCTTCCGCTGTCCAGAAGATGGGGTTTCCTTCTTGGGTGCCGGTGCCGCCTTTGGTGCATACATACTCTCGAAGTCGTCCATGCTGCCCATGTTAAGCCCCATGCCCTTGGCCTTCTCGTAATACCACTTGCGGTCTTCACCGTTGGCAAGCGAAGACTTGAACTCTGCTTCACTGCCAATATTGTAGCCCTTGGATTTCAGTTTGCCGTAGAGCCACTTGATGTCGTCATTATCGTTTACTTGTGCCATTATCTTCTTCTGCTTGGTGGTGTATTATCTTTATTGCCTCCGCGTCTTCTGCTTGGGGGCGTATTGTCGGGGACTACGCGCTTGGCATAACCACTTTTTTTCTTGTAGGTAGTAGTGGACTTGCCGTTGGTCTCGCTGTCAGTCGTGCTTGTAGAGGTAACATCAGTTTCCTCAAACGTACCATGTTGCTTGGCAAATGCCTCCGCAGCTGCTGCCGTTCTGAACTTGTGCTCGCGTCCATTCTCGTCCCATGCACTGAACTCGTCGTTGTTGGAGCGGTCGTGCGCTCTTGCCGAAGCATAATGGTCTGTAGCCGCTGCCCGGCTTGATGCAGCCGACGCTCTCTGTGCCTCACCTCGTGCCTTTTCGGTATCAACCTTTGCCTTGTAGAGGTCAGGAGCATTGTCCGCTTCTGCCTTGGCGGTAACAGCCTCCTGTTCGGCTTTAGTAGCCTTACCAGCTTGCTCACGCTGCTTGCCGGGCTGCAATGCCGCAAGCCATCCGTGCTTTTCTTGCTCGCGCTGTGCTTTCTCCCTCGCCAGCTTAGCACGTTCCTGCTGCGCTTCCATTTCTCGCAAGGTCTTGGCACGCTCATTCTGTGCGTCACCTATTTTGAGTGAATACTGGAGGTATTTGTCCGCGTTGGCTTGTCGTTCAGCTTTCAACTTCTCCAGTTTCTCCTGCAATGGCGTGAGCTGGCTTGCCTCCTTGTGGTCATACATGTTAGGAGCACCGCGAGTAGTGAAGAAAAGGTTGCTCAACGCTTGCAGACCGTCGCTGACAGCTGAAACAATCTTCGCTGACTTCTCCCTACGTTCTCTCTTCTTGCGTTCCTCCTCAGTTTCCGGCTTCACGCGGTTAGCGGCTTCCTGCAAGGCTGCTATCTGCTGATCGTAGCCCATCGTGTCGTTGTGTGGCGACACACCGGCTGGCTTGTCGGCAGGTGGTGCCACATCTGTCTTTGGTGGTTCTTTCGACTCCGACGGCTCCGGTGCATTGCCTCCGCTGTTCTGCTCAGTCCATGCCTCCGTCCCTTTCGGTGCTGGCTCTGGCTGTGCAGGCTGCTCGGCCCAGTCAAGCGAACCTTTAGGTGGGGTATATCCACCATCATTGCCCTGCTCGTACTGTTCCTGCTGTTCTTCTGTCCAATTACTCATGTCGAATGTTTTTAGAAGGCTCCAGCAATCCCTGCACCTGCTTTGGCAACGCCCTGCACGGCTTGACTGATGGCTTGTGCCTTGTTAATCTCCAAATTGTTCAACGCTTCGTTGATCTGCGAGTCGCGCTGCTGATAGGTCTGCTCAATCTGGTCTTTGCGGTTCTCCGCATTGACAGCTATCTGCGACGTTGCATCGGCCAATGCTTGTGCGTTCGCGGCCTTGGCTGCTGCTGTGCTCTCGTCAGTACCGCCCATCACGGCTTGGGCACCTGCCGCCTGTCGGTTGCGGTTCTTTATGCTCTCCTCGGTCTGGGCGAGTATGCGCTGAGCGTCCGCCCGCTGCGTCGCGTCCTCGTTATAACGACGGTCATACCAGTTCTGGTTGGCCTGTTTCTGCGCTTGCAGCTGCTCCTTCACACGTCTCATCGCCTTGCTTGCGCTGATGCCGCCAAATATGCTTGCAGCTGCTCCGAGCGCACCTCCTGCTATGCTACCAAATAATCCCATATCATTTCACGTTTTATTGTTCTGTAATTCAACACTTATAAATCGTGCGCTAAGTTAATGCGCTATCTTTGCCCCACACTTTTAACTATTGTATCACACCACTATATAATAAGGAGAATAACACATGAAAGGAATGAAAACAGGAGGGCGAAAGAAAGGCACACCCAACAAGGAAAACCCTCTCAAGGGCTTCATCAAATCACATTCCTTGGCATACTTCGAACCCAAGGAAGTAAAGTGTGACGACGGCAAAAAACGTACACTCTCACATTTCGACCTTGACATTCAGGCTCTCGCGCCAGACGACCGCGTGAACGCCGAGTTGCGCCTACTGGAGTTCCACACACCAAAGATGAAAGCCATCGACATGGACGTAAATGCCAACGTCAACGTCCTCACCATCGAGGACAAACTTCGCGCCCTTTGTGGCAAAGACGAAGAAAATGACAACGACGACGAATAACCCCCGTCTCTACTTCATCTACTTTTAGACCGACTCATTTTGTTTACTCATAGTTTTTTAGGCTCGACCTGTCCGCGAGGATAGGTCGTTTTTTTCCCCCATACTTCAATTTTCAAAAGGCAAACAAAAGGCTACCTTTTATGTATTCATAACCCAAACAAAAGGCAAACGAAAGGGTACCCTTTTCAAAAACAAAAGGGTAGCGTTATAAAAAACAGCATAAAAAGTAACCCTAATTGGTAATGAAAATCATTGCCATTTTTAGAAAACTCATTGAAGACTATGTGTTTTAGCTTGCATAAAAGCATTGACAAACATAAGAAATGCGCATTTTCAATACTCGTTGAAATATAAGCAGTTACAACGAATAAAAAAGGCTACCCTTTCTATTTTCAAAAGGGTAGCCTTTCCAAAATTATAGAAAACTCAAAAGGCTACCGTTCGTCTCTCTCACGCGCGCGTAGATATAAACGATAGTTTATATAAGAATAGGAATAAGGAATATATATATTATACTCCTTACGTCGTATAATATATGTCGACGACAACGACAAAAACACTTCGAATTTCGATTTTCTTTTTAAAAAATGAAGAGACGTTTATAGAAAAATCAAGCCCGACTTTTTGAAGAACAAAGCCGAGCGAATTTCAAAAGTTAAAAACAGGTTCAAAGGATGAAGATTTACCTTTGCAAGCGATATTTCAAAAATACATCACGATGGAAATAAATTACCAAAACGTTGCCGCACTTATCCTAAGCGGTGCGTCTGTGAAAATCCAAGCAGACAAATTCTCGGTGGCAAATCTCCGACTTCTTGCGCAGATGGCGGTCAAACACGACGTGCAGCTGCGCTTGGTGGTCAGCCCAGAAAGCGTCCTCATGACAAACCTCAACCTCATTGCACAGGACGGCAGCAAGCATCTGACAATTGAGCTTGCCTAAAATCCCTTTCCCTTTGTGCGTTCATACACCGCCTCGCGTTCCATGTCCACGTTCTTGATGCGGAATTGCACGGCACATCTATCTGGAATACTCTCCGGCAGCTTCGCCGCCAGCCGTGATATAATCTCGTCAATGTTGCTGAAGCCGATGTCGCTC
>ENA-ORPK01001209-ORPK01001209.1-human-gut-metagenome-genome-assembly--contig:-NODE-1209-length-21430-cov-4.521778_pt1 | contig 21430 bp, 14 predicted proteins | sample MGYA00242139_ERZ509068 | MGnify/ENA primary metagenome ERZ509068 (study PRJEB26280, sample SAMEA2338687) | human gut metagenome | biome: human gut; feature: human-associated habitat; material: faeces... | reverse complement strand
GGCCGATATGCACCCCTCCGTTGGCATAAGGCAGAGCCGCCGTCACGGTGGTGCGTTTAAACTTCTTTTCTTCCATTTATGTTCTTGTTTTTTTGTTTTTATCTTGCCAATGATGTTATGCGTCGCTTGCCGCTCGCCAAGGCATCAAAGCCATGCTTTTTAAGCTCGGCGACGGAGCTTTGCGTGTAACAATGTGCAAAATTACTAATTTTTTTATTCACAGCGAGTTTTGCCACTGCATTTTTTCAGTCTCTGTTCAATGAGAGCCATCTTATAACGCCGGTCCATGGAGAACGTCTTGCCGTTTCGCTCTATAAAAGAGAAGAGGTTGAACGCCTTGTCGAGCAAGAAGTTGCGGTCGGGCCCCGTCACGGTGTCGGCCTCGGCATAATAGAGCTCGGCGAGCATCTCCATGCGCTCCAGCCGTTGCCCCTCGTCATAGGAGGCGAGGGCACGCATAGCCACATCTATCGTAGCGTTGTGATAAAGCTCATAGGGGCCGATATATTGCTCATAGAGCTTCTTCAGCTCCTCGCGCCGGTGCTCAAGGTCTTTGCCTTCGAGCAAGAGCTGAAGGGCAGCCATAAATTCGCGGATCAACCGCATGATATAATCGCGTTGTAACATTGTTTTTTTGTTGTTTATCTTTTACTGAACTTTCGCAAAAGATTGCTTATTCTTCCGTCAAAGCCTCGTCGTCATGTCCGCAAAACTGGAACAGCTTCTTGTAGAAGCCGTGCTTCGTCATTGTCGCGGCGTTGCCAAGGATAATCAGTTTCATGCGGGCTCGCGTTATTGCCACGTTCATGCGCCGCAGGTCGGAGAGGAAGCCAATCTGCCCGTCGTCGTTGGCACGCACGAGAGATATTATTATCACGTCGCGCTCCTGACCTTGAAAGCCGTCCACCGTATTGACGGTGATGAGACGGCGCAGGGGGCGCAGCTCGTCGTCACGGCGTATCAGCTGGCGCAGATACTGCACTTGAGCCCTGTAAGGCGAGATCACACCCACGTCGATCCGCTCGTCGAGCGCCCGTGTGCGCCCGATCTTTGCATAATAGGAGCGCAGGGTGTCGATGGTGAGCTGTGCCTCTTGCTTGTTTATGCGTCCGAAGCTCTCGCCCACAAACTGCTCTTTGAAGTTCATGTCTACATTCTGCCGGGAAACTGATGCTGAAACTGTATTATGATGCGCCGACGATGAACTGGATGCAGAATTCTCGGAAGCCTCTTCCTCCTCGATGGTTATCTGATTCTCCGTGTCTCCTGTGTCGATCCATGTGATGGCGTGGTCGTAGTCCAGGATGCTCCGGTATTTTATCTGTGGCGCACTCTGCACTTTGCCGTGGTAGAACCAGTCGCTCGAGAATCGCATAATCTCCTCGTTCATGCGGTATTGTATCTTCAGCAGCGTCACCACCTCGGGTTTGTTCTCGGCGATGCGCTCCATCAGCGTCTTGCCCAGTCCTGCTCTCATGGCGGCGATGCTCTTCACCGTAGGCGGCAGCTGACAGTGGTCGCCCGCCAGCACTACTCTGCCGGCTCTTCTCATCGGAATCCAGCAGGCTGCCTCTAAGGCCTGAGCTGCCTCGTCGATGAAGAGTGTGCCAAACTTCATTCCCTCCAAGAGTCTGTGGGACGAGCCTACCAGCGTGCAGGCGATGACTCTTGCCTCGCCCATCAGCTCGGCGTTGATTCTTATCTCTATCTCGGCGGCACGGCTCTTCAGCCTGTCCATCTTCCGGTGAAAGTTCTCGCTTCCCTTCTTGCGGTTCTTGCGCAGTTCGCGGATAGCCTTGCGGATGGCCCACAACTGCGGATAGTCGGGATGGCTCTCGAAGCGTCGCTCATAGGTGAAACCGAGCATCTTGTCGTTGACTCGTGTCGGGTTGCCGATGCGCAGCACGTTGATGCCTCTGTCCACGAGTTTCTCTGAGATCCAGTCCACCGCCATGTTGCTCTGTGCGCACACCAGCACCTGGCTCTCCCGCATCAGCGTCTCGTTGATGGCTTCCACCAGTGTTGTTGTCTTTCCTGTTCCCGGAGGACCGTGCACGATAGCTACGTCCTTCGCCCACAGCACCTCGTTCACGGCCTGTTCCTGGGTGGGGTTGAGCCAGGGAAATCTCATGGGCTCCAAGCTGTATCGTTCTGCTTTCCGGTGCGAATAGAAGAGGTCGCGCAGATAAGCCAGGCGGTTGTTCTTGGCTTTCATCGTGCGGTCGAGGGCGTCGAACATCATCTTGTAGCTCGTCTCGTCGAACGACAGCTGAACGCCCACTGGCACGTCAGCCTGCTGCAGTTCGAGCAGCGGTGCCGAGTCGGGTACGGTAATCACCATTCTATCGCCGTCCACATAGCTCACGGTGCCTGTGAAGGAGAAGTATTTCAACATCTTCTTTCCTGTCTTCCCGTCTGTCTGCGCGGTTGTGTTTTCCCCTGCCTTAAAGAACATGACGGGTCTTCCGAACTCAAAATTGTGTTCGATGTCCTGGTCTTCGGTACGGAACACCTCTATGGCGTTTTGGTTGAGCGAGTTGTAGAAGCTTTTTCCTATGCGTAGCGGAAACCAGGCATCGCCTCTCTTCACCTTTCGCTGCATTCCCATCTGTTCGGTCTGTTTGCGAAAGGCTTCTTTCTCGGTGTAATACTCTATTTGCAGTAGAGTACGTTGCTGAAGCAGTGCTTGTATTGGTGATGTTTGTTCCATATCGTGTGCAAAAGTACTGCTTTTTTTTGGGAAAGATAAGTATTATCAAGAAAAATCACTTATCTTTGCATCATGAAATCATCTGTTCTTCTCAACGAACTCAGCATCGGCTACCACCATCGGGGCGAAACCAAGGTCGTAGCCCGTCATCTCACAGGCTGCCTCTGTGCCGGTGAGTTGACCTGCCTCATTGGTCCCAACGGCGTAGGCAAGTCTACCCTGTTGCGCACTCTTTCGGGCTTTCTCCGCCCTCTGCAGGGCGAGGTGCTGCTCGGTACTGACAGCCGTCCCGTACCCCTTTCCAGCCTCACCCGTGGCGAGCTTTCGCGCCAGATGAGCATCGTGCTCACCGCCAAGCCCGAGACCTCGGGTCTCACCGTAGCCGACCTTGTCGGCATGGGGCGTTCCCCTTATACCGGGTTCTGGGGCCGTCTGAGTCAGGCAGACCATGCCCTTGTCGCCGAAGCCATGCGTCAGGTCGGCATCAGTCATCTCAGCGACCGCAGGATAAGCACGTTGAGCGATGGCGAGCGACAGAAGACGATGATCGCCAAGGCATTGGCGCAGTCCACGCCCATCCTCTTCCTCGACGAGCCTACGGCGTTCTTAGACTATCCCAGCAAGGCAGAGATGCTGCAGCTGCTGCGCAGCCTGGCTCACGATCTTGGCAAGACCATCTTCCTCTCCACCCACGATATAGAAATGGCACTTCAGCTTTCCGACCGCCTCTGGCTGATGCAGTCTGGCCGTTTCGAGACCGGCACACCGCACGAGTTGGCTGCCCGAGGCTCGCTCTCGCTGTTCATCGAGCATAACGGCATACACCTTGACAAGGATTCACTGGCAATAAGGATTGAGGAAGAGTGAGGGGGGCTTTATTTTGATAACTGACTTTCAGGGCGTGCTGCTTCTGGAGCTTTTGGGCCTTCAGCCCGTACTTAAACCACTTGCGAAACTTCAGTACAGAGCCCACTTGAAAAAGCCAATTTTACGAAAACCTACTTTTGATTATCAATAAGTTGCAAAGACAAAAAATACGATTTTCGACTTTTTCAAGTGGACTCAATTCTTTTGTTTTTATTGCTGTCTGGTAAAACTTTTGCAAGCAAAATTAATTAGAGCTGACACTTCTCATGAGGTATCAGCCCTTTTGGTTATCTTTGTTTTTGCTAAATAAAAATATAACCATGAGCTAAGATAGTCATTTTACCGGACAGCAATAGTTTTAGTCAATAAATTGGCTTAAAAAAATGAAGATACTTGCGATGGCTCATGAAAGTACTTGCGTTTTTACAGGACTATTTTGATAAAAACGGAAACCCAAACAAGGACTAAGTGCTTTGTCTGAAAAAATGGCAACAGGTGCAGCTAAAGTTTTTGAAGTTGTTGTAAAGGAAAAGATAGTCCAAATTTCTAGTAACTTGCGGCAAACCTTGAAACGGACTGATTTGATGAATACTCGTGTGTCTGTACCGCTTTCTGCGGTATATTGTTTCCTGGCAGTCTTTCTATGTGCTGTAGCCAATTCTGGTATTGTTGTTTTCGCTAATTTTAAGGTGATTCATTCGTCAGAGTTGTAGGAATGTACTTGGGTGATGTTGAGGTGAGTATATTTTTTGTGACTATGTTTCTAAATTATAAGGGATGGTTGCAATAGCGGTAATCAAATCGTTAAACTTTGCTATAATATACGAGTAACACGTTGATATTTCAAATGTTTTCCTTATTTTTGCGTTTAACGCAATAAAAACGAAAATGAAGAAGGATATAAATCGCATTAAGGTGGTTTTAGTAGAGAAGAAACGTACCAATAAATGGCTTGCAGAACAATTAGGAAAAGATCCAGCAACCGTTTCCAAATGGTGTACAAATTCTTCTCAACCTGATTTGGTGACCTTAAGAAAGGTTGCCGAATTGCTCGGTGTGGACATCAAGGACTTGCTGAATTCCAGCAATCCTTCTGCAAATGAAAAAGTGATAATTATCAAAAACAACTAACATGACAGAACAGAATATCTATGATATAATCAAAATGCGCATGGCTGTATATAAGGCTGGTGTAAAAACTGGCTTTTGGGAAGACGTAGACCAAAGTGGTGCGTCTGAGATGATGAATTACATTTTCCCAAAATCTGGTAATATCGCCTATTATAATCTAGTGATGGAACTGATGCGCAAAGCTCACGGCATGTTCTTGGGTGGCGTCTTTTATCTCTTTAAGCTACCGGCACAGATAGAAAGGATGATAATGGACTATCTGAAAAAAGAAAAAATGGATGTTGCAAGTCTTGGTGACGATGCGGATGCTTATCTGCAGAGTATGGATACTATTGCGACAGACCATTGCTTTACAACTGTTCCTATTGGGGCTTATCGGCAAGATGAAATCGACAATCTCTTGCGTCTGTGTGCCTCTCATTATAGATATTCATTTCAGGAGAATGTCAAATCATTCCCATATATGCAATGACAAGGAATACGAAATATACGATTGCATTGGCGAAGGGGTGTGGACTGATAGAGGAAACACTTACGTTGTTGTCCGTATGTGATGAGCATACGACAAGGGAATCTCTCGCCCAATGTGTACATGAGCAAAACTTGCTTAGTAGATGTTCTGACATGCGTAGCATGGACATCGTCAAATTGGTATTCTATCCTCGCTTTATGAAGCATGAACCTCATGTAATGTTGTGGTTGGGTGCCATCCGAAAAAAAGGTTTGCTGTTATCTCAGTTTAAACAGTTATTGATGCTTTACTGTGCAAGAGAGAATGCCGTTATGTATGATTTTATAGTGAATGAATTGAATGTTTTGCGTGTGAATCAGACACAAAAGTTGGAACGTGGTCGAATCACTATGTTTATTAAGGGCATTGTAGATGAAGGAAAGGCGAAGTGGGGAGAAAGCATACAAAAACGACAGGCTTCTTATATAAAGGCTGTGTTGGTGGATTTTGGTTTTGTGGCTCGCAATGGAGATATCTTACCTTATGAAATCTCTAATTTTGTATTGCTCTACTTAATGCATGAACTTCATTTCGCTGGTCTTTCAGATATGGCAATTTGGAATCATGAGGATTGGCAGTTGTTTGGGTTGGACAAATACACTTTGCGGGATCGCATCATGGATATGAATATCAAGGGTGGCTATATCGCCCAGTGCTCGGGCGAATTGCTTACCATTTCGTGGAACTATCAAACAATGGAGGAATTTATTGATGCTACATTATGAGAATAAGATAGAAAGGGCTTTGGATTACCTGAAGTCGCCAAGCAAGTTGTCGCCTACTGGCTACAGCCCTATTGTATATATGGTATATCAGCCCGAGGATGCCTTCGTGGTTAGAGGATTGATTGACTCGTTTCTGAAACCAAAGGCGGAATACATGGGATTTCATGCCCATGAATTTTCTATGGGGTTAGTCGTTGATAGGTTTATCAATACGAATGACTATCTGGATATTTGGATCGATCCCGATGTAGAAGAGCCTGAACTCTATAATAGCATCAAACAGGCTATTGTGAACGACAGGTATATAGAGAAAGCCCTGTTGGAGAAGCAAGACCAACTGTTGACTGAAGAAGAAAATCCGCTCTTGGTTATCCGGGATGTGGAGATGCTTCATCCTTTCTATATGATTGGCGCTGTAGAGAACAATATCTACAACCAAATTCAGATTCCAATGTTGGTGCTTTATCCGGGAGAAACGCAAGGCACTGCCCGTTCTTTCCTCGGCATTTATAACCAGGACGGAAATTACCGTTCCATTAACTTCTAAAGATAATCAGTTATGCATAAGATACAGGAATTATTCGATCCTTCCAAACAGCTCAACCGTAAGATAGAGAGTGTTGTCACCTTTGGTGCCAATACCACGGAAGATTTGGACCATGAAATTCGGGAGTATGTCGTTACGGACAAACTGCACAAGAACTATGAGGACGTGCTTCTCGATTTACAGTCGGCTTTTGATAATTCAAGTAAGGAGATCGGTATCTGGGTCTCAGGCTTCTATGGTTCTGGTAAGAGTTCTTTTGCCAAATATCTGGGCTTGTCGTTTGATAAGAGCCTGATGATTGATGGCGTTACTTTTGGTGATAAGTTGTTGAGTCGCATTCATGATACAACTATCACAGCCTTGCACCATGCCATCATCAATCGCCATAATCCGTTGGTTGTGATGATTGACCTCAGTACTCAGTCGGTTGCCGGCAATATTTCAACGGTCAGTGATATAGTATATTATGAGACTTTGAAACAGTTGAACATCACCAAGTGTACCGACCAGAAGGTGATGTGCTTCGTAGATATGCTTCACAGCGAGGGAAAATATGAGGAATTCTGCCGCATCGTGAAGGAGGAGAAGCACAAGGACTGGGAAGTGGAACAGTGCAACGACTTGGCTGCGAATATGATTGCGGCAAGTCTTGCGCCAAGACTCTTGCCTGCCTATTTCCCTGATAGCGCCAGCTTCAAGAACATCAAGATGAATAGCGCCTTGAACGAGAAGGAACGTTTCAAGCGTCTTTATCAGCTGATCAAGGAAAAAACGGGAAAGGATAAGGTAATCTTTGTCTTGGATGAGGTAGGACAGTATGTGGCTTCCAATGTAGAGCTGATTCTGAATGTGCAGGGCATGATGCAGATTTTCAAGGATGAGTTCCGTGGAAATGTGTGGGTGATTGCTACTGCACAGCAGACTCTTACGGAGGACAATCGTCAGGCGCAACTCAATTCCAATGAGTTATTCCGTTTGAACGACCGTTTCCCTATCAAGGTGGATATTGAGGCTAACGACATCAAGGAAATTATCACCAAGCGTCTGCTGGGTAAGTCGCAGGAGGGCAAGGAATTCTTGGTTAAGCTCTTCAATCAAAACGAAGGCATCTTGAAGAATAATACCCATTTGGCTGTGCAGCAGCGTAGCATCTATAACCAGGTTCTTACAGAGCAGTCGTTTGCCGACCTCTATCCGTTCCTCCCAGTGCATATTGATATCCTGCTTTCGCTCTTGCAGAAGCTGGCAAGCCGCACGGGTGGCGTAGGTCTCCGTTCGGTTATCCGATTGATACGAGACATCTTGGTGGACAATCACTTGGCTGATGCTACCATCGGACAGCTGGCGGGTCCGGAATACTTCTATGATGTGTTGTCATCTGATATGCAGAAGAACTCTGCCAAGGAAATCGTCCTGGCTGCAGATAAGGCAGTACGTATGTACACAGGCAATGAACTGGCTGTGCGCATCTGTAAGACCATCGCCGTGATGCAGTTGCTTGACGACTTCAATCTGTCTTTCGACAATATCTGTGCGTTGTTGAACAACAAGGTGAGCGAAACACTCGACCGCAACCGTGTGCGTGAGATTATTGACGAGATTTCTGGTTCCAATGAGCTTACCTTGCAGGAGGTGGAAGGCAAATACCAGTTTATGACCAATGCCATCTTGGGCATCCGTGAGGAACGTGGTAAGATTGTGCCTCGTGAAGTAGAGAAAGCCGAGGTGATGCAGGATATGCTGAAAGACTTGCTGACTCCTGCTCCTGCCGTGAATGTGTATGCTAGCAAGACAATCACCGCAGGTGTGGAACTGACAGAACGCAACCGTCCTTACACCATCTATAACACAACTAGTTTGAAGATGAACGTTCGTTTTGTCAATGGTGCACATTTTGAGGAGACTCGCCAGCAGTTGCTTACAGAGAGTACCCGACAGGAAAATATGCGTACTCTCTATTGGCTCTGTACGCTTAATAAAGACAAGGAGGCTCTGCTGCAGGAGATTGTGAAATGCCAGAACATCCGCAACCGTCATCAGAACGAGACCAACAAGGAGATACAGGCTTATCTCCGTGCGCAGGGTGATATGGCGGAGGAGAAGAAACAGCAGTTGCGCCGTGCGCTCCGAGAGGCGCAGGCCAACAGCGAAATCATCTTCCGCGGCTCTCCACAGCAGGTAAATGCCGATACCTATAAGACGGTTGCCTTGAAGGGCATTGCCGAAAAGGTGTTTGAGAAATATCCGTTGGCTTCTGCCAATATGAAGAGCGATTGCGTGAACAAGCTTGCTTCGTATGGTGATGTTACCACCATTCCCGATTCGCTCAATCCGTTCAAGATCATCAAGAAGAACGACGGAACGATAGATGCCGCTCATCCGGCTTTGATGGAGATAAAGGATTTCGTGGCGTCTCGTTCTGAGGCTACGGGACAGGAACTGATGACCCATTTCGAAAGCATTCCGTATGGCTGGGCAAAGGATACCATCCGCTATCTGGTTGCCCTGATGCTGAAGGCTGGAAGCATACAGCTTCGTGTGTCGGGCAAGGACATCACCGTGTTTGGTGAGTCAGCAGTGGCTGCCATGGGCAATAACAATGCTTTTGGAAAGATAAGTATTTCTCTCAATACAGATGGAACTTTAACGGTTCCTGAACTGCTGAATGCGGCAAAGATACTGATGGGCGTATTGGGGGCTCCACGCACAGCTCCTGTCAAGGATCAGATTGCACAGGCTGCCAACAAGCGTATCAAGTATCTGATGCTTAAGTGGAATAAGTTGGTGCCTAACTTCGAACATCTGCATTTGGCAGGATTGCATCAGCTGAACAAGGCAATTGTCTATGGCAATCGTATCTTGGAGAGTGAGGGCGGAGAGGCTGCTTACTTGTTGGGCAAGGACAAGGAATGTGAAAAGGCGTTCCGTTATGCGATGGAAATTGTGAAGAGCAATGAACAGTCGGCATTCGTAGAGCGTTTCCTTCACATGGAGAAGCTGATGGATGAGGCTGAAAAACTGACTCCGCTGGAACAGCTTGCCGAATTTCGCAAACAGATGAATGATGTGCGCCAGATGTATAATGGCTATGTGGCTAATCCTGATGTGCCTGGCATCGTATCGGACATTACTGATTTGAGCAGTCAGTTGGATGCCTATCTCCAGCAGGCTTGTATCGAGTTCCAGACGCAGAGCAACAAACAGCTCAAAGAGAGCCGTGAACAGATCTTGGCACTGAAAGAGATGGAAAGCCTCAAGGATAACCAGCGTGAGCAGATAGATACTCAGCTGGGTGAATTGAGCATAGAGCGACGGGGCGACAGCATTGATAATTTGCGTGATATGGTAAACACCTATTCGGCGTTCTATTTGCCTCAGGGTACGGTGAACAGCATCGAAAACCGGGTGAAAGCTATGGCGGAATCCAATGCGCCTGCCGTTTCTGAGGAAACAACTACTACGGTGAATTCTCCTTCCTATACGCCTACACGTCTCCGTATAAAGACAAGAATTACGTCGCGTGCTGATTTGCAGGCTGTTATCGACCAGCTCACGCAACTGCTGGGGAAAGTGGATGATAATTCGCCTGTTGAATTTATTTTTTAGGTTTGAACTTACAAGTAAGATAGAAAGTATATATGATTTCTCAAAATGGAAAGAAGATAATAGAACGTTTTGTATCGGCGGCCAAGAACTTGCTGATGCAGAATGTAACGGAAATGTTGCAGCAGTGGTATGGCATCTGGGCGGATGGCCATACCATTGGTGTGGAGCAGTTGCCAAGTCAGGATACTGACATTGTGCATACGGCCCGTATGCTGCGCGACCGTTTGCAGCATCTGATGGCTGCTCTGCCTGATACAGATACTGATGCCGATAAGGAGCGACAGGCTGTAGGTCAGCTGGTGGCTGAACAGGCTTTTACCCAGCTCAACCGTTTTTGCGCTCTTCGCATGTGCGAGGAGCGTGACTTGATTATGGAGAGTATTCGTGGGGGCTATGAGTCGGCAGGATTCATGGCTTATGATAGTATTGCCCAAAGTGTGGGTGCAAGCCGTTATGAGCGTTATCGCTGTTATCTGTTGAGCGTGTTCGATGAACTGAGCATCGAACTGCCGGCAGTTTTCGACCGTTTTTCACCGTTCGGTCTTCTTTTCCCTGATGAGAGTACATTGATGAAACTCCTGGAACTTATCAACGACAGTCAGCTTTCTGCCTGGTTTGACGAGCAGAATGCTGTGACCGTGAATTTCTGGAAAGAGGACGAAACCTTGGGATGGATGTTCCAGGATTACAATTCCTTGGAGGAGCGCAGAAAGATGCGCGAAGCGAGTAGCAAGCCTCGCAACAGCCGTGAGATGGCGGTGCGCAACCAGTTCTTTACGCCTGAGTATGTGGTGTGCTTCTTGACCGACAATTCCTTGGGTCGTATCTGGTATGAGATGACCCGTGGTGAGAGTCGCATCGGTGAGGAGCAATGCCGATATATGATTCGTCGCCCTGGTGAGCCATTGGAGGAACGCAAGCTGAAGGAGCCTACCGAAATTCTTTCGCTTGATCCTACCTGTGGTTCCATGCACTTTGGTCTTTATCTCTACGAGGTATATGAGTATATCTATATGGATGCCTGGGATAACCAGCCTTCATTGTTGCAGGAGTTCAGGGAGGTTCACACTCGTGAAACCTTCCACCGTGAGGTGCCACGACTGGTATTGGAGAATAACATCTATGGCTGCGAGATAGATCCTCGTGCCTTGCAGATTGCCGCCCTCAGCCTTTGGCTCCGTGCGCAGAAGAGTTATAGCCAGATGGGGCTGGATGCCGCCGAGCGTCCACTCATCACCAGAAGCAACTTGGTGCTGGCTGAGGCTATGCCTGGCAATAAGCGTCTGCTCAAAGGTTTGATGGATGAGTTTGACAAGCCGATGCAGCGTCTGCTTACCACCATTTGGAATAAGATGAAATATGTGGGCGAGGCTGGTCTGCTCTTTAAGATGGAAAAGGAAATCAGCGATGATATCGAATACCTGCGCAAGAACTGGAGTAAGGTGAACCAAAATCGTAATGCCAATATCTTTGATTCTGAGGAGCGCCGTGCTGAGATTGCGGATGCCAATGAGGCTCGTACAGAGTTGCGCCACCATAAGGATGAGTTTTTTGAGGAAATCGCAGAGCGTCTGCAAACTGCGTTGCAAGAGCTTTCTTCCCGATTGAGTGAGGACGAAGGTTACGAAAATGCGCTCTTTTCTGAAGATGCCACCCGTGGCTTTGCCTTTATCGAATTGTGCCAGAAACGATTCGATTGCATCGTCATGAACCCACCGTTCGGGGAGGGTAGTGAGCATACCAGTCAGTATATGAATGACAACTATCCTGCTTGGAGCAAAAACTTGGTTTGTGCTTTCTTCGATCGTATGCAGGAAATGCTGGATGATGATGGCAAATTGGGAGCAATCTTCGACCGTACGGTAATGATCAAGTCGAGCTATGAGGCTTTCCGGCGTCGTAACCTTTGTGGCTTTATCACGGCATGTGCTGATACTGGTTGGGGCGTGCTGGATGCGAGTGTAGAGACTTCTACGTTGGTGCTTAATAAACTAAGTTCTGATGTGGAAGGCGTGTTTATGGATGTGCAGGACGTGAATCCAGAGGAAAAGGATGAGAATCTCTCTGTGTTGATAAGAACTTATAACAGAGGTGAGGATGCCAAGTGGATTTATGTGGCGAAGTCGGTGGAGTTTGATAATTTGCCGAATGCAATTGTCGGATATTATTTTGACCCTATTATTATCGAGTATTTTGGTAACATCAATATGGTAAAAAGAAATATCATAGCCAGACAAGGACATGCTTTTATTTCAGATTGGAATTTTCGTAATTTTTATGAGATAAATGATAGTTTAAAATATTATTCATTGTATAATGGTGGATCATATTCTTTATTTTATTCGGATTATAGAATTTGTGTGAAATGGGAAAATGATGGAATGGCTATAAGAAATCATAAATCTTTTAGAAATTCAAGTTCTTTATATCAGTTAAAACGAGGTGTTGGATTTGGAAAACGTGGTGATATAGTTGATGCTCATATATTAAAGGATAATACATTTTTTACTGTTGAAGGTATGGCGTTTGCTGATTTAAAAGAAGGAATCTCTGTAGCCTGTTTGTCTTATGTAAATTGTATTTGTGCGCAGTATATTGTTAATTTATATACAGCACAGCATAAACAAGCAGGAAATATGAACCTACTCCCTATGCCCGACTATGCCACTCGTCAATCCGACATCGAGCGTATCGTCAATGCTATCATTGACATCAAGCGAAAGTGGTTCAGCTTGGACGAAACCAACCTGGAGTATCATGGTTTAATAGCCCAGATGCATATCGATACCACTGTTGATGCTGCCTTGAACAAGATGCAGGAACAGCTGACAGCTGATTACACCCGATATGAAGAACTCGTAAATGTGGATGGACTTGGCTGATATAGATAGAGATAGCGAATTCCGACAGACGTTAAACGGCTATAAGTCACGTCGTCCTTATGAGGAACTGCTCTCTATAGACGGAGCCAGCTGCCAGAACGTGATTGACAAAAAAGTGATGGCACAGGAAATCGTGATGGAATTGGTGGGTATGACTTTCGGCAGATGGAACACGGCATACGTCAAGGGCGAACAGGCTATTCCTGAGTTTGGCGATGTGTTTGATGCTCTGCCATTTATGCCAGTGGTCAGTCAGGGCGAGGCTGCTTGCCCTGCTCGACTCGACGTACCTACGGATGGCATCTTGACCAACAACAGCGACTCCTCTCTCTGTCTGGCAGGCCACGTGAGAGAGGTGATGCACTGGCTCTGGGCAGACCGTGCCGACGATATGGAGTATGAACTCTGCCAGCTGATAGGCTGCAAGAGTCTGCAAGCCTACCTCGCATCGCCTACCGGGTTCTTTGACTATCACTTCAAACGCTATACCAAGAGCCGCCGCAAGGCACCTATCTACTGGCTTCTTGCCTCGGAAGACGGCACCGTGGATTACTGGGTGTATTATCCAAAGCTCAGCAAGAACACCTTGCCGCAGCTTATCATCCGTCTGCGTGAACAGCAGGAACAGTTGCGCACTCGTCTGAATGCCGCCCTTGCAGCCCACGATAAGACACTGGAGTCGCAGATTCGTGCCGAGCAGGAACAGGTGGAAGGCATGATGGACGAACTGAACCGCATCCTTGTCGCTGGCTATGTGCCTAACCACGATGACGGAGTGCCGGTGACAGCCGCCCCATTGCTCCATCTTGCAGCCAGTCGCCCATGGCGAGTGGAATGCGAAAAGAACATGGAACTTCTGGAAAAAGGCGACTACGACTGGAGCCACCTTGCCATGAGCATGTATCCAGCCCGAGTAACCCAAAAGGCGAAGAAAGATTGGTGCATGGCTTTGACCCACGGTTTGGAACACATCTGTGAGAACAAGCCGAAGGAAAAGAAGGCAAGAAAGAAAAAGGGAGACAACATAAACCCACAGCTTTCGTTATCATTTTAATGACATCAAAATATAAGAAAAAGGTATGACAGAGCAAGAGTTACAACAATATATCCGCCAACGCTATCCTGAAGAAAACGCAAGATGCGAATGGAAGAAAATGAAAAATCTGAAGAACTCCTTCAATGGCAAGGAGGGCAATGATGTACTTTCCTACGTGTCGGCTATCGCCAACATGGAGGGAGGGGAACTTGTGATTGGTGTCAAAGATCAGACCTTGGATATCGTTGGCACAGATTTGTCAGCATTGACTTTCAATGGTTTTGCTGCAACCCCATTGACTGCGACGTTCAAGTTGGTGGAGCAATGTGTGAACCTTTCTTCTGAAGGTCTTTGTGTTGAGGAATTCATAACCGAGGATACCCAAAAAACAGTTTGGATTATTCATATCCCCAAGCATCAGCCACGCCGCCCTGTCTATGCACATAGGAAGGCATGGCAACGTATTGCCGATTCTCTGGTAGAGATGACGCAAGAGCGTATGCAAAGAATTCTTTCAGAACCAAGTGCTGTCTTTGGCGACTGGACAGCTAATATCATAGAAGATGCCACCATCGACGACCTCGACCCTGATGCGATTCGTATGGCAAGAGAAAAATATACGGAAAGGCATGAGAGAAGAGCTAAGGAAATCGAGAGTTGGGATGATGCAACCTTCTTGAACAAGGCAAAGATTACAAGAGCCGGAAAGATAACCAATGCAGCTATCATTCTATTGGGTAGAGAGGAATCTGAACATTTCTTGTCGCCAGCCGTATGTGTCATTCGTTGGAAACTGATTGCAAAAGAGGATAAAAACAAGGATTTTCATAATTTCCATGTTCCTATGATTAAATCAGTGGAAGAGATAACAACAGGATATATTAGGAACAATAACTATGTATATACAGTTAGTGGTAATATTTTCCCGGAGAATATGATGCGCTATGATGTATTTACATTGCGTGAGCCCATTTGCAATGCCATTGGGCACCAAGATTATGGAATGGGTGCAAGAATAGAGCTGTTGGAATACGAAGATGAAAAGTTAGTTATCCAAAATTATGGGCAATTTATACCTAATTCCGTAGAAGATGTTGTGGAAAAAGATTGTCCCGATTCAAGGTATCGTAATCCTTTCTTGATGGAAGCTATGTGTAACATAGGAATGGCTGAAACTGAAGGTGGGGGTATAAGGAAACTATTTGTACAACAAAAGAAAAGATTCTTCCCTATGCCAATATATGATTTGTCTGGTCAGAAGGTTCGGTGTGAGATTCAGGGCAAGGTGTTGGATGAGAATTTTGCAAAAATTCTTGTTAATAATCCTGATTTGTCATTGCCAGAGATTATCATGCTTGATAAGGTGCAAAAAAGGGAATATAGTAGCTTGACTGATGATGCAGTAGCTCTGTTGAGACAAAAGAAATTTGTTGAGGGCAAGAGAAGCAGTTTATATCTATCTTTCAAAATTGTCGAAAATTCAAAACATATAGGGTTGAAAGCTTCTTATATAAAAAACAAGAGTTTTAACGATGCTTATTATAAAAAGCTAATAGAAGATTACCTCTTGAAATTTGGCTCTGCTTCAAGAACTGATTTGGATGAACTCTTATTGGACAAATTGCCAGACGTACTTGATGAGACGCAAAAATATAATAAGGTGACAAATCTTCTTGCTTCTTTAAGAAGAGCAGGAAAGATACATGTTATTGGTAGGAAATGGTTCTTATGCAATTAATATAATAAGGTGAAAGTTTACAAGAAAATTTGTTGTATTTACAAGAAAACAAAGATAAGTTCTTGAAATTCAACTAAATGAAAGCTTTTTGGTTTACAAGAATACAAGAAGATTTACAAGAAAATAACAAGAAGATGGACATACAAGGATATATCATAGACCACTGGTTGGGGAAGATGAGTGCAGAGAAGCCTGTGCTCATCATCTACGACCGTAATGCGCTTTATCATAGTGTTTTGCCTCTTGCTGAGGAAAAAGGAGTGAAGGTGATAGACACAACCAAGGGCTTACTGCATGCCCGGCTGGCTGCGTCTCGCTTTTGGTGTGGTGAACTGGCAGAGAATAATGATTTGCGTATGATTATCTATCGCCAGATGCCTCAACCTACTACCGACCGTCAGTGGGTAGAGGAGCCTTATAGTGCTTTCAAAAATGCAGCGGCAATGTTTCCTGTAGGTCCACAAGATGACTATAAGTACATCTGTCAGTCGTTTTTGCCAACCAAGAAAGATGAGATTGAACGCCTGTTTGCAAGTGGAACAACATCTTTTAATATGATTAATGCCTTGCTTGATGGAGCGGCTTATCCTGCTTTGGACCAATTGACTGGTGGCAAGAGCTTTGTTGAGATGACGGTGGGCTTGTTGACTCAAACGGTTTCTTCGGATATGGCATGGTTACCTGAATGGGCTCGTTTTGCGGAGATTCAATATCCGGGGCTTGATAGTAACGGAATCTCACTTCTGGATATTCAGCAGAAACTATGGATGTATTTGCTGTTTAGTGAGTTCGTCTTCGATTTGCCTTCGGCTTTACCTGATAGTTTGAAGACGGTTGCTATGGCTCCGGCTGAAATCAAGGATAAAATCTATTCGGTGTGTGACCATCTGCGTCGTAGAAGCGACTTGCGTGAGATTTATGTAAGAATGGCACGTAAAACGGCGGATGCTTTCCAACTTGCTGATTTGTTTGCGAAGTCCAAACATTTGGGCGACCGTGTGACTTTTGCTTTTGAAAATAAGGTGGAATATGAGCGTTTTGTAGCTTATCTCAAAGAGGGCAAGTTGGGAGAGGCTCATAAGTTGCTCAAAAAGAATATCGAAGACGTTTGGTATCAAGAAGATTCTGAGGTGTCAACGTTTTGGAAGTTGGCTGGTTATGCCTTGCAAATCGCTGATTGTGTGAATCGGGGAGTAAAGAGCGATGGAGATATCCTGGATTTGGTGGAATGGTATGTTGGCAGTGGTCAGGAAGCTGATAAAGCTTTCCGTAGATATTTGACTGATAGCCAGGAAGTAGTCTCTCTTCCTGCTGCAGTAAAGACAATGACACAGTATGTAGAAGGCTTGTATGCAGACTTTACTGAGCGTAGTGTCAAGGAGTATCAGATGCGTGCCGGGGAAATCAAGAATCATAAGCAACTGCGAAACCAGGGATGTATAGATATTGTATATCCTGCCTTGAAAGAAGGTAAGCGGGTGGCTTTGTTTTTTGTGGATGCTTTCCGCTATGAGATGGGTAAATGTTTTGCTGATAGTATGATGCGCAATGAACCAGAGCAAGTAAAGATAGGGGCTAAGTTGTCTTTCCTGCCTTCTGTTACTCGATTTGGTATGGCTGCTCATCTGGGACATGTGAAAGTTGTGGAACAAAACGGAAAACTGCAACCTTCTGTAGATGGCAGAGTGATTATAACACCTGATGACCGACTGGATTATTTGCAGCAGAAAACCCATGTAGTAACGCAAGATGTGCGCTTGGAAAATTTCGATATGTCTGCCATAGAAGACAATGTACAATTGTTGGTTATAAGAAGTCAGGATATGGATACTGCTGGAGAAGAAATCAAGTTGAGTGGGCTTGCCGTGATGGATAAGGTGTTGGTGCGTCTGGCGCGTACCTTGAATGCCTGCAAGCAAAAAGGCTTTGATATGGCTGTCTTTGTTGCTGACCATGGATTTATGGTGCAGTCAAGTTTCCATGTGGGTAATTTGATAGATAAACCTATGGGTAGTGATGTCTCGCTGGAAGAAAGTCGCTTGTTGGTAGGTAATCTGAATGACAGCGAGGATACTTTGTCCTTTACTCCTGAAGAACTGGGACTGGATGCTGAGGTTATGAAACTATGTTATGCCAAGAACTTTACTGTGTTTAGAAAAGGTGAAGTGTTTTACCATGAAGGCTTGTCGCTCCAGGAGAATGTGGTACCTGTGATAACTGTGCAGTTGCAGAAAAAGCAGAAAAAGCAGAAATACAGCGTGGAATTAAAGTATAAGGGGAATACGTCTGGTACAGTTTATACTTGCCGTCCGTTGATTGATATTAATATCCATCAGGATGATTTGTTTGCAGATGGAGTAAATATAAGATTAATAGTGGCTGATGGCGAAGGCCACGCAATAGGCGCGCCGAGTGGCAAATTTTATGATGATGTTACGCAGACTGCACAAATACCTTCAGGTGTTACTCAATACCGTCAGCCGATAGTCATAGATGAAGAATATGGGGGTGACAGAATTGTTGTGTCTGCGTTGGACGCCGATACCCATGCTACGCTCTCTACATTGAAGTTGAACTTTGAAAATGATTTGTAAATGGATGCTTTAGATATGAAACTTAACCATGCTTTCCCTGGAAAGGTGGTTCGCAAGGACTTGCTGCATGATATTAAACGTGCAGTGAACGTTCCTTCCTTTGTCTTGGAGTTCCTGCTGTCACGTTATTGTGCCAGTGAGGATCCCGAAGAAATAGAGGAGGGAAAGAAAGCTGTGCTGCAAACCATAGAAAAATGCTATGTTCGACCAGATGAATCTAACAAGGCACAGGCAATCGTGGAGCAGAAAAAACGCCATAAATTCATTGATAAGATTCATGTGAAATATGTGGAGCGAGAAAAACGTTACTGGGCTGAGATGGAGAACTTTGCCTCCAAGCGTATTGCCATCAATCCTTGTTTCTATCAGGAAAACGAAAAATTGCTCGAGAGTGGCATCTGGGCAGAGATAACTTTGGCATATAATGAAGTGGAGGAGGATGACTATGCCTTTTTCATCGAAGATTTGCGCCCTATCCAAATTGCCCATTTTGATGCAGAAAAGTTCTTTCGTGGTCGTGAGCAATTTACTACTGATGAGTGGATGGATGTTCTGATTCGTAGTATTGGCATTAATCCTGATTGGCTTTCTGAAAGATCACGTCAGCTGAATAGCGATAAGAATGGTAGAAGATTGAAATTTCATATTCTCTCCCGCTTCCTGCCATTGGTTCAAAGTAATTATAATAGCATTGAGTTGGGAGGCAGAAGTACCGGTAAGAGCTATTTTTATTCGGAGTTCTCTCCTTATTCTACTTTGTTGTCTGGTGGACAGGCTTCAACTGCCACATTACTATATAATAATCAACGCAAGCAAGTGGGTGCTGTTGGTTATTGGGATAATGTCGCCTTTGATGAGGTTGCCAAGATGAAAATCAAGGATGCCGATACCGTGCAAATCATGAAAGATTATATGGCTAATGGTCGTTTCTCGCGTGGTAGGGAAGTGACAGGTTATGCCAGTTTCTCTTTTGTTGGTAACTTTGACTTGAATATCCAGCAGATAGTTAATAATTATGATAAAGATTTGCTGGTTACTTTGCCTGAAGCTTTTGATCTTGCTGTAATCGATCGTATCTACAACTATATTCCAGGGTGGGAGATACCGAAGATTGATGACAGTGCTTATAATAACGGTTTTGGATTGATCACGGATTATATGTCAGAGGCACTTCATTACTTATTTGTGCATGATAGTGACTACGTGGGGGTAGTCAATGCCCGTTTGAAGAAGGGTGATAATATTGAAGGCCGTGATAACCGTGCCTTACAAAAAACGATATCTGGCTTTATCAAGTTGTTGTTCCCGACAGGTCAACCAACTGATGAGGAGTTCGATGAAATAGTGGAATATGCGATAGAAGGCCGTCGTCGTGTGAAGGAACAATTGAATAAGCGTAAGCCTGATGAGGAATACGCTCGTATCAATATGTCATATATAAATAGGGATGGAAAGAAAATTATAGTATATTGTCCGGAAAGTAAGTATAGCAAGGCAACCCAGAATCCTCGTAAAGATCCTGAAGTGGCAGTTTTGACCGAAGCTTATGATGAAATGCCTTTTGAGAATGCACCTTCTAAGGTTATGGAGGATCGTCCTATGATGAAACCTCTAATTGTTGAAGATGATTCTCCTAAAGAGAAGACAATTGATGTGCAATATGGCGATATAGGTTATGGTTATGATGACTTGTTTGCTGACTATCTGAAGGGGGCAAAGGTGGTTATGCTCGAAGAACCTTACTTGTCACATGGCTATCAGGTAACCAATTTGGTTCGATTCATCGAATTATTGGTAAAGATAGGTGACTGTAAAGTTTTTAAGTTGATTACAAAACTCGGCGATACGGTAGAAGAGTCATCTTATATAAAAGATAGTTTGAGTGGTATCAAGGAAACCCTGGCTGATATGGATGGCAACATAATGACATTTGAATATGAATTTGATGAAAACTCTCATGACCGTTATATCCGCACTAGTAATGATTGGGACATCACCCTTGGTCGTGGTCTTCATTTCTATCAGAACTTGAATCCAAGCAAGGATAGTCGTAACTACTTCCAGATGGGAACCTATGACCTTTCCCTTCGTCCATGTTTGAAGACAAGATTCACTTTTATCAAAAGGGATTCTAAAGAATAAATACGTATGGATAGTAAATGTAAATATTGGATGTTATTATTGACACTGTTGTGTGTCATATCGTTGGTTTTTTCTTTATTTAGAGTGTTTCCCTGTGAAGTTGGCAATGAGACGTTTTTAGGAATAGTACTTTCTGCTGTCGGTATCATTGTTACTTTGGTTATGGGATATCAGATATTTAGTGTTGTTGAATTTAGAGGTGAACTTCAAAAGCAAAAAGAAGAAAATATTAAGTTGGCTCATGATAATGCAAAACTTCAACAAATGATTAGAAATCAAATGGGTGCATTAGATAAGCAAAAGGGTCGTATAGAGGAAGGGCTTAATATGTGTTTTTCTTATATTAATTATTTTTCGGGTCAAGATGTTTGTACTGCTTTTGGCGCATTTGTACCTATGTTGGATGCTTTGTACTATTCATTGGATTCTGATGAAGATGGTATTGACGATATATTCTCTAGCTTACGGTTATTTGTTAGCAAAATCCAAACACAATCTTTTGCAATGCCAGGAGGGTATGGTGATGTTCATGGAAAGTATATAATAACAGACCCACAGCATCCTTTTTATAATCGCACAATTGATGAATATATGAATTCTCGTTTGAAGCCTGTAAAGACTATTGATGATAAAATTCGCAATCATAAGAACTATAAGTTTATTAAAGTTTCATATGAAGATATTATGGCTTTATTCAATGAGAAGGTGGCAAAGATTATTCAGGATCCTCAGAATTTATCTTTTTCGAGATAAGACAATTTGAAAATGAAGTTTCTTGTTGACGGTTGAAAGTCCTTAGTGATTTTCAACTTGTCAACTTTGATACTTGACAATCCTTATAATGGCTCACCCGAGATATTTAGGGGAAAAAACTTTTTGATTCTACAGAAAATTTATACCTTTGTGCCATGAATAATCAAGGACTATTAGCATTGGCACAG